>Ga0209417_1000046_pt1 | contig 333914 bp, 293 predicted proteins | sample RifGroF2_FD_184002 | JGI IMG/M metagenome (GOLD analysis project Ga0209417, IMG submission 184002) | Groundwater microbial communities from Rifle, Colorado, USA - Groundwater F2 (SPAdes) (version 2) | ecosystem: Environmental > Aquatic > Deep subsurface > Groundwater | place: Rifle, Colorado...
ATAGTGACGGTAACTGGAGTTATACTCCAGAAACTGCTTTAGCCTTAGGAGAACATACTATTGATATCTCTTCTCAAGATATCGCTGGGAATACGGATGACTTAAACTTTAACTTAAACGTTTTGGGAGATACAAATACCACTCCGATTGAATTACCTGATACCGGTACACAAGCAACCATTATCTTTCTCATGGTAATCGTATTATTCTGGACAGCTACCAATCTGAGAATCATTAATAAACTAAAGAGTTTTATGAAGAGATAGTATAAAAGTGTAAGGATAGATAATATCAGTCGTTTGGAGCTAGAAAATACCACTAGCTTACGTTAGTGGAGCTTCATGAGAGAAACTTATTTCTGTTGATTTTCTGGAGATTCTAAGTCTTGTTTCAATTCTTTAAGTAGTGTTTCAATTTCTCCATTCATAATACTTTCCATATTATGCCACGATTTCTTGATCCGGTGATCAGTAATTCGATCTTGAGGGTAGTTGTAAGTTCGAATTTTTTCAGATCGATCTCCAGTTCCTACCTGAGAGGCTCTATCGAAAGAGATTTCTTTGGCTTTTTTCTCTTCCTCCCTGGCGTATAGTTTAGCGCGAAGCATATCAAGGGCTCTTTCACGATTTTGATGCTGATGACGTTCCTGTTGACAAGTAACCACAATTCCTGAAGGTATATGGGTAATTCTGACCGCGGTAGAAACTTTGTTAACGTTTTGTCCACCTTTACCTCCAGAGCGATAAAAATCTAATTTTAGGTCATCATCTTTAATAACAACATCAGTAGGTTTTACTTCAGGGAAAACAACCACTGTAGCGGTTGAAGTATGGATGCGACCAGAGCTTTCGGTTAAAGGAATTCTTTGAACGCGATGTACTCCAGACTCATTTTTTAATAAATTATAGGAACCTTTACCATTAATTGCAGCGATGACTTCTTTGATGTTTCCGATGCTGCCTTCGTTACGGGATAGCTCTTCGAACTTCCAGTTTTTCATTTCCGCGAATCGTTGATACATACGATATAGGTCACCGGCAAAAATTCCAGCTTCATCTCCTCCGGCTGCAGCTCTAACTTCCAAAATGATTTTATCTCCAATAATATTTGAGTTAGTATCATCTTCCTGCATATGTTTTAAAGCTTTTTGTAGGGCTGATTTTTGCATTTCAAGAGTTTTAACCTCTTCTTCAGCAAGTAGTTTGAGATCAGGATCTAGAAGCATTTTTTTTGAGTCACTAATTTTTGTTTCTATTTCTTGAATTTGTTTTTCGGTAAATAGTTGATTGTAGTTCATAATAATAAATAAAATAGATATCGTTATCTAAAAACATTACGGCATATTTCTAGCCATCGAGTCTGTAATTTTTAACTTCTATTTTACTACTGTTTAGTAGCGGTTTTAATAGTTTCAGGTTGGGATTTCGAAGATTGATCTTCTTTTGATTCTGATTTTTCCTCTTCAAGAAGCTCTTTGAGATTTGTTGGTCTAACTTGGGATTTTTCGGCTTGTTTACGTTTTTCCTTAGCTTCTTTAACGGCTTTTCTCTTTTTGCTTTCAGTTTCGGCCTCATTACGTTTACGGATGAATTTATCTACACGACCTTCAGTATCGACAAATTTCTGTTCACCAGTAAAAAAGGGATGGCAGGCGGCACAAACTTCGACCTTGATCTCTTTTTTGGTCGATCCGGTAACAAAAGTGTTTCCGCAAGCGCAGGTAACAATACAATCACTATAATATTTTGGATGTATATCTTTTTTCATAGTATGTAGTTAGTTCACAAATACGCAGAAGATTATATACCGAAATGTACCTATTTTGCAATAGCTAGTTGTAATTTCAGGATAAACAAAAGAACCAACATCTTAAATTTTAAAACGGAGTTGTTTGGACGATACTCAATTACATTTATTGTAAATTTGAGTTTATTGAGTAAATAACAGGGAAAATGTTTAAGTGCAAGTGATAATTTACCTTACAACTTCGTTAAAGTATAATAAAAATATGCCAAAACTGAAGATATCTCTCAAGAATGACAAGTTTAAAAAAGCTCGAGGAAGTTACTCTCGACTTCTTGATATTTCTTGTGAGAATTGTCAGGAGCATATCTGTTTCTACCAAAAAGATGGTCCAGGAATAATCAAAAGAATGTATTTGGATAGAATATATGAATCAACGCAATATTCAAATCTAGAAAAACAGTCTTTAAATAATATACCGAAGTTCATTTGTCCAAAATGTCACAGAGAATTAGGAAATGCTTATATTTACGAAAAAGAAAATAGATTAGCCTATCGTTTATTTGTAGGAGCAATATTAAAGAAAATAGTGAAGAAAAATAAACAATCAGTTATGCCTATATTTTTTAAAAAGAAAATTAAAGAAAAATCAAAACTTGATAAACACGGGGGACAATGGATAGCCGTAAAAGGTCAAGATGATATTGTAGCTTATGGTGAAACTGTTGAAGAGGTGATTAGTCATGTAAAAGTTGAAGGTAAAACAATAAAAGATAAGCTTCCAGATCCGCGAGAAGTTCCAACCGCGATGAAACTTCCAGAGAATAAAAAGATTTAAACTATGTGTTTTCATTTCAAAAAAGATACCAGTAATAAAGAGTTTATTTTTTCATACCAATTTTATCGTGGTTGGTATTTTCCGATTATCAAATTTTATATTGCCAAAGACCAAAAGAGTAACCCCATTGCAATATCGGCTTTAGTTGATTCCGGGGCGAATTTGTCGATATTCAATAAAGAAACAGCCGAAGTTTTAGGTCTCACTATGTCATCGGGAAGAAGACGAAGTTTTTCCGGAGTTTCAGGTAATAGTTATGGATATGAACATCAGATTTACTTTGATGTTCTAGGTCTGAAATTCAATGATGAGGTAATATTTTCCTCAAACATGGGGGCGTACTTTAATCTAGTAGGAAGAGAGTCATTTTTCAATCAATTTGGAAGAATTTGTTTTGATGAAAATAACAAGCAGACAATTTTAGTAAAAAGATAAACTTTAACATTTTTACCCTTTCAATTTTCTAATTAATGCAGATAATTTAACTTTTTCCTGTTTTTTCTGCTGCATCCATTTGATTACTACTTCGTTTTTAGTAATTTCTTCCGGACCTAAAATTAACACGACTGGAATTACCTTACGATCTGCTAATTTCAGCTGCTTATCGAGTTTGACTCCTGGTTCAGGATATAAAAAGGTGTTAATTCCTGTTTCTCTAAGCTCATTTGCCAGTTTTATGGAGTCATTTTTAGTTTTTTCATTAAAAATAGTTACCAGAACTTGAGTACTGTTCTGCAGAAAATCAACCATTTGACGTTCTTTTAGAACGATCATCATACGTTCAATTCCAAAAGAGCCACCGGTTGCGGGAATTATTTCATCTGTTCCCAAATACTTGCTAATGACATTATCATATCGACCGCAGCCAGCTACTGATCCGACATTACCTTCAGTGATTTCAAATTCCCACACCGGGCCGGTATAATGAGCCAGTCCTCGAGCAATTGTGGGATCAAAGCGATAATATTTAGAATTTACTTTATTTGCCTCAAGGTAATTTAAAATTTCCTCAACTTCATCCAAAGCCTCACTAACCTTTTTGTTTTCCGAAAATTGCTTGCGGAAAGCTTTAATTTTTTCTTCATTTGTTCCGGATTGTTCAATTATTTTTACAATTTTTGTGGCAACCTCTTTGCTTAGATTTTCTTTGTTCATCAATCTTTCAATCACGCCATCTCTTCCAATTTTCCGGATATTATCGATCGTCATACAAACTCCGTAAAATTTATTTTCTGGAATTTGGTATTCAGAAAGCATGCCATCTAGTAATTTGCGATTCGATATTTGGGCGTAAAATTCCCTAAAACCGAAATTATTTAGAATTTCAATTCCCATCTGTATAAATTCCGCATCAGCAATCATAGATGATGTACCAATTGTATCGGCATCACACTGCGTAAATTCACGAAGTCTACCCTTCTGAACATTTTCCGCGCGCCAAACTCTCTGAATTTGATAGCGTTTAAAGGGAAAGGTAAGTTGATTTTTGTATTGCGCAATTACCCGGCACATCGGAACCATGACTTCGTACCGCATCACAACATCGCGACCACCGTTATCGGTAAAACGGTAAAAAAGCTTTTCAGCCTCTTCGCCGGAAATACCAAATAGGGTTTCTGCATACTCTAAAGCCGGTGTTTCAAGTGGTTCGTATCCGTATTTTTCAAATACTTTTTTAAAGGTATTGATCACATATTCACGTAAGCGCATATCATCAGGTAAGAAGTCCTGAAAACCTTTTAAAGTTTGTAATTGTCGTTCTTGATTACTCATTATTAATCCTTTCGAAGATCTACTGTTTTATATATCACCCATAGACAGGAATTTACCATAGTAGATTCATTTTATCATTAAAGCATAAAAACATAAAAGTATAGAAGCAATTTAATCATAACGAATTATTTATATATTCTTGTATTTTTGATCATTTTTCATTAACATATTCTTGGGCAGGGTTTTTGTTGCTCTAGTTTTTATTAATTAGAGATGACAATATATTCCATTTTCGGAATATTTTGAGGGCTTAGCTTAACCCTAAAGTTCTCAAAACCTTGCCTCTTTTTTGTTAAGACAGAGGAGGGGAACCACTTTCACAACGAAAGTTGTGTGGACACAAATGGTCCCCCTCTTTTTCTTTCTCCTTTCTTTAATGTTCCCAACCGCCACCAATTGGGATTATTAGGTTTTTCTGTTGCAAAGTCTTTGGAGTAGCAGAGTCGTTATGCATGGTTACTCGTTCATAATATAGACCTGTAACATCGGTGCTCCAGTAACCTCGATGTTCATAAGTCGGATCAGTAATGAAAAAGTCTCTCTGAAACCCAAGTTTTTCGTAAAGCCTTACGGCGTTAGAAGCTCGTTCATCAGTACGGAGAAATACTTTATTGATACAGCACGAGCTGAAATGACACAGAACTTCCAAAGTCAAAGCTTCTGCAATTCCTTGTCTTCGAAAATCGCTTCGGACACCGACCTCGTCAATATACCCAACTTTGCCAGCATACATTGGGATATGGATTTGAGTATTGATTAAAGATGATCCTATAGGAATAGTTAGCTCCAGATCAGGAATGATAATCTGGATGTTAATGGTAACGGGATATCCCCAGGTAAAACCCAAAATCTGGTTATTTTTGCAGGCTAAAAATCCTTTAGCAAAAGGTTTTCCTAATTGGGTTTTGATATCATTCTCGACAGTAGAAACATCCCAAAAGGGAATTAATTCCTTGCCACAGTAAGGACAGGATTTTCCTTTGAATGAAATGCCGAAGTTATTTTTATCGGTGGGGCATTGGGGGCATTTTTTCCATTCATTCCAGGGTTCGTCAGCCCAGATACGTCCACGAGCGTAACATTGAGCCAATGGAGTCAAGTCTTCCCAAGTGAATGGACGGATTGTGATATTGGGGTTCATTTTTAGTCTCCTTAACTATTAAACATTGAATGGGTTTAGGTATTGAATAAGAATGTTGGCGTGAAGTTATTCTTTCATCAGAACTCCTTCCTCGATTAGCTCGAGGTAATATGGGGAATGTAAGGTGCGAGAGTTTCTCCTTAATTTGGGAGAAGACTGGAAGAAATCTAATTTCTTCCAGAGCTTTTCCTATTAAGAATTACGGCTTTGAAAACTTCTTTAGTCTTTTCCAAACTTTTAATATCAAGGTATTCATTATTAGAGTGAGCAGTATCTTTATTACCAGGACCAAAGTTAATCGCTGGACATTTCCAATTATTGGAAATAATTGCTGATTCATAAAAACCTCCGTTTCCCAAATTTTGTCGATACTTTGGAATCAATCCAGTTTTAGAAATTGCTTTTTCTAATTTGTTTAGTCTTTTTCTATCGTTAAAATAAGGTTTTAAATCAATATTGGTCTTTTCATTCTGAATTTTTAAATTTAGTTTTTTCGCCAAAGCTTTAATAATTTGTAAAACTTTTTTTGCCTCAAGGTTTGGATTTGCCGGTCGGATATCCAATAAAACTTTGGCAATATCGGGAACCACATTTCCTTGAATAATAATTTGATCGTTTTGTCTTTTTCCTCCTTGTAGAGCACTTAAATTAACTGTGGTTGATCTAAGTTCGGAGTAATCATTCCTTTGAAGTTCAACTTGTAGATTGAAAATCAAAGAGATAGTTTGTTCGATAGCATTAATTCCTAGACTTGGTCTACCGGCATGAGCGGATTTTCCCAAAACTTCAAATTCAATTTCAATCACACCACGACAGCCATTCACAATTTCTAGATCCGTGGGTTCGGGACAGATGACTAGCTCCGGTTTGAGTTTTAGTTTTGCTAAGATCTTTTCTATGCCTTTAAAATAATATTCTTCGTCACAATCAAAAATTAAAGCTAAATTATCCGTTGGGCCTATTTCCTCACAGGTTTTAATTACTGCGGCAAGACCACCTTTCATGTCGCAAGCCCCCAGTCCATAAAGTTTTCCATTTGTACTTTTTGGTTTCATTTGTGAATTATTTTTTGGTAAAACAGTATCAAGGTGGGAGAGAAAGATAAGTTTTGGATTATTACTATCTGTCGCAATCAGGTTATATCTTGGTCCTTCCACTATCTGTTTTTCTAGCTTAAACCACGGTAAATTCTGACGAAAATATTCATATAAAAAATCAGCTAGCCGTTTCTCATTACTTTTTTCATCCACAAAAGAGGGAATAGAAATTAGTTTTTCTGTAAGTTTTAGTAAATTCATATTTTTCCTTTCAAAAATTAAACACAAAAAAACGGTCGCTTTCGCGCCGTTTCTATACGTTTCGTTTTCAGTTAAAGATTAAATTAACTTTACGAAACTGATTTATTTATGATGATGGAAATTAGAAACAATAATTGAAATGTAAAATTTAAGTAACAAATAAGAAACCTTCTTTTCAAGGTCTATAAATTCATATGTAGATAGTGTTTTTAGTTCTTTTGTCATTTCTTTTTAATTCGGCTTAAAGCAGTTTTATAACCGTTTTTACCGTTATTTAACCATTCATTGACACGAGTAACTGTTGTTGTTGAAGTCTTTACTTCTTTTGCAATTTCAATATAGGACATTTTTTTTTCAGCCAAAAGTTGAGCAATCCTCCATCTTTTACTGAATTCCTTGATTTCGGCTGAGGTCATCAAATCGCGGCAGAAAGATGCAATTTCCCCTTCATTTTTTAAAGTTTTAAAAGCTTGAAAAAGGCTTTTTTCTTCATTTGTCCAATGCATATAGGTTTAGTAATATTCTTTTTATTAACGTATTAGCATGTTAATATATACTAATCTTGTATAATTGTCAATTAGCTATTAGAGATTAAGTAATCCCTATCTCCCCAAAATAATAAGCGATAAAAATAAGCATTTATATGTATCTTACCTGTTTGCAAATTTTTTGTTAAGAGGTTAGAATGACTGCAAGTATTTTATGATTAATATTGTATTAATAAATATGTTAAAACCAGCAAAAACTAAAATTGAATTGACTCAGAAAGATCTGAAGCATCTTTTCAAATTGGTGATCTTGGAGAAGATGATTTTAGAATCGCTCGAAAATAGTCATAATCCCGAAAATATATCTTTGTATCAAAGATTAAAAACCTATTTTTCAACTAAAACAGAGAATTTGTTGTCTAAGGAAATTGCTCAATTTTTAGAAGAATATATATCTTATGAAGACGCACAAGAGGTGGATATGATTATTGAAGAAGAAAAGGAAACGATTTTAAAAGTTTTGAAAGAGACTGAGAAAAAAGGTGTTAATCTCAATGTAGAAGATCTTTTTAATCAGGTTAATCAGAAATTAAACGAATCTGGGATTATCCGAGTTCCTTTCTCAAAAAAGAAACAGAATGATTAAATAATCATAATTTTTTTAGGGCTTTTAGTTAGAACCTCCAGTTTTCCATTTTTCATCATCACCGTATCTTCAATACGTATTCCAAAATTATTTTGTAAATAGATTGCTGGCTCAACTGTAAAAACCATATTATTTTCAATTATATCTGTCGTGAACATTCCTAAAGAAGGTTTTTCATGAATCTCTAGGCCAACCCCGTGACCAAGGTTATGTGAATATTGTTCACTCTCTTTTTTAAACCCATGTTTATTCATGACTTTTCGAGTTTCTCTGTCTATATTGGCACTGGAGATGTTTAAGCTTATCGTTTTTATAGCGTTTTTTTGTGCTTCCAAAACTGCAGTATAGACTTTTGACTGAATAGAAGAGGGGGTGTCGGTAAAAAAGATTCGGGTAATGTCACTAATATATCCGTTTACTTTCGCTCCCATATCGATCATGATAAGATCACCTTTTTTGGTTTTTCTATGAGTCGGAGTGTGGTGAGGATTAGCGCTATTTTCAGAGATAGCTACAATAATGGGTCTCCAAGCGATATCATCAGCTCTTTCCGTTCTGATAAAATGTTCAATTTTAAAAGAGATCTCTTTTTCGGTTAATCCTAGTTTGAGTTCATTTTTCAAGAAATTCCAAGCTTTATCAGTAACCGCCACAGCTTTTTTAATATTTTGAATCTCCATAGAATCTTTATAAAGACGCAGATCTTCGATCAAAGAATCACTGGGAATAAAATTGATATGAGGGTTTTTTCCAATAAGGTAATGATATATCTTTACGGTCAAAAAACTAGTTTCAACACCTAATTTAGAGCCTTTTTTCATAAATTTCTGAAGGTAGTTACTAAGGGAATTAATCGGTGTAAGTTCATAAACTTCGAGATCTTTAATCTTCTTTTTTGCCGCATGATAGTAGAGTGAATTTGTAAAGAGAAAGGCTCTATTTTTGAGAATCAAAATCCAAGCTTCATGTTCAGTTGGTGATAGACCAGTAAATCCTGAAAGATAAGTAATATTATACGGATTAGAAACCAAAATTCCATCTAATTCAGAACTTTCTAGTTTATTTTTTAGTTTTTCAATTCGCTGTTTCATTCTTGCTTAATTAAATTTTTATCTCTAGTTTGATTTTAACAGATTGAAAAAGTTCGGCAATAAAATAAACTTAAATCAAATGAAGTTAAATATATCGGTTTTCAGGTCACAACTAATATGATAAAATGTAAATCCACAGTAAAGAAATATTAAGCCTTTCATTAATCTAAGGAGTTTAAACAGTATGGAGATTCGTTATTTCGGTCATTCCTCTTTTCTAATACAAACCAAGTCGGTAAACATTGTTTGCGATCCATATGGAGCTGATTTGGGTTTAAAGTTTCCCTCTGGAGTAAAAGCGGATATTGTGACTATTTCTCATGACCATTACGATCACAATAATCTTAAAGATATTTCCGGAAATCCGTATATTATTAAAGAACCAGGAGAATTTGAGATCAAAGGCGTGAATATTTTTGGGGTTTCTTCTTTTCATGATAATAACGAGGGAAAAGATCACGGAATGAATACGATGTTTTTGATTGAGGTAGAAGGGGTGACTATTTGTCACCTAGGAGATTTGGGACAAGCTCTTTCTACTAACCAGATTAATGAACTTGATGGAGTCGATGTTTTGCTTATTCCGGTCGGTGGAACTTATACATTGAATGCTAAAGAAGCTGAAGAAGTTATTCTGCAGATTGAACCAAAGATAGTCATTCCCATGCACTATGGCGTTCCAGGATTAAAAGAAAATTTGAGCCCTGTGGCTGATTTTCTAAAAGAAATGGGTAAAGAAAATATTGAAGTTCAAAACAAATTAACGATTAAAAGCAGTTTAGATCTTTCTGAAGAAACCCAAATTGTGGTTTTAGAAAGATCCTCTAAATTCTGAATTAATTAGTATTTATATTAATGTCTGATCCCAAAATACCTCCTCAAAATTTAGAAGCAGAAGAGTCGGTTTTAGGCGCGCTTCTTATTGATAAGGATGCGATTATCAAAGTTGCCGATATGCTTCTTCCAGAGCATTTTTATAATGATGCGAACGGTTTAATCTATGAATCGATTTTAAATCTATATGAAAAAAGACAATCTGCGGATATTGTGACAGTTGCGAATGATTTAAAAGAGAAAAAGTTGCTTAAAAAAGTAGGTGGTAATTCTTACTTAAGTAAACTAGTCGACAGAGTTCCCACTTCAGGTCATATCAAACATTACGCGGATATTGTCAAAGAACAATACGTTCGGAGATCTTTACTTCTTATGTCAGCTAATCTTTCCGAGATGTGCTTTGACGGCAGAATAGAGCTACCAAAACTCTTGGACAAGGCGGAACAGAATATCTTCGGACTATCCCAACAGAATCTAAAACAGGATTTTGTGCCGGTTAAAAGTATTTTAGCGGATTCTTTCGACAGACTGGATGAACTACATCGCACAAAAGACTCTTTGAGAGGTATTCCAACTGGTTTTAAATCTCTTGATAACAGACTCGCGGGATTACAAAAGTCAAACATGATTATTCTGGCAGCACGTCCCTCTCAAGGTAAAACCTCTTTAGCTCTAAATATTGCTCAGCATGTGGCTGTAAAAGAGAAAATTCCGGTTGGTTTTTTTTCACTAGAAACTTCTAAGGATCAACTTGTTGATCGACTTCTTTCAGCTCAGGCTAATGTCGATGCCTGGAGAATTATGACCGGAAGACTTGAAGAGGAAGATTTCTCTAAACTGGGTGAAGCGATGGGAGAGCTTGCGGAAGCACCTCTTTTTATTGATGATACTCCCGGACTTAGTATTATGGAAATTCGTACTAAAGCTCGTAAACTCCAAATGGATAAAGGGGTGAAACTACTTCTTTTGGACTATCTCCAGCTGGTTCGCGGACCAAAATCAGAAAGTAGGGTAGTTGAAGTTTCTCAAATTTCACAAGGACTTAAGAATATCGCCAGAGAACTCAATATTCCTTTTGTGGTTTTGTCACAGTTATCACGTGCTATCGAGCAAAGATCTGATCGCAAGCCGCAGCTATCTGATCTACGTGAATCGGGATCAATTGAACAGGACGCTGACGTTGTAATGTTTATTCATCGTCCTGATGATGAAAATAAAGAACAGGTTTCCTTAGTAATTGCAAAACATCGTAACGGTCCTACTGGTCAAGTCGACATGGTTTTTAAAGGTGAAAGAACGAAGTTTTTCGAAGTTGAAAAACAAAGAGAAGAGTAATTATTTAGTTAAAATTACTTTCGAAGCTAATTCCAGTTGTATCTTCACTTTTTCCCTCTTCCCATTTGTCTTTTTCTTTTGTAGTTTGATATAGATAATTTCTGACTTTTTGAATTTTTGTTTGAGTTGGTTCTTTACTGATCATTCCTGGACCGCCAATACAACCGCCGGGACAAGAGAGACAATCAAAAAAACGAAATTTCTGGCTTTCTGTACCAAAATTACTTAAGATTTTTAGTTCATTTTGCAATCCATTTACTATTTTGATTTTATCTTTACAACCTAAATCGTCTGCTGGCATTGATTCTGTCATTCCGCCATCTAGGGGATAGATCTTGGTGGCTTCCGTAGATAGAGAATCAAACTTTTCTTCCAGATTACTTTCTATATTCCGCAAATTTTTATTATTCAGGTATTGCTGTAATTCGGAGAAAGTGATGACGATGTCGATGACTTGGGGGAATTTTTTTGCCTCCAGTTTTTTGGTTAAACACGGACCGATAAACACAACTTTATAACCAGGGAAATGAGTTTTTAAGACTTTTCCCATAGCCACCATTGGGGAAACAAAAGGCATTAAATTTTCTTTATATTGTGGGTATTTATTTTCAACTAAAGCCACCAGAGTGGGGCAGGGAGAAGATATATATGATTTACTTTGATTTTTGCTTAGGAATTCCTTGTAACACTCGTTAACAATTTTGGCCCCAAAGGTTGTTTCGACGATTTTATCAAAACCAAGATGACGTAGAATAGTGATGATTTTTGGATATTCAAAATCAACGACAAAAGAAGGCGCGAGCATGGCAATCTTTTTTTCTGTTGAAGATAGTAAATGGTCTAATTTTTGGATATCAGGTGAGATAGGTGTGGGCATATTAAGGTTTTATTTTTTAATTAAATTCAGATTTTTGGTTTTGATTATCATATAGACAATAATTCCAGCGATAGTGGCAGTTAAAAACTGGTTAAAACCCATGGTTTTCAAAAATATAGCCGGTAAAATTTTGAAGCTGAAGTATCCATAAGCAGAAAGATACAGTACGAATGTTTTTATAAGCGAAGCTATTAGAAGAGTGAAAAAATAATTGAATTTTTTTTCAACATATAGGTTTTTGATAACTAAGATAAGGGTTGCATTACTAGCCCAAATAAAAGGAACCATATAAAAAAGGAGTGGAGTGAAAGGTCCAAAGATATAGCCACGGGTGAGTACTCCGATACTGGGAAGAAAAAATAACGGGAAAAGAGTTTTAATATCTTTGTAAGTTATAGCTGCATAAATCAAGGCGATATTTACAAGAATCCCTACCAGTATTTGAGGCCCGCCGATTAGGAAAGGAATGGTAAAAGAAGCAACATAGGTAATGATGAGAAAGGTTTTGCTGAGGCTAATTGTATCTATTTCGATGTGATTATCCATATATCCATATTAAGAGGGATAATAATTTTTGTCAAAGGAGAGTATCTTGGGAAAGGTTATGCCGGAGGAGGGAGTCGAACCCACACGAGGTTGCCCTCACTGGTTTTTGAGACCAGCTTGTCTGCCATTCCAACACTCCGGCATAAAAGTCGTTAAGAGCAAAATATAAAGGATCAAGAGAAAATTATACAGGAAAAAGGAGGGAAGGGAAAGAGAAGGGAATAAGAGATGTTTTTATTAGAATTTTCTTTTCTTTTTCTTGAAAGTAATTTCAAAAAAAGGAGAAGAAAGGAAGAGAGGCGATGTAATTTATACATGTACCTAATCTTCCTAGGCAGGTTTTCCTTGTCTCTTCTTTCTTCTTTGTTTCTTTATTGCCGGGAGTAATACTCCTCTTTTCTCTGTCCAAAGGAGTTTTCCCATTCGAATTCGGCTCGCCAGTCGTCCATAGAAAAATGCCGCCAACGAATGGCGCGCAGAGCAAGAAGCCAATTGAGGCTACAATCTGGATTTCCGGTTTCCTGGAAGATTTTTGAAGCTTCAGATGCTATTTCTTGAAAATGAGCAGCCGTAAAAGTGGCATCATCCACAACAACCGGTTTTTGAATCAGAAGTTGAGCAGTCATGACTCACCTCTACAATTGAAGGTCTTCAGGATCTGGGACTTCCAGTGGTTCGATCGGGATAATAATCCCTTTATAAACTTCGACCTCGACGACGGTTGTGGTGATGCTGATTTCTGTCAAAGTTTGATAGATCGTTGAAATTAAAAACGGTCCAGTAATAGAAAGCGACGCGCCGGCGGGAATAACGGTATCGGGTTGGAGGGGGATATAGACTTTATCCCGCAGAAAATCATTCTTCGATTTCACCAGAACCGAAATCCCAATGATCCGAATGGGGTTAATGAGTTGGAAATCTGATACGCCTTGTGCTTGTAAAGCTCCTTCATAAAGAGGGGTACCAGTTTTTGCATCATAGATGCGAACCTTCTTTTTATGTTGTACAGCCCTACGGAGATGGATTATATCAGAGGTTTCAGGTGTAATGAGCAGCAGATCAGTGTCCATTTCTCCGTGACAAATCAGAGAACTAGGGCTGTTAGGTTTGAAGATTTCCACTGTTACTTGTTGTTTCATGGTCTTTTACCGTCCTTTCTCAAAATAGGGTGAAGGGGCATTGTATCTGTCTTGCAACAGGCAACACCCCTTCTTAGGGTCAGAATATCAGGCTAGCACTTCGAATAACTCTTTGATTTCGGACAACATGGCGAAGTGAGGAAGGGGATCTTCGATGAGCTCGATTACGACTTCCCAGCAACGCATGTCACCAAAGCAGAGAGTTAATCTTTGACCGATTTTTTCCCGAAGTACCTTCACAGATTTTGGGTGTAGTTGGATTGCTTCTATGAGAGGGAAAATCGTTGCCCAGCAGGCGTTTTCTTCGACAAGACAGGTGTCCCCCTCGTAGATAGAGACGGTGAAACCATCTGCTAAATCATTGCTGGTTATCTGACGGTAACCTTCTCTTTGAGCAGCTAACATGAGATCGCCATTGACGGTTGTTTGCTGCCATTCGGATGGTAGATCTCGAGGGTATCGTAGGATTGTCCAGAGGCCAAGCCTCGCGTTAACGTAGTAATAGGATTTAGTCATTTCAGACTCTTTTCTATGCTTTACCAAGAACCATCGCGAGCAGCGCCATGCGGACATACAGTCCATATTCCATCTGGCGGAAATACGCCGCCCGGGGATCGGAGTCGATCTCCATCGGCAGTTCTGGGCCGCGCGGGAACGGATGCAAAATTGTGATCTTCGGTTTAGCGAGATCCAGGAGTTCTGGTGTGACAACGATATCTGTTCCTTGTGTGACATAGAGTACATCCGTAAAAGACAGAATGGTTTCGTCCAAAACTGACTTGTTGATGAGGATGAGAGTTCCAACTCTGGCTACTTCCTGAAGAAACTCTTCATCAAAAAACTGTTCTGAGGTGGAGATCAAAGTTACGGTGATGTCGTGAAAGAGCATTAAGAGCCGGATCAGGGAACGGATCGCTCGATTTTTCAGACTTCCGATGATGGTGATATTCAGGCCGGAGATCTGGCCCATTTCTTCTCGGATACTGAAGATATCCAAAAGTGCCTGAGTGGGATGTTCACCAGTTTCACCTTCACCAGCATTGATGACTGGTTTATGGGCGTATTGTGCCGCGATTTTGGATGAGCCAATAGTTGGGTGACGCAGTACTATCACATCCGCGTAGGCTTCAACCGTGCGCACCCAATCTGGTAAGGCAGCTTCAGGGCGTTCGGAGGAATATTGTTGCGCAAAGATTGGAATTACAGAGCCGCCAAGCCGTTCCATGGCCGAAGTGAAACAGGACATGGTGCGGGTCGAAGGTTCATAGAACATATTGGCCAAAATCTTGCCTTTTAAAAGATCAAAGGTTCCAAGACTGTTGACCATAACACCCATTTCGTGGGCAATATCGAAGATAAAGTTCAGGTCATCAAGGGAAAATTGACCGACAGACAAGATATTCTCCCCATACCAGGGAGCGTCTTTATTATCACCGAATGGAATATGCTTGGTTTTTGTGAGAGGAGTATTCATGATGTTTATCCCACTTCTTTCGGAGATATTACGTTAACGACAGTGATATCTTTTTCCCGAAGGAGAATTTTCTTTGAATCTGCCATGATCGTTCCGCAAGGGGTAAAAACTCGAACTTTACGATTGATGCGGATAACGATTAAATCTCCTGGGTCGAAGCGACGCGCCGGGATTCGGAGCTGCAGATTCTCTTGAGTAAGCACGAGCTCTGCATTAACAAGATGGGTTTTCGGCTTTTTCATGACATACTCCTTATCGAGGGATAACTTGATCTTCATCTTGAGCTGGATGGCCTAATCCCGACGGCGCCGGGTTGGATCCTTGGATAGTGTCTGAACCTGTTTCTGGGGTAATCATTTTTGGTGTCTTGGTAAAACGAATCTCAGCAACAACCTCGTATTCTTCCCCAGGGTTGAAGCCTGCATTGTTAAGAAGTTGCCCCAACAGCGCTGTAGAGACGGTAGTTTTGCCCTGAATTTCTAGGCCGAAATTATTACCGGTTGCTCCTGTTTCAGGGATTAGAACAATCTTGAATTTGATTTTAGCTTGCATAGCGGGTCTCCTTTCTAGAATAGACGGATAGGATGGGGTGTTGAATCTGAATAATTCTATTGGTATATCTTGATAGGTCACTTCCTTTCTTGAATGTTATTCAATTTGTTGAAAAGGTGATGGGGGATCCTCTTTCGAGGTGCGACTTGAGAGGTTATTCTATCAAATTTTCATTGTAAATTGAAGCAGTTTCGATATAATAGAAAAGTAATTTAATTTTTAACCTTTTAAAATTATGTTTCATACACTTTCAATCTCTGAATCTCTAAAAAATTTAGAATCTACACAAAATGGTTTGTCTAATCTGGAAGCGGATAAACGTTTGAAAAAATTCGGTAAAAATGAACTTCAAGAACCACCTAAAGATCCTCTCTGGAAGAAATTTTTGGCTCAATTTAAAGACTTCTTAATTATTATTTTGATTGGGGCAGTTATTATTTCTGCTGTTTTGGGAGAGTTTGTGGATGCGATTGCAATACTGGTTATACTTCTTATTAACGCTATTTTAGGTTTTGTTCAAGAATATCGAGCCGAACAGGCGCTTGAAGCTTTGAAAAAGATGTCGGGATTATCGGCAAAAGTAATGAGAGAAGGAAGGGTTGAAAAAATTCCGGTTTCTCAAGTTGTTCAGGGAGACGTTTTTATTTTAGAAACTGGAGATAAGGTTCCTGCTGATGCGAGGATTATAGAATCAATTAATCTAAAAGTTTCTGAATCAATTTTAACTGGAGAATCAGACGCTCTGCATAAGAATACCGAGTCTTTGGGTAAAGATATTGTTCACCTTGGTGATATGCGGAATATTGTATTTAAAGATACTATAATAATGTTCGGTAGGGGAAAAGCTGTTGCTTATGCTACCGGAATGAATACTGAGGTTGGAAAAATTGCGAATAAACTTCTTTCAACTGAATCAACTCCAAGTCCTCTCAGTCTTGAAATCGATAAAACCGGTAAAAATATTGCGATTGCGGTTCTCGCTATTTGTGCTGTAGTCTTTGCTATTGGATTTTTTATGAAGACCACTGGAGTTCTGGAGATTTTTTTAACAGCTATTTCTTTGGCGGTGGCCGCAATTCCGGAAGGTCTTCCGGCTGTTGTTACAATCGTTTTAGCAATTGGGATTAAACGTCTCGCTCAACAAAAAGCCATTATAAAAAAGCTTCATGCTGTCGAAACTTTAGGTTCAACGACTCATATTTGTAGTGATAAAACAGGAACTTTAACCCAAAATTCGATGATGGTTACCGATATTTGGTTACCTACAAACAACTATACAGTCACAGGGACAAAATATGAACCTCAGGGAACGTTTTTAAAATCAGGAAAAGAGTTAAAAGAGATTCAAACAGATGAAGACTTAAAAACAATATTGAAGATTGGAGCTCTTAATAACGATGCGGAAATTAGATTTGATGAGAATCAAAAAAAGTGGAAATTGTTTGGAGATCCAACCGAAGGAGCTCTTATTGTTGTAGCCATGAAAGCAGGTTTGAAAATAGAAGAGCTAAATCTTACTGCACCGCGAGTTTCGGAAATTCCATTCTCTTCAGAGAAGGCAATGATGACAACTATTCATCAAAAAGGAGAAGAGTATATTGCATATATCAAAGGCGCTCCAGAAAAAATATTAGCGCTGTGTTCATATATTCAGGAAGATAAAAAAATTCGTGAACTTACAGTAAAAGAGAGAAAAGAAATTGAATTATATGTATCAAAGATGAATAAGCAAGCTCTTCGAACTTTAGGTTTTGCCTATAAAAAAGTAACCAAAAATCAGTCACGTAATCCCATGGAACACGATAATGAAATAGAAAAGAATTTGGTCTTTGTAGGTCTAATGGGGCAAAAGGATCCGCTGCGACCTGAGGTTTTTGACGCAATAGAAAAATGTAAACTAGCCGGAATTCGTCCAATCATGATTACGGGAGACCACTTTTTAACTGCTTATGCAATTGGTAAAGAGCTAAAAATGATTGAAAACGAAGAAGAAGTTCTAAATGGAGAAGAGCTATCAAAACTGAGTAATGATGAATTAAGAGAAAAATTAAGAACAGTTTCAGTCTTTGCTAGGGTTTTACCAAAAGATAAGTTGCGTATTATTGAAGTACTTAAAGAAGATAAAGATAAGGTTATTGCTGTAACCGGTGACGGTGTGAATGACAGTTTGGCTATTAAGTCAGCAGACATTGGAATTGCGATGGGAATTGAGGGCACTGATGTTACCCGTGAAGTTGCGGATATGATTCTTCAAGATGATAACTTCGCCACGATTGTAAATGCGGTCAGACAGGGGAGAGTGATTTTTGCTAATTTGGTAAAATTTATCCGCTATCTTATTTCCTGTAACATCTCTGAAGTGATGGTAGTTTTGCTGGCGGTTATTGTAGGTTTACCTCTTCCATTACTTCCAATTCAACTCCTTTGGGTAAATTTGATTACTGATGGTTTTCCTGCTCTTGCTTTGGGAGTTGATCCTCCCGAAAAAGGGGTTATGAATAGACCTCCTCGGAATTTAAATGAAGGTATTCTCTCTCCCAGAAGATGGTTAGAAATTTTACTCGAAGGAACGGTGATGGGTTTAGCAGTTTTCTTTGTTTTTACACAAACCGATCATCAAGCAAATCTAGAAATGGCGCGAACAGCAACTTTCATTACCCTTTGTATCGTGCAATTATTACATGCGCTATCCAATCGGTCGGAAACGTTATCTATTTTTAGCTTGGGATTATTTTCAAATAAGGCTTTAATTTTTGCTATTGTTGGTTCATTTTTACTCCAAATGATTGTAGTTTACACTCCGATAGGAGAATTTATATTTAAAGCTGTTCCATTACCCTTTAATGAATGGGTGATGATTTTGGCGGCTTCTTTTGTTCCATTTATTGGAGTAGAAATGGTAAAAATGGTTAAAAGAAAAAGCATGGAAGCAATTTGAGCCAAAGAGATACTATCTTTAAATATATCTTATTTCCTGATATAATAACCTGTCCATTCCCTCAATAAGAGGTGATCCCCATTTAGAAAAGACAACTGAATATGATATGAAAGGAGAGTGATTTGTGAGAGTAATCCTCTGGGTTGTTGGCGGTGGCTTTTACCAGCACGTTTGCGCCGAATTTGATCCAGTCAACAATGGATTTGTACTGGAAAATTATGACAGTCGTCAAATTGTCGGTGGACGAAAGGTAAATGTTATCAATTCGCACCAGATACTTCAAGGTTGGGCGAATTTCTCAAGAGGAGGAACGGGAGAGATCGAAGTTACGGGAGTATGGATCTACCCGTATCTTTACCCACTAGAGGAGGATTGGAAACCGTTTCCTCTCTACTGGTGTTTAATTAATTACCAGTCGTTCATGATGACACCCCAAGGTCTTGTAATTCCGGCCGACTGTAACATTGAGATTCAGTCTGCTCGTTTTCCCAAGATTTCAGGAACATACAGATTTCTTGAAGACTTTAATCCTTTTGATGGAGCTCTTGCTCCGCAATTCAGGTTGAATGCAGCACCGCAAGCAGGTGTAATCCTTCGGCGTGTTGTAAACACTGGCACTACTTGCCGTGGTTCAGCAAACCTCAACCTTCCTTCTTCGGAATTAATCAAAAAAGTATTCGAAGAATACTAAAAATGCACCTAAAAATTTCAAATGTAAGATACGAAAGGAGAGTGTTGTGTGGAAAAACAAACTGGTAGAATTTCCGCGATTCAAGGTGTGGTTCTCAAAATCCTTTTTCCAGCAGGAAATGGATTACCATCGATTTACGATGCATTAGAAATCAATCGTGACGATGGATCAAAGTTAGTCCTGGAAGTTCAAGGTTTACCCAGCACCGAAACTGCTTTGGCCGTGGCCATGGGTCCAACAGCTGGACTGCGAATCGGTATGCCGGTAGTAAATACTGGAAGTCCAATCAAGGTTCCGGTAGGACAATGTACCCTTGGAAGGGTTTTCAATGTTTTGGGTGAGCCTGTAGACGCTGCCGGTCCAGTTTTGGCTGAGAAATTCTCGCCGATTCATCAGGCTTCTCCCTTGCTTTATAACCAAGAACCTACCGTAAAAATCTTGAGGACAGGAGTGAAAGTGATTGATCTCATTGCTCCTTTGACTCAAGGTGGAAAATCGGGCGTGTTTGGAGGAGCGGGAGTGGGAAAGACCGTCATCATCATGGAGCTTATTCGGTCAATCGCGACCGTGCTTCAAGGGTTAGCGGTTTTCGCTGGTGTCGGAGAACGTTCTCGTGAAGGAACGTCTTTTTTCCGTGAGATGACCGAGTCTGGCGTTTTACCTTCAACCGTGATGGTTTATGGACAGATGAATGAACCTCCCGGTAATCGTCTCCGCGTGCTTCTAACCGCACTCACTATGGCAGAGCATTTCCGAGATCAAGGAAAGGATATTCTGCTGTTCATTGACAACATCTTTCGTTTTGCTGCAGCCGGTATGGAAGTTTCGGCTTTGCTTGGGCGGATGCCTTCAGCAGTTGGATATCAACCTACTTTGGGGACTGATTTAGGTGAGATTCAAGAACGTATCACTTCAGTTCTCGGGAGTGGTTCAATCACTTCAATGCAAGCGGTATATGTGCCCGCTGATGATCTTTCTGACCCTGCTCCGGCGACAACCTTTGGCCATCTCGATGGTTCAATTGTTTTAAGTCGAGAGATTGTGGAAAAGGGGATTTATCCGGCGGTTGATCCACTGGCTTCAAATTCAAGAGCTTTGGACCCAAGAATTGTTGGACAGGAACACTATGACGTTGCACGTGAAGTGCAACTTGTCCTCCAAAAATATCTGGATCTCAAAGATATCATTTCGATTCTGGGTGTGGATGAGCTAGGAGAAAATGATAGGCTTATCGTTAGCCGAGCCCGGAAAATTGAAAGATTCTTTTCCCAGCCATTTTTTGTGGCACAGCAATTCACCGGTAGAGATGGGAGATACGTTTCCCTAGAGGATACAATTAAAGGCTTTAAGGCTATCCTTGCCGGTGAAGTTGACGATATTCCTGAACCAGCGTTTCTTATGGCAGGAAACATTCAGGAAGTTAAAGCAAGAAGGGAGAGTAAGCAATGACTCAACCTACTTTTTCCGCTCAATCAATTACTGCAGGTTTGTTGGATCAAATTCAAGCCTTTCAACCACCAGCATTCACGGTCCATACTGTAGAGGTTTTAATCCCAACAGGCGTTGTTATAGGCTTCTCTGACGGAATTGCGACAGTAAAGCCCAACAAAGTCGGTGAAGTTGGTTTCGAAGCATTGGTTCAATTTTCAACCTCTGTTCAAGGTATGGTCCTTGGACTTGATGAGGAAAAAATTCAAGTCGTGGTTCTTGGATCATCTGAGGGAATCGTTCCCGGATCAGAAGTTTATTCTCTGGGGAAAATTGCCTCCGTTCCCGTTGGTGATGCTCTCTTGAGTCGAGTAGTTGATGTTTTAGGTCGTCCTCTTGATAACAAAGGACCAATCAAAACCACAGCTTCACGACCGATGGAAAAAATCGCCGCCGGGATCATTGAACGCAAAGACGTTGACACGCCAGTCCAGACTGGGATCAAAGCAATTGATGCGATGACTCCTATTGGACGTGGACAGCGTGAGCTCATCATTGGTGACCGTGGGACAGGAAAAACCGCTTTGGCGATCGATACGATCATTAACCAAAAAGGTAAAAACCTGATCTGTATTTACGTTGCCATCGGGCAGAAAAAGAGCAGTATAGCTCGACTCATCGCAACTCTTGAATCATATGGAGCCATGGAATACACAGTTATTGTGGTGGGATCAGCTGATGATCCTGCGGGACTACAATATCTAGCTCCTTACGCCGGATGTGCAATCGGTGAAGAGTTCATGGAACGCGGTCAGGATGTCTTGATCGTCTATGACGATTTGACGAAACATGCTTGGGCTTATCGCCAAGTTTCTCTGCTTTTGCGTCGGCCGCCAGCACGTGAGGCTTACCCGGGTGACATTTTTTATTTACATTCACGCCTTCTCGAAAGAGCGGTGCGGTTAGCGGATAAATATGTCATCGTTACAGTAGATTTTGTTGGGAATTTAGCCGAACAGGGCGATGCCGTAAATGGGTTTACATATGATGGTCCTCTTGCTAAACACAAAGCAGATACAGCATTGAAGCAATTAGATCATCCAGATATGTACCGTGTATGCAAATTACGTGGTAGTGGCGGTTCATTGACCGCTTTGCCGATCATCGAAACCCAGCTTGGCGATGTCTCCGCTTACATTCCTACCAACGTGATCTCGATCACGGATGGCCAGATTTATCTGGAAGGTAATCTTGGTGCCGCGGGAATTTGGCCGGCAATCAATGTCGGTTTGTCTGTTTCCCGCGTAGGCGGCGATGCTCAAATTCCAGCGATGAAAAAGATTGCTGGTCCTGTCCGCATGGATATGGCACAATTCCGAGAGCTTCAAGCTTTTGCCCAACTAGGTCAAGATCTTGATAAATCTACTCAAGGCCAAATTGATCGCGGTCGAAGACTGCAGGAGATCCTGAAACAACCTCAATATCAGCCGGTACCGGTTGAAGAGCAAGTCGTTATTCTTTACGCCGGAACGCATGGATATGCTGATAAAATTGGAGTTTCAAAAGTTAAAGAGTGGGAGCGTGAGCTTCTCAAATACATGCAGAAAAAATTTTCTGCGATACTTCGAAAAATAAGCGAAGAAAAGCGGTTATCTCCAGAATTGGAAGCAGAGCTAAACGCTGCCTTACAAAATTTTCAATTCGAAGAATAACATCTTCATTCTCACAAAACGGTAAAAATTTCATTAACTGCGGGCGTAAAAGCCGTTCTCGATCATTCGAGTAACCCGCAGCTTTTTCTTTCATAAAAGCTTTTCCAATTTCCTTTCCAAAAACAATTTTTTCAAATTGCTTCTCAAATATATCCCTGTTAAAATTAACTTGAATTCTTACAGTTATTAATTATGATGAAAAACTTAAGATTAGAAATCAAAGAATTGAGCCATCTGTATAAAAAAGATCCAGATAAAGTGAATATCGTGAATAAAGCGGTCTTGCAATTTTTTGATAAAACATTATGAAATATCATAAACTAGTTCGCGATAAAATTCCGGAGATCATTGAAAAAGCAGGTTTAAAACCCAGAATAAAGACTTTATCTGATAGTGAGTTTAGTATTGAACTTGAAAAGAAGCTGGAAGAAGAAATGCATGAATATCTTGAAAGTCATGAGCTGGAAGAACTTATTGATATTGAGGAAGTCATTTTGAAGCTAATTAAAGTTAAAGGTGTTAAAAAAGAAGATTTTGAAAAGTTAAGGGAAAACAAAAAGAAAAAGCGAGGAGCTTTTGATAAAAAGATTTTTCTTATTGAAACCACTGATTGACAGTATTTAATTTGGCTTGTAAAATCAGCTTTTAAGACTATTTGCTATTGAAAGGATTATTCTATGACATATTTACCCGTAAATTCATTCAAGAACGGTACTTTTTTCAAAGAGAACGGGATGCCTTATGAAGTAATTAAATACGAACACGTCAAAACCGGTCGTGGGAATGCAACGATTCGATTGAAGGCTCGTAATGTAAAAAAAGGAACGATGATTGAAAAGTCTTTTCCTTCTGGGTCAAAACTTGAAGAAGCCGATATGAACAAGAAAAAGGTTCAATTTCTATATGGTGATCCCAAAAGTGGTTATTTTATGGATTTAGAAACCTATGAGCAGTTTGATGTAGATAGAGAAAAGTTAGAAGGGAAGATCGATTACCTCAAAGAAGGAGAACAAGTTTACCTTCTTGATTTCGAAGGAGAAATAATTGGAGCGGTGATTCCGCTTTCTGTTACCTTAAAAGTTACCGAAGCTGGTCCTTCAGAAAAAGGAGATTCAACTAGTTCTGTGACTAAACCGGCTACTTTAGAAACCGGAGTTGTGGTTCAAGTCCCAATGTTTATCAAGGTAGGAGATTTAGTCAAAATTGATACTCGAAACGGTAGCTATTCGGAAAGAGTAACGAACAAAAATTAATTCTAATTTTTTATTCATTTTGGTGAATACCAGGGTTTTAGCCTATGGATGAAACCAAGTGAACGAGCTTGCTTTGAGGAGAAGATACTATGACCTAAGGTCATAATAGTTTATTCTGATGTCATTCGAAAAAACAACTTTCAAAAACAATTTACGTCTCTTAACGATTCCCATAGAATCAGTTGATTCTGTAACGGTAGTCGTTTTTGTGAAAGCCGGTGGGAGATATGAGGCGATTGAAAAATCCGGTCTTTCTCATTATGTTGAACATACAATTTTTAAAGGTACCCTAAAGCGTCCCAGATCAAAAGATATTGCGACCGAGATAGAGCAGGTGGGAGGAATTCATAATGCAGCTACCAGTCATGAATTTACCTATTATTATATTAAAGTTCCGGCTGACAAAATAGAGCTTGCTTTTGACATGCTTTCCGATGTAATTTTTAACTCACAATTCAAACAGGCGGATTTAGATATGGAAAAGCAGGTGATTTTAGAAGAGATTAATTATTATAATGATTCGCCAATAGATAAAGTTTTTGATTATTTTATGAACATGTTGTGGCCGGATCATCCCCTGGGAACTGATCTTACTGGAACGAAAGAGCAATTTTTAGGTTTAAAGCGCAAGGATATTTTGAATTATATTCATACTTATTACCACCCCAATAATATGCTTTTAGTGGTTTCCGGGAATGTCAAAAAAGATCTTCCAAAGCGATTAACTGAGAAATATTTTTTGAAACAGAGTATTCCAACAATTCCGTCATATCAAGAAGTTCGTGATTTTCAAACTGCACCGGCTGTTTCCTTACACTACAAAAAAACCGATCAAACTCATTTTTGTTTAGGAATAAGATCTTTGCCATTAAATCATCCTGATCGATATGTTCTAGAAGTTTTGACTACTGTAATGGGAAAGGGAATGTCCAGTAGGTTGTTTGAAACTCTACGGGAGAAAAATGGTCTTTGTTATTATATTCATGCTGGAGTTGAAGCTTTTTCAGATACCGGAATTTGGTTTGTAAATGCTGGAGTTGATAATACCCGTTTTTATAAAGCCGTAACTTTGATCATGAAAGAGTTGAAAAAGTTAAAAACCGCGCGAGTTTCCAAAAAAGAGCTTCATAAAGCAAAAGAATATATCAAAGGTAAACTGAAGTTATCCCTGGAAACATCTGAAGCGCAAGCAAGCTTCTACGGCCATCAAGAGCTACTTTCAGAAGAGATTTTGACGGTGAGAGCCGTGTGTTCTAAAATAGATTCTGTAAGTAATGATGATATTATTAGAGTAGCCAACTCTCTATTTGTAAATAAGAATCTTAATTTGGCAGCAATCGGTCCGGAAAAAGATGAGAAACAGATTGAGGCTTTGTTAAATTTTTAAAATATTAGTATTAAAATTTTATTTTTAATTTAAATATTTATGTATCCAATTTTATTACGATTTGGTCCTGTTACAATTTATTCTTACGGTCTTTGTCTTGCTTTAGCTTTTTTACTTGGAACCTTTGTTATTTGGCAAGAATCACATCGCAAAGGATTTGATGAAGAAAAAGTTTTAGATTTTGTTCTTATTTCCATTTTCGGTTCAATCTTTTTGGGAAGAATCGTCTTTATTATTTTGAATTGGTCACTTTTTGCAAATAACGTCCATAAAGTTTTATATTTTTGGGAGATTGGTGGAATTAACGTTTTGGGATTAGCTTTTGGAGCTTTATTAGCGGGTATTTTGTATTTGAAAAAGAAGCGTTGGCCAGTTTTAATGACTTATGATTTTTTTGTTTTGGGCCTTTTACTTGCCCAGATTCTCGAAAGAATCGGATTTTTCTTGTCTAGCAGTGGTTTTGGGAAAATGACTAGCTTTTTTCTGGGGGTTCAATTTCCTGGAGAAATTATAAAAAGACATCCAGTTGCTCTCTATGAAGCTTTTTTATTGTTACCGATTTTCATTTTGTTCTATTTATTATACCGAAAATGTCAAAAGCGAGAAAACTACAAAGAGGGTTTAATTGCAACTCTTTATCTTATTGTTATGGGATTGATGACTATAGGGACGGCTTTTCTGACTAAGAATATGAAAGATAAAGAGGCTATTACCTTGACTTTGATTCCAGTAGGCCTGATAATATTATCGAGTTTTGTGATCTTTTATATTCGATCGGGTCGTAATTTGAAAAATGATTTGAAACTCTTTTCCAATCTATTTAAACCTAGAAAGAATGTTCAGAATAATGAGGTAGGAATCGAAAAATTAGTTGAAAGTACTAAAAAGTTAGAAACTGGAGATAAATAAATTATGGAAGAAAAATTACAGCAAAAATTAGCAGAATTAGAAGCGGAATTAAAATCGGTAGAAGCTCAAGATCCCTATAATAGAGATAGCTATGCTGATGAAAATACTCAGGACGATGATGCTGCTGAAAGGGAAGATCATACCAGAGTAAATGCTCTAGAGGACAGCCTTAAAGAAAAGATTCAAAAAGTGGAAGCAGCTTTGGATCGTTGTAAAAAGGGTAAATATGGTCTCTGTGTCTCTTGCGGAGCAAAAATAGACCAAGCTCGTTTAGATATACTGCCGGAAGCAGATCTTTGTATCTCTTGCAGTAATAAAGAACAATCTTTTGAGCTTTCTTAAACAGAATTATTTGGTATACTCAACTCTCATTTTCTTGTAAACTATAGGAAGTTGAGCATATAATTTAAAAAGGAGAAAAATATGGTTGAACAAATTAAAAAAATATTAATTGTTGAAGATGATGAATTTCTGTCTTCATTATATAAAGAACTTCTTACTGAAGAAGGATATAACGTTGATTTGATGAAAGATGGACAAACTGGTTTAGATGCTGCTAAAAAGGGTGGTTACGATCTGATTCTTTTGGATATTATGCTTCCTAAAATGGATGGATTACAAGTTTTGAAAACTCTTGAAGAGAGTAATAATGAAAAGAATGGTCCGATTGTTATGTTGACTAATTTAGGACAAGACTCAATTGTTCGCGATGCTTTAAAAAATGGAGCATCTGGATTTTTGATCAAATCTTCCATGACCCCAGATCAGGTTTTACATGAAGTGAGAGTGTTTTTGAATAAAGAATAAAATTTAGGAAATAATATGAGTAAAGCGCTTTTTCGCTTATGCGAAAAATAAGTTTAGTTAAAGGAGACGCCTTATGGCGCCTCTTTTTGTAAGGAAGAACATGATTATCAAAGTCGAAGAAGAAAATATTGGTTTACGTTTAGATCAGTTTCTTTCGCAAAAAATAGAGCAGTATTCTCGTAATCAGATCAAAAAAAGTATTTTGCAAGGTTTGGTAAAAAAAGAAGGAGAGACATTAGAACCTGACTATCATATTCAAGAAAATGATATTTTTACCTTTGAACCACCAATAATTGAAAGTTCTGATTTAAAACCAGAAAAAATTGATTTGGATATTATTTACGAGGATCAGAAGGTTCTTGTTGTAAATAAAAAAGTGGGAATGGTCATGCACCCAGGAGCAGGAAATTGGGAAGGAACTCTAGCAAATGCTGTCTTGGGACGTTTGAAGAAGCAAAGTGATATCTTAAAGACTCCACTCCGAGCCGGTATTGTCCATCGTCTTGATAAAGATACTTCTGGAATTGTCGTTGTAGCCAAAGATGATCAAACCTTAGAGTTTTTGCAAAGGCAATTTAGAGAAAAGATAACAGTTAAAAAATATTATGCTTTAGTTTTGGGAAAACCAACTTCAGATGAGGGAATTATCAACGCTCCAATAGGAAGACATCGTGGATTTCGTAAAAAATTTACGATACTTGAAAATGGTAAAGAAGCAATTACCCATTACAAAGTTTTAGAAACATTTTCATCTTTTTCAGTCACGAATGACTCTATATTTATATCATTATTAGAAGTTTCTCCCAAAACAGGTCGAACACATCAGATTAGAGTACACTTATCGAAATTGGGTTATCCCATATTGGGTGATCAAGTCTATGGTCGAGAGCAAACTAGGATTAGTAAATCGTTGGGAATTAAAAGGCAAATGTTGCATGCTTATTATTTAAAAATCAATCTTCCAGAGATAGGTGAAAAGGAATTTCAAATAGAGATTCCTAAAGATATGGAAGAAGTTATTTCCAGGTTCAAAAGTCAAATAAGAAAATAGCTGATATTCCTTTATATCCATTTAACTTCAATCCGCCAACTGGCGGAACAATTTAATATGTTGTTAAATTGGTAGTACTTATTTGCTCTTATTGCAAATTCAAGAAAGATGAGTATATAAGCTTTGACATTTAAGTTTCGACTTTATACACTGTTTATATGCAATCCATTTTCTTTGAAGTTGGTTTTATTGTTGTTTTGGCTACTATCTTAGGTGGTTTTGTGAAATATTTACGTCAGCCACTTGTTTTAGCTTATATTCTAACTGGGGTACTTGTAAAAATTTTAGGTTTTTCAAATGTCGGATCTCCGGAAACACTAAGTTTTTTCTCACACCTTGGAATTGCCTTTTTACTTTTTATAGTTGGATTAGAGCTTAATCCAGATGAGCTTAAGGAGATGGGAAAAAAGAGTTTATTCTTGGGAATTGGTCAAATAGTAATTACTTTTGGACTTTCATTTATTCTTTGCTTCCTCCTACAGTTTAACTTGATTTCCAGTTTTTTTATTGCAATTTCTCTTACCTTTTCTTCTACGATAATTGTTGTAAAGCTTTTGATTGAAAAAAATGACTTAACGTCAGTATACGGACGTATTGCTGTAGCTATACTTTTAGTTCAGGACCTCGTTGCCGTTTTAGTCCTAGTCTTTTTATCTGGATTAACTGGAGAGGGAATTTCTTTTTGGACATTTTTTCTTACGATTATTAAAGCAGGGATTTTTTTCACCATAGTTTATCTGTTTTCTAAAGAGGTTTTGGGATATCTTTTTAAACTACTTTCTTCTTCATCAGAGCTCCTATTTTTAGGAGGTATCGCGTGGTGTTTACTTCTTGCTGCTTTTGCTAATTTTGCTGGTTTTTCTCTGGAAATTGGGGCCTTTTTGGCTGGAATTTCTCTTGCTTCAACGAAATATAATTTAGAGATTGGAACAAAGATAAAACCTCTCCGTGACTTTTTTATCACGATCTTTTTTGTGGTTTTAGGTCTTGAAATTAGCTTTGGGTCATTTTTTGAAGTTTTACCAATGGTCATAATTTTTACTGTTTTCGTGTTATTAATAAAACCGATTATTGTAATGGGAGTTTCCGGATTTTTAGGATATAAAAATAGAATTTCCTTCCTAACCGGAAATTGTTTGTCACAGATATCTGAATTTTCCTTGATAGTATCGGCTATAGGACTACAAATGGGACAGATTAACGAAAAAATTTCTTCAATTATTACCTTTGTTGGAGTTTTTACAATCCTTTTTTCTAGTTATTTAGTCACTTACGACGATAAGATCTATAAAAAACTCAAAAAATATTTAACTATTTTCGAAAGGAAGAATGCTAACAATTCTTATAACTTTAACAAAGAAAAAAATTATGAGGATCATATCATATTAATTGGGTGTCACCGTATGGGACAAGATTTTATCAGTATTTTCGATAAGCTTAAAATTCCTTTTATTGTTTTGGATTTTGATCCGAAGATTATTAAACAGCTATCTATGATGGGAGTATATTGTATTTTTGGAGATATTGGAGATCCAGAAATATTAGAAGCATTAAACTTAGGTAAGACTAAAATGGTGATATCTACTGTTCCAAATTTTGCTGATAACAGGGCGGTTTTAGAAGAGGTTAAAAGAGTAAATAAAGAAGTTGTCGTTTTTTTAACCGGTTCTCAAATTGACGAAGCTCTTGAGTTTTATAAACTAGGGGCAGATTATGTAATATTGCCACAGTTACTTGGTGGTCATTTCGTTTCCGCCCAATTAGAGAAACATTGGGGAAAGCTAGAAGACTTGAAAAAATTGAAAGAACATCATATGGCAGATCTTATTAAAAGAAAATCCATGGGACAGTATTGAAAATTACAGAAACTGGACTTCACATTATTGTAAAAAACACGTATCATTTAAATGATATAATTAGAGTAAAGGAGAAAATCATGTCATATAACGCAAACGATCCCAACCAAAATCGATATTGGAATCAACAGGTTATCCGTTCTTTACAAGAACAGATTTATGAAATAGAACAGCGAATGCGTACTGATCCAGATCGTTATGATAGAAGTCGCTATGCGGATATTATAAGGAAACTGAATGAAGCTATTTATGCTCTTCAAGAAGAAGAATCTTTAGTTGCTGATGAGGCAGCGAAAGAACAGCAGTAGTTTCAAGTTAGATTAATTATTTAATTGGAGGTTATTTATGTCGGTTAAAGATGCTATTTTTGCAGGAATGACTATGGGTGAAAAAAATGGAATTCCTTCCTATCGAATGTTTATTGGTGGGCAGTGGGTAGAATCTACAAACGGAGAAACTTTTGAAGTAGTTTGTCCAGAGAGTAGAGAAGTAGTTTCTTATATTGCCAAAGCTACAATAGATAATGCTAGTAAAGCTATGGAAGCGGCTTACTTAGCCCGAAAGGAAATGGAATATCTTTCTCCAGTTAAACGTTCCGAAATTTTGAGGAAAGCGGCTCTTTTATTCCAAGCTCATCAAGATGAGGTAATAAAAAGAGTGGTTTTAGAAACCGGAAAACCGATTTCCGAAGCTCATCACGAAATTGCTGCTGCTATAAAAAGGTTAGAATATGCTGCTGAAGAAGCAAAGTCGATAAAGGGTGAAAGTATTCCTGGGGGAACAATATCGGATGCTGGAGTTAAACAAACGGCTTTGTTAACCAGAAAACCATTGGGAATAATTTTGGGCATAACCCCTTTTAATTATCCTTGTTTTATTCCTATGAGTAAGATTGCGCCAGCTTTAGCAGCTGGAAACACCATAGTGATTAAACCGGCTTCTTCTAATCCTTCTCCAGTTTTATATCTGGCGAAGTTTTTACAGGAAGCAGGACTTCCAGATGGTGCAATAAATGTTGTTACTGGTGAAGGTGCAGAATTAGGAGATTACCTAAGTACTCATCCTAAGGTAAATATGATTTCATTTACAGGAAGCTCAAAAGTGGGTAATAGAATTGCTCGTTTGGCTGGAAAAGTACAACTTCATTTAGAATTGGGGGGGAAATGCCCAGGAATTGTAAGCCAAAAAGCAGATTTAGATTTGGCCGCAAAAGAGTGTGTCAAGGGTGGCCTAAAATTTTCTGGTCAACGCTGTGATTCTTTAAGCAGGTTTTTAATTGAAGAAAAAGTTTATGATAAATTCGTCGAAAAAGTATTACTTGAAGTTAAGAAATGGAAAATTGGAGAGATTTTTGATGAAGAAACCCAAATAGGTCCGCTTATTAATGAATCGGCTTTAATGAAGGTTTTAGATCTTATCGATGATGCGGTTGCTAAGGGTGCAAAAGTTTCTTTAGGTAAGGAAATTGCGAAAGATAGCCTGTTAATGTCACCAGTTGTTTTGACTGATGTTACTACCAAAATGAGAATTGCTTGGGAAGAGACTTTTGGTCCAGCACTTTCACTTATTAAAGTCAAAAACTTTGAAGAAGCAATTTCAATTGCGAATATGTCTGAGTACGGGCTTGATTCCTCTGTTTTCACTCAAGATATCGATGAGGCAATGTATGCTGCTAATCATTTAGAATCTGGGACAGTGCAAATTAATGCAGCCCCAGCACACGGTCTTGGAAATTTTCCTTTTGGTGGAGATGAGGAGTCAGGAATGGGAAGAGAGGGAATTGGATATTCCGTATATGATATGACTAAAGTACACAGTATTGTTTTTAATCCGAAAAAATAATTTTAGCGATTTTTAAGGAGTTAATATATGTTTGATTTAAAAAATAGAAAGGCATTGGTTACTGGAGGTTCGAGGGGTATTGGAAAGGGAATTGCAATATCTCTTGCGAAAGCTGGAGCAGATGTTGTTGTTAATTACTACTCCAAAGTGGAAGAAGCAGAAGCTGTTGTGTCAGAAATTAAAAAGTTGGGGAGACAATCATATGCCGTAAAAGCGGATGTTTCCATTAGAGAAGAAGTTGTGAAAATGGTTAATGAAATGACCGAAAAATGGGGAGAAATAAACATTTTGATCAATAATGCTGGTCTTTTAGGTGCAGCTCCTTTTACGGAAATGACTGAGGAAGAGTGGCAGAGAGTTCTGAATGTGAATGTAAACGGATATTTTCATGTGGCTCAGGAAGTCGCTAAACAAATGGTTGCACAAAAAAAAGATGGAAGGATAATTAATATTGCTTCTATTGCCTCTGGTCAGATTGGTATCGGAACTCCAATGTCTGTTCACTATGGTACTAGTAAGGGAGCTATTGTGGCTTTTTCAGAAAGTTTAGCCGGAGAGCTTGCTCCTTATGGAATTAACGTTAATGCAATTGCTCCAGGACTTATTGAAACCGATATGGTGGCTGGATTTACCTCAAATAAAACAGTCTTAGATTCTTTTATAGCAAGAACACCCAAAAAACGTGCAGGACAACCAGAAGATATTGGATACGCAGCAGTTTATCTTGCTTCTGATGAAGCCGATTATGTCACGGGAACAGTTCTGTATGTTGACGGTGGATATTTAGCGGTCTAATTTTATTTAACCCTACGATATTAACATTCCATCACCAAAACTGTAAAAGCGGTAATTATTATCAATTGCTTCTTGGTATGCCTTTAGGATAAATTCACGTCCAGCAAGAGCTGATACGAGCATCAAAAGTGTCGACTTTGGTAAATGAAAATTAGTAACCATGGCATTTATAAATTTAAACTGGTACCCAGGATAAATAAATAGCGAAGTCTCTCCTGAAAATGCTTCGATAGAATACTTACCATTTTTATTATCCACTGTTGCTTCAATAGCTCTTGTGGAGGTTGTTCCAACACTAATAATCCTTTTTCCTTGTTGTTTATATTCATTTAATCGTTTGGCAAGATCAGAAGAAATATTCAGCCATTCACAGTGCATAAAATGATTTTCGATTTTATTCTCTTTTACGGGTTGAAATGTTCCCAGTCCAACATGTAAAGTTAAGAACTCTGTTTGAACACCTTTTTGATTCAGTTTATTTAAAAGAGATTCACTGAAGTGGAAGCCAGCAGTCGGAGCCGCTACTGAACCATTATTTTGAGCATAAACAGTCTGGTATTCTTTTCGATTCGTGATTTGCCTTTTTATATAAGGAGGAGTTGGCATAATTCCAATATTATCTAGGGTTTTTTCTAATTCTTTTCCCTTCATATTCAATTTAATAATTCGAATTCCGGTTGTCAGAATATCTACTATTCTTCCTTGTAGTCCAGAACCAAAGGTAATAAGTTGATTGATTTTTCCGCCCGGTTTAGTAAGACATTCCCAATATTCAGCTTCAAGTAGTTTTAGGAGTAATACTTCTATTTTTCCTCCGGTATCTTTGGTCCCGTAGATTCTTGCCGGAATTACCTTACTATTATTAAAAATAAGCACATCGTTGTCAGTTAGATAGTTTGGAAGATTATAGAAATGATCGTGAATAATAGTTTGCTTTTTTTTATTGAGGACCATTAACTTTGAGTGATCTCGAGGGGAAACAGGTTTTTGAGCAATTAATTCTTGCGGTAAATGATAATCAAAATCAGTAGTTTTCATATAATCTCTGAAAATTAGTTTAATCTAAAGTGCTTTAATGATACAATTTTTAACATGAAGTTTAAAGTGATAAAAAAGGATCGTCAAACCAAAGCAAGAGTTGGAAAGATAGCTTTAGCTCACGGAACAATTGAAACCCCCAGTTTTGTACCGGTTGGAACTCAAGCTACAGTAAAAGCCCTTTCTCCTCGAGATCTTCACGAAATTGGAGTACAAGTATTTTTCGCCAATACTTACCATCTTTATCTGCGCCCAGGAGCGGATTTGATCGCAAAAATAGGAGGAATTCATAAGTTTATGAATTGGGATAATCCGATTATGACTGATTCAGGAGGATTTCAGGTTTTTTCTTTGGGTCTAGGAAAATATAAGTTTAAAATTGGAGATGAAAAAACAAAGGTGTTTTTTGGTCAAGAGAGAAAGGGGATAACTGGTGAAAAATTAGTGGAAATAAGTGAAGATGGAGTAGAATTTAAATCTCACCTAGATGGATCAAAGCATATTCTAAATCCTGAGAAATCAATCGAGATTCAACATAAATTAGGATCAGATATTATGATGTCTTTTGATGATTGTACTCCTTACCCTTGTTCTCATGAATATGCAAAATTATCAATGGAAAGGACCCATCGATGGGCTACTCGTTGCGTTCGGATACATAGAAAGTTAAAAAATAAACCACATAATCTTTCTCAAAATCTTTATGGGGTGATACAGGGATCTATTTATGAAGATTTGAGAATAAAAAGTGCTCAGTTTATTGATTCACTTAATACTTCAGGAATAGCAATTGGTGGAGTTTCTGTGGGAGAATCAAAGAAGGAGATGTATCAGGTTTTAGACTTTGTTAATCCTTATTTATCAGAGGACAAACCGAGACATTTGCTTGGAGTTGGAGAGATTGATGATGTTTTTGCTGCTGTAGAGCGTGGAATTGATACTATGGATTGTGTTATTCCTACACGCTGGGCTCGAAATGAAACTTTGATTGTTAGTCCTGAGACTTCAAGAAAAGAGCAAACTAAAACTCCTTGCCGGTTATCTATTAAGAATAATAAATATATTGAGGACACTGGACCGATTGATCAAAACTGTGATTGTTATGTTTGTAAAAACTACACTAGAGCATACCTAAATCATTTATATAGAAGCGGTGAAATATTGGGTATTTATTTAGGTACCTTTCATAATGTATATTTTATGACAGAGCTTTTCAGAAAAATTCGAGAATCAATTTTAGAAGGAAAATTTATTAAACTAAAAAAGAAATGGTCACTTCAAGATTAAAAATGATCAAAAAGCGAAAGTCTTTTGCTAAAAAAATTATCAATCCAAAGCCTCGTTATATTGAAAAGAGAGGATATCGTAAAATTGGGGTTACAGTTGAAAGATCAAGGAGGAAAAAAAGAACTTTTCTGATTTCTATATTATTAATAATTTTGCTGCCTTTATTGGGATTGATTTTATGGCAAGGAGTTCGAATCACAAAAATTATGTTAAAGCCTTTTGATTTAGCTTTGGGAAATTTTGAAAGGAATACTACCTGGAAAGGTAAAACTCAGCTAAATATCTTATTTTTGGTTTTATCTAGTTTAGACAAAAAAACTGCAACGGTTGAAAATATTTATTTGATTGAGGTCGATAAAGAGAACGAAAACTTAAGAATATTAAAGATTCCAAATGATATTGATGTTGATGTGGCAAAGGGAATGGGAGAATATCGTTTGGATAAAGTGTATGCTTTAGGTGCGATTCAGGACAAAAAGGAGAATATGACCTTGTTTAAAGATACGATTGAGAAGAATTTTGCTATTCCAATAGATCGTTATATTGCTGTTGATAGCTCTTTTCCTCAATTTATAGACGATTCAATAAATTTTAATCAAAAAGAGTTAAATTCATCTGCAGTTTCAGATCTATTGAAAAACAATAAAAATATTTTAAACGGGATTTCTGGAGTTTTTAACATCTTAAAGTTGAAGGAAGAAAGTCAAGGTTATATTAGTACTAATTTAGCGGCATCAGAATTTTTACTTTTTGGGAGTACTTTAGGGAAGATTGAAGGTGAAAAACTATCTTATAGAGAATTTTCTAATGATTTATATACTGAAACTGAAGAAGAAGATGAAAAACATAAACAACTAGAGCAGATTAAATTGGATTTTTTTATTCAGACAAATTTTTACGATTATTTAGTACGACAAGAAAGATTAAAAATAAAGATTTATAATGCTACAAATACTCCTCAAATAGCTTCGAAAGCGTCTCGTCTAATAAGCAATATGGGGGCTGAAGTTATAGATCTTTCTAATCATGAAAATGAAAAGGTAAGTATAATTCAAGTGAGTAGTGATATGGCAAATTCAGAGACTGTAAAAAGGGTACGGGATGCTTTTAGAGCAACTATTAAGATTGTTCAAATAGATCCTATAGAAAGAGCTGATTTGAAGTTAATTATAGGTGAAAATTGGTCATTCCGAATGGAAGGCACTATTGGCGAAAATGAGTAAAAGAGCCGTAACAAAAAGGACCGTGGCTAATTTTGGCCACGGTCCGGAAGAAAGGAGAGAGACTAACGCCATTTATAGCATACAGAGCTAATATTGTCAATATATCCAACTTTACTTATGGTGACTTATGGTTTTTATTAGTTTTTAGTTGGATATACCTAAATCAGCCTATTTTGAGTATAATAAAACTTAGAAGTTGCATAAATTTTAGAGTACGACTTTAATGTAGTAAATGTTTGTTTTTTATTGTCTTTTCAGGTAAAATAGGGTGTTGTAAGAGAGAGGTAAATTTTTAATGAGAGAGATGAATTAAAAATGAGTATTTTAGAGATTAATAATTTTATTTTGCATAATCAGGCGGGAGTATTTATTGCTCTAGGATTGATATCAATATTCCTGTTTATTGTTATCAAGAGGATAAAAGGCAGTAAAGCAATGAATTCGATTACGATCGAGGACGGAGTTCTTCTCGCAATCGAAGTTCCTCGTTTCAATGAAAAAGGAGCCTTAGCTGCAGAACAAATGTTTGCTTCTCTGCATGGGCTTTTAAAGTATACTCCCGGTATTCAAGAACATATCTCTTTTGAAATCACATCTTCTGCCAAGGGTATAAAATTTTATGTCTTTTTACCTTCATATTTCCATAAGTTTGTAGAGAGTCAGATTTATGCTCAATATCCTTCTGCAGAGATAAAAGTTATAGAAGATTACTCTCAGATGGACGTTTCTTCTTATCAATTTGTTGGTTCCGATATCACTATGAGTCGGGAATATTTTTTCCCAATTAAAACCTTTCGGGACTTTGAAGTAGATCCCTTAGCCGCAATTACCGGTGCTTTTGAAAAATTAGAAGATCCCAATGGACAGGTTTGGTTTCAGATTCTTATTCGTCCGATTCCTGATGATTGGCAGGATCCTGGACATGCATACGTTTCAGCGGTTAGAGAAGGAAATTTTGACGAAAAGAGTGCTTTGGGTAAATTTGTGGAAACATTCACCAAAGAAATTGGTTATATAATTACTGGGATTATAGGGTATTTGTTCCGTCCCGATGCGGAAATTGGAGGAGATTCTGCTACCGCTGCTGCCAAACAACAGGTGAGACTTTCTGCTGGACAGGACATTGCTTTAAAAGCTATAGAAAACAAATTGACAAAGCTAGGATTTGAAGCTGCGGTGAGAGTCATTACTTTTGCCGAAGACGAAGAAAAATCACAAAAACAGCTTTCTTCGGCAATTGCTTCATTAAAACAATTTTCTACTGCCAATCTGAATAGCTTTGAACGTTCACCAATTGTTACTCCGAACCAAATTCTCCTTCAAAGATATCGAGAAAGATATTTTCCTACGGAAAGAGATTCCTCTTTTGTTTTAAATATTGAGGAATTAGCTTCAGTTTTTCATCTTCCTTCAGAGTCAGTAGAAACTCCAAATATCGCTTGGGTAGATGCCAAAAGGGGTGAACCACCTTTGACTTTACCTTTAACTGACTGTACGTATATTGGTAAGACTATTTTTAGAGATACTGAATCAGTTTTTGGAATTAAAACTGAAGATCGTCGTCAACATATGTATGTGATTGGAAAAACGGGTACAGGGAAGTCAACTTTAATGAAAAACATGATAATTAATGACATGAAATCTGGTCGTGGTGTTGGAGTCCTTGATCCGCATGGAGATTTGATTGAAGAGCTTCTTCAATATGTTCCTCTCGAAAGAATCAACGATGTGGTAATTTTTGATCCTTCAGATGCGAACTATCCCGTATCAATGAATATGTTGGAATTATTTGATCCCTCTCAAAAAGATCTCTATGCTTCCGGTTTACTGGATGTTTTTAAAAAATATTTTGGTTATTCTTGGGGACCTAGATTAGAACATATTCTTAGAAACTGTATTTTAACACTATTAGAAATTCCCAATTCAACTTTACTTGGAATAACCAGAATTTTGATTGATAAAAACTATGAAAGTTACATAGTTGATCAGGTTAAGGATCCTGTTGTAAAGGCCTTCTGGCAGGAGGAATTTGCTAATATTAGAGGAAACCAACGTCTCTTTTCAGAAGCAATTCAGCCTATTCAAAACAAAGTGGGGCAATTTTTATCCGCCGCAACCGTGAGAAATATTGTCGGACAAGCAAAAAGTAGCATTGAGATTGATGATATTATAAATACCGGAAAGATCTTTTTTGTAAACCTTTCAAAGGGTAAAATAGGAGCGGATAATTCATCTCTTTTGGGAGCAATGATTATTTCTAGATTACAATTTGCAGCTATGGCTAGAGTCAAAATCCCAGAGTCAGAACGTAGGGATTTCTACGTTTATGCAGATGAGTTTCAGAACTTTGCGACAGAGTCGTTTTCAAATGTGCTTTCTGAAGCCAGGAAATATCGTCTTAGTTTAATTTTGGCACATCAATACATTGATCAGCTTCCAGAAGAGGTTCGTGAGGCAGTATTTGGTAACGTGGGAACTATTGTAGCCTTTACAATCGGTTCCAAAGATGCCAGATTTTTAGAAAAAGAATTTGCGCCTACGTTTGAAGAATCAGATTTAGTCAATTTACAAAGACACTATATTTACATTAAAATGATGATAGATGGAATGACCAGTAATCCATTTTCAGCCGTAACTCTTGCACCTCAAGGTGAAATTACAAACAAAAAAGAAGAGATTATTGCTTTATCGAGGCAAAAATTCAGTCGTGAGCTTGAAACCGTAGAAAACAGAGTTCGAAAATGGACGGAAACAAAGTTCAAAAAAGGAATGAAGTTGGTGATTAAAGATAAGCCAGGCCAGAATAAAGAAAAGTTATCCACGATTGATGACATTGAGGAATACGAATTACCTAAAGGTTCAGAAGCAGAAGCTCCTAAAACTGAAAACATGAATATAACATCAGAATCAGAAAAGATTCCTCCGATATCAGAAATAAATAATCCCATTATTTCAGATAAAGCAGTTACAATTGATAAAGATTGCGGGCCTATTCCTATTAATATACCAAAACCCAATGAGGAAAAAAGTTAAGAATTGGGTTACAATTTAAAAAAGGAGATTATTCAAATGAATAGTATGCAAATGAAAATGTTAAGAGATGCCGTTAATGCTGCTGAATCAAATATAAAATTGGCAAAAAACCTTCTTTATCAGCTAGAAGAAGGAAGAGGCGATCGTTTTGAACGACATGACAGATTTGACCATAACGATCGTAATGATCGTAACGACCGTCGTGATCGTTTTGATCGTAATCGGAATAACGATCTTAACCGTAGACCGCAAAGTGCTGCTATTCCTGTTGCAAAAGATAAAGACATTAATCGAGATCGGGAATTGGTAGGATTTTTTAACGGTTTAGAAATGTTGACCGAAAGCGGGAAAAAATTTATTGTTCCTCGAAATTATATTTCCAAAAGCTTTATTGTTGAAGGGGACACCTTGAAATTAGTTAAAGATGAAGGAGAGGAAAAGTTTAAACAGATTCGTCGGGTAAAGAGAAAAAGAATTGTGGGTACTTTATCTAAAAAAGACGGTGATTTTGTCGTTGTTACAGAACTGGGAAGCTTTAAGGTCATTCCGGAAGCAATCGCTTTTTATAAAGCAAAAGAAGAAGATCACTTAACTGTTTTGGTTCCGGCTGAGAAAAAAGCTACTTGGGCTTCAGTAGAAGGTATTGCTGTTGAGGAAAAGGAAGATATTGTTGATGTTACAGCAGAAAAAGATGATAAAACTGAAGGAAAAGAGGTAGCACCTAAAAAGAAATATCCAAAGGCAAAAAAAACAAAGGAGATAAAAGAAGAAAAAAGTGAAAATACTCCGGTTTTAGAGAAAGAAGTTGTTACTCCCAAGGATTCTCAGATAATTTTTGAGGAAGGAAAAGAAGTGACCCCAGAGATAAAGATAGAAGCTTCAAAAATAGAAGAACCTTCAGTTCTGGAGGTTAAATCTGAAGAAAAACCACCTGCCCCTGAACACAAAAAGAGTGAAGATGACGAGGAGGCTTTACAATAATTTAAAAAAAGGTAGGGGTAAATTATGTCAGGTCATTCAAAATGGAAAACTAATAAGCATAAGAAAGGCATCGCAGATGCTAAAAGAGGGCAAGCCTTTACTAAAATAGCCAAGATTATTACGATTGCGGCTAAAGAAGGTGGAGGTAATCCTGATAGTAACTTTAAACTTCGTTTAGCAATAGAAAAAGGTCGTGAAGTGAACATGCCCAAAGAGAATGTACAACGGGCTATTGATAGGGGAGTTGGAAATGCTGACGGGGCTTCAAACTATAAAGAAGTTGTCTATGAAGGTTTTGGTCCTGAAGGAACGGCATTTATTGTTGATGCAGCCACAGATAATACTAATCGTACTAATGCAGAGTTAAAAACTCTTTTCTCCAAAAATGGGGGAAACATGGCAAGCTCTGGAGCGGTTGCATATCTTTTTGATCACGTGGGATATCTTTTTTTAGAAATTGAAAAAAATAAAATTGAAGAAGTTATGTTGACCGTAATGGAAGAAGCTGGCGTATTAGATGTTGTTGAAGATAAAGAAGGAATTGATGTCTATACACAGTTAGACATGCTATCTGCTATCAGAGAATCTCTTACTGCTAAAGGTTATAATATCAAAGATGGTGAATTGATTTTCAGAGCAAAAAATCCGATTAAAATAGAAGATAAAAATATTATAGAAAGATTGATTAGTTTTTCAGAGCTTATTGAAGAACATGATGATGTTCAAAAAGTTCACGTTAATTTTGAGATTGATGATGAGATTTTCAAATGATTATTTTAGGAATTGATCCCGGACTAGCTACGACCGGTTATGGTGTTATTAAAGTTAATCCTAAAAAAAAATATTTAACTTCAAATACAAGCTTTGAGAATGGTTTTGAGCTTTTAATTGACTACGGTTGTTTAGTGACTGATAAGGCATTAGAGGAACCAAAACGCCTAAACTCTTTATATAAAGATACTCAGGCATTACTTAAACTATTTAAACCGGATGTTATTACTATAGAAAGGTTATTTTTCTTTAAAAATGCGAAGACAATTATCTCTGTAGGACAAGCTAGAGGTGTAGTAATTTTAGCCGCTTCTCAGTTTTCAATACCAGTATTAGAGTATGCTCCGTTACAGGTAAAGTCAGTCTTAACAGGTTACGGTCGTTCTAAGAAAAAAGAAGTTGAGAAGAAGGTGAAAGAGATATTAAACACTCCGATTTTAAAAATAAAAAAAGAGAAGAAATCGAAAGATGGACATCATATAGATGATGCTGTTGATGCTTTGGCTGTTGCTATTTGTCATACATTTAAAATGCGGGAAAAGTTAATAAAAATAAAAAAGTAACTTATGAATTTTGGAATACTTACCAAAAGGAAAAAAATCACTATAATTTCAGTAATCATAACTGTAATTTTTTTCCTGTTCAACTACTTTGATATTTCCTTGTATTTGAAATTTATTGTTGGAGCAATGATCACTTACTTTTTGTGTTTGTGGGCTTTTGATTTTGATTTGAAGCGTTCTGAATATATCATTCTGCCAATAATGCCGATTCTCTTTTACCTTTCCATGTCTCTTTTATATCCGATTTTGGAAAAATTAAACATTAAATATTTAGTATATCCATTTATTTTACTAGGGATGTATATTTTATTGTTAACCTTTAATATCTTGAATATTTCTACGTTTAAACCGATTCCGCTTTCAAAAGCGGCCTGGATCTCTCTTTCTCTCTGGCGCTTTATAATTTCATTTTTGGTTTATACTTATCTTTTTTGGTTCCATTTTAATTGGTATGTCATAGTGTCGTTAATATTTGTCTTTAGCATTTTTATCGCTTATCCTAGTTTTTATCTTTTGATTCACCAATTAGGTAGGGGAGAAAGATCTTTATTCTACATTATAGTAGTTACTTTAGCTGTTGTCGAAGTTGGATTTTTGCTTACCTTTTGGAAACTTCCATTTTTTGGTTCTGGTTTAATATTAGGAGCTTTAGTCTATATTGTAACTGGAATTTTAGAGGCCCATCTAAAAGCTCAACTCGATAGGGAATTCTTTTGGGAATATGGCGTTGTAGCTTTGTTTGCTATGCTTCTCATGATATTTCTTTAATTTCATTAATAATCAATAATTATTTAAATAGAATTAGTAATAAATAAAGGAGAGTGTTTTTAATAAATTAGTAATTTAATTATCCTGTGGGGAAGGGGATAGTTATGGTTGTTAGAAAAGGATTAACTTGCTGCGTGTAACATATTGATATAGTCTGTGGAACATTGGTATAATTAAAAACTATAGGTTATAGATATTGATCTAGAATGCGTAGGTAGATTGTGGATAACTTTTTGAGGTCACGTTTTCAGCGACATTCGAAGATGACTGCTAATCTTATAGAGGAGGAGTATAGCATTCTTTCTCTATTTTGGTATTAATATATCGTGTTTATAAATTATTTAATATATTTATATTTCAAAATTAAATTAATCATTATTAATGAAATAATGATAGAGATATATTCTCTGTTTTTGGTCTTATCTATGTGTAAATATTCACTGAGATTTTAGGGAGAGATTTATGGATGGAGCAGTGATTTTGGTAATATGTATAATGTCGTACAATATAACTTAAGCGACAATAGGTGTAAAGTTGAAAGAGAGGAGTATTAATCCAGATTATATTGATGTATTAATATTTATGTTTATTTCATTAATTAATTTATTAAATTAATATTTATTAATAATTTCCCAATTAATCCTAATTCTCTCTATTTAGAGGTCTCCAATTTTTTCGTCTTTAAAATTTCTCTTGTCCTCTTTTGATATAGGTTTGATATATTTATGCTATTTTTGCTCCTTCTCTGTCTTTTTCCCCTTTAGAGAAGTGGTTTTGAAATGACAAAAGACACTAAAAAGGTTAAAATGAGATAAGGTATAAGTGAATTTTAATTATAAACGAAGGTTTTATGTTGATATGACGCCATAAAAATGGCGTATGACTTTAGAAGCCGTCTAGAACGCGTGAAAAATTTAAAGACGATTCTCTAATCATTAAAATAACGTAAATAGATAGAAAAATATGAAAACTCTCAAAGAACATAGCTTAGAATTTTTGGAATACTGTGAAATTGAAAAGGGTCTTTCACAACTTACAATTAGAAATTACGCTTTTTATTTACAACGATTTTTGGATTATTTGAAAGAAAATAATAAAGAAGATTTAACTCCTGAAAAATTAAGTGCCAAAAATATTTGGGATTTTCGAGTTTATTTATCACGATACCAAAATCCAGTTTTAAAAAAAGGTTTGAAACGAAATTCGCAGTCATATTTTTTAATTGCATTACGAGTACTACTAAAATATTTAGCTAGAAACGATATCAAGACTTTGTCTGCTGATAAAATTGAGTTACCAAAGAAAGAAGCACGCCAGATTAAATTTTTGAGTGAAGATCAGGTGGATAAAATCTTAAATGCACCCAAAGCTGATAACATAAGCGGTTTGAGGGATAAGGCTATACTAGAGACTCTTTTTTCGACAGGGCTTCGTGTGGCTGAGCTCATTGCTTTGAATACGGATCAGATAAATTTTTCTTCACGTGAAATTGGCGTAGTTGGTAAAGGTAATAAACCACGAGTAGTATTTCTATCTGATAATGCTGTAATGGCTTTGCAGAGGTACTTGAATAAAAGAAAAGATAAAGAAAAAGCTTTGTTTGTAAATTATCGTGGAAAGATTCCAGAAGCTGGAGAACGCCGTTTGTCAACTCGTAGCGTTGAGAGGCTTATCAAAAAATACGTCTTGCAGGCGGGGATTCCAATTTCCGCAACTCCTCACACAATGAGACATAGCTTCGCTACCGATCTTTTGATGCAAGGAGCAGATCTTCGTTCTGTTCAAGAACTTTTGGGACACTCAAATATCGCAACAACACAAATTTATACTCATGTTACGAATAAACAGCTTAAAGATGTGCATCAAGCTTTTCATAGCGGGAACAAAAGATAGATAAGTAAGATGTTCGATGGAAATTTATTTATCCTACTCCCCTCTTATGCATTTACAAGTACACTAGCCTCATTATTTTCTACATATAAAATTCCCGATTTAATTTCTACAATAGTTTCTATTTTATTATTCCGACGTACTTTCACTTTACCCTTTCCAATAATAGAGATTAAAGGTGTGTGGTAAGGAAGTATTGCTATTTCCTCTTTGCTTGTTGTGGGGATGAATAAAACTTCACACTCTCCATTTAGAAGAGGACCTTCTTCTGAGAGTATTTTTAATTTGAATGTTTTGATTTTTCCCATTGTTCTATTGCTTTATCAATAGTTCCGATCATATAAAAATTATCTTCGGGAATTTCGTCAAGTTCTCCACTTAGTATTTTTTGTACTCCTTCAATTGTCTTTTCAAGAGGAACATATTCTCCTTTTATTCCGGTATATGCTTCAGAACTGAAAAATGGTTGACTGAAATACTTGAGTAATTTATTACTACGATCAACAATGATGCGATCTTCAGGAGATAACTCCTCTATTCCTAAAATTGCGATAATATTTTTGAGAGAATCATATCTTTCAAAAATATTTCGAGTCTGTTCAACACTTTCATAGTGTTCTTTTTTTACATATAGAGGATTAACTAAAACGGAGGATGATTTTAAATGATTAATAGCAGGATAGATTTTCTTTTCCGAAAGTTCACGAGAAAGTACTACGATAGAATCAAGATGATTCAAAGTAGCTTGAATAGCAGGATCAGAGAAATCATCGGCAGGGACATAAACAGCTTGAGCAGAAGTAATTGATCCATTTTTTGTTGAGGCAATTCTTTCCTCAAATTTTCCTATCTCTTGTCCTAACGTAGGTTGATAACCTGTATCTGAAGGCATTCGTCCTAATACCGTAGATATTTCACTTCCCGCTTGAACAAAACGAAAGATATTATCTACAAAAAGTAAAATATCTTTATTTGTAGTATCTCGAAGATGTTCCGCAATTGCAAGTCCAGTATGTGCTGTACGGTAACGTATTCCTGGTGTTTCATCCATTTGTCCAAAAATTAATACAACATTATTTAATAACTTTTTACTTTTTAATTCTTCTACGAGTTCAAAACCTTCACGAATACGTTCTCCAATTCCTAAAAATACAGAATATCCTTTTGCAGAATAAACAATGTTATGAATAAGTTCCGTAATAATGACAGTTTTTCCTACACCAGCACCTCCAAAAAACCCAATCTTCCCTCCCCGTGGAAATGGTGAAAAAAAGTCAATTGCCTTAATCCCTGTTTCTAAAATTTGCATTGTATTCTCAATGGATTCAAAGTCTGGAGCAGGTTTTTCTATTAGACTATAAGTATCCGCTTCAAAAGGAGGTAGATCATCAAGCGGTTGTCCGAATGTGTTAATTACTCTTCCTAAGGCCTTAGCTCCGACAGGTATTTTTATAGGTTCTCCTGTATCAATTACCATTGTTCCTCGTTTAACTCCGTTAGTTTTTCCCAATGCGAGACATCGAACAATATTATTACGTAAATATTCAATTACTTCTAATGTGAGATTTTGTTCAGGTATAAATAATGCACGTCCAATAGGAGGGGTTAAATATCCGAAATACACATCAATAATTGGATCTGTCGCTTGAACGACTTTACCCTTGTTTCCTGCTTCGGTATTTGTTTCTACTTTTGTTGTTAATTTCTGTTCATTTTTCATACTATTTTATTATACACGACTATAATTATATTTATGAAGTTCTCTAAGTTTTGCATCTATTTGTTCTCGTCGTTTTCTATTATATTGATGGATTAATATTTTGTTTTGATCTTCCGCGTTGTCATGAGCATTCTTCATTTCAATCATTTGTGCCGCGTTATACGCAAGTAAAGATTCTTGGAAATAGTTATAGATCAATATTCCGATGATGGTTTTGTTAAAATATTTAACTACTTCATTAACATTGGGTTCAACTCTAAATCGTTCATCAATATCTTCAAATTTTTTTTGACTTTTTTCTTTATTTGGTTTTGTAATTAAAGATACTACTTCAACTATCTGTTGTACTGCACTTTTATATCTTGGGAAAACAATATGAATATGTGCATACGTTCCTAAGATGTCTTTTAATGGTTCTATTTGTTCATATTTTACTTTGTTAGGAATACTAAAAAAATGGATTGTGCGTTCATTTCTCTTTATGAAATGATTGTGTCCTTTTTTGCCGGTAATTAAAAGATCCGCTTTGTATTCTTTATAGAGATGTTCCCCTTTTTCAAGTACTTTATTGAGTAAATTCCCATACATACCTCTATTCAGAGTAAGTACTACAACAAGATGTTTATTATTTACTTCCGGTCTTTCAGGTGTTAGCTGTTGTAATGTTCGATACACTTTCCAGGTTTCCTCAAAAAAAAGTCTACTTTTCAATATCTTTTCTCTGGTTTTAAATATTTCGTTTGCCGCACTTTGCTCCAGTGCTTGCGCAATTTCTCCGAGATATTCAACTGCTTTAATTTTATTTCTTAATATTTCTAGAGACTGCATATTGATCGCCGGTTGATTCTTTTAAAAGATCTACTATTGTTTCCTTTTCAGCTTCTGATTGTTCTGTCTTTTGAACTATTGGAGGTGTTTTAGGATCTTTGATAAAATCATTAATTACAGATTCTAAAATCTCTTTTGATTTATCTAACGATTTTAAAGAGAGTGCTTTTTGAACAGAAGCTATATATGAATCTTCTTGAGAATAACTATGAAATTTTAGTTTTAATTCAGCTATAACTTCATAATTCCACATTAGTATTTTTTTTGAAACGAGTAAATAAAGCATTCCAATTTCATATTCTAATGTAAGAAGATCATTAAGAGATTGATGGAAAATAAGATCGATTCTTTTCCCTAGTTCAATAATCTCATAGGTGTTTTTTTGTATTTCTGTTCCCAGGGAGATGAATTTTTCTACCTCATGGTAACGAATTATCACTGTTTTAAGTTTATCCGATAATTCGCGTAATAGTTTTGGTTGCGATTTTCCTCCAATTCTGGTAACGGAATAACCAATATCTATTGCTGGTTGAATACCTTTATTTGCTAGGCTTTGTCTAAATAAAATGTGTCCATCTGTTATGGCCATAAGATTTGTTGTGATGAAGTCAGTAAATTCTTCACTTTGAGTCTCAACAATAGGAATAGCTGTAATAGAGCCATTTCCTACTTTATCACTAAAACTTCCACATCTTTCCAATAGCCGGGTATGTAAATAGAAAATATCTCCTGGATAAGCTTCTCTTCCGGGTGGTCTATTGAGGAGTAATGAAAGTTGTCTATATACTTTAGCGTGTGCGGTTAAATTATCGAATACGATAAGAACATCTTTTCCTAGACCTGCTAGAGTTTCAGCAATTGTCATTCCTGTCATTGGAGCAATATAGTTTAAAGATGCAGGATCAGAAGATCTTGATAAAATGACAATCGTGTTTCTAAATGCTCCGTATTGGTATAGCTGGCTGAGTCTTCTCTTTACATGAGTAGATTCTGCGTCAATAGTGACAAAAATACTTGCTACATTAGAATTAATTTTAGTTTGATTTGCAATAATCGCTGCAGCCACATCGCTCTTTTTAATTTTCTTTTCTCCGATAAACAACTCTCTTTGTCCTTTTCCTATGGGAATTTGCGAATCGATTAATATATATCCGGTATTTAATTGCGTTATAATTTGTTTTCTTTCATTAACTTTTTTAGCCGTTCCTTCTATATCCTTTAAAAGGCCTTTTTCGATCTCTCCTTTGTTATCCAGTGGTTCCCCAAGTGGGCTTATAATTCTTCCAAGTAGCTTTTCACTGACATTGATTTTTAAAGAAGGACTAATTATTTTTACCAATTCGCCACGCCGTAAATTTTGATAATTTCCGAGGAGAATAATTTGAGCTTCTTGTTGCGTAAATCCTAGAACAATTCCCCTTACTCCTGATGAAAATTGTACCACATTATTGAGAGCTACAGATTCCAATCCGCTTATGATACAGACTTCATTTATAATTGATTCTACTCTGCCGACACTTTCTTTTACACCAATTGAATTAAAACTTTTTGTCATGAATAGATTTTTTCTACTTTATTTTCTAAATATAATTGTAAATAATAAATAAGGGCATTTTTAAATGAATAGTCAAGCAAATCACCTCTAATAAGTAGTGTAAATCCTGCTGTTAATGACTTATCAACTTCAAAAATAATTCTTTTTGAGTTATATCTTTTTACATCATCTCCCAGTCTTTTTGCTATGGTATTTTTAAAATTATCGGAAAGTGCAATTGCAGAAGAAAAAACAATCTCTTCAGCAGAGGAAAGTTGCTTCAAAAATATCTCATAGAATTCTTTTCCTGTTTCATCAGTTAACGTCCATAAAAGTTTTTTATCAGTAATATCTAATAAAAATTGAAATATTTCTTCGGATATTTGATCTTTGAAAAGAAAAATAATCGTTTCTTTAATCTTTTCTTTTTTTGCATCTTTATCTGAAAATAGTTTAGTGATTTCTTCAGAAAAATTTACTTTATCAAAAATAATTCCCATATCTCTCGCTATTTTCTTGTATGGAGAAAAAACAGTATATTGATGTAAAATATCTAATACCTCTTTAAGTTGCTCGGTTTTCATCTTCATAAATCTTCATTAATTTTTTAATAATATCTTCATGTTGTTCGAGAGTAAATTCTTCTTTGATATATTGTTTTAATGCCCAGTCAATGGCTTGAGAGGATTCATTAATTGTCTGTTCATAAATCTTACTAGCTTGTTTTTGAGCTTGTGTTTTTATCTTAATTCCATTTTCTTGAGCTTCACTAATTATCTTAGTGGCTTCTTTCTCTGCTTCAGAAAATATATCTTTTAAATGATTTCCAGAATCAACAAAAGCTCTTTTAGTTACTTCTTCAATTATTTTTTTATTCTCTTCAGCTGAATTCTTATGAATGTCTATAGCCTTTTCAGCTGCATCATTGAAATATTTTTTTGTATCTTCTCGTGCAATATGTCCTAATTTGGTAAAAGAATTTTCTAAGGCCTTGAAAGAGAGATAGATACGCCATAAGTAAATAATAATAATTATATTTAATACAGCAACAAATAATATGGTATAAGTTATATTATTTCGTAATAGTTGGTTAAATGTTTCAACAAAGGTGATATTCATAAAATAATTAATCTCTCAAAGCTAATAGTGGATCCATACTAACAGATCTACGTGCTGGAATTATTCCAATTAAGAAACCGAGAATAAAAGCAATTACTATCATTATTATACTAATAATATAAGGTGTTTCATAGAGCTTGAATAAAGGAGTATTGATTTGTGATGCTACATAAGCAACTCTAAGGTTAACAAGATAACCAAATCCAGAACCAATAAGTAATCCTATTAATGTTCCTCCTACTGAAAGAATAATAGATTGACAATAAAATAAAATTTTTACATCTTCTTGTCTAATACCGATAATTCTTAAAAAACCAATTTTTTTAATCTGTTCCATGAGAACAATCGTAATCGTATTTAAAATACTAGAAATTGCAACCAAAAGCGTAATGGATCCTAATATAATAAGTAGTATCCGTAAAATACCTAGAATACGCTCTACCTGATCAAAAGTATCTTGAATATTACTAGTTTTAAAACCTAGAAGTTCAATATTTTCCCTTATCTCGTCAATTTCATTTAAGTTGCTCACAATTACTTTTGTTTGACTAGCATAAGTAATTCCTATATTGTAAAGGTCCTCGGCTGGTATATATGCAAGTGGAGATTCTTCTTTATCAATAATTCCAATAACGGTATATTCATTATCTGCAATAGTTTTTGTTACCCCATCAATATTATCGGTGAGGTTTTTGGTTAAGACAAAATTAATCATTATATTTCTTCCTATCAGGTCATCCGGATTTGAAATTCCATAGTCTTGCAAAACAGCTTTGCTTAATATTATTTTCTTTGTATCTCCTAATTCAAAACCTTTTCCCTTCAAGTATGATAAAGATAAAGTGTTCATGTATGTAGGAGTAATTCCGTAAAAAGGAAGAGTTTGAGAAATTCCGTGGAATAAAGCGTCTCCAGAGAGATTAATGATGGGCTCAACACTTTCAACACCAATTAAAGATCTAAATTCACCAAGGCGGACTTTATCTATTTTTAGTTGTTGTGTTTTTAATGAAGTAACTGTAATAATGTTTCGTGATTCGGAGTTTTCCATTTCAGTATTAACCATATTTTCTAAACCATATCCTAAACCACTCATGAACATTATCATACTGACACTAATCCCCACTCCTCCCATGGTTAATATAGTACGGATTCTTTTTGAAAAAACATTAATTACAGCTAACCTAATAATATATAAAATACTCATATCGTTTTTTATTTTTTATTTGGTGATTCAATATAGCTTACTACTTCTTTTATGCTGTGTAATGGACTATTTTGTTGTTTAATATTCCAAAGCCTTCCGTCTTTGACAAAAAACCATTTTTTTGAAAATTTTAAAAATTCAAAATCGTGAGTAACCATGACAATTGTTTTATTTTCTTTGGTATTTATATCCACCAGAATTTTAATTACTTCTTCAACTGATTGTGTGTCCAGGTGTCCAGTAGGCTCATCTGCAAAAACAATCCAAGGATCATTAATTAAGGCTCTGGCTATAGATGCTTTTTGTTTTTGTCCCGAAGAAGCTTCGGTAGGACGATGCTTTTTGATACTATCAATACCAAATGTGTCAATGAATTTTTGAGCCTTTTTTAAAGCAATTCCTTTTCTAGTTCCTTGCATGATAAGTGGAAGAGCTATATTCTCATGTAAGGTTAATTGTTCTATCCATATTTGTTGTTCTGGGATTAAACCAAATCTTTTTAGTCTAATCTTGGCTCGATCCTCATTACTGAAATTATAAAAAGACTCTTCTTTTAAAATCACTTCTCCGATATCCGGTTTTTCAATTCCCATTAAGATATTAAGTAATGTTGATTTTCCTGCTCCAGAAGGGCCAAAAATAATAACAAAATCTCCGTAATTGATTTGAAAAGATACATCTGAAATCGGAGTTACCATTTGTTTACCGATTTTGAACACTTTTGTTACTCCGACAGCTTCAAGAATAGGTGCCTTTGTAAAATGCTGAATTGAGGTCTTATCATCTTGGATACTCATCATATTTTTAGTTTATTTTAAGTATTTTTTCAAATAAATCGATAATAATATCTAGCATAGAATATTCTGGTTCTGAAGCTATGGCCACAGTACGTTCTCCATAACTAATATTGCCTGTAAGGTCTGTAGAAAGAGGTTGGATCTTGTAAATTTTTTCTATCGGTAAGTTTGACAAGACTACAACATGAGAAGTTGTTGTTTCCGTATCTAAAGGAGATTCATTTACAAGATCTTCTTTACTTCCTATGCTATAGCGAATTTGACTAGTTGAAGGTTCATCAGTCTTCCAAGAAACGATAATTTGACTTCTTGCGTTAGAAGCTACTCCAGTAGTAGATATTTCAACAATAAGATCTGACATTACAGGAGGACGAGTATCTATTTGAGAAGTCCACCTTTGAACTGTACTAGTGACGATTACTCCATATCGATCACGTCCTTTAATAATAAAACTATATTCAGTATTGCTAAATAAATCATTAATAGTCATAGAGTGAATAGTTTCAAGATCACTTTTGGCTACTTCTTTTTTTAATCCTCCTCCATCGTAAATAATAAATGAGTCGGTTGGAATATTGGTTCGCCAATTTACTTGAACAGAGTTAAATTGGTCGGCTATAGGTTGGAAAGTAATATTAGTGATTTCTGGGTAAGGTAACGTATTAAATGAATAATCATCACTAGTAATTATTGTCCCGAATTCAGTATCTGCAATAATTTTAAAATGATATATTGAACTATCGTTACTACTTTCGAGATTAGAAAATTCATAGAAGTGTGTTAAAACGGCAACAGTCTCTCCTTCTATTGGAAGTCCTTCAATTGGAGTTAGTTCATAATTAAGGTTTTTACCATAAGTGATTTTAGATTTTGTCGGAACTGTAGATTTCCAAGTTACCATGGCGCTATTTTGGGTAATGCTATTTTGATCTACAATCACATCATATATTCTTGGAGCTTCTTGTGTTTGAAATGAATAGATAGGAGAAAAAGCGTCCGAATCAAGATAGTTTTTATTTTTATCGATACTTAAGACTTTATAATAATAAGTAGTTTTTGGGCTAAGGTCTGTTATTGTTATTATATGTTCTTTACGCAAATCTTCATGGTCTCGATCACGTTTTAGATCATTTTGTTGTAGTCCGATATAAACTGCTCCTTCAGTATCTCTTTCTGTAACCCAGACGATTTCTGCTCTATCAGACCCTGCTTTTACAGTTGGTCCAGAGTTAACCTTTGGCGGAAAATTAAATACTCCTTCAGGTCTTTTTGTAAATGCCGAAGATTCTCCTCCACAGTTATCGACGCTATCACAAGCAGATACTTTATAAGTATAAGTATTCTCAGTATTAACCCTCAAATCGACATATGCGGTATCGCTAACTTTTCCAATTTGGTTAAAGATATTTGCTCCATTTTCAGCTCTCCAAACAATGTAGTGATCTATTCCGTTTCCTTTAAAAGCCGGAGCGTCCCATGTAAGAGTTAAAGACCATCTTACATTAGCTTGATCAGAAGTATCACTAACAATAAGATTCATAGGGATTCCCGGGGAAATGGTATTAGCCGTAAAATTAATGGTTGCAGGATATAACCAATTAGCATTTCCGGCTTCATCTAGAGCTATAACAGATAAAATATTTACGCCTCTTTTAGTAGCAGCTCTAAAAGGACTTATGTATCTGTTTGACGTACAGGTTGTATTAGAATAGCTTAATGGTGGTTCAGCATTTATAGCATAACAGTAAGTTAAAAGATCTGCTGATCCAGAAAACATAGCTGGGAGATCCCATGTGAAGGCGAACATATTCATAGTTGATATCGGAGGTATTGCGGCTAAGTTTGTGACTTTACTAGGAGGGTCATTAGAGAAATAATATGATGCAGTCATATATGATGAAGCAAAGTTACCCGCGACATCTTTTGCTCTTAAATAGAATGTATTCGTTCCATTTGTGTACATGGCTGGAATATCAGTTAATAAAAGGCCTGTTTGACATTTTTCGGTTGCATATATTCCTTGAGTCGCTCCAGTCTTATAACAATAACTATGTATTTTTGAATGTTCGTCATAAGCATTTGGCCATTCAAAAGTATACTTATTTATAGTTGTAAATCCAGAAGGGGTGACTGTAATCATCGGTGGATTATCTGGAGGAATGTTATCAAATTTATAAATTATTGGCGTAAAAATATTAGAATCAATATTTCCAGTATAATCGACTGCCTGTAAGCTGAAGTAATATGTGTTTGAGGTTGTAAGATTAGCTTCATAGTATGAGTTTTCCGTAAATACTCCAGAAGTTAAAGGTACTGCAGAAGGATCGGTGCTGAAAGAAACATAGTATCCTTTAATATGTGATCCGAGTAAGCCATCAGTCGCTCCTCCGGCTTCGCCTGGATCTGGCCAGTCAAAATAAGGTTTTGCGTAGTTGTACCATTTATTTGTTTCTAATTCGGTTGTTTTTGTATCATCAGTATAATATTTAGTAATGGTTGGATTTGTAGGTGGAGTAACGTCAAAATAATAGTCTAGGGCGTAACTTGATAGTTTTGGAGTGTAGACGTTGTCATATGAATACATAATAACCTTAAGTTGTAAATATTTTTGTGGTTGTGATGCTACTCTTGTACTTAATTCTCCGGTAAATAGTTTGATTTGGTCAGTCAATTCCCATTCATTCCAAGTATTTCCGTCGATCGAAGTTCTAGTATAAAATTCAATATCTGTATTTTCTGGAATAGAAACTTCAGCTTTAATTCCAGCATAATCGAATAGTCCGCTTACTTCCATCGGTTGAGATATATGGACTCCAAGCCCCTGATATCCTGTTGTTGCTGATGGGAAGTTAAATTGGAGAATATGTGGATTATCTTGTCCCGGAATAGCAAGAGCTTTAGATTCGCTTATTTTTACTAGATTCCCGCCATAAGCAAAATAATCAGGAGATGATGTTCCTTCCACCCATTGATTAGTAGCAATATCGTAGACATACATATTCTTTTGGGCATTACCTCTCATTGCATAGATCTTTCCTTGTTGCATCACCATAGTGTTTCCATAAGTTGTTGTCACAGGGAAATTTGCTAAAGTTGTCCAGCTATTATTAAAAATATCATACTGGTAAAAAGCGTTTGATCCATTACTGCGAAGAGCATAAATGTAATTATCTCCGTCATAAACAAAGGATGCATTAAGTATATTTGCAGGAAAAGCTCTCAAAGATTCCCAAGTTCCTCCGTTTACATCTGGAGTATAACGATAAAATTGATTATCATTTCCTCGAGGAAGGTATAAATATCCATTTTTATCTACTACTAAGGAACTTGCTCCAGGTCGATATATAGTATTTAAAGTGTCAGTCATCTTTTCCCATTGGTATTTACCAAAATCAAATCGATAGAAGTTGGTTCTGCTTCTACCTGGTTCGTAGTATAGATATCCATTTGAATATGCAATTGATCCTCCTATTCCAATATATGGAGGTGGTGGTAAGTATGTGAATTCATTTTTAGAAGTTGAATATTTTAAAAGATAGGAATAATCACTTTCATTTCTATTTATAATATAAACATTATCTTCTCCATCGAAAGTAGCTGTTGTGGCTTGTCCTGCATACCATTCAATTCCATTTTGTAGATCCCAACGTCTGCGTTGTAATGAGGGAGGTTGCAAATATCCTAAAGAAGTAAATTTACTATTCCAGGTATCGTATTGAAGAATGCGACGAGTGTTCCCAAGTCCTGGGATTATATATATGTAACGATTTCTATCATCACTCAGAGAGCCCCATGAGCTAATTGGGAATCCAGAGTTTATTGCTTTCCAGGTATCTGTGGCAATGTTATATTTGAAAGCAGTGGCGTAACCATTTGTCATAAAATCCTGTCCAAAGATATATAGATTACCTTGACTATCCCCTGCTAGGTTACTTTGGACATACCAAAAATTGTATGGAGGAGTTGCCATCCATCTCCAGGTATCAGTAGAGATAGTATATTTTGCTAGTCCTCTCTGATACCAATCAGATGTTCCGAAGTTGACATATAAAGAATCTCCACCGTCATACCATATTCCTGATCCAGAATAATAAGTATTAATAGTTGTGGGTAAAGAGGTTAGATTTCCCCATCCGCCGGTTTCCGTATTATACTCATAGAAATCAATATTTCCAGAAAATACAAATAATATTTTGTTATTTCCAATATATTCCATATCAGTTCCATAGCTAGCGTTAACCGGAAGATTAGATAAAGGAGCATCCCAGATTTGATTTACAATGTCATATCTATAAAAACCATTTGTACTATTACCACGAATATAATAAATATATTTTTCTTGATCCCACACTAAAGAACTTCCAATATAAGCCGTTGCGGGTAACGGAGGAAGATTTGTATCCCAAGTCTGTGATACTAAATTATATCTCCAGAAATTTGTAGTATTATTCCCGCGTGCTATGTATAGATAATCTCCTATAACAACGGAGGCTGAACCTGTTGCATAATCAGGTAATGAGGTGAAAGATCCTTCAGACCATGATCCATAAGGTAATTTTTTTAATGATGCCGATCCTTCTTCGGTTATTAAGTCTAGATTAGTATTGGTTCCTTGAGAGAGTTGTTCATATGAAGTTGTTAGTTGTGATTCTGGTGGGGAAATATACCAATAACGATAGCTAAAAAATGTTTGGATTGCTGAGACATTTCCTTTATTATCTTTTACTTTAATTCTAACGTAATAAATATCTCCACTAGTCATCGGAGATGTTACAACGTAAGTATTATTAGCTTGAAAACTACCATCTACCTCTGGGTCTGCGGCGACATTTGTTCCGTAATATACATAATACCCTGCTATTCCAGAGCCGTTATTTCCATCATTTGCTCCATTCCATTCGAAGTATGGGTGTTGGTATTCGTATGTTTGACCCGTAGTTAAAGTTTCCCCGGTAGCTGTTCCTTTGGCTACAAATTGTGAAGGAAGATTTGGAGGGATCACATCTTCTTCATAAGTAAATTGAATATTAGAAACTGTAGGAGTAGATAAGGTATCTCCATGTAGTGCTAGTTTAAATTGAAGATATCTTTTTGGGAGGGATTGTATGTTCCCTCCTGTTATTGGAAGCCATTGATCCCAAATTCTACCATTATTTGAAGTTCGAGAATATGCTGTTACTGTGCCTGTGCCAGTAATTGAGGTTTGAAAAGTAGACCATGCTTGTACATGAGTTAAATCAATCGATTTTGAGTACCAGACTCCATCAGCTACATAAGTATCTGTTGCTGTAGTCCAGTACCACATATGACTAATTACTGCTGTTGGGGAAACATAAACACGGTTTGTATTATTATCATAAAAACCGTAAGCAGCAACTTGTGTATAAGAAGGAAGGTTTGCTAGTCTTTTCCAACTGCTATCAGTTGTATCATAGCGATAGAAAAGTTGAGCTGTAACTGATGTGCGATTTGCAGGTACGAAGTAAAGATAACGACTTGTGTCTCCAACTAATACTCCCCCATGTTCTACAGATCCATTTGGAATATTTATTGGAAGAGTTGTCCATGTATTACCAGCTACATCGTATTTCATAAAATAGGGTGTACCTCCTCCAGAAAAAGCGTAAATATCTGCTCCAATTTTTTCTATTCCTCCTCCGCTTCCGATTGCTATTGGAGCAGAAGTTAAACTACCCCAGGTGTTATTAATAATGTCGTAACGATAAAAATTTACTCTTCCTCCAGGAGAGTAGTAAATATATCCATCCTCTCCGTCTATCATATCGCATCCATAAGTAGTTGCGTATGGAAATGTGGCTAGAGTAGCCCAAGTACTGTTTATAAGGTCGAATTTATAAAATATTGTATTTCCATACCAGGATGCTAGGTATAGAGCATTATCTTTATATATTCCCGCAATTCCCGCTCTTGCTCCACTTATAGGATATGAACCTACTTTTGTTCTAACCTTTGTAGTTAGGTCCATCTTATAAATATCGGTTAATGACCCCCAATTTTGTCCGGATACATAATAGATAGTATTGTCTCCGTCGTATATCGGAGCTCCATGTGCATAACCATAATTTGGGTCATAAAGGTTGTATCCATTTACGTTCCAATTGTCTGTACTGACACTATAGCTGTATAGAATTGGATGCTGATACATTCCCAATAATGTGTAGATAGTGTCTACTCCGTCAAAAACAGCAGTTACGCCCCAATCATAGGTTTGTCCTGTTGGCGGTGTTGAGAGACTTACCCATTGGTTGTTAGATATATTATATTGTTGTAAATAAGAGATATCTCCATGTACGTAAATTCCGAGTTTTAAAATCGTATTTGAAGATGTCAGCATTATCTGTGTTTTCTGACAAACATTATTGTTTGGAGGGACTGTTAGTCTTGGTTCCCAAATATTATTAGCGATTGAATATTTTCGAAATTCTCCATTACATCCTGCTAGAGCATAAATTGTATCATTATTATCCCAAGTGAGGCTGATTCCATATCCTGGGACAGATACTGGAAATGATGCCATTTGTTCCCATTGATTAGAGGTAATGTTATATCGCCAGAACATCGTGGAAACACTTCCTCTAAAACCATACAAATAATTACCATTAATAGTTTCAACATAAATAACATCTGTTCCTGCATTAACTGTTTGTGGATGATCTGGTAATACTGTCCATATATTTTCAGATAGAGAATATTTATAAAATTCTGATTTTCCTCCTGCAGGAAGTAGATACATAGTATCGTTTTTATCCCAAGTAAGAGCTACTCCAGTTCCTATTCCAGAAGGTGGAGCTTCTAGTGTTTCCCATGTTTTTAGTTCTAGAGAATATTTGAGGAAAAAAGTTCTTCCACTGTCAACATATCCTTGTGTAATAAGGTAAAGCGAATCGTTAGGTCCATATATTATTTCTGTATCTCCATAAATTAAAATTGGAGGTTCGAGTAGTCCATCATCTGTTTCCCAACTTCCAACGTCACCACTTTGAAGTTTTATTTCACCTTGAGTAGAAACATCAATATTATTGAAATTAGAGATTCCTTCAGTAAGATCTTTATTTGAAAAGGAGTATGTTGCGGCACTATTGGGTGTCGGAGTATATACACTTAAAGTAAAAATTACCATAAGTGTTATAACTAATAATCTCCAAGAAAAAGATAATTTCCTGGTATGTGATAATAAACGTTTATTTCTTTTTTTCATATTAACTATAATCAAATAGTCTATTAAAATTATGACATGTTCTTACCATGAATACAATATGAATTTGGATTGGGAATAATAACTAGAAAAACTTTATAAATCCAGCTACCAAGAAAGCGAAAAAAGCAAAAACTAAGCTGACAACAAAAGCTAAGAAAAGACTCATTAAGATTTTTCCTCGAGCAAAGGGATTCCTTCCAATTGCCTCCAGACCTCTTGCGGTAGAAATTCCAAATCCAATAGTCGCTCCTAAGAAACCGATTGCTGCCACACCAGAAGCTGCAACGTTCTTAGTCGTTTCTGGGAATTTACTTGAAATATTAAAGAAGGAATGCACAAAGTTAGCAATAACTTCACTAGCGCGAGAAATTATTTCGTAAGGCTTAGCAAATATTCCTACGGCAGGATTTTTATTAACATCGTATTTGCTTTTTACTTCTAAGCTTTTACTTACACCTAAAATTGTTCCTCCAGCAGCTTTGATTACAGTATTGTCTTGACTAGTATTGATTGATATTTTACCTGTCCAAGACCCGTTTTCAAATTTAGTAATAATGTTTGGATAAAGGGTATCAGTTGTATCTGTAAGTTCTACTGCCGTATTAAAATCTTTATTTATAGATCCATCTCCATTATAGGCTGTAACTGTTAGTAGAAATTCTTCTCCAGATCTAATATCTGTATCTTGTGGTACTTGGATATCTAAATATCCTCTTGGATTCGGAGTGGTGATAACTGTGACGGATTTTATTAAAGTGACATTTTTTTCGTTGTGTGTAACTTCGATTGTTACTCTTCCAGATTTAATTTCATTACCAACAGAAAGTGTTGTTTGAGCTGTGTCAACAGGATCGACTGATCCTATTTCAGTTTTCCAGAGATATGATAAGTCTTGTTGATCTATCACCTGATTATAACGATCATATCCAGTTATCGAAAATCCAATTTTTTCTCCAACTTGCACCTTAGGATCTTCAGGAATTAAAACTAAATGATCTAGAACACCTGCTCCTAAACGACTGTCTCCTCCTAGTCCTGGTAATGTAGTTACCGTAACAGAAGATCTTCCTTCAGCATAAGTTCCTTTAATAGATGCTTTAACTGTATTTTCAAAGAATTGAGTTGATGTTCCGGCTGTAAATAGTCCAGTTTGTTCTATCTTCCCTCCTCCATTAACAACTTCCCAGTAAATTTCAGGATGTGGAATAGGATTTAGATATGAGTCATAAGCTTCAGCTATAAACTGTTGTGAACTATTTATAAGTAAAACAGTACTAATTGGAGTAATATTGATAGTCGATGCTGTGGTCGGATTTGCGGTTGAATAGAAAGTAACCATGTTAGAGGGTCGATTAGAAAGCGCAGCGCTGACAATGTAAGTGCCTACTTTTGTTCCTAGCCGATATTTAGTTCTTACTTTTCCTTCTCCATCAGTTTCTAGTTCTAACGGTGGATTTTTTGAGCCTTGGGTCGTATCAAAGTAAAAGTTCAAAGCATTTGTAGGGTAAAAAATGGTAGTGAATTTTATCTTTACTTTAGGGAAAGGATTTTGAAATTGATCGATTGCTTTTACTTCGAACACAGTATTTAATTCTTTACCTGCTTCACCGTGTTGGTTATTTCCTGCTTCAGCGCTCAAAAATATTTGTTGCTCTCCTGCTTTAACTTCAAAAGCATTACTATCATTTACAATCGAACCGTATGTAACGTGAATTTTATCAAGTGTTGAGGCTGTAGTAATAGTAATTGATCCTGACCACTGTCCTTTATTAAAAGGTGAAGTTTCCGAGGGTGAAATACTATTAGTATCATTTTTGAGGACTACCCTATCTTCGAAATTCGCAATAATATTATCGTACTGATCATACGCGGTTATAGTTATTTGGAAGGGAGTTCCTGCAATCTGTGGGGAATTAATATTTGAGATTCCAAAACGGAACAAATCCCCAGATAAAATTGTTACAGGAGCGACTGCATCGGCTCTTTGATTTCCGCTAGTTACTGTTAAACTAACTGTTCCTGTTGAAACTTCATTCTGAGCAGTGATTCGGATTTGTTTATCATCTAACTGATCATCTGGAGCACTGACTATTGGAGCAAGTGCCCATGTATATGCTACAGTATCGATTATATTTCCGAATTCATCTTGTCCATATCCAATAACATCTAAGGACATACCTGAAGTAATTGATATCGGATTAGGAGTAATAATTGCTTGAGTTAGATCTGCGGGTGTTACGGCAATTGCATCTGATATAGTAACAACTGCGCCATATGTAACATTAATATGTGTGATACCTGCTTTTGTTAACCTGACGCTTCCTTGCAAATATCCAGCAATGAAAGGTCCAAATGTATTTGGTTCTATTCCTTCCAAATCATCAGTTAATTCGACAGTTCCCGTGAATCCAGTTAAAGTGTTTCCGTACATATCTTGTGCTGTGAGTCCTAAAGTAAAAGAATCTCCGGCAATTTGATTCTCGATAGGATCAAATAAAAATTGATATAAACTTCCAGGAATTACAGTTACATTTGATGTGATTAATTTAGTAATTGTTCCTTGAGTTGCAGACACTGTGATACTTCCTACTCCAGTAGCTTGGCTAGCAGTAAAAGTTGTCTGCGGGCCGGTATTGGTACTTAAAGCTCCGACTGCTCCCACAACAGTCCATTGATATTCCAGTCCGGTTATTGCATTTCCATATGAGTCATAACCTTGAGTAGTGAAAGCTTGAGATCTACCAGCAACAATTGAGAGGCTGGGAGGAGTTATTACAACATAATCAAGAATACTAGAATTGACATCAAAGTAGTTAGATAATCCGGAAATTGTATTATAAACAACCGTAATTCGATCATGAGTATAAACAGTTCCAATAGAGACATTTCCTTGCCAAATTCCTCCAGCAAAATTATTACTACTAGTTGGGTTTATTGATCCAGAAAGATCTGAAAAGTTAACGGTATCTGTAAATGTTGTTACTGTATTATTAAACTGATCTTGTGCCGTGATCTCAATTGCTATTGGTGACTGTACCGGTTGTGGTGAGCTAATGTTGTCAATCGCAAAATGATGTAATACTCCAGAATTTATAGTAATTGTGGCATTAGCGGCACGAACAGTACTGCCATCTGATAAAGATAAACTAATTGTGCCAATACCAGCTAACGTTAATGCCTGAAAGGTTGAATTTAATTGATTAACCGGATTAAATGTCCCCAAACCGTTATTATTTATAGACCATGTGATTGTTGTAAGAGAGCTAGCTGGAATTACGTTAGCATATGCGTCAAGTGCTTGTCCTGTAAATGCTTGGCTTTGTTGTATCGTAATACTAGCTGATGTTGGGGAAATTGTAACTGTATCTAGAGGACCATGAGTAATATTGAAGAAATTACTTGATCCTGTAATTGATCCATCCGTACACCTTATTTGTCCATTTGTCATCACCCGAGTTAAGACGATACTATTTGTCCAAACACCACTGGTAAAATCATTAGTTTGAGAAGGAGTTATTGGAGCAGAGGGATTAACGTCTAGGGTACAATGTCCGGTATATGAAGTTACGGTATTTTCATATTGATCTCTGGCATATATAGAAAGGGCAATTGCTGTTCCTGCTGAAGTGTTTGAGATATTTGTAAACGTAAAATGATTTAAAGGAGCTGGTGTTACGATAACTGCTACTGTATCCGTACGAGTAATTACTCCTTGTGTTACGGAAACTCTAAGACTTCCTGTTCCAGCAATAATGCCGGCAGAAAAGGTGGTGGATTCACCGGTAGTAGGATCAATACTTCCGATTGTTGATATCCAACTAAATGTAAGTCCAGAGATTACGTTATTATATTGATCATATGCTGTTGCTGTTACTACTCGGGTAGTATTAGGAGAGATGCTAAAAGTAGGATCAGCATCAGTCGTGACGTGATCTAAAGGTCCTGTTACAACATCAAAGGTGTTACTTTGTCCTGTAATTGTTCCACTATAACCAGAAGCAATAAGATATAGATCGTCCCAAGTTAAAGTAGTTGCTAAATTTCCAGTCCAAATTCCATTCACTAAGTCAATAGTTGCTGGGCTTACAGTATATCCTACTGGAGGATCAGGATCATAAACTGTTAGTGAAATTTGATCAATTGCATTACTAACTGTTACTTCATTGGCATCTTTGGCTGTAATTGTTACCTCAAAATTGCTTCCGGCTATAACATCAGGTATTGTCGAAAATATATAGTGATGAGGAATTACCGATATGGTCAGACTATCGGTTTTGGTTGTCTCTTTTGTGGCATCAACAGAAATTGATCCTGTCCCTACAAGGCTTCCAGTTGTATAAGTAACAGAATCTCCAGTGGAAGGAACGACGGTTCCCAATTCTGATGTTACTGTCCAATTGTAGGTAACTCCTGTTGTTATTTGATTGTTATAAATATCATAGGATGTGGCTATAAATGGTGTTGATGTTCCCGCGAGATATTCAGTTGTTGTTGGGGACATTGTAACACTATTGATTTCTGCTGGATTAACAGTAAAGGCACTAGTTGTTGTAGAAATACTTTGATATGTAGCTGTAATAGTTGATGTTCCGCTTACTGTTAAAGTAATGTCACCAACCCATGTTCCTGCGACAAAAAGAGCTGTGGTTGGAGTTATAGGAGGATTTAAGGTGGTGAGGTCTACTTGATTTGTAAAATCTCCAATCGTATTTCCATATTGATCTTTGGCAATAATTGTTACAGAAAAACTTGTACCAGCAGTTTGAGTTCCGATCGCTGAAAAATCAAAGTGATTAATCACATTGTAAGTTATATGTTCTGTTTGAGAATCATTTGTTAGTCCAGTGTCTGGAGTAGGAGGAGAATTGTCAGAGACTGTTATTAAAGGATTTCCTACGATAGTATCTCTAAAATAGAAGCTTAGAGAGGTAACATTAGAGGGAAAAGTAATTTGTGTTATGGGAGTAAAAGGACTGGCTTGAGCGGAAAAAGTTCCGGTACCGCTAGATGTTGATAGATATAATGTCATTCCTGCGGTTATTCTGACGGGGACACTATTTTCATTTTGTAGTTGAACAGTAATTGCCGCTGTTGGATCTCCTGTTAGAGCATTTCTTTCAGGTGTGGTTATTACAATTTGAGTTGGTGATGCTGTGTGAAATTGGAAGGTACTACTTACATCACTCCAGGTTTGATCTCCATAAGGATCATATGCATAGGCTCTCCAGTAATAATCGGTATCAGCATATAAAGTATCAGCAAGTTGAACTGTATATGACGCGGTAGCTCCAAAATTATAGGTATTTCCAATTGTTTGTCCACTCCATCCAACTGGAGTTACGGTTTGATCAAAAGTAACTAAACCAACTGTAAATAAATTATCTCTAGCAATTTGGATACGGAACTGGAGGGCATCTCCATCAGAATCACTCGAATACATATTAAATGTAGGTAAACTTGAAACATCATTTTGTCCATCTGTTGGTAAAGTGAGAGTAGGAGCATTTGGAGTGGCATTATCAAAAGCCACAATACGATTATTTCCGGTGTCTGCAACATATACTTCTCCATTAGATGGATTTACATTAATCCCAGTAGGATTATTTAAACCTGTTTGTGAGATTTGAGCAGAAGCATCAGACATATTAGACTGACCAATAACTAAATTTGCACTTTGACCATCGCTAATAATCGCTTGTGTAAAGACAAGAGCTCTATTGTTATTACTGTCTACAATGAATAAAGTACTACTACGGTAATTAACAATAACTTTTGTAGGATAGTTTAAGGCTGCGGCTGATACTGGGTTAATCGGAGTATTATCAGTAAAATTAGTTTGTCCAAGAACTCTATTCGCATTTTGTCCATTAGAGGTGATCGTTGAAGTCCAAACTAAAACGCGATTATTATCAGAATCTCCAACAAATAAGTATCCTGTATTTGGGTCATAACTAACCCCTTTAGGAGTGTGAAGCGTGTTTTGGGTTGTATTATAATTATTAGTGTAAAAATCACTTTGTCCAATAACAAAATTAGCGGCTGGTCCATTACTGCTTGGAGTGCTTGTCCAGACCAAAATACGATTATTGTCACGATCTGCTATAGCAACATAATTATTAGATGTGTTAACTGTTACAGCAGATGGAGACGAAAGACTATACTCATCAAGAGAAGGAGCGTTTGTAGTAAAACTACTTTGTCCCAGAACATAATTTGCAGATTGGTTGTTTCTGCTTATAACTGAGGTATAAATTAAAACACGGTTATTTCCAGTATCTGCAATATATAAACGATTATTCGTATTGTCGTAAAATACGTCAGTAGGTAGATATAATGTTGAGGCTCCGACATTTACATTTTGATTAGGATCAGATTGAGAAAAGGTGGTTTGTCCTATTACATAATCTGCAGTTCTTTCAATAAGAGAATTATTTGTATTAAGATTATAAACAAGAATACGGTTATTTTCGGTATCGACTACAAACATTTGATGGTTTGTAGTATTGATAGAGATTGCTTGAGGTTGGTTAAATCCTCTATTCTGAGGATTGTTCATTGTTTTTCCATAAAAATCAACACTGTTATAAGCAGTGAGTTGTCCCAAAGCATAATTAGCCGATTGCCCATTTGTAGTAATAGATGAGTTATAAGCGATAACACGGTTATTATTAGTATCAGCGATGTAGAGTTTACTTGAAGAATAAGAAGTTACACTCATTGGAGAGGATTCTTTCGAAGGTGATGTTCCGGCTGTTCCAGTTGTAAAATTAGTTTGTCCTAGTACGAGGTTTGCGGCCTGACCATTGTTAGTAATTGCAACATTCCAAATCATAGTGCGGTTATTATAAGAATCAGTCACAAATACATAATCGAGCGTGTTTATACCAACGTCAGTGGGTTTATTCAAACTGGTATTTGTGGTTCCAGCACTATTGGAATAGAAGAAGCTTTGTCCCAATACTCTATCTGCATTTTGACCATCTGTTGTAATTGCCGCAGTCCAAATCATCACACGATTATTATCTTTATCGGCTACATATAAATGTGATGAGGAATTAACGCGAAGACCTGAAGGTGAAGCTAGTCCTGATTGGCTAGTAATGGGAGTAGAACTCGTAAAATTAGATTGTCCAATTACATTTACTGCAGCTTGTTCGTTTGCAGTGATTTCTCCAAAAATTAAAACACGGTTAAAATCACGGTCGGCAACATAAACTTTTATGTTCACTCCTGTACCAGAAAAAGTAATGCCTATAGGAGACATCATTCTTGTACTGGATACGGTATTATCTGTATTTTCTGTAGTAAAGTTTGGTTCTCCTATTACATAGAGGGCATTTGGATTATTTGTTGTCACAGTTGCGAAGATTAAAACACGATTATTTCCTGTGTCAGAAACATATAAATTTTGGTTATCAGGATTTATAGCAACATATTGAGGAGATTGGAGTGTGTTTTGACCTGGTCCCGCATTTCCTTGGTTTTCTTTTGTCAGATTGAAGTCTGGTTGTCCGACTACATAATCTGCACGATAGTCTGGAAAAGAGTTATCAGTATTTAGATTATAAACCATAATACGATTATTATTAGTATCCGCTACGTAGAATTTATGATTAGTGGAGTCGATAGCAATGCTAGAAGGAGTATTTAATCCGATATTCATTGGATTATTGACAGTGTTAGTAGTATATACCGGAGTTGAAATATCTGTTAAGGTTTGTCCTAAAGCAAAAATAGCACTTTGTCCATTAGTATAATAAGCTTGAACTTTTTGGTCTTTATTCCAGAAAGTTATTATAGTTGTAACAATCCAAAGAAGGAGAAATAAAGAAACTGCAACTTTTCTTTTCATAAATATTAGTTATTTTTATTCAACTCATCCGCTGATTTAATAACAGCGCTTTGAGGGTTTATCTCTTTTAATTTTTTATAAGCTTTTTGATAAGATTCTGATGTTGGTTCGTTAATCACAATACTTAAAAGCAATTCATATAAAACTGTAGCATTAGCGTTTTTACTAATTCCCTCTTCTGTTATAGAAACTGCATTTTTTTGATCTTGTTGTATACGATAAATCGTGGCTAGATTCACATAAGCTTGGATATAGTTTGGATTTGACTCGATTAGCTCTTTATAGACAGTTTTAGCTTTTTCGTAATCTTTATTTTGATTTGCGATATTTCCAAGCATCATTTTTGCGAAAGGATCTTTTTCTTTTTCATATAGTTTTTGGTAAGCGATTTCTGCTTTATCTAAATGAGATGTTGCAAACATCGTTTGAGCATATATTCCTAGTTTTTCAGTATCTTCAGGAATTGAAAATTTTAGCATTATTTCCGAAGCTTTTTGATAGTTACCTTGTCGATAGTAATCTTCAGCATTATTCCACTGTTTTTGATTCCACCAATTATATCCAAAGTATGCCCCAACAGACAAAATAAATACAATTATTATTAGTACAATGACTATTTTTTTATTCATATTTTATTCTGATATTTTTATTCTTATATTAATAATAGTGGTAAATGATGAGTATTGCAAGATTTCTTTAATTATTATCTCGGGATAGTTTTTGTTTGATATTTTCTATATAATTTTTGAATATAATTTCAATATTTTTTTGTTGACAGATTGAATATAAGCTTTGAATATCTTCAGTGGTTGGGGTCGTGGTTTCACTGGTATATTGATACATAATAGTATTAGGATTATCAAGATGATCAAGTTGCAAGGCATGTCCCATTTCATGAGCCAGTGTATGGATTAGTTCAGGATCACTAACATAGAGATATATATCAATAGTGTTTGTTTGGCTATAATAAAGTCCTTCTTCTGGTCTTTGAGAAAGATTTTCATTATAATCATCAACCGTTTCATTGAGTTCGTTGACCACCAAATTATAACTTTGGGTAGATAGATTTAGTATTGTAGCCATGGCATTCAGGCTGTCAGCTTCTGTTTGTAATTCCTCTTTTTTTTGAATTAGTTGATTATATATTGGTAAAGGGGCTCCACCTTTTTTATTCCACTCATCAACAGTGTTGTTATAGTTTGCTAATTTTTGTTCAAATTGAGCTACTAGATTATTATATTCTTGTTTTTGTTGGTCTAGAGATGTTTTTCCAGATTCAAGTTTTGATTCTGTTTCCTCAATTTGAGACCGGAGAGATTGTTTGGTATCGTTAATGAGATTAATTGTTAATTCGCCGTTATCGTCGTATTGAAAGAGATTCCTATCTACTAGACGATTCCAGATGTCAGCCGCTTGAAGAGATTTTTCAGTTAAAGATTCTTTTGAGATATTAAAATCTTTTTCAATTGTTCCGATTTTATAAGTAATTGTTTGATCACAGGGAGATTCTAAGAGATATTTTACTTTTGGCTGTATATAAGGAAAGGATACAACAGCGAAAGCTGCTACAAAAACAAAGAATAAAATTCTAAGAAGATTGTTTATGGAGTTTGTTTTATACATATAACTATATTATATACTCAACTTCGTTAAGATTGTAAAAAATGTAAAATGTAGTTGAGTATTACCCTAATTAACAATATCTAAAATTTCAAATTCGAGTAATTTGGGAATATAACGAAAACTAAGGTTTTGAACAATTTATGTATTGTTGCTTCTTTGCTGATTGTTCGTTACAATACCGTCATTAGATTAAATAAAAAAATATGAATTTGTCTTGTGGAATTGTAGGGCTTCCCAATGTTGGAAAGTCAACTCTATTCAATGCTCTTCTTGCCAAACAAGCAGCTGAGGCATCAAATTACCCATTTTGTACAATTGAGCCAAATGTTGGAATAGTAGCCGTTCCCGATTGTCGCCTGCCTGTTTTAGCGGATATTGTGCATACCGAAAAAATAGTTCCTTCAGTAGTTAAATTCGTTGATATAGCTGGTTTAATCAAAGGGGCTTCTTCGGGAGAAGGTTTGGGAAATAAATTCCTTTCTCACATTCGGGAAGTAGCGATTATTATTCATGTTCTGCGTGCTTTTCATGATGAAAATGTCATAAAAACTGGAGAAACTCCAGAAGATGATTATGAAACTGTAGTTACGGAATTATGTTTGGCTGACTTACAAACGTTAACTAAACAAAAAGAGCCAAAAATGTCTAAAGACAAAAGTGAAGTTAATCGTTGGCAAGCAATCGTGAAACTGAGAAAAATGTTGGAATCAGGTAAAGAAGCTCGTCACACTTCCCTTTCTTCGGAAGAGCAAGAGTTAACTAAGGATCTTTTTTTACTTACCTCAAAACCGGTAATACATGTAATTAATATCGATGAAAAAGACTACTCAAAAATTGATACGATTATAGATCAATATAAAGGAAAAAATTGGGAAGTGGTTCCGATTTGCGCAAAGATCGAAGAAGAGCTAATCAGTATGTCCGAGACAGAAAAAAGAGAGTATTTGAAAGAGTTAGGAGTCAGTGAGTCTGGGTTAGAAAGATTGATCTCAAAGGCTTTTGATACCTTGAATCTTCAGTCGTTTCTAACTGCTGGAGAAAAAGAAGTTCGAGCTTGGACAATCAAAAAGAACACAAAAGCTCCTCAAGCTGCTGGTGAGATTCACACGGATTTTGAAAAGAAATTTATCAAAGCTCAGATTTCGACATATACGGATTTTGTTGAATATAAAGGATGGAAAACTTTGAAAGAGATTGGAAAAGTAAGAATAGAAGGGAAAGACTATGTAATGAAGGATAACGACGTCGTAGAGTTCATGATTGGAAAGTAGTAAATTTTGAGATCTAGCAGGCAATAATATTTATTAAATTTTTTAACGAAATAGCAACATAATTGAATATTATAATATGAAATTTTAATTCCATTGACCTGTCTTATCTTTCCCTGATAAACTAATACCATACCCAATTTTTCTAATTATTTCTTTTGAAATGGTTACTTTGGGGTATACTCAATTAAAATTTGAGTAATTTAAGGAATTTTTTGCATATGGAAACTGCCCGGTTTGATTTCCGCGATGTTATTAATTTCGTTATATATATCCCCTATTTTTTCTTCTGGTGGTACGTTCGTGCGTTAATATTTTTAGTAAAGTTTATCTGGCGAACACTACTGCTTATTATTGATGGCGTTACAATTTTGCCGATGATTCGTTATCTTTTTGCTCCTTATCATCAAGATCGTAGTTTTGTAGGATATTTCATGGGATTTATCCTTCGGACGATGTGGATAGTTGTGAGTCTCGTAATTGTTCTTATAAACCTGGCTATTCTACTCCTTTTGCTTCCGATACACCTAGTTCTTCCCTTTGGATTTTACTTTGGGATGGTTATTTCTACCTATTTTGATATCCCTTGGCAACAGATTGTTGTCATAATTTCGGGATGGATAATCACAACTTCTGCCGTACTAATTTATGTTAAGTGTTATATTAATCATCCTAAAAAAACCATTGCCGAGATTGATTTGACTGGAGAGATTGATTTTAAAGAATTGGAAGAAACTTTTATGCCGCGGCTTAAGAATGATTGGGAAAAGGCCTTTAAACTTGCTTCAAAAGATGACAACCTTGAGGATTTGTCTTATTTTTTATTTCTATCTTTAACTATGGACAAAAGAAATGCTCCGATATTTTATCGTTTACGTTTGAATCCAAAAGAGATTTATAAACGAGCCCTCGAAAAAGAGTTTATTTTAAAAAAATCTTTCATTCCCCTTTCTGATCTTTTCAAAAAAGAGATCCAGATTGCGCAAGAACTCAATCACCATCATCTAGATAGCGATGTGCTTCTTACAACATTAGTTAAATATAATAAGGCGATACATGAGCTTTTTATAGATATGGGTGTTTCTGATGAAGAGATCAAACAAGCGTCAGAGTGGATTTATACCATGCTAAAAAAACGAGATAGTTGGATGTACTGGCGTCGGAATGACTTCCGACTTCGGGGTGGATATGATCTAGCTTGGACAACCGGTTGGACACCGACTCTGAAACATTATTCTCAGAATATTACCCAAATTGTAGGTAGTGGGAAAGTTTCTCGAATGATTGGGCGAAAAGATGAAATTGAGCAGATAATGCGAATTTTGACTCGGACTACGAAAAATAATGTTCTTTTACTCGGACCTGCTGGTGTTGGGAAAACCGCGATTGCTTACGGAATTGCGCAACAGATGATGACGGGCGAAGCCAAAGAGCTTAAAAACAAAAAGCTAGTTTCGATTGACTTCCCTTCTCTTATTGGAGGGACTGGCAGTCGTGGCGAATTTGAGCTTCGGTTCAAAACGATTTTGGAAGAATCTGGGCCAGGAGGAACGATTCTTTTTATAGATGAAATGGGTTCAGTGGCTCATGCCGGTGGAGGTGAAGGATCTATTGATGCGGCTGCTGTTCTTTCTCCATATCTATCTATTGGTCAAATTCAGTGTATCGGAACGGCCAGTTACGCTGACTATCGTAAATATATCGAATCAAATGAAAACTTCTCCAGTTTTTTCCAAACAGTAGAAATTAAAGAGCCAACTGATAAAGAAACTATCAAAATTCTGGAAAATTTTTGTAACGAAATCGAATTTAAGCAAGGAGTAACAATTACTTATCAAGCGATTGAAGCAGCCGTAAAGCTATCAAAGCAATATATTCGCGATCGAGTTTTACCAGAAAAAGCCATTGATATTTTAGATGAAACAGCTACTTCAGTCCGCCGGAATAAAAAAGTTTACGTGACCGCAGAAGATGTAGCTGCAGTAGTATCTCTAAAAACTGGAGTTCCAGTAACCAAGATCACTCAAGCAGAAAAGAGTAAACTTTTGAACTTGGAAAAAAGCTTACACGAAAGGATTATTGGTCAAGATGAAGCGGTAACGGTAATTGCAAACGCGATGCGTCGTTCTCGAGTAGGACTCAAGGATTCTCGAAAACCAGTGGCTCGTTTTCTTTTCCTTGGTCCTACCGGTGTGGGAAAGACTGAGACCTGCAAGGCTCTCGCCGATCTTTATTATGGTGATGAAAGCAATATGGTACGACTAGATATGTCAGAATATCAAGATGCTAGTAGTTTGAGTCGGATGCTTGGAGCAGCTCCAGGGACCAAAGATTTTGAAGCCGGCGGACAACTTACTGAAGCTGTTCGTCGTCGTCCGTTCTCGTTAGTTCTCCTTGATGAACTTGAAAAGGCTCATCCTCACATTTTGGACGTTTTTTTGCAGATGCTTGATGATGGTAGACTAACTGATAGCTCCGGAAGAACGATTTCTTTTCAGGATAGTATTATTATAGCTACCAGTAACGCTCAGGCGGTCATGATTCAAGAAGCGGTGCGCAAAAAGTATGATCATGATCAATTAAAAAGCTTGATTATGGAAAACATAAATAAGACTTTTCGTCCCGAGTTTATCAATCGTTTTGACGCTATCGTCGTCTTTAAACCTTTGGAAATAGAACAAGTTTTGCATATTGCCGTAATTATGCTGCAGCATATTAAAGATCAGCTCAAAGAAAAAGAGATCGGTTTTGAGATTAGTCCTGAAGCCTTGGTTAAACTGGCGAAGATTGGTTTCAACCCAGAGTTTGGGGCTCGACCTTTGCGCCGCGTGATTCAAGATAAAGTGGAAAACAAAGTGGCGCAAAAGATTCTGGAAGGAAATATTAAAGCCGGTGATACGATCAAAATTACTGATAAAGATATTTAATCTTTATCAGATTTCTCTACAACGAAGCTTTCGATATTGGGAGAGCAACATTCTGTCCAACCGCACCAACTATCAATGACTTTTTGTTTCATTTCTTCATCTTGAGGTTCTAAATAGTGTATTTTTTCTAGATGTTGAAGATATTCGTGTATCGTCATTTCTCCAAAATGGGTTTTCAGCTTCTCTATTCCGGCAAGATGCTTTTCCTTTAATTCAGGATCAAAACTGTCAAAAACAAGACAGTGATCATTGGCAATACAAGGTTCTTTTGTCATCAAAGGACTGTCAGGATTCCCTGTCATGCCGTGAATACGAATTCGAGTATTTTCTTGCCAATCTTGATGACCTCCACAAGATAAGGCTTCAACAACATTACTATCTTCTTCTTTTTTAACTATTTGGATATAAAAGAGTGGATATTGTTTTGAAGTTTCAGGGTTAGATTGATATCTAATAGTAACGAAATCTCCAGGTTTGGAATCAAGCAAATGATATAGTCCATCATAAGCTTCAGCAGATTCTGTAGGATTGGGAAAGTGAAAACGAGTGTTATCAATTTGGCTCATATTATGAGTTTATCACTGGATAAGGATAATTACAAAAAAAACCACTCGCTCAGCTCTCTTTCGAGATTGATCGGGTGGTTTTTGATTTAGTTTATTTATTCACTTTTCGATGTAAACTTCCTACATCATCGTCAGGTGCTAAGCACAAAGTGAGGGTTTGGGAAGAAAAAGAAATTAGATGAGGTTGGTGAGGCGGATAAGGAGAGAATCAAAAGCTTCAATCGATATTCTAATATCTTTTTTCTTCCGCAGTCTACAGTAACGATCTGTAGTATCCTTTTTGTTTTCTTCTTTCCATATTTTCCGGAAAGAGCTATTTGAAGTAGGTATAACTCCAAATTGGTTTGTATGGGGCTGGCCGGCGAAAAACGCTGGTCAGGTTATCATAGTCGGCAGATGCCGGCCAGCCCCAGGTTTGATTGTTAATTCATCTTCTTGCCACTTGTGGCGTGATCATTAATCACTTATCGGATGCCGCTAGCGCAGCAAGAAGATGATTGAAACCTACGGATTCGCCGGCCCGATTGTCGGCAAAACGCCAGGAGTGGCGGTTGCAGACGGGCTGGCCGTAGGGGTCGGGGTTTGGGTCGCCGTAGGAGATGGCGTCACCGTAGGAGTGGGCGTGTTGGTGGGCGCCGGGGTTTGAAGTGTGGCGATGGTGGTAGCCTGAGCATTGACGGTTGTTTGCAGATTTGCGTTATTGGATTCCAATGTAGAAACAACATCGTACATGTTGTTCATTTGAGCGTTTAACGCATTGATTTCACTCCACTGATCCAAATTTTCAGCGTCGTTCTCAGCCTGAGGTGTCTGCATAGCGTCACCAAAAGACTGGAGAACGTTGCTGAGATCATCGCGAAGTTGTGTATCATCATAACCCGGCGCCGGGGTGACTGAAGGCGCGGCGGTGGGCCAGCGGGTGGGTTGATTAGTTGCGGTAGGTTGATCTAGCTGATATTCGATCGCGTTGATGCGGAAACCGGAGGTGAAGATCATAATGAAGATCAACCCGATCACTACTGCAACCAGCACTGCGCTACCGAGCAGGATAATGGAGATGCCAATCTTTTCGCGTTGAGTAGGCTTAATGTACTTACCCATTTCCTGGAAGAATTGGAGAACGGTGACTTCTTCATCATCATCGTCAGTTTGTTCTCCGGCGGATTCATCTGCAGGTTTGGGAGCAACGGCTTTCGGTTGGCGGCGGGAGCCTGTCCAGCGAAGGAAACCATTGCGGATTCCGCAATGGTACCAGGCTGCCAGCCATACTGTTACCAGAAAAGCTAGTGCCGTAACCGGAGCGACAATGTGTTGAGTGAAGTCCGTTTTTCCGAAGACCCACTCCAGGATTGTGCCGAGGGCAAACAGTGACACGAAGATGATCAGGGAAATCCTGAGGTTACGATGTGCCATGAGCCAGGATTCACCCCATTTGGTCCAGAACTTGGGTTTCGGCGTTTTCTCAGCGGGTTCGGATTCTTCTTCGGCGGGGATCATGCTCATCAGAGCGTCTACTACATCTTCGACTTCATCGGATCCGCGGACCATGGTCCAGATGTCGGTTTGACCGAAGTTAATCTGCAGTTCGTTGCAGAGTTGCAGAAATGCTTCATCGGCGTTTTCGATGTTGTTGCGGACGGCGGTGATGGCATTGGTTAGTCGTTTTTCGACGGATTCAGTCTCCTCTTCTGGCACGAACAAAAGCCAGTTAGCGAAAGCGTGAACCCAGTCGGCGAACGACAGGTATGAATGGTATGACAGTAGGCCGAGAATGCCGACGATCAGTAGAATGGCAAACTCAACCAGAACCGAGATCCACCATGCCCACCAGGAAGCTGTGATCAGTTTGTCGATGCCGGCGCCGATGAGGAAAACGATCCAGATGACGATCACGATCGCGACGATTGACTTCCAGGGCAACTTTTTACGGTTCGCCCAAGAGATGAGACTGACAGTGATGCTGATAGCTATGGCAACGAAGTACCACCAGTTCAGGTGGAATACATTTTTCGTAGTGTAGGCCACGATGAGGCTGACCAGCGTAATCCAGATCGTAAGTTCTTGCTTGTCAGTTTTGGATGGGTAGATGTAAATCACTCCTAAACCCAAGATCAATGCGGTAATGACGGCGGTAAACCAGCCCCAGAAGATGAAGGTGGCCAGGGTGCCGAACACCACTACTGCAATAAAGCGGATTTTGGGAAAAGTCTCCTTCATCAAGAAATACTGGGGTGAAGCCTTTTCAGCGTAGTGAATCCATTTGCGCATGTCAACGGTGACCCATGTCAGCAGACCAATTGCCGCTTCAAGAGAAATCCAGCCGATACCATTGGAGAGGAACTTATACTGTGCCAAGATGGCGATGATCGCCAAAATGACCAGACCAATCCGCAGCCAGCGGCCGGGGTTGGATTTTTTGGGGGTTTTACTTTTAGTAGCCACAATATGCTCCTTGAAATACACCACTTTTCGTAATCTAGAAGGTTCACCTTCAATTGTTCAGTCTTGACCCAAACCTCTTTTGCTTACTGTTTTCGGCTGCTGGACTGTCCAGAAAGATGATTGGAGACCGTTCAACCTCAGGTTACTTGTCATTTCTGACTACTTCCTTTCGGATTAGTGGGTTAGGAAAAGGCTTTTTTAACCGATTAAGCTTTGTTTTCAGCTTCCACTCGCTTCTTTTCTATCCGCTTATTCTGAGGGCAAACAACCCCAATGGGTGCCTCGGATAGACTGTCAGCAAGCTTCAGCTTCTACATTGCTTAATTGGGTAACGATATGCCCGCTCATAGCTTTTGCAAAGCAAAAATCTTGAGCGGGTCTTTCCCGGTGGTCAAGAACCTTGTCCTGACTTGCAGATCTGTCTATGATAAGCCAGGACCTGCTCCTTTTACCGGGGACGACAACTTCCAAGTACTCCACACGACGAATTTCGTGTGTATTTCCCCTATTCTCCTTGATAGAGGGGGTTTATTTCCTAAAGGAAGCTCATTTAAAGACAAAATTTGTCCTCAAAATAGCTTCCTCTAGGCTGTGGCTATAGTTTATTTCAGTTTTTAAGGCGCGAAGCGAATATTTCTTCTTCCGAATCAAACTGTCTTTTTATGGCGTTTTCGAGGTTCCAAAGGCTTTTATCGTTCGACCTTGTGGAGAACTATATTTTTTTAGTAATTCTCGACAAGCTCGAATAATAAAGCATATAAGGTTTTATATAGGGCTATAACCCCTAAACTTCTTTTTATCAGGAGGAAGCAGAGAGAAAGAGTGCTTTCTTTCCTAGAGAGTACTTCTCTCTGCTTCGTGCTAACAAAAAAGCCATCTCTAGAGAGATGGCCACAAGTTAACCCATAAACTACCTGTTATTAATTCATTTACCAGGCAGAAAAGGTAGTCTCTCTAGGAATATTATTTAATTATAAATTATAGGTTATCACAAACTGGTTAACTTGTCAAGACTATAGGGTATGTGTGTGAATTCTTGTGAATATGAATTAAATTTGCTGTAAGTGATTAAATTAGATATTATTAAAAAGAATTATTATTTTAGAGGAGAAATAAATGGGTGAAAAACATATACAAATTAGGGGAGATAGATCTTTTGAAGACCCTCAGCAACGATTAAAGCTTGAAACATCAATACAAAAAGGAATTCAAGAACGTTGGGATGAGGTAATGCAATTAGGCGGAAATGAAGGACTTGCTGCGGTTGCAAGATTAATCGCAAACGGGGTGATTTCAGCGGCTGATTTTATCCCTCTTGGTGCCGGTGAGGTGCCTGGTTGGGCGGCTGACTTGACCAAACTAGTTGCCAAGATTCCGGGATTTAATAAAGCCGATTTTCTGACTCCTGATGTGAGTACAAAAGTCGCGGTAGGATCAGAAATATTATTTGAACCTATGACAGGAGGAGCTGCTCCAACTCATATAATCGAAACAGCGCTTCAAGCAAAAGCCGATTTACAAGCAGGACGATTTGGGGTTGCCAGAGACACTTTGGCTTATTTACTAACTGGAAATGAAGAAGCCTTAAATCGATTGCAAGAAAGAGCAAATGCTCATCAGGATGATATTATTGATGAGACCCCTGAAGAATCTGATTCAGAAAGAGCTGCAATTACCGGTCCGGTAGCTCAAGAAAAAAGAACTCTCAGTGTGCGAGATATTTTGACACAGATAAAAGCCTATCGAGAAGCAAAAAACAGAGGAGATTTTAATGGATAATCAAGTCTTTGATCGAAAAAAATTAACCGAAGATATCTTTGTATTACTTGCAGGATCATTACTTTTTACTATCTCTCAAAAGGAAAAAATCGAAAAAACGATAGATAATTTCACCGATGATGAGCTTATAAGTTTTGCCAAATTGCTTGTTACAGAGGAACAAAATAAAATATCTCTAGACAAAAAAATGATTAACGCTGTTGAAAACTCTTTGAATAAAGTTCAGGAATAATTGAAAATCTTTATTTACTTTCCTCTTCTTTGTCAATCATGGCGAGGCTAGCAACATAATCATCTGCATTCAATTTCATTAGTCTGACGCCTTGAGTGTCACGGCCTAATGAAGGAATATCTTTGAAAGGTAACCTGATGACTTGGGCTTCCTGGGAGATAATAAGCAGATCTTGAGTGCTTTCCGGATCAATAATCCGGCTATCCATAATTTCTCCGGTTTTGTTTGTCACATTAGCCACTTTGACTCCCATGCCTCCCCTACCTTGTAATCGCCATTCTTTAAGATTTGTCCTTTTTCCATAACCGTTTTTCATGATTACAAGTAAGGAACCCTTTTCCGGAATCACGTCCATCCCGACAATTTGATCATCCTTTCCTAGGCGAATTCCTCTTACTCCTCTGGTGGCACGTCCTGTTTCTCGAACATCATTTTCCGTAAAGCGGATGGATTTACCTTTTTTGGTAATTAAAAGGATTTCATTCTTTCCAGTTGTTGGTTTAACCCATTCTAGTGCATCATTTTCTTCTAGTTTAATTGCAATAAGTCCACTCTTTCTAATATTGTCAAAATCTTTAAGTTCTGTTTTCTTTACATAACCACCCTTTGTAGCCATAAATAGATATTTGTAGGCACTTTGTTCAAAATTTTTCTCTAAAGTAAGAATAGAAGTAACTTTTTCTTCAGTTTCAATCTCAATAAAATTGATGATTGCTTGACCTTTTGCTTGGCGTTTTGCTTCTGGAATATCAAAAACACGTTTAGCAAACACCCTTCCTTTATTAGTAAAAAATAGGATAGTATCATGAGTTTCGGCACTTAAAATCTGATCGATCTCATCGTCTTCTTTTGTAGCCATACCAATGACCCCTTTTCCTCCGCGATGTTGGGATTTGTAAGTATCAAGACCTGCCCGTTTGATGTAACCGCTTTTGGTCATTATGACAATTGTTTGTTCGTTGGCAACAAGGTCTTCTTCTGAAAATTCTCCAACTTTACCTTTAACAAGTTTAGACTTTCTAGCATCACCATATTGTTCTTTGAGAGCAATAAATTCTTCTTTAATTATCTTCAAAAATTTTTCAGGGTGAGTAAGAAGATCAGTAATAAAATCGATCTGTTTCAGAATTTCTTTGTACTCATCTTCAATCTTTTTTCTTTCCAGAGCCGCTAAACGGCGTAATTGCATATCTAAAATGGCTTGTGCTTGAATGTCAGATAGCTTAAAGCGAGTAATTAAGTTATTCTTCGCGTCGTCCTGGCTATTTGACTCTCGGATTGTTTTGATTACAGCATCCAGATTATCAAGGGCGATTTTAAGCCCTTCTAGTATATGCGCTCTAGCTTTTGCCTGTTTGAGTTCAAACTGGGTTTTTTTGATAACAATGTCGAGTCGATGATTAACAAATTCAAATAAAACTTGTTTTAAATTGAGTAATTTTGGTTCTCCTTTTACGAGAGTAACCATATTTAAATTAAAAGTATCTTGAAGTTGTGTAAATTTAAAAAGTCGATTCAAAATCTTTTGCGGGTTGCTGTCACGCTTCAATTCAATTACAATCTGCATTCCTTTTCGGTCAGATTCATCTCGGAGTGTGGTGATTCCTTCGACTTTTTTATCTCGTACTAAATCAGCGATTTTCTCAATTAAGGCTGATTTGTTTACTTGATATGGAATTTCATTAATCAAAATTCGGAATTTACCATTTTTTCCTTCTTCAATTTCGGTTTTGGCTCTGGTGACAATTCGACCACGTCCTGTTGCATAAGCATTTACAATTTCTTTCCAGTCGTAAATAATGCCTCCGGTTGGAAAATCAGGTCCTTTAATAAAGTTCAAAAGATCCTCAGTAGAAAGTTCAGAGGTGATTTCGCGATGGATGATTTGTTGTTCTAGAGGAGCCAAAACTTGAATATCTTCTATTGTATCTTCTTTGGTAATTTCCTTAAGTTTTGAGTTTTCAATAATATGATTTAGGGCGTCCAAAGTTTCAGTTAAGTTATGTGGCGGGATATTTGTGGCCATTCCAACAGCAATTCCGGTAGAACCATTTAAAAGAAGGTTTGGAATTTTTGCCGGTAATACGGAAGGTTCCTGACGGCTAGCATCGTAGTTATCGATAAAATGAATAGTTTCTTTTTCAATGTCTTTAAGAATTTCATCAGAAATCCTATGCATTTTACACTCGGTGTAACGCATAGCAGCAGGAGGATCGCCATCAATTGAGCCAAAATTTCCCTGCCCATGAACTAGAGGATAACGCATCGAAAAGTCTTGAGCCATACGCACTAAAGAGTCGTAAATAGCAGTGTCACCATGAGGATGGAATTTTCCCATCACCTCTCCGACAACATTCGCGCATTTTTTATATTTTGCTTGGGAATTTAATGACATCTCATACATTGCATAAAGAATACGGCGATGTACTGGTTTTAGTCCGTCACGGACATCAGGAAGTGCTCGGTCCACAATTACGCTCATGGCGTAATCTATGAAAGAACGTTTCATTTCAACCGAGATGGGAACACTAGTTTTATCGTTATTCTCAGCAATAAAATTCTGAGAAGCACTGTTTACTATCTCCGGTTCAGGGTTTAAGCTGTCTTTGTTATTAAGTTCTTCAGAGTTTTGATCAGTCATATAATTTTATAATACCTTAAATATCAATATTGGCGTATTTGGCATTGGCTTGAATAAAACGTTTGCGCGGTGGAACTTCGGAACCCATCAACATGGTAAAAGTTTCATCCGCTTCTTCAGCATCGTCGATGTTTATCTTTAAAGTCGTTCGAGTTTTGGGATTCATCGTCGTTTCCCAAAGCTCTTCAGCATTCATTTCTCCTAGACCTTTAAATCTTTGAATAATATATTTCTTTCCCTGATTCTCGCCTTCAAATTGGATTTTTTCAGTATCCGTAAACAGATATTTTTTATCTTTCCCAATAACAGCCTTATAAAGTGGTGGAACGGCAACATATAAGAATCCGTTTTCAATGATTTGTCGTAAATGGCGGAAGAAAAAAGTTAGATAAAGAGTTTTGATGTGTGATCCGTCCACATCGGCATCAGCCATGATAATGATTTTTTTATAGCGAATTTTGTCTGGAGTAAATTCGTCTCCAATTCCCGCTCCGATAGCAATAATAAGATGTTTGAATTTATCAGAATTGATAATACGATCAAGTCGAGCACGTTCGGTGTTTAACACTTTTCCAAAAAGAGGTAATATCGCTTGGAAACGTCGGTCACGGCCTTGTTTGGCAGATCCTCCAGCTGAATCTCCCTCAACGACAAATATTTCGGCTTCATTAGGATCTTTGGTTTGGCAATCAGCAAGCTTTCCTGGTAGACCTAATCCTTCTAAAAGACCTTTACGAATGACTGTTTCTCGAGCTTTTTTCGCAGCGATTCGAGCTTGAGCTGTGAGAAGTGCCTTATCAACTACTTCTCGGGCAGGATTCGGATTTTCTTCGAAATAGGTATCGAGTCCTTCCTTAATAACCTGTTCAACGAGAGGACGAACTTCGGGTGTCCCGAGTTTTTCTTTAGTTTGGCCTTCAAATTGGACGAAATTGGCATCAAATTTTACAGAAACAACGGCGGTTAAACCTTCTCGCAGATCCTCTCCGGATAAGGAGGAGATTTTATTCTTATCATTACCATTCACAATTTTTTTCAAATAATCATTGATACTTCGAGTTAAAGCGGTGCGAAAACCAGTGAGGTGTGATCCTCCTTCGTGTGTGGGAATGTTATTAACAAAAGATTCGACATTTTCATTAAAATCATCGTTGTAGCAAATTGCCGCTTCAATATCGATTTGATCAACAAAAACGTTTCTTAGTTCGTTATGAATATAAATAGTTTCCCCGATAATTTTTTTATGCCGGTTAATTCTATTAACATATGATTTGATACCACCTTCAAAGTGAAAACTACACTGTTCATTAGTTCTATTATCAACTAACTTGATATAAAGTTTGGGAGTCAAAAAGGCAATTTGGCGTAGCTGTTTTTTCACGGTTTGATAATTAAGATCAACGATTGGAAAGATTTTATTATCCGGCATAAAAGTGGTTCTGGTCCCAGTTTTTGTGATCGGTTCGTCTGGTTTAACTTGCTTGACATCTGCTTTTGGTTTTCCTTGACTGTATTCTTGAACATACAATTTTTTGTCCCGCATGACTTCTACTTTCATGTAAGAAGACAGGGCGTTTACAACAGAAGAACCTACGCCATGCAGTCCTCCAGAAACTTTATATCCTCCTCCACCAAACTTTCCTCCTGCGTGAAGTTTAGTCATAATGATTTCTAGAGCACTTTTACCGTAACCGGGCATCATATCTACTGGAATACCGCGGCCGTTATCTTCGATTGTTGCTGACCCATCCTCATTTAATGTCACTTCAATATAATCTGCAAAACCAGCCAGGCATTCATCAACGCTATTATCATAGATTTCCCGGAGCATATGGTGAAGACCTTTTTGGTCGGTAGAACCAATATACATTCCAGGTCTTTTGCGTACCGGTTCTAAACCTTCGAGGACTTGAATTTGAGAAGCATCGTATTTTTGCGACATGATTAAAAATAAAATTAGAGATCAAAAATTAATACAAATTTTCGATTAAAAACAAACGGGACAGGAATTATCCTGTCCTTTCTAGATTCAGGTAATATTTATTGTAACACGGAGTAATGAGGGATTCAAGAGAAGGATATGTGAAAATTAAAGTTGTATACTCAACAAATTTAGATTGCAATAGAAGTATTTAAGTATTATCCTAATAGCAATATCTTGAATTGCAAATAGGAGCTATTTGGGTATATAGGGTCTATTATCTTTATTCCTTTTTGGAAATCACTTCTTAACGATTCGAACCAATTTACTCAGTTTAGTTTTAATCTTTTTATTTGCTAATTGCGGTTTATTTTTCTTCTTTTTAAAATGTTTTTTGTTCGGTTGTTCTTCGTTCAAAGATACTATTTCTTGGTTCAGATCATTCGTGTCTGCTTCAATCTGGACATTAACTTCTTCTTTTTTGACTTCAACCAGAGAATTCTGAGTTTTGGTTGGTTCAATTACTTTTGACGGAAGCTGCATCAGAGGAAGTTCTTTCTGAATTTCTTTTCCTACTTCCTCTCTTTTTTGGGCGAGTTTGACTTTATTTTGTTTTTTCGTTTTTTGAATGGCAAGGAGCTTTTCTTTGGGACACTCATATGACAGGCAACACACTAATTTCCCACACATTCCCGTGCATTGAGCCGGAGAGCATTTAAGTCCTTGAGCGATAATCATGTCGTTTGTAATACTCTGAAAACCGTGTAAAAATCTTTTGCAACAAACTTCCTGTCCACAAACACCAAATCCACCGATTTTTTTAACCACATCACGAGATCCTATTTGTTCCAAACGGATGGATTCTTTGAAAAAGCTATTCAATTCTTGAACAAGGATGCGGAAATCGACTCGATTTTCAGCTTCGAAATAAAAAGTCATCTCTCCTTCTTTTTCACGGTTTCCTTTAACAATCTTTATAGGTAAATTTAATTCTGCGGCTTTTTGACGGGCAATTTTTAGAGATTCGGTAAGTTCGTATTGTGGCATAATTTTATAATTTTCCTAATCAATATTTTCCAATTTTATCACAAGTATTTCTAAAGCTAAACGTGGGCTTGCATTAGTCTTTAACACTCTTAGAGTTTTATCAATCTCGTAAGTATTTTTTAGTAACTTATAAATAAGTAATTGGTTACTATTCTCTTCATTGATTTTGTTTAACAAGAGTTTCCTATTATATAGCAGCCAATTTTGGAGTGTCTGGGAGATACCTTCTTTCTGATAATTTTGTTCTACCCATTTAAATTTTTCTGTCAATTCATTTTGGGAAATATTCAAGAATTCTTCAATATCAGTTTTATCTATTTCTACTGTTTCGATTTCTTTTATCTCTTTAGGAATATTAAAAATCTCACATCTTGAAGTAATAGTTGGAAGAAGATTATTCCGATGATTAACGGTTAGAATTATCACCGAGTTTTGCTGTGGTTCTTCGAGAGTTTTTAAAAGTGCGTTTTGAGCTTCGGTAGTTAACTCATGTGCATCATTTAAAAGTACAATTTTTTTGTTGAAATAATATGGTTTTAAAGAAAGTTTAATTTTGATCTCGCGGATAAGGTTAATCCCATATTTCGTAGTTTTAGGGTTCACGGTCAAAAAGTCGGGATTATTTATATTTAAGAACTTTTCTTCGCTTATTCGGCGAATGAAATTCAAGCTATATGTTTCCCTGGATGCTTTATTATCATTCACAAATAAATAGGCCTGATGTAAATTTTGAATTAGAAAATCGTTCTCTTTTTTAGTCATGTTTTTTACTGATTTTAAAAGCTTGGGGACTATTTACGGGTAGACATTAACACTCTTTTCTTGACAATTATACCATAGGCTGATAGCTTTATATAAAGTATTAAAATAAATTTTAAAACAGAATTTAGAGCCAAGTATTTAGAATTTTTAAATCTTCTGCCCATGAAATTTAGAACCAAAAAAAGCATCGAAGATGTTCTTCTCAAACAGCAGCTTATTACTGAAGAACAAGCTAATCAAATAAAATTGGAAATAGCCTCAACCGGTATGGCTGCCGAAACTGTGATTAGAAATAGCGGAATGGTTTCGGAAGAAGAGATTGTCAAAGCTAAAGCTGAAATTATCAATATTCCTTATATCAATATTTCCCAAAAAGCAATTGCAATCGAAACTCTATCAAAAATTCCGGAAGGTGTAGCACGGCGTTATAATTTAATTCCTTTTGAAATATCTGGAGATGAACTTTCGGTTGCGATGTCAGATCCTCTTGATCTACAAGTGATTGCTTTTTTAGAAGCCAAAACAGGATATCGCATCAAAACTTTTATTGGATTACCAAATATAATTGCCAAATTTGTTGAAGATCAATATAGCACTTCAATCGACACAGAAGTTCGAGCAGCCTTAAAAGAAGCTCAGACGGAAACTCAAGAAATTGAAGAAACTATCTCTGATCTGAATAAAGTCGAAGATGTGATCCGAGATGCTCCGGTAGCTAGAATTGTTTCTACGATATTGGAATATGCTGTGAAATCAAGAGCTTCAGATGTACATATCGAACCATGTGAAGAAAAAACCCGAGTACGTTATCGTATTGATGGTGTTTTACAAGAAAGAGTTTTCCTTCCTTTAAAAGTTACCGATTCTGTCGTTTCCAGAATCAAGATTCTCTCAAATTTAAAAATCGATGAAAAAAGAATGCCACAAGATGGTCGTTTCCAAATCAAAGTCGGAGATCAAGAGATTGATTTGCGTATTTCTACCCTCCCTACTTCTTGGGGAGAGAAAGTGGTTATGCGTTTACTGCGCCGTGGTGGTGGGGTTCCTTCTTTTGCTGATTTAGGTTTTCGTGGTAAAGCCTTGAAAGTTTTTGAAGAAAATCTAACTAAACCACATGGGATTATTTTAATTACAGGACCTACTGGATCTGGTAAATCAACGACAATTTCTTCAGCACTCACAAAGATAAACGTTCCTCGGGTTAATATTGTGACTCTTGAAGACCCAGTTGAATATCGAATTGCGGGTGTGAATCAAGTCCAAATTAATCCTCAGGCAGGTTTAACCTTTGCTTCTGGTTTGCGCTCCATTTTGCGCCAGGATCCGAACGTCATCATGGTAGGAGAAATTCGTGATATTGAAACCGCTGAACTAGCTGTGCAAGCTGCTTTGACGGGACATCTGGTACTTTCTACTTTACATACCAATAGTTCGGCAGGAGCATTACCCCGTTTATTAGATATGAAGATCGAACCATTCTTAATAGCTTCTACCGTAGACATCGTTGTTGCTCAAAGACTTTGTCGCAAAATTTGTGCGAAATGTAAGAAAAAATTTGCAATTCCTACAGAGATGATAAAAGAAATGAAAGAGGAGTTAGGACCATTATGGCCGAAGAAAGAACCGGTTATGTATAAAGGTTCTGGTTGTAATGAATGTGATAAAACCGGTTATTCTGGACGATTGGGAATTTATGAAGTTCTTTCTGTTACCGAAAAAATCGGACAGCTCATTTTACAAAGACAGCCGGCTGATATCATTGAAAGAACGGCAATTAATGAAGGAATGCTTAAGATGAAACAGGACGGATTTTTGAAAGTACTTGACGGAATAACTACTTTTGAAGAAGTTTTAAGAGTTGCTCAGGATTAGAGGTTAGCTTTAAGAATTGAAGGAGTTTTACAGTGGAAATACAAAAACTACTCGAAACAACGATAAAAAGAGATGCTTCCGATTTACATCTTGTAGTTGGAGCGCTTCCAACTCTGAGGGTTGATGGTCGTTTAAAAGCCATTGAAGGAATGGATATCTTAACTCCCAAAAAAATAGAAGCTCTAGTTTTCAGCCTCGTTACCGATGAACAGAAAGATATTCTTTTGAATAATAAAGAGGTTGATTTTTCTTTTGCTTTGGGAGAAATCGCTCGTTTTAGGGTAAATGCCTATTATCAAAAAGGATATATCGCAGCTGCATTACGTCTTATTCCTAGCAGAATAAGGAGCATGGAAGAACTAGGTTTACCCAAAATCTGTCAGAATTTCACTCGTTTACCCCAAGGTCTTGTATTAGTAACTGGTCCCACTGGACATGGAAAGTCAACAACTCTAGCCGCCATGATTGAGGATATCAATAAAGAGCGTGCGGCACACATAATTACAGTTGAAGATCCGATTGAATACGTTTTTCCACACCGTAAAGGACTTATTTCTCAGAGAGAGCTGCATCTTGATACTCATTCTTGGGAAATTGCGTTGCGTTCTGTTTTGCGTGAGGATCCAGATATAGTTCTCGTTGGTGAAATGAGAGATTATGAAACAATAGCAGCCGCTTTGACCGTGGCTGAAACAGGACACTTAGTATTTGCCACTTTGCACACTAATAATGCTCCTCAAACAATAGATAGAATTATTGACGTTTTTCCTGAGCATCAACAATCTCAGGTTTCGGCCCAGTTGGCTTCTGTTTTGGAAGGAATTATTTCTCAGAGATTAATTCCCGCAATTGGTGGTGGTCGTATTCTTGCTACAGAATTAATGTTTGCAACTTCAGCGGTACGGAGTTTAATCCGCGATAAAAAAGCACACCAATTAGATAATATTATCGCGACATCGTATGATATTGGTATGCAGTCCTTAGAAAGATCTCTTGTACATCATATAAAAGCCGGAAAGATATCTCTTGAAGATGCTAAAGCATATACTTTAAAGCCTGATGACGTCATTCGAATGATGAAATCTGAAAAGGAATAGTTAACATATTTATATAAAAAGAGAATAATATGAAAAAATTTGAATACACAGCTCTAGATGAAAATGGAAAAATAAAATCGGGACAGATAGAATCTGCTGACGATATTCAAGCTGCAAATATTTTGAGAGAAAGAGATCTTATTATTACCTCTTTAAGAGAAAAAGAAGAGCTTAACTTGTCTCAGTATTTTTCAAGATTTCAGAAAGTTCCCGAAACAGAAAGAGTTATGTTTGCCCGTCAAATGGCCACAATGATTATTGCCGGTTTACCACTGTCCAAAGCTTTGGCGGTCATTATGGAGCAGAGTCAGAACAAAAAGATGAAACAGGCAATCACCATGATGATTCAGGATATTGATGGTGGCTTAAGTCTTTCACAATCTCTAGAGAAACATCGAGATATATTTTCCAATATTTTTATTAGTTTAATAAAAGCAGGTGAAGCTTCTGGAAATATTGACAAGATTTTACTGCGGCTTGCCGATACCCTTGAAAATCAACATAAATTTAAATCTCAGGTAAAAGGGGCAATGATTTATCCGGTGATTGTTTTAATTTTTATGGTTATTGTAATGGGAATAATGTTTGTATTTGTAATTCCGAAACTAACGGCAATGTTTACCGATATGGGTGCGGATCTTCCTTTACCGACAAAGATTTTGATTGCAGTTTCAACGTGGTCTCAAAATAATTTTCTTTTGGTTATTTTGGGAATTGCAGGTTTTGCTTTTGCTATTAATAGTATTGGAAAGACTCCAAAAGGACAGTATTTCTTTGCAGATAGAGCTTTAGGCCTCCCTATATTTGGAAAACTAAACAGGCAAATAGAGTTTGCAAATTTGGCTCGAACTTTATCACTACTTATCAATTCAGGTCTTCCGATTTTAACATCCTTAGAAATATCCAGAGAAACATGTGATAATTTAAGAGTAAAAGAAGGTATCGCTAAAGCTGCAAAAGCGGTAGAAAAAGGTTCACCTCTTTCGGAACCGTTAAAGGCGAATTCTCTTTTTCCAGTCATGCTTTCGCAAATGGTAGCAATCGGAGAAGAAACAGGAAAAATTGATGAAGTGTTAGAAAAAGTTTCCTCTTTCTTTGAAAGCGAAGCATCTGAATCCACAAAAAACCTGTCTACAGCAATAGAACCGCTGATTATGGTTGTCTTGGGAATAGGTGTGGCGTTCTTGATAATTTCTATTATTTTACCAATTTACAAGTTGACCACTTCATTTTAATAAGTAAGTGTTTGTTTTGAATATAAAAGTATTTGACAGATAGTAAATTTTATTGTTAGACTAATTAGTAATAATCTTAATGAGATGAAAATGATTTCACTGCCCAACAATTCTTCTCAGAAACTCTTTAATCCTTTTGGGTTTACCCATTTTAATTCTAATATATTTCTAGATTTATTAAATAACGCTACATATAGACATTGTGATGATTTTACATCAGGCAAAAAAGAATGATGCTATAGACGATACTAATTTTAATTATTAGAATAATTACCTTGGAAGGAGGTGAAAAATAAACATGAAGAAATTTTTAAAGAGCCGTGAAGGTTTTACCTTAATCGAACTTTTAGTTGTCATTGCGATTATTGGTATCTTAGCCGCTGTAGTTGTGCTCGCGATCAACCCAGTAGCTATGATGCAAAAAGGTCGTGATTCCAATCGTAAATCAGACTTGGCTACTCTCTCAAAAGCAATTGATATTTATATGACTCAAGGGGCGACAGCTGTTCCTGGTGGTGCTAATGTAAATCAAACTTCTCAGGGTATGACTAATTGTTGTAGTGGAACAGTGTCTACATGTACTGGTCCTACAACCTCTACAACCGGAGGATGGATAATTCCATTCGCTGTTTCTTGTGGAGTTGACCTTTCACCATATATCGCCAAAATTCCTATAGATCCAAATAATACTGCGACCTTAAGATATCATTATGATACTAATGCAACAGGAGATCGTTATTGTCTTGAGGCTGATATGGAACATGCTGATAGCGGACCGAGTTACAAAGTAGGAAGTGATTTAACGGGATGTGCTACATACTAAAGATTAATAGATGACGTAAATTGCATGCATTTACTAGAAAGAGGGGTTCTCATGAAACCCCTCTTTTGTATTTTTATTGACACCTTAATTCTTCTCCCCTACAATGAATATCTAGATAATTCGATTGAAATGTCTGGAGGTTATAACATGCTCAAACTGCCAAAATCTATAAGTAACCCACTTGGTTTTACCCTGGTTGAATTACTAATTGTTATAACTATTATTGGAATTCTAGCTGGGGTGGTTACTCTGAATGTTACAAGTACCATTCCAACCTCTCGTGATGGTCGTCGCATAGCAGATATTAAAGCCTTAGAGGGTGCTTCGGAGCAATATTTTTCCGATAATAAAGATTATGTTCGTGGAAATACTTGTTATAATGATACCGATCCTTATTGTAAAGAGAATAGTCAATCAAATTACGGTGTTCCCTTTCTCAATACCCTTTTGACTTCGGGTTATATCAAATCGGATACCAAAGATCCTCTTAATGATGGAACGTATGCGTATTGGTATGGTACTCCTTACGCTCCCAATCCTCCTGACGAATACATTCTTTTTGCTAGATTAGAGAGAAAAACTTCTGGAGAAAATATTTATCAGCTTTATAATACTTCAGGAGCAGCTGTTAGTCCGGCTGTTTATTATTACGCTGTTTTTTCTGATTACAACTATTGGTACAATAATTTTCGGGATAACTCTTCTGCAACGTCTTGTACGCATGCAGGAGAATGGGCACATATACTTGTTGGAACAGCCGGTTGTTTACATAAAACATGGTAATTATCTTTTTTCTTTTTATTCTAGGGATTTCGATTGGTTCTTTTCTGGATGTCATTATTTCCAGAGTTTATCTTGATGTTTCGCCTAAATTGTCTAAAGATATTATCTCTTCTCGATCGGCATGCGCTTCTTGTAAGTATACTTTAAATTTTTGGGATCTTATTCCTCTACTCTCTTTTTTATTTCTGCGGGGAAAATGTCGTTACTGCGGGGCAAAAATTCCCTTCCGTTGTTTTTTGATGGAACTTTTTACAGGTATTTTGTTTGCTTTATATGGAATATTTGTTTTAAAAGGGTTTTCCCCATCAGCTTTACAAAACTGGATGCTCATTTTGTACTCTCTTATCGTAATTAGTTGCTTGATTATAATTTTCCAAGTAGATCTGCATAAATACATTATCCCAAATCCTATCATTTTTTCTTTAATTGGTTTAGGTTTATTACTAGAACCAATTTGGGGATTGTTAAATTTAAAACACCAAATGATTCCACTCAATCATTTTTTATTTGATATTTACTGGTTAATAAAAAGTTTATTAACCAATTTTGGGATAGAAATGTCTTTATCATATTCGCAACTACCGGTAATTTCTCCTTTTTTGAATCCGATATTCAGTGCTTTTTTTCTGGGATTATTCTTTTATTTAATCGTTTTTTTGACACGTGGAAAAGGAATGGGGATGGGAGATGTAAAACTTGCTTTCTTTATGGGGCTTTTTTTAGGTTGGCCGGAGAGTATTTTAGCACTATACCTTGCTTTTGTCTCTGGAGCTATTGTATCATTGATAATGGTATTAATAAAAAAGAAAAAGCTAAAGCAAAAAATTCCTTTTGGTCCATTTTTGCTCTTTGGTTTTTTTTGCACTTGGTTCTGGAATGCTGAAATTATATCTATTTTTGCAAGAATTGCTCATTAAGTAAAAAGTTTTAAACAAAAAAATGCCCAAGAATTTTTCGTGTAAATATTTTATTTCTTCCGCTGGTTTTACCTTGGTTGAATTATTGGTTGTGATGGCGATCATTTCAATCGTAACTATTATATCATTTCCTTCTTTCTCAACTTTTTCTCGTCAGCAAATATTGCAATCAGAAGCGGAAAAAATGGCTTCTCGGATAAAATTGGCTCAATCAAATGCCAGGTCTGGAAATCAGGGAGAAGATGAAACTGAAGAAGTGCAAGGGTTTATGATTGACTTTATAAACGTTGATTCCACTAATAAGTATTATCTCAAAAAGCATCGTAACGATCTAACAAATCCCTATAGCTATGTGGTGACAGAAGATGAATATACGCTAGATCAAAGTATTACGAATATTACTTTTGAGGTTGGAGGAACTGAAGTTACAACTAAGGTATTTTATTTTCAATCTTCTCGCGGATATCTTTCATGTCTAACTGCTGTTCCTGTAAACGGGAATGATCAAGCTGAATGTGTTGTGTCTCAATTCAAAATTACTTTATTAAATTCCCAAGGAGAGGCTAAATATGTCTATATTGAAAGAGGAGGAGCTGTTTATGCAAGCGATTCTTAAAAAAATTCAAAAAGAACAGTCCGGAATGTCAATTATTGAGATTCTTGCGGCCGTAACATTTTCAATAGTAACTTTAGGAGCTTTGATAACCTTGGGTATTGTAACTTCTCGATCTTCGGACGCAGCAAGAAAAAGATCCCAAGCGGTTGAATTCGCAAAACAGGGAGTTGAAGCTGTCAGAGCTATTCGTGATAATGTTTCTGAGTTTCAAGGTCAAGAGTTTGCGGTTTGTGGAGAAAGCTGTTCTCCAGCCTGTGCCGGTTGGGATTGGGTATTGATAAACGCCTGTCCTTGGAGTAATGGAACTTCGAATATGACTTTCTTTTTAGGTAGTAGTAGTGATAAGTGGAATCTACAATATGTGAATGATGGTGGAGACGATTTGCATACCAGCTATCAGATTCCTGCAGATACTAATTTCTATCGGAAAGTTATTGTTGTTGAAGGACCTAGTGCTGATGGAAGTGATAAAGAAATCGAGGTGCGTATCTCTTGGAAAGTGAGAGAGCAAGTTTTTACAGTTTCGGAAAGAATTCTTCTTACTGATTGGAGATAATATTTAAATTATGAATTATAAATTTAGTATTACGAAAAATGAACAAGGTTTTACATTGGTTGAATTACTTGTTAGTCTAGTTATTTTTAGTATTGTGATGGGTCTTGGAAGTACGGCGTTGCTTTCGATTATGCAAAGTAATAATAAAGCAAAGTTGATTAACCGTTTGCGTACTGATGGTAGTCGCGTGATTGAAGAGATTGAAAGAGAAATTAAAGTTGCAGATGAGGTTCAGGCTTTAACTTCATATAACCTTGATTACCGAAAAAACGGTAATGAATATTATCGTTACAGCATCATTGATAATTCGAGTACTGATAACAATAATTCAATCGTAAAAACACAATGTACTGGTTTGGGAATAGGATGTACAACAAGTTTATATACCTTAACTCCTACTGATAATCAAAATGGTTTGAACGTGGCTCTCCCTCCAAGCTCTAGTTTTACTTATTATGACTATGGTGAAGTGAAAATAATCTTTACGTTTGAACAACCAGTGGGTTTGCCGGATAGACAAGAATATCAAGGAAGTATTACTTTAAATAGTAGTGTTACCTTACGAGATTATTAATATAGTAAGATAACAAAATTGTTATACTCGAATTAACCTATTTTGCAAATTGAAATGACAGTAATTCGGATATAACTACCTGCGTAGGCTCAACTACTTTCATTTTTAAATTCAAGGAAGTTGGGTATATAATTATTTCAAGGAGTAGTATATGTTTCAATTCACCAAAAATGAACGAGCCCATTTGTCCCTCAAAGAAGAACAAGGTCAAGCTCTTGTCCTTGTGATTCTGATTATGTTAGTAGCTTTGACTGTTGGTGTTTCTGTTTCGTCTCAAGCTTTGATAGGTTCCAAAGAAGCTGTCTCTGAAGAACAGTCAGCTCAAGCATACGCCGTTGCCGAATCAGGAGCAGAGATTGCGTTGAAGCACTTAAAAACTTGTACTGAAGGAGTAGATTGTCTGACAGCTTCACCAGTTACTGGAAGCATTGGAGGTTCTACTTATACCTATACTATTTCTTCGGCTTCGCTTTTGGCTTCGAATATTTATGAAACTAGACTTCAAAAAGATGAGGTTGTTCAGATTGATCTTAGTAATATTGCGGGTCTTACCAGCTCCAATAACGATGTTAAAATATATTTTTGGAGTGATGATTCTGATAGAGGTGTAAATGCAGATACTTCAAGTAATACATGTAGCCTTCCTGATATTCCTGATGCGGCGATAGAATTTATCTATTTAGCTTATGATACTGGTTCCAATCCTTCTTATTTTGTTCGAGAGAAACAAGTTTATGATAGTTGCACTGTTAGGCCTACTTCGAACAATTTTTCCGCTAGTGTGACAGGAGGAGTTATTGGTGGATATGATTATGACTTTTATGCTAAAAAAAGCGCTTTAGAAGATTATTCTTTCAAAATGAATACAGATGATGAACAACGATTACTCAGGATCCGATCTTGGTACAACAATACTTGGATAGCTGTCGTTCTACATGATGTAAGTATTCAGTTTCCGAATCAAGGTTATGAAATCGTATCTTCTGGAACAACGGGTGAGAATAAGCGTACAGTAAAGGTCACAAAGTCGAATCCTTATTTACCGGCAATCTTTGATTATGTTTTATTTTCCGGTGGAGATTTGCAAAAGTAAGAAAAAATTGCCAGGGATATTAAAAATTGTTAAGCTGATACTTATTAAAATATATTTTGAAATGATATCTAAAAACCATCTGAAGGAGCTATCTATGAGCCGTAAAATTTTTCTCACAGCCTTGGCTGTTTTATTTTTGATTATTGTATCCCCTCCCTCGACTCAAGCGGCTTTACAATCTATTCACTATCAAGGGAGATTGAGAGTAATAAATGGAGCTCTTGTTAATGGTGTCACGAGATATTTCAAAGTATCCTACTATAATTCTCAAGTAGGGGGAACACTCTTTTGGGCAGATGGTACATGTTATAGTTCAGCTGTCTCATATGGCAATTTCGAACTTAATTTAAGTACCGCTCCTGCTTCTTTGGGTTATTTTGATGCGACTAATTATTGGATGACGTTACAGATGTATTCAAATAGTAGCTGTACAACACTGTTAGATACTTTTCCTCGAGAGCAGATATCAGCTTCCCCTATTGCGATAACAAGTTCATATTTATCGGGAATTAGTGGTAGCGGAACAAATATTTTAGGTGATGCCAGAATTGGATATGTGACTAATGATAATGGAAGTACGGTAGGTTATGGTAATAGACTCTATTTTTCTGGTGGAGATGATTGGGCATCTTGGGATAGCGATAATTCAGATTCTATATATATAAGTAGGTATAACTCAGGTAGTGATTATACTGAATTAAGAGTTAATATTGGTGATAACGCCAGTCAAGCAGCGGATAAATTTGTTGTAGGAACGACTGATCCTTCTTGGACTCCACGTTTAACAGCGCAGATGAATGGTTATGTTGGGATTAATAAGGGTAGTCCAGAGTATCCTTTAGATGTAGCTGGTTCTGGAAGTAATTATCTTGCAAGATTTCAAAGTCCTGATGGATATTTATTGTTAGGTCCTGCGAATAGTGGATGGGCTCATTTAGCAACGGATAGAGCACGTTTTTATATGAATACTGGTCTTACCGTAGATACCGGGAATATTGGTAGTTATAACGAAAATTTAAGTTTGCAAACCTCGGGAACAACTCGTTTTACTATTTTGAATAGTAATGGAAATATAGGTATTGACGATACGACTCCATCTCATAAACTTGATGTTAATGGTGATATTGCAATGAAAAGCGATATGCGAATGAATACTAGTTTTTCCGTCGATAACGGAACATTAAGCATTTTTAATGATAGAATTGATGATGCTTGGGATTATAACAATTTTAGGATTTGTGCTAATTCTAATTGTAGTTATGGATTTCAGATAGAAACTTCTCCTGCAGGTAATCCTACTCTTAGTGCCATTGGACAAGATTTTATAACTATTAACGATGCTTTGTGGCTAACTACGGCGCAAACTAGAGTTATAAATCTGGGTGAATCTATTATATCTGATCTTTGGGGAGCCGATGGAACAGATGATTTTGTCATCCATGGTCCTGGATGGGATGGTTCTTCAAATAATAACTATGGTACAGTCGTGGGAGGGCATTTTTATTCTTATGGTGGTATGGATATTGGTTCCGGAAACGGCAGATTAGCAGGACAAGGACAACTATACGTACAAGGATTATCAACTTTTAATGGAGATATTGTTGTTGGTGAATATAATAGTGGTGTTGGTATGTTAACTTTGTATGGAGATTATGATGGTCAATATTCCGCTGCGGGGATTGATATGCATTTTGGTGACGGTGATCTTTGGCATCTGGGTGCGCGTGGTTCTTTAGATGCAGATCCAAGTAAAGCCATTAAGTTCTGGTTCTATGATGATCCAGATGCTCCTGATCCAGATAGTTGGTCAAATCCTCTTACAATAAATCCACCAGGAAATACTTATGTAGTTAAAGTAAATGGAGCGATGTATGCAACTTCATATGCTTGTGCTTCGGATGAAAATTTAAAGAAAGATATCGAAGGTATTGATGGCAAAACAGCAATAGAAAAGTTTAAACAGATAAATGGAGTGAACTTCAAATGGAGAGAAGGAGATGAATCATTACAGCTTGGAGTGATTGCACAGGATGTAGAGAAAGTCTTTCCAGAAGCAGTAAAAACAGATGAAAATACCGGGTTCAAATCAGTTAATTATGATAACTTAGTAGCTCCTTTAATCGAAGCGGTGAAAGAACAGCAAAGAGAGATTGAAGCATTACAAAGAGAAATTGAAGATCTAAAAAATAATTAAATTAATTAGAGGTTTAAATTATGCATAATAGAGTATTTATTATCTTAAGTATTTTGTTTTTATTATTAATTACAAGTTTAAATATTGGACCTGTTTTTGCCGCTTGTGAAACAAGTGGTTGTTGTCCTGCAGGCTCGCAAAATTCATGTTGTGGTGGTGGTGATGGTGGTGGTGGTTATACCTATGATTGTACTGCATGTGGTACAACTCCTAGTCCTACGGGTAAATGTTGTATGGAATGGCCAGATGATAGTTGTGGTTGTCCTTCAGCAACTCATTGTGGCGGTGGCGGGTGCGGTTATGGAGATACATGTGGTTGTACTATTGGAGCCTGTAGTACTGGGGATGATGATGATTGTAATCAACCATGTGGTGGGTGTTTTCCTTGCGATGCTTGTGCAACGATTGGAAGTATCCCTGAAGAAAATCCACTGATGTTAAGTTTTACAGATGCAGAATATGGAAAGACTACAGAAGAAGAGATAACTTCTTGTCAAAATAGTTTGGTTGGAACAGTAAATGCATCTTCTTCAGATAAAGAGGTTGTATTAAGCAGTCTGAATACTCCAATTTGGAAATTGGCAATATTCGATACGTATGATTGGATAGACAATAATAAGACTTTACTTTTAGGCGGTATAAGTGGTGTTTTAATTCTGATTGCTGTTTCGTTAAAATTAATTTTTAGAAATCATTAATATGAAAAAGTATCTGCTTTTTTTATCTCTAATTATTATCGGAGTTCTTTCAATCGTATTTTTTAAATATTATTCCGATGAGATTAATGAAAAAAATAAAACATTAACGACAAGAAATAGCCTTATTTCCCAAAAAAAGGAAAGTTTAAAAACTGAGGATTTAGATATTTTACTAGACGGTAGCATACATAGCTCTGGTGAATGGTTACTTCGTAATCAGAAGGCAGATGGTTCTTTCAACTATGAACGTGATGTGACTACGGGTGAAATTACAGATAGCGAGAATAATATAGTGCGTCAATCAGGAACTTTATACGGAGTGGCAAAACTTTATAACTATACTAAAGACACTAGATACAAAGAAACACTTTTAAAAGGTTTTAATTATTTTGATACACTAGCCGAAACTAAAGATCTAGAGGGAACGACAGTTAGATACTTTAAAGAAGGCGGTAGTGTTCAAGCAAATACCGTAGCTCTACAGATTTTGGCGTATTTGGAACTTGCGAAAGCTGATCGCGATTTACCCTCTGACTTAAGTACAAAATTAGAAGAAATGGTTAATTTCATTAAATTATCTCAGCAAAGTAATGGTGCTTTTCAGAACTATTTTTTAAATAAGATCAAGATTGAGTGTTGGGAATCAGATTATAACAATGGAGAATCCTTTTTTGCTTTAACTAGTTACTATAAATATTCATCCGATGAAACTTTAAGACCTCTTTTAGAAATATCCGCAAATTACTTTTTAGAAAAGTACAAAGACTTTAATATTGAATTTTACTCTTGGGGGATGATGGGTTTTTCGCAGCTTTATGAAATTACTGGAAATACTAACTACCGAGATTATATTTATCAAAATACTGATAATATGATAAATGTAGCTGGGACGAACTTTCTCGGGATTGGGGCGTATTTAAAATCGACAAATGAAGCAAATCCATTACCAGATTATAGTCAAATAGTTCAGACAGAGGGACTGCTATATGTTTATAAAATAGCGGTAATGGATAATCCAGAAAAAGCTTCGACTTATAAGAATGCGATTATAAATAGTCTAGCGTTTCATGCAGTCTTTCAGTCCCCTTGGGAAGAAACTCTTCCAAACAGAATATATGATGTTGTCAAAGGTGGTTTTTGTAACCGTTCGGACTGTTCTATCCAAAGGATTGATATGGTTCATCATGCTTTAAGTGCATTTATAGATGCTCTTAATTTTATCGATAATAGTAACCTGCAACTTTCTGTTGCAAATAGTATAAATACAAAATAAAGATGTTCAGGCGACTTAAAGAATCAAAATGGAATAGATTTATAATCTTATACCTGTTTGCAATTATTTGTTTGATATCCCCTACTCTTTCTTATGCAAAATTGACTGGGACTACCTATGAGATTGAGGACGAACTTTTTGATAATGGAGGCGGAATGTCAACTGGAACTGCCTATCAATTAGATAATTCTAGTATTAGCCAATGGGTTCAAGGGAAGTTTACTGGCGGAAGTTATGATGCTCTTGTAGGTCACTGTTACAAAGATGTTACTTTACCTGTTTGTTCTGGAATGAGTTTTTATTTACCTGATCCAAATAATATTTTGCTGGTGAGAGTGAATTGGGGGGCGACAGATCAAAATAACAACGAGTTTGATACTGGAGTGTATGGATATGATGTTGATTATCGTATCGATGGTGGAGCGTGGACTAACCTTTATCCAACAGTTAATAATGCCTATGGCGCAAATACTTCTGCAGATCTGGTTATTAACCCCACCAGTACTTATACTTTTAGAGTTTGGGCTTTAGATAATGTGGGAAACGTGAACGTTCTTTGTGGGATGGATAGTGTTCAATTTGGAGCTTTGTGGTTTCAGGGAGTTGATGGATATGTGCGTGCAGAAAATAATCTCGTCTGTGATATCTCTTCTTTTTCAACCGATGGATATGTTGACTTTGATAGTTCTGGAGCAGGAGGGTTAAAAGGTGGTATTCCTTCTGCCGGAGGGAATATTGACCAAGGTTATGGAGATTTTTCTTCGCGTGGTAATAACGAAGGATGGAATGTTTCTCCAAACTATCTAATAGCTGAAACTAATCATTACAACTATGCTTGGTTTTACAGTAATTTGAATGGACAAGAAGCAGCGTTAGTTCCAGATGGTGGAGATGGGACTGTTAACGCCACTGAGCTAATTAATGCGATAAACAGTACCGTAACTACCAGAATTTTTGCCAGCGATACAGATGCTTTTATCTGGGGTCGTAGAGGAAGTAGTTATAATAGTTGTCGAAATACGAGTGGCGGTTACAACTCAAGCTCAACAACAAGCAGACTTGGTCAGTACGATGAAACATCGGGGCCAATTGCTACTTATAATTGTTATAGATCCTATTTTGAGTTTGATACAGGTAATATTCCTGATGATGCCAGTGTTCTTGACGTGAAATTGGGACTAAAAGTAGCTACGGATCTTTCGACAGTAGACTTCGATGTACGTATTAATAAATTTGATTGGAATTCTCCTATGTCTGCAGCAAATAGAGAAGCAAATTATGATGCAGCAGGTACTGTTTTTGATCAAGTTTGGCGTAATACTTCTGGGATAAGCACGGGAGTTTATTATAGTAATACGACATCTCTAGATACAAATTGGATTAATAAAACGGGAATAACTTCCTATCAGTTGCGTTCTTCAAGAGATGTTTCAGCGATCATTCCTACTACTGCAGAATTTATTGACCTGATGACGGCAGAAAGTACAGGGACTACGAACGACCCTTATCTAGATGTTACCTATACAAATACTGGAATTTATTATGTCGATGGAGATTTAAATATTAATGGAAGTATCAATGCCCTTCAAAATAAAAATGTAATTATTTTTGTAAATGGAGATATTACGTTTAGTTCAAACCCAGTTGTGCACAGTTCCAGTAATTTATCTTTTATTTCAAACGGAGATGTGACTATTAATAACGCTGTAACGCAGATTGATAATTCTTTGATTTTTACAGATGGAAATTTGGTAACCGCTTCTGCCTCTACAAACGCAAATCAACTTCTTGTTGATGGAAGTTTAATCAGCAAAGGAATATTAAATTTAAGCCGGAAACGAGATATTTCTATTCAGGAAAACTTAAGTTCTCCTACAGAAAAAGTGACCTTAAATCCGGATGCATATTTTACATTAGGTCTTAATGAAAATCTGTTGGGAATACCTAGAGTTATATGGGAAGAAGTGACTGAATAAATGAAGACAGTGGTTGACAGTAAATACCAGCTGCTTTACACTGGAATAATTATAGTTTTGATAATAATTTTTCGTAAAGGATAAAATGGCAGATAATTTTTTAGGTCTTGATATCGGTTCCAATAATATTAAAATTGTGGAGTTAAAAAGAACAAGTAACGGTTTATTGCTTCAAGCCTATGGGAGTATCGAAACTCCTAAGGGAGCCTCAAAATCAGAGTCTCAAGCAGATCTGGAAGAGATTGCTACTGCTACCAGAAAATTGATGAAGGAAATACATGTAACTACAAATAAGGTAGTAGTTGGTCTTCCTGAATCAGTTGTTTTTACCAGAGTAGTAGAATTACCAGTAATGAGTGATCAAGAATTAAAAACGGCTATGCGTTGGGAAGCAGAACAATTTATTCCAATTCCTCTAAAAGATGTGAAATATGATTACGAGGTAGTAAAAAGACCTACCAAAGAGTCTAAAGACTCTAAAGATAAAATGAGTGTTTTTTTTGTAGCCGTTCCGAATACAACGATTGAGAGATATTTAAAGATTATGAAAGTTGCAGCTTTAGAGCCGGTGGCTTTTGAAACAGAACTTTTAGCCTTGGTTCGTTCTTTGTCTCCAGAAGGAAACGCTTCCCCATCAACTTTAATTATTAATATTGGAGCGGAAACAACAGATTTGTGTATTGTTTCTAAGGGAAATATTGCCTTTACACGTAGTATTTCTTCCGGTGGAAACGCTCTTTCAAAAGCAATCGCACAAGAGCTAGGTTTTGAGATGACACAGGCAGAAGAGTATAAAAAGAGTTACGGATTACTTGAAAATGAGCTTGAAGGTAAGATCCAAGAGATTATTAAGCCAATTTTTGATGTAATTGTTGGAGAGGTTGAGAGAGGTTTACTTTTTTATCAAACACATCATCCTACTGACTCAGTTAAAAGAATTATTCTTTGTGGTGGGACTGCAAAACTTCCGGGAATTGTGATGTATTTAGCCGGTGCTTTAGACTTAGAAGTACAACTTGGCGATCCATGGAATAACGTCAAAAAAGGATCACCAGATTTAGCCAAGAAACTCGAAGAACATGCCCCTTTGTACGCGGTGGCGGTTGGATTGGCAATGAGAGTTTAGGATACTTTCTAACTCCTGTTGCAAAAAAATAGAAAATGAGCATATAATTTAAATATACCTTAAAAATAGGAGTCTTTAATGGCTGTCAATATCAACCTTCTCCCAGATATAAAGTCTGATGAGAAGAAAAAGAAAAAACTGCTCCAAACGATAAACATCGTTTCTTTGGCAGTCACAGGATTTATCTTACTCATTGCAATTGGGGTTTTTGTTATTAACCAGATTTTGAACTCAAATCTTAGTGAGATCAATGAAAGTATTTTGGCTCAGGAAAAAATCGTTGATGAGAATTTAGAGGCAGAAACGGTCTTAGTTGGTCTACAGAGTCGTTTGAGTTCCATTGACTCTATCCTAGTTACTCGAAAAAAATACTCTGTTTTCCTGACCAATTTTACCAGTTACGTTCCACAATCAATAATAATTAATGATATGACTGTTGGTTCTGATGGTAGTGTTTTAATAAACGGAGAAGCTCCTTCATATGAGAAGTTGGCGGGATTTGTTTTAGTGCTTTCTGGGGAGAATACTCTCGAGTCTACAGAAGAAGCTACCGTTGACGTTTCTTCAAATTCGATTTATAGCAATGTTTCTTTGAACTCGGTTTCACGTGGTGATGACGGTGGGAGTGTTCGATTTACAATCAGCTTTACAGCTAAGGAAGGAGCTTTTCATGAATAATATACTTTCAAAAGTTAAAGAGTATCTTATCCTGATTATTTGTGGTTTCATTTCAGTTATTTCGTTAGTCATCATTATTCCAGGAATTCAAAGTATCTTTTCCACTAGAGAAGAGATGACTGCTAAGGAAAGAACTAGAGATCTTTACGATCAGAAAATTGATATTCTTTCAAGCCAAAATTTACCTGGGATCAAAAAAGATCTGATTAATAGCTTATTAGCTTTGCCATCTTCTTATGATTCTCCAAGTCTTTTGAATGCTTTGGAAAAAATAGCCACGGCTTCTGGAGTTTCCATTTCAGGTCTACAATTTTCTCAACCTTCTACTGCTGGAGGTGGTGAAGCCGTTACGACTGCGACCAAAAACACTTTTGCTTTATCTACAAACTCTGATTATGCTCATATAATCGCCTTATTTAGGAATTTTGAAAATACTCTACCATTATTTACAATTGAAAATATCGGGTTGCGTTCTGGAGGAGAAGGATCTGCTGATCTTTCTCTTTCTTTTGGAATTTCTTCTTATTATCAATCTTTACCAACTACTCTTGGTGATAAAACAACTCCGGTAGCTGATCTTGCAGTTTCTCAAAAAGAACTTCTTACGGCTTTGGAAGGATATAGTAACTATCCTTTAGTTCCTGATACATCCGGAGTCGGGAAAACGAATCCTTTTAAATAAACAGAATTTTGATTGTAATAAAAAAGGGTGAGACCTTTTATTAAAAGGTCTCACCCTTTTTACGTTGTACTAATTTATTAGACAGTCGGTTGTTCGGAAGTAATTTCTTGAGAAGGTTTTTCATTAACAGGTGTTTCTTCGCTTGGGAAAACCTCTGAAGTATTATTTTCACTTTGGTTTGGGTTTCTTTCGTCAATAAGTTCAAGGCGTACATTTTCGCGATTTTTTAATCCCGCAGCTTTTAAAATGGTTCTTAAACTGGAAATTGTTTTACCATGTTTTCCGATAATCCTACCCATATCAGTGTTATCGACTTTAATGAAATAAGTTACCCCAATTTCGTTTTTTTCTTCAGTAATTTCGACACTTTCTTTTTTCTCAACTAAAGATTCAATGATTTGTTCTAAAATTTCTTTCATAGTTTTACCTTTTTAAGAATTACTAATTTTTAGGAGTTTCTTTAGGCTCTTCAGTGGCCTTTTCAGCTTCTGTTTTAGCAGGGGCTACTTCTTTTTTCTCGGCTAATTTTGCCTGTTTTTCCAAAACTCTTTTATTCTTTGAGTAATCTCTTTTCGGTTTTTCACCCAATAGTCTTTGAACCGTTTCGGAAAGTTGGGCTCCCTTTTCACGCCACTGTTTAATTTTTTCGTTATCAAATTTCATCTCTTTAGTTTTAGGGTTAAAAAATCCTAGAATTTCAAGAGCTTTAGTGTTTCTTTTAGTCCTTGCGGGAACTAAAATAAGTCGATAGTGAGGGTTGTTTTTTGACCCTACTCTAGTAAGTCGAATCTTCAGCATATTAAAAAACCTTTCTTATGTTTATCTTTCAATTTATATAAAAAACCATAAATGTCACATTTTTAAAATCGGATTATCAAATGAATTGGTGACATCTGATAGATCAACATGAAGTCTATATTATACCCGAATTAACTTAATTTGCAAATAAAGCTTCAGGCTCAAAATAAGCTAATCTATTGTTCCAGGCCAAGTTGTTAGAGCATCTTTAGCAGCAATTTGTTCAGCTATCTGTTTGCTTTTCCCCTCACCAATTCCAATTCGTTTTTTGTTAATAAATACTCCTACTTGAAACCATTTGTTGTGATCTGGCCCTTTTTCATCTAAAACGTCATAATGTGGAGTTACATTAACTTTTTCTTGAGTGAGCTCCTGGAGTTCGCTCTTTGGATCTTTATATTCTTGATTAGCGATAATTTCCTCAAGTTCTGGTAACAAGAATTTATGAACAAATCCTTTCGCATTTTCCAAACCTTGATCCAAATAAATGGCGCCTAGAACAGCTTCAAAAGTATTTCCCAAGATATAAGGTCTTGTTCTTCCTCCACTTTGCTCTTCTCCCTTAGAAAGTAGTAGATATTTTCCAAAGTCTAGCTCTTTCGAGATTTTACTTAAACTCTTAGAACATACTAAGGCCGATCGATATGCAGTTAGCACCCCTTCTTCTTTATCGGGAAATGTTTCATAGAGGTATTGGGAAACGATAAATTCCAGAACGGCATCACCCAAAAACTCTAATCGTTCGTTTGATCCCCCATTGTAATCTTTGTGTTCATTCAGATAAGAACGGTGCACAAAAGCATTGTGGATTAACTGGATATTTTTAAATTTAATTTTTATTTGTTTCTCTAGGGGTGAAAAATCTTCTTTCATAAAATTTTTTAAAAATTCTAATTTTAAAATACTAAACATTTTTCGAATTTTATTAATATGTTTAGAGTTTAAAAATCAGGATTTCGAATCTCCTTTTTCAACATTTTTTAAATGTTCTATATTTTTTAAAATAGTTCCTAAAACTCCATTAATAAATTTACTTGAGGTATCGCCACTAAATTCCTTTGAGAGCTCTACTGCTTCATCAATTGAGACTTTGTTGGGAATTCCTTTTATATATTGTAATTCGGCACTAGCGATACGTAGAATCGTTAGGTCAATTTTTGATATTTGCGATATTGGCCAAGCTGGGGCTGCAACTTCTATTTGCAAATCAATTTTTTCTCTATTACTCACAACATTACTTATTATTTCAGATAACAAGTTAAAATCTAGCTTATTATTATCAGTTTCTTTGATAATTCGATTAGCAATATCTTGAGGATTAGAGGAATGCATACTCCATTCAAACAAAGTTTGAAGAGCAATCTGTCTAGCACAGTGTCGAGGATCGGTTTTAGTTTTCATATTGCCTAGCGTTTAGCTTTACTACATTTTAAAGCTACTTGCTAATGAAGCCTATACTCTGGTAACTTTAGTTTCGGCTTCTTTTTTAATCACTTCTTTTCCCTTATAAAAACCACAATAAGGACATACGATATGGGGTAGTATTTTTTTACTGCAGTTTGAACATTTTACTAATTCTGGAATTTTAACTCTCAGAGCCCCTTTTCTTTTACGGCTACGGGTTTTCGCCATTTTTTTCTTTGGTAGTGCTGCCATAGTATTAGTTTTAAATTATTAAATCTTCTTTCTTAACGATTACTTAGTATACCGGCTCTAGTGTGCTTTTGTCAATCATTAGGAAGGTATTCTTTCACATTCTAATTCTGTAAGATAGTGATAAAACCAAAACTCAGTTTCGTTTGTGAGAGAGTTCTAAAAGGATAGAATGAGTTGGTAAAGGGTCTTATTAGTCGCAGTACAATAATACCGTGGATATTCATTTTGTTAATAAGCGCACGAATTACAGAAGGTGTTTGGGTGTAGGTAGAATCAGGATCAATAAAGACAAAATCGTATTTTTGATAATTCTCTGTTATGTACGAAAGTACATCCTCTTTTTTCAAAGAACCTTTTCCTAAAAAGTAGCTATGATTTAGATTGTGAGTTATGGCTTCAATGGAATACGGATGTTTATCAACAAAATCAACATGCTTTGCTCCAAGACTTAGAGCTTCTATTCCTAAAGCTCCTGTTCCCGCAAAAAGATCCAAACCAATTTTATCTTTGAAATCAAAATGGGTGTTTTTTTCAACGAGTTCAAATATTTGTTGTCTATTACAGGATAAAGTTGTTGAGAAATCAGGAATGAGAGGTTTTCGTAAAGAATGTCCTTTAGCTTTTCCGTGGGCAATTTTCATATATCCAACCTTTTTAAGACTATCAAATTAATTTGGAGAGATATCTTTTGCTTTGATATTATTTAGTTTATCACGAAGATTAGGATATTGGTCAAGTTTCGGATCCTGCTTCCAGATTTTTAGGGCAATAGCTTTTGTCTTTTTAATTAACTCGTAATCTGTTAAAGATGCTACTTTAAGGTTTGGAAGTCCATGTTGTTTCAATCCAAAAACTTCTCCGGGACCACGCAGATTCAGGTCTATTTCCGAGAGTTTTATTCCCAAATACTCTTTTTCTAGATAAAAAAGGCGGTTAATTACTTGAGGATTATTTGAATCTGAAAAAAGAAAGCAGTACGACTCAATATCATTTCGTCCGATTCTTCCCCTCAACTGATGTAATTGAGCTAGCCCAAAACGATCAGCATGTTCAATGATCATAATCGTTGCATCAGGAATATCAATTCCAACCTCAACAACGGAAGTGGATATTAAAATTTGGATCTGTTTACCTTTGAATTTATTAATTATTTCTTCTTTTTCCTTACTTTTGAGCCTACCGTGTAGGAGTCCAATTTTCAGCTTTTGAAAACGTTTTTGTAGCTTTTCATATTCTGTCGTTGCAGCTCTGATATCTTTCATGGTTTCTGACTCTGACTCTTCAATCAGGGGATAGACAATAAAAGCCTGTTTTTTATAACCTGATTTTACAATTTCGTCTTCAATCCAGTTATAAGCTTTTTGTCTTTTTTCTTGGGGTGTAAAAAATGTTTTGATTTTTTTTCGCCCTTTTGGCATTTCATCAATAATTGATAGTTCTAGATCGCCATAAAAAGTGAGAGCCAGAGATCTTGGAATTGGGGTTGCCGTCATCGTAAGTACATGTGGAACTTCAGCGGCAATTTTTTCAGCCAAGAAAGTCCTCTGTTCTACTCCAAAACGATGTTGTTCATCGATGATAATCAATCCGGGATTCTTATAAAGATTCTTTTTATAAAGCAAAGCATGAGTTCCAATAAAAATATTCGTTTTTTTAAAACTTTCATTCTTTATTTTTTTACTCCCGGTAAGTAAGCTTGTCATAATTCCAAAAGGTTCTAATAATTTAGTTATAGTAAGATAGTGTTGCTGTGCCAAAATTTCCGTCGGAGCCATAAAGATGGTCTGATATCCATTCAAAAAAGTAACGTAAGCCGCAATACAAGCTACGACAGTTTTTCCTGAACCAACATCGCCTTCGAGTAAACGGTTCATCGGTTTTGTAGAAATAATATCCGTAAATATTTCTTTGATCACTCTCTGTTGAGCTTGAGTGAGTTTAAATGGTAAACTTGCAATTAATTTTGCAACTTTATTATTATCAATCTGAAAGGGTTGTTGTCTTACTTTACTTTGCCATTCTGATTTTTTGTAAAAATTAAGAAGCTGAAGCATAAAGAGCTCTTCAAAAGCAAAGCGTTTTGCCGCATTTTTTGCCTCTTCTAGTCTATCTGGAAAATGGATTTTTCCCAAAGCTTCATTTAACTCAATTAAATTTTCGGTTTTTAATATATCAGAAGGCAAGAACTCTTTTTGTTTATAAGTTTTTAAAGCAATTGAGATCCTTGATCTTAACCATTTTGATGAAAGTGAAGCTGTTTCAGGATAGACTGGAACTAGTCTGCCAGTATGAATGGTGTGTACTAGATCTTGATTTTTTTCTTTAATAATTTCGTATTCCGGTGAGATTAAAGTTTTCTGATAATTAAATAGATCAATTTTTCCCGAAAAAGAAACGGTCATTCCTTTTTTTAAGGTTCGAGTCAAGAAATGTTGATTAAACCAAATTGCTCTTAAATTCCCATATTGATCTGAAACTATAGCTTCCGTGAGTCTTTTACGATTTTTGGTATAAATATTTTTAATATTGGTAATCGTTCCGATTACGGTTACGGTTTCCCCCATTTTGGCGCTAAAAGTATTTAAAACATTACTAAAATCGTTATAACGGGTTGGAAAGTGATAAAGAAGATCTGAGATAGTAAGGATTTCTAATTTAGCGAGTCTCTTTTGATAAGATGGCCCTACTAAGGGAATTTTCGAAACCGATGATAAAGTCTCTAACATACAATTCTCACTATTGATCAAGCGATAATTAACTAAAAATCAGTGGAAGTAACGAAGCCGCGATCAAACTGACTGTGGAGATTGCGGTAATAATTACCCAAACTTTTTTATGTTTACGAAAAAAATCCATAATGTTTCAATCTATAAATACTAAATTATAACTTGTATCCGATTTCCCGTAAAAATTCTTTTCTTTTTTTAACATCTTTTTCATTTTCAATTCCCTGAGATTTTCCGCCATCAATCACACCCATAATTCCCCTACCCAGCTTCGTTTCTGTGATAATAACTTCTACCGGATTGGCGGTGGCGCAGAAAATATGAACGACTTCCGGAATTTCTTTGATGCGTGGTAAGACATTAATGGGAAAAGAATCTTTTAGAAAAATAATAAAGCTATGTCCGCAGGAAAGCGTTTTCATATTTTCGATTGAAAGATCAGTAAGCTTTTGATCCGTTCCGCTGTAACGAATTAAACATGGTCCTGATGCTTCGGCAAAGGCTAATCCAAACTTAATCCCTGGGATACAGTTAACGAGGGTTTCATGTAGATCCTCAACCGTTTTAATAAAATGTGATTGTCCCAAAATAAGGTTTAAAGAATTTGGATTTTTGATTTTAACAAGTTGAAGATCCATAGTATCTCCTTCAAGATTACTTTAATTTTAGCTTTGCATAATTACGTTTTCCAGCTCTGATAATGGTTCCGTCTGAAATATTAATTTCTTGATGCCAATCGGAAATTACTTTATCTTCTACCGTAACAGCAGATTGTTCTATTAATCTTTTAGCTTCCGATTTACTACTTACTAATTTACAATTCAGAATAAGATCCGTAATATTAGTTTTTTTGGTAGAAATTAAGCATTCCTTAATTTTATTCGGAATGCCTTTTTCTTGAACTACTCTTTCAAAAGTATTTTCCGCCTGTTGAGCTTCTTTCTTCGAATGATAAAATTCGGTAATTGTAAAAGCTAGTTTTTTCTTCAGATCCATCGGATTTTCTTCTCCACTCTGGAGTTTCTTTCTCATAACCTCAATTTTTTGAAGCTCTACATCTGTTAATAAAATAAAATAGTCGATGATCATCTCATCACTAATACGCATTAGTTTTCCGTACATATCCTTGGGATTTTCTGTTAAAGCAACATAATTACTGTAAGACTTACTCATTTTGCGACCATCGAGTCCATTAATAATCGGTGTTGTGAGAACCCATTTTTTTTTGTTATGATAAAGTTGTTGTAGATTTCGTCCCATCATCATATTAAAAGTTTGATCTGTTCCTCCAAGTTCCAAGTCAACGTTCATAGCTACAGAATCATATCCTTGCAGAAGTGGATACAAAATTTCGTGAGTGAAAATAGGGAGATTTTTTTTAATCCTTTCCTGAAACATATCTCGCTCAATAAGTTGCTGGAGTGTAGTTTTGGCTGCAAGCTGAATGATTTCAGGCATTGCTAGTTTATCAAGCCAGTCACCGTTTCGTTTAATCGTTATCTTTTTAAAATCGAGGATTTTACTAGCCTGAGACTTCCAGGTTTTAAAATTTTCTTCAATTTGAGCATCGGTGAGCATCGGTCTTGTAGAATCTCGGCCTGTCGGATCTCCGATTTTGACCGTTCCGTTTCCAATCAAAAGGATCACTTCATGTCCAAGGTCTGCAAACTGTTTTAGTTTTCGTAAGACAACACTATGCCCTAGAGTCAAAAGTGAGCCAGTTGGATCTATTCCTAAATATAACTTGATTTTTCTTTTTGCCATTAACTTTTTGAGAGTTTCTTTGTCGGGAAGAATCTGAGCTACTCCTCGAGTGAGGACTTCATCAATATTTATATTTTTCATTATTTTCTCCTTTTTGAATCAGAATTAGTATATCACTAAATTAATTTTCTTTTAAGAATTTTGTTGTTAGAGCCATTTTGTTTTCATCTTTCAAATATTAGTTTAAAATATAGAGCAAGGGTAGGCACACGATACGTGTACGAGCGTAGTTTAATTGCCTACCCTTGCTTTTTTGTCATTCCTTTCTTACATTCGTGAGAATCTCGCGTGAGCTTCTTTAGCAAATTGACTCATGATTTTATAGTTTGCGTTATCATGAATTGAGGAGAGACCAAATGGAATTAAGGTTCTTCCTGTTCCTGGTTTGAGTAGACCAAACCAGATTTCGGGTGGAGAAATTATTTCCATTAATTTCCCTTGTTGTAATATTGTAGCGCATATCTGAGGTTTGATCACTGTAGGAATTGCTCCTACAGTCGATAACATCTTTTGTAAGCGAATGTTTTGAGGTTTATTTTTGAGGATAAACCGGATAAAACGAACGTTTTTGAAAAGGCGTTCAGAGATTTCCTCCAATGTTTGTAGATTAAGATTTTCTTGTGGGAAAACCTCAGCAAACTGGTTTCCATAGGTTTTGATTACGGTTTCATTTTGATTATGACCGTTATTAATTGTTCTTGAGCTTATTTCTGGATAACTTTGGGTATTACTTAACCAGATGCCAGAAGCTAGAGTGGCGAGAAGATCGTTTTCGGAATCAAGATAAAGAGGTTCAGAATACCACTTTAGAGCTTCAGAATTCCAGAAACGATATGAGATTTGAAAGAATTCTGTGAGAGGAACTCTTTTTGATACTTGCCACGCAGTAGCGATGAGGGGTTCAAAACCAAAAGCTGTCATCATCAGATGGTTCATTGCGATAGACAGCATTTGCGGTCCTCCGGGGATAGTATAGCCATTGTTTACAACCGTGATTCCTGTACGAACTTCAGCCGAAAGTCCGATCGTGGTTTGCACTAGATTCGGATGTTCAAAGAGCTCCCTTATGCTAATGAGTATGGTTATAGAACCAGGAAAGTCCATAAATTGAGGATTTTTGGCGCAACGAACAACATCCCAGAATAGCTTATTTCTAGTAAGCTGAAAACTGGAAGTAGCAATTGGGGTATTGTCTGTTTCATCGTAGGAGATCCAGGTTAAGAGTTTCATTTCTCGCATTTCGGCTGCGATTTCTTCTGGTGTTTGTCCGGCCAGAATACCATGTCCGTGATGTCCATAAACAGATTCAACTATTTGTTTATGATGAGAGGCAAAAAGTTTCAACTCCTGATTTTGAGTTAAGAGCTTGAGAGAGGAAACGGTATGGAAATGCATTCCAGATGCGTTTGCTCTTTGAGTTAATCTTTCAATTTGAGTGGTTAAGATTCCAGTACCCATTATCTTTCTCCTTTTTTTGTATGGGGATTGGTTTTTACTATCTCTTTTAGAGATAATGACTTTTGTAAATGTGCAAACAAAAAAGCTCGTCCTTAAATAGAAAATTTTCTATTTAAGGACGAGCTTTTAATGAACTCGTGGTACCACCTTTAATTTCAGGTACAAAAAACACTCCAATTATGGAGTGTCCTGCATTTAATCATTTTATACCTGCTTGTTGATTCAAGTGCTTGACTTTGCAGTGACACTTTAGCCTTTGATAACGGAGGCATTCCGTCCCGCATTTAGTGCGAGAAGCTCCAGAGGGTATTTCGATTTTTTTACGTTCTGCAGGTTTTCAGGATTCCCTTGCTTTCTAAAAGTTACCGTAAAATTCTACTATTTCTCTTTCATCGCTTTTATACCGAATTGACTTAAATTGAACATCAAAATAACGTTAATTCGGAGATATCCAACTACAATCTTATTATTTAATGAAGTTGAATATATAAAATTTGAAATACTATATCGGAATTTTTTCAATATGTCAACTTGTTAATATTTCAGAAATTTTTTAAAATAGATAATATCTAAAATTGTAACTAATATTTAGTAAATTCGTTGTATAGATAGTAGAATTGTATCTCGAGTATCAAAAGTGTATAATTTTATCTACATAAACAAGCTAGTAATTAGCTTTTTTGTTTTTATTGACGACACAAAATAATTCGAATTTTAGTTTAAAAAGCAATAAGATAACATGGGTTTAATCCCATGTGAGATTTATTATATGATTACTTCAAAAAGAGCCTGGAAACAAACTAAATATAAATTACAGAAGACTTTGAAACAGCTGTCGCCGATCGAAATTAAATACCGGCCATACAAATCGTATCGGAAAAAAAGTCATACTCGAGTACCTCAAGTATTGGCATTTTTAGCAACAGCCGCTTTTTTCTTATTCTTAATTGGGATTGTTGGTTCTGCTGGTGTTATCGCATATTTTTCTCGTGATTTACCTTCACCATACAAATTGACCAATAGGGATATTGAACAATCAACAAAGATTTATGATCGTAATGGGAAATTACTCTATGACATCTATGGAGATGTTAATCGCACAATGGTGGACCTAGAAACTGTTCCGCCTGACTTAGTTAATGCGACTTTAGCAGTTGAAGATGCGGATTTCTATATTCATAAAGGTTTATCTATTTCGGGAATTATACGTTCTGCTATTTTGAATCTAACCAGTCAAGGACTTTATGGTGGTTCAACCTTGACTCAGCAGGTTGTCAAAAATACTTTATTAACTCAAGAGCGGACAGTACCGCGTAAGATTAAAGAGATGGTTTTAACCATGCAGGTTGAGAAAAGATATACTAAAGACGAAATTCTAAAAATGTACCTGAATGAAGTCCCCTATGGAGGAACCTCTTATGGAGTTCAAGCCGCATCTCAACTTTATTTTAATAAAGATGTTAAAGATCTTACCCTAGCTCAATCAGCTCTTCTTGCTGGATTACCGCAATCACCTACGAACTATTCTCCTTTTGGAGCTTATCCGGAAAATGCGAAAGCACGTCAGGAAACAGTTCTTAAATTAATGTACGAAAAAGGTTGGAAAGATAAAGACGGAAACCAACAAAAAATAACTCAGGAACAGTATGATGCAGCTTTGATTGAAGAGATTAATTACGCTTCAGGAAAAACTCAGATTTTAGCTCCTCATTTTGTCCTTTATGTCAAAAGCATTTTGGAAGAAAAATATGGAACCAAGTTAGTTGAACAAGGTGGTCTTCAGGTAACAACTTCTCTTGATTATGAAATGCAGAAAATTGCAGAAGAAGAGGTACGTTTTCAAATAGATAGATTAGCTTCTCAAAATGCAAATGCGAGAAACGGTGCTTTAGTAGCAATAGATCCTCGAACGGGTGAAGTCCTTTCAATGGTAGGTTCTGTTGATTATTTTGATGCTGCGAATGACGGAAATGTAAATGTAGCTTTGTCTTTGCGTCAACCTGGATCTTCCATGAAACCAATAATGTACGCTGCCGCTTTTGAAAAAGGTTATACCGCGGCAACTTTTCTATCGGATATCCAAACTACCTGGCCTGATGGTGCGGGAGGCTATACTCCAAAAGAATCAGATGGAAGATACTGGGGGCCGATGTTGCTACGTGAAGCTTTAGCAAACTCTCGTAATGTCCCGGCGGTAAAGATGATGCAGCTTACCGGAGTTCAAACTGTAGTTGATCTCTCTCACAAAATGGGAATTACCTCTCTAAATAATCCTGAAAAATATGGTCTCTCTTTAACTTTGGGTGGTGGTGAAGTTCAGCTTCTTGAGCACACCTCAGCATTTGGAACTTTTGCTAATAAAGGTATCCATCAACCTCATGTTTCAATTCTAAAAGTTGAAGATTCTAAGGGAAAAGTTTTGGAAGAATTTAAATCAGGTGGTGGTACAAAAGCATTAGATGAGAGCGTTGCTTATTTAGTAACTGATATTTTATCTGATAATCAGGCACGATTAAAACTTTTTGGGAGCGGAAACTTACTTCAAATAAAAGATTGGCGCGTAGCCGTAAAAACCGGAACTACAGATGATGGACGAGATGCTTGGACTGTCGGATATACTCCAACCTTAGTTACTGGAGTTTGGGTTGGTAATAATAATAACGAACCCACGAATGGAATACAGGGGTCTACAGGTGCAACTCCTATTTGGCATTACTTTATGGAAAAGGTTTTAACAAACCGCGATCGAGGAGAATTTGTAAAACCAGAACAGAACTTCGTTTCTTTACAGGTTGACAGTCTTTCTGGAATGCTTCCTGGTTCAAGTTCAGAAGGTACACGATGGGAAATTTTTATTAAAGGAACAGAGCCTACCGAGCAAGATAACTTTCATTTAAAAGTAGATGTTTGTAAAGATCAAGGGTTGCTTGCAACTGAGATTGATAAGAAGTTAGGAAATGTAGAAACAAGGAATTTCAAACAGCTTATTGAAATAAATAGTGATTGGCAGAAATACACTGATGCTTGGATGAATGCTGTTGGTGGATACAGTAAGGCTCCAACTAAACAATGCAATCCTTATCAAAACTTTACAGAACCGGTGGTTATCATAAAAAGCCCAAATAATAATCAAGCAGTACAAAAGAATTTTAGCGTTTCTACTGAAGTTTTTTCTCCCAACACGATCACCAAAGTAGAATTTTATTATGATGATACTTTATATAAATCTATCTCTACAACACCATATAGCGTTGATTTTCATCTAGCTAGTGATATTTTGGGAATACATGAAATTATGGTTAAAGCTTATGATTCTAAGGGAGAAGAAGGACAAGCGAAGATTAATGTTACGGTGAGTACTTCAGAAGCTACTTCTTCCGCAAGCGAAGATTAAAATTAAAACTTTTTCTAGATAAATTGTTTTAATTTACCGTCTTTTTTAAAGTATCCCACAACATCTTTTACTTTAGGTACCTGGTCGCGATGGACAACTACAAGAGCATCTTTAGTATTTACAATTACAAAACCATCAAGACCAATTGTCGTCACAATTTTATTTTCATCTTCATTAATAATGATGGAATCTGTCGTTTCGTAGGCATAGGTTAGACCTTTTTCATAGTTTGAGTTTTTATCTTTTACTAAAGACTCTTTTAAGGCATACAATGTCCCGGGGTCAGCCCAATTCATATTGACAGTAATAACTACCGCTTGTTGAGCCGGGACATTCTTGATAATGGCATCATCAAAAGAAATCGCCTCAATTTCAGGATAGATTTTCTTCAAGGTTTTTACTTCGTCTAATGTCCCCATATCAGCTCTAATTATACTTAGTTTTTTATACATGTCCGGCTGAAACTTTTCATAGAGTTTAATTGTGGTATTTAGATCAACAATGAAATATCCAGGATTCCAAAACCAATTTCCATCTTTAAACATTTTTTTACATTTTTCTAATGGAGGTCGGTAATGCCATTCTAAAAATTTGTGAACTCCATCATATACTTTTTCTCCCACATGAATCCATCCTAAATTATGATTAGGAAAACGTGGATTTTCTCCTATAAAAACAAGCTGTTTTGGATTTTTCGTAACCAGTTTTTTTCCTAATTTTAAGGCTTTCACAAATTCATTGACATTAATCATCGTATGATCTGCCCACAGAATTGCAACCGGTCCAATATACCCAAGTTTTTGTAAACGCATAAAGTTATATCCAATAGCAGCCGCCACGTCTCGTTTTTCTGGTTCAGCCACAATATTTGAAGAAGGTATTTGCGGAAGCTGTTGTTTAACCATTGATACATAGCTTTCCTGAGTACTGATATAGACATTTTCCGTATCAAAATCTTTTTCAACTCTTTCAACCGCTAATTGAAGTGTAGACTTTCCATTAAAGATTTGTCCGAATTGTTTAGGTGAATTTTTTCTAGACAGAGGCCAGAGACGAGTTCCAGTACCTCCTGCAAAGATGATGATTTTCATGTTTTGTTCTCCTTGGGAAATAGGTTACTCTCTAATTTGTGCTTGATATTCTTTTTTGAGAGTTTGGATAATCTTATGTCTAATAAACTGAGTTTCGGTATTATTTAATGTTTTTTTAGAATTGCGATATTCAATAGTAAAAGTAACCGATTTTTTGTTATTTCCAAATTTAACGGAATAAAAGGGTCTTTCTTTCAGTGTAACGTTCGATATTTGTTCGTCGACTTCATCGATCTTTTGTCTTAAAGTTTCCACCGGAAGATTTCCACTCACAATGAAAGATAAATCTTCAAAAAGAGATGGGTAACGAGATAAGGGATGATATCTATTCTTCTCCGGAATATTAACTAGCAGTGACTCAAAATCAAGATCAAAAACAGTTGCACATCCATTCATAGAGAAATTGTTACGGACTTCTTTATTCAAGTTTCCAAGGTAACCTAAAATGATTTCGGTTGGTTTTTCTTTTGCCATTTGAACTTTCGATTTATACAAATTCCCGGTAGTATTATAAATAAGTAGTTTAATTTGGGCACTTTTATTGGGGTCTAAAAATGGTTGTGGATTTTCTTGTAACACGAACTGATAATTAGTAATATCTAGATGATTGAGTAATGTTTCTACGATGCCTTTTACTTTGTAAAAAGTTTCATTTTGATTCTTACTATAATAAATTCCTGATATTTTCTTTTTTTCTTCAGGAAGTTTTTTTAGTGATAAAGAATGAATTTCTTTTCCTATCTCAAAAATTCCGAATTCTTCAAAATTGCGACAATTCACCTCGGCTTTTTCCAAAACTGAAGGAATAATACTATCACGAACATATCGAAGTTCAGGAGAAATCGGATTTTTAATTGTAAGCATTTTTTGATGGTCGAGTTGAGCTTTCCGGTATAAATATTCACTAACGAAAGAATACGAATAAATTTCATGAAGACCTAAGAAGGATAGAATCGAAAGAATATTGTTAGAATTTTTTCTTTCAAGATCTTCAGTTACGGGATTGATAGCACGGGTTGGAAGTTGCGGAGTGATTTTGTCATAGCCATAAATTCTCGCAATTTCTTCGACAAAATCTTCTTCAATCTCAATATCATTGCGGAAGGAAGGAACGGCCAATTTTAATTGATCATCTTTTTCTTCAACGATTTCAAACTCAAGTCTTTTTAAGATCTTTTTAATTTCAGTATCTTTAATTTCCGTTCCAATTCTTCGTGTGATTTTTTGAGTATTTATAACGACTGACTTCTGCTTTGTCTTTTGTGGATAGATATCAATAATTGAAGATACCAGTTTTGCTTTTGCATATTTTTCCAAGAGTTGAATGACATAAACGATCGCTGGATAAGTCAAATTTGGATCCTGTCCTTTTTCAAATCTTAACGTTGCTTCAGTGTGTAATCCAGTGATTTTTCCGGTTCTCCTTATTGAATATTCGTTAAAGTTGGCAGATTCAATGACAATTGTTTTGGTATCTTCAGAAATTTCGGTATTCGCGCCACCCATAATTCCGGCAATTCCGATTGCTTTCTCTAAGTCAGCAATGACAATCATATCTTTTTTCAATTCTCTCTGAATACCATCAAGAGTCGTGATCCTTTCGTTTCGTCTAGCGAGCCTCACAATAATTTCTCGAGTGTTCCCTTTTTCTTTAATTTTTTCATAATCAAAAGCATGTAAAGGTTGACCCAGTTCCAGCATTACGAAATTCGTAACGTCAACGACATTATTAATCGGCTTTACGCCGCAAGCAAGTAGTCTTTCTTGAAGCCATAAAGGTGACGGATTTATGTGAATATCTTTAAGAATGACGGCCGTGTACCGTTTACAAAGATTATCTTCTTTCAAAGTTACTTGTAGTGGTAAAGTCTTTTTGGGAAAAGTGAGTTTTTTCTTATTCAATTTTTCTAAAGGATTTTTGAAGTTTAACCTTTCAATGCAGGCAATTTCTCGAGCGATTCCGATATGAGAAAAGCAATCAGGTCGATGCGTCAAAGCTTTGTTTTCAATTTCCATGACCACATCTACTCCTCGAAAATTCTCAATCTTTTCCACCTCAGTTAAAGATACGGATACTCGTTGCGCGAGCTCTTCGGCTTTTCTTTTATCGATATCAACAAATTGTCCAATCCAGTTTAATGAAAGTTTCATAATAAATTAAAATTGTTTTAAAAATCTTAAATCTCCGGCATGAAAGTGTCGGATATCTTCAATACCGTATTTGAGCATGACGAGTCTATCTAAACCCATTCCCCAGGCAAATCCGGAATATTTTTTTGGATCTAACCCAGCCATTTCGATTACTTTTGGATGTGTGAGTCCGCAGGGAATTAGCTCTAACCATCCAGAATGTCCACAGGTCGAGCAAGGAATTTTATCTTTTTCCCCTTTTCCATCACACATGACACAAGAAACCAAAAATTCCAATCCCGGTTCTACAAAAGGAAAATATGAAGGTTGAATCTTATAACGTAGCTCTTTCTGGAAATATTCTTGTAAAAATGTCAAAATCGTACCGATTAGATGGCTGAGGTTTATATTTTCACCGATATATAATCCCTCAACTTGATAAAAGGTGTGTTCATGATGGGCATCTGTGGCTTCATGTCTAAAACAACGGCCGGGAACAATAACGCCAAAAGGAGGCGTTTTCTCTTTCATAGCTCTATTTTGCATTGAAGAAGTATGGGTAATCGGAATTAGGTCATTTTCGGTCCAGAATGTATCCCACATGTCACGAGCAGGATGTTGTGGAGGTAAATTCAGACTCGTAAAGACATGGTAATCATCATCAATTTCATTTGGATTTAAGATCTCAAAACCCATTTTTTGGAATATTTTTTCTACCTGAAGTCGTACTTGAGTGATTGGATGTAAAGTTCCAATGTTAAATTTTTCTCCTGGGAGAGTAATGTCAAAAAAAGAATTTTCAGAGTTAGTTATTTGTCCTAAAGTTTTCTCTTTTTTGTCAAAAGCAATCGTAAGGGCGTTTTTAACTTTATTAATTAAAGGTCCAATCTCTCTTTTTTCGGCAATTGAAAGATCTGGGATATTCTTCATAAGTAAGGTTAATTTACCTTGTTTCCGACCCATATATTCAACCCTTAATGCTTCAAGCGCTTCTCCATTTGTGATTTTTTCAATTACGCTTATGGCCTGATTGTATATATTATCAATTTCATTTTTCATAAGAGGCAAAAAGTTTAAAATATTAAAGTCGCAAGCGGGAAAATAATTGCCTGCAGAACTAAGGCAGATACAAATACAGCAAGATATGTTTTAAGATATTTTTCTTTAAATATTTTTTGGAAGACTTCGATAACATCGGGAGTCCGGGAAAACTCGAGCAACGAAAATAGAACCATAAAAACAAGTGTAATTATCGTAGCATTTTTAAGAATCAGTTTTAGTGTATCTAACATTGTATTTTTAGAAATTACACACTACACAGTATTTAACTAATTTTTTTTACAATTTTGTCGAACGTTTTTGGGTCGTTGATCGCAATCTCGGATAATATCTTTCGGTTCAATATAATTTTATTATCCTTTAGTTTTTTAATAAATAAAGAATAGTTTAATCCTTGTGATTTTACTGCAGCAGATAGTCTGACAATCCAAAGGCTACGGACATTTCTTTTCCTTTGTTTTCGACCGGCAAAGGCATTTTGCCCAGATTTTAATAGTGTTTCTTTGGCACGACGAACTAGCTGTCTTGATTTTGCAAATCCTTTGACACGTTTTAATAATTTAGTATGTCTTTTATGCGATGGTACTTTAGTAGTGGCTCTCACTTTTTAGCTCCTTTTCATGAATAAGGTAATAATTTTTTGATTCTTTTAGTATCAGAGGGTGAGGTTATTTCATCTTTTGATTTACGTCTTCTGGTTCTGGATGATTGTTTTTCTTTAAGATGCGAAGTCGCAACGTGTTGTCTTTTGAATTTTCCAGATCCGGTGACTTTTACTCTTTTTGATATTATTTTTTTAGTTTTTAGCTTCAATTTTTTTACTTTTGCTTTTGACATATAAATCTTTCTTTATAATCAACTTTTAATTGCCGATTTTGCATTGGGACCAAAAATACAAATCATTATTCCACCTTGTTTTAATGGCGGTTTTTCGATTTGAATTTTATCCCCAAAGAAATCCAGAATTTTTTGCATTAATTCATAACCCAATTCTTTTTTAGTGTTTTCTCTACCACGGAAAAAGAGGCTGACCTTGATTTTATTTCCTTTTTTCATGAATTCTGTCATACGATTCAGTCTGATCTCTAAATCATGTGGAGAGATATTGAGTTTTAAACGGAATTGCTTTAATTCAACTTCTTTTTGTTTTTTCTTCGCTTTTTTCTCTTTTTGTTGCAATTCGTATTTGAATTTGTCTAAGGAGATTGCTTTACAAACAGGAGGGTTTGCATTCGCAGAAATTTCGATTAAATCAAGCTCTCGAGAATAAGCATAATCTAAAGCTTCTTTTAATGAAACAACTCCGACTTGTTTGCCGTCTTGTCCAATTAATCTGACTTTATCTGCTTTAATCTGCAGATTTTTTCGGAAAAATTGCTCTTTTGGTCTAATATTATAGTGAGTTAGTCTATTTATCTTGTTTTCTCCTTCGCAAAAAACAGAGATATCTTAGCATAAACCCCTTTAATTCGCAAGGGTAAATTAGGTTAAAGGTTGATATACCAATAACAATATTCAAATTTAAAGGGATTTATGCTTCTGGAGGGTTAAGAAATGACCCTCCAGAAGATATTTCCAATCAAGAATTATATATTTTTCTTCTCTGAGATCTCTTTTTGGATCTTTTGAATAAATTCTTCAACTTCCAGATCATTCATTTTCTCTCCATTACGAAGCCTTAGAGAGATTTTTTTATTCTGTACCTCCCTATCGCCTAAAATCATCATGTATGGTATTTTTTGTGTAACCGCATCACGGATTTTGGCTTGCATAGTGTCATCACGGCTATCAATCTCTGATCTAAGCCTGTTTTTCTGTAACTCTTGCGCGATCTCTTGCGCGTATTCTGCGTGATTAGAAGATATTGGAATGATTTTCACTTGTATTGGAGATAGCCATACTGGAAAGGCTCCAGCATAATGTTCAATCAAAATTCCCAGAGTTCTTTCGATAGAACCGGTTAATCCGCGATGTAAGATAACTGGATGCTGCTCTTTCCCATTTTTATCGGTGTAAACAAGTTTTAATCTTTTTCCCATAAATAGGTCAAGTTGCAAGGTGCTCATTTGCCATTCACGTCCCAAAGAATCTTTAACCATATAATCGATTTTGGGACCGTAAAATGATGCTTCTCCTTGTGCTTTGACATATTTTAGCTTGTTATCTTTGATGATCTTCTCGAGGAGTTTTCCGGCCTTTTGCCAAGTTTTGCTGTCGGCAATGTATTTTACCGCATCAGATGGATCTGCTAGCGATAAACGTACATAATATTCTTTGAGTCCAAAAGCTTCGAACATTTTGGCAACCATTTTGATACAGCGGGCAAACTCCGATTCTATCTGGTCTTCAGTCATTAAAATATGTGAATCATCAATGGAAAGTGCACGTACTCGCATTAGTCCGGAGAGCTCTCCGCTTTTTTCATATCGATAGCAAGTACCAGGTTCGGCGACCCTATAAGGTAATTCACGATAACTTCGAGGGCGGCTTTCAAAGATCATATAGTGATGTGGACAATTCATGGGTTTCAAAACATATTCTTCACCATCAATTCCAAAGGGTGCATACATTACGTCTTTGTAATGTTCCCAGTGACCAGTACGTTTATAAATTTCGGAACTGGCTATATGAGGGCAAGTAACATGTTGGAAGCCGTTTTCAACTTCAAGTTCATACTCATAGTTCAGAATTTCTTTTCGAATAATCGTTCCCTTAGGGGTTAAAAGCGGAAGACCTTTACCGATTGAATCACTGATGACAAAAAGATCCAGCTCTTTACCCAATTTTCGGTGATCTCTCTCTTTCGCTTCTTTACGAACATAGAGAAATTGATCGAGCTCTTTTTGTGTGGGGAAAGCCGTTCCATAAATACGAGTTAACATTTTATTCTTTTCATCACCGTGCCAGTATGCTCCAGCGATAGAAAGCAACTTGAATGGACCGATTTTTCCGGTTGATTCAACATGTGGACCGGAGCAGAGATCTACCATGGAATTTTTTTGTCCTTCTTTACCTGTCCAGTAAATAGTTATTTTGGAGCCTTTTTTGGCAATTTCATCAATCCATTCCTGTTTATATGGATTATCTTCAAAAAGTTTTCGAGCTTCTTTTTCTGAAACCTCCATTTTGGTAATGGGTAGGTCAAGATCAATAATCTCCTTCATTCTTTTTTCGATTTTGGGAAAGTCGGATTCGGAAATTTTGTAAGAAGCAGGATCAAAATCATTGTAAAATCCGTCTTCGGTGGCTGGTCCCATAGCAAGATGGACTTTTGGAAAAAGCTCTTTTACAGCTTGATGCATGATATGTTCTGCCGAATGTCTCATGGCTTGCAGTTCAATTGGATTTTGTTTTTTTACTGACATATATAACTCCTTTAAAATTTACTTTATGTTTAATTAAAATAACTACAAATATTACCCCCAAAAGGGGTTGTGGCTGTTAAATGATATATAGTTTTATTCAGCATTTTAAATTTGATCATTTTTCCTTTAGTATTGCGTCGTTTAGAAGTTCAGCATAAAAGCGTTCTATACGCAAAAACTCTCGTCTGTTTGCAAATAGCCTAAAAAACAAATTGTTAAAAGCTAATTTACAAAGAGACGAGAGTTTTTTCTCGTGGTTCCACTCTTTTTATTCTTGTACCTTTTTCCGCTGGGTAGCGGTCTCAAAGCAAATAGTTAAATGGTTTCGATTAAAATAAAGCTAAGAAAAGTTTGCATCTAAAAATACTTTTCCTCTCTTGTAGTTTTTTTAATCTACTTGTTTTAACGCTTTGATATTAATTTTCAAGCAAAACTGTAAACTGGTCGTAATGTTTTTCTTCGTCCGTCAAAATATTGGCAAAAAGAAGTTTTGTAACGTAGTCTTTTTCGCTATCAGCTTTCGCTATAATTTCTTTATAAAAAGCGATGGTATCTTCTTCAGCTTTTGCGTCTTCATGAAGCATTTCTTCGAAGCCATGTCCTACTTTAATTGGAGCAGGCTTTGTTATTGGTTCACCGCCTAAGTAGTTCAATCTTTCTGCAATCATCTCAGCATGTTTCATTTCATCGATGGAAATTTTTTTCAAAATCGGAGCGATTGAAGCTGATTCTTTTCCAACCATAGTAATATGTTGCCACATATACTGGATAATTCCTTGTAGTTCACCGGCTAGAGCTTTATTTAACATCTCAATAAGATTAGGGTTATTTTTCTTTTGGTTATCTTTTGGCATATTCTCCTCTTTCTTTTCAACTTTTTGTTTTTTGAAGATAGTAATCATATTTTCATGTAAAATTTACTGACACTATTATACTCCATTAGAGCAAGAACGCCAAAGTACATCGTTGAACATGATGTATTAAAAGTATGATATATTCAGGATTCGTACCATTTTTGGGATGCAATATCCAAAATCCCCATATCCCCCATCCGTTTTTTATTCGGACTAATAATCCGGAAAGGAGAAAAAATATAAGAATACAATCTAACTGATTTTTGTTTTAGTTATAACTTTCTTGTACATATAAAACCAGGGACTATTCAAATTAAGAAAGGATTCAAGGCCATGACTCCGCAACAAAATTTGGGATTTATTTTTCTATTTGAACTATATTTTAAGATTGAAATTAATAAAGATTATTATTTTAACTTAAATTGGATGATATTATAAGAGATAATAGAGATGGTGGACCCAAGTGGACTCGAACCACTGACCTTTACAATGTCAATGTAACGCTCTAACCAACTGAGCTATGGGTCCAAATTTGACAATAAATACTAATATAATATCTATTTACTAGCGAGATCTTTTAAGCGCTGAATTGTCTTATCGCGCTGTAAACTGTATTTAATATAGACTTTTTGTTCTGGTTTTTCAAGCTCTTGTCTCATCTTTTCATCAGAAACAGTTGATAAAACTTTGTTGATATCTTCATCTGTAATCATGATATTTTCGGATTTGGCTACTTCGCTTAAAGCAAATTCTAACTTTACACTTTTTTCAGCTTGTGGTTTCCATTCTTTTTTCAAATCGTCGCGAGTTTTTTTCTGGTGTTTAAGATAATCATCAAAACTAACGCCAAGAGGTTTGAATTGAGCTTCCATACTCTGTTCCATCTCTTTTAGTTCCTGTTCAATCAAAACTTCTGGAAGATCAATGTTCGTCATCTTCACAAGCTGCTCCAAGATTTCATTTAAGAAATTTTTCTCTTCTTGATTAATCTTCTGTTCACTTAAAGATTCAGTTACTTTTATGTCGAGTTCTTCTCTTGTTTTGACACTATTGGCTTTTAAGAAATCTTCAAAGGTAAATTCTTCTCCCAGCTTAGAGATATCTAGGAAGTTATCATCTTTTTTATCTTCGATTCCTTTTTGTTTTGCTTCAGAAAGACTAGAAGCGGTTTCGACCTTAATCTCATTTTTTTTCTTTTTCGCTTCTTTTTGTTGTGATTTCCAGCTTTCAAAAGAGGCCTCGATAAGGTCCTTAACCTCTTTTTCGTTAACTTTGTTTGGTTCCTTACGTTTTACCTTAATTTTTTGATAGTTACCGAGTTTCGCAGTCGGTCTAATGCTCACAATTGTTTTTACAACAAGGTCTTTATCTTTTGTCAGTTTTGCTTCTTTCTGGAGGTTATCTAATTTGAATTCGGGATAAGAGATAGGATTTAAGTTGTGTTCTTTGATCGCTTGCCTATAAGATTCAAAAATCTCATCGTTTAAAGCTTCCTGTAAAATTCGGTCTCGACCTAATGAATCTTCAATTAGATTTCTGGGTGCCATGCCAGGTCGAAAACCTTTTAAGGTCACACTTGGCGCCATTTTTTTATATTCTTCTTCATAAGCTGTAGCGATTTTTTCACCCTTAATTATTAGTTCCAATTCTACTTGAGATTTCGGTAAGTTTTTTAGTTTTGTTGGCATATTTAAAAAATCCTTTAAAAATAAAAAAGCTATGTTTAGGGTTTGTATTATATACTTAACTTCTTAAAATTTGCAATATATCCATCTTTATATTCATCTTTTTCTAACCTGTCTGATTAGTAAGGCGGATTTGTATAAATTGTTGATGGGTATTATTCAAATTAACATGATTTATACATAAAGAAAAGTAATTATTCGGATATAAAAAAACGTTAAATCTTCTGAGCTGAAATTCTTTGAGTTTTTCTTTTTACAAGAGCGTTTTTGATATTTGTTATTTCTGTTTCAATCTTGGTAATTCTTTCGTTAACTGTTAGTATTTCTTTTTTTGGTTCATCGACAAAGTAAGATAAAGGAATATTTGTCATTTCAGCAATTTTTTTTATCACGTATAAAGGAGGATTATTCCGACCGCGTTCATAGGATGAAATTGATTTTGCATCTAGACCTACGGCATCGGCAATTTTCTGTTGAGGCCATTCTAAATTTTCACGCACTTCTTTGATTTTTAGACCAATATCAGATTGTGTTTTCGACATTGTTTAAACTTGTAAAAGTTTTTTGACTTCTGCAAGTTCCTGTTCAATTTTTTTTAGCTTAGTTTCAATCGTATAGTCGGGAGAGGATTCATCTGTAAAGAACGATACAGGCTTTTCAACGGCATCAGCGATTTTTTGGAGAGCAGGAATGTTTGCTTTCAGTCTCCCTTTTTCATAAGCAGAAATTGTTTTATTGGAAAAGCCTGTTTCATCGGCGAGCTTTTGCTGACTCCAGCCCATTTCTATTCGAGCCTGTTTAATTTTTGCAGCGGGATCTTTAATCTCCATGATCTATGGATACTAGAATTAAATCTACAATTAAATAGTAGCATGGATATTTTTCACTGACAAGTAGAAAAGATCTCTAAAAATATCAGCTTACTTCTGGGATAAACTGTTCCAGAATCTGAGCCATTTTTTCTAGAGAAGAGATAGTTACATATTCATTAGTTGCATGAGCGTTTGCAGTATTTGGTTCCGTCAGAATTACTGGAATTTTTTTGGAAGTAAAGAATCTGGCATCAGATGCTGCTGGATCACGAGTGATTGAAACTTTTCTTTTCAAAACTTTCTCAGCAATTTCATGATAAATTTTGAGATATTGATTATTTTTATCGGTAAAAAATGGATTACCATCTACAGTTTCCTTAGGTTTTATTCCAGTTAAATTTGTAATTTTATTAAAAATTTCTTTTTTTGTGTATTTGGCTGGATAACGGATATCACATTCAGCTGATGCGTAATCAGCGATTTTGTTACTAGCCTCTCCTCCATAGATTTTTCCGATATTAAAAGAGATGCACCAATCTTCTAAGCTTTGTGGGTTTTTAAAAGTTTTACGTAGTTTTATACAGGCTAACATTAATTTATCAATAGCGCTTTCTCCGAGGTATGGTCTAGAAGCATGACAAGCGACTCCTTTGGTTTCAAGTGTAAAACTCAAAACTCCTTTTTCTTCAACGATAATATCGAAGTTATGTCCTCCGTCTGGAATAAAGGTAATATCGGTTTTGTATTTTTCTTTCTCAAGGAGATATTTGACGCCGTCAAATCCGCCTATTTCTTCATCAGTTGTGAGCATTAGGGCAAAAGAAAGTTTGGGATTTTGTTGATAAAGTTTTTTCATGATGACCATCATGGTAGCGCAAGCCCCTTTCATATCACCAGCGCCTCGAGCGATCAGCTTATCCCCTTCAATTTTTGGTTTAAATTGATCCTTCTCTGCTTCGATGACATCAAGATGTCCGTTTAGAATTAGTTTTGGATGTTTTGTTTCTTTAGTTAAGATCATTACGGAGGGTTTATCGTTGGAAACGTATTTTTTGATGATCATTTTGGTGTCTTTGAAGTAATCGGCAGCAACATCAACAACTTCTTTGAGTCTTTCAGGTTTACTTCTAATTGATTCAATCTGAATAAGTTTTTTAGTTAATTCTAAAATTTCTTTTTTCATAATTTTCTCCTTTAATTATTAGACATGCTCCAAGGCATGCTCCATGATCTATGTTGGAAATTACGATATCTTTAAAATGGAAAAATTTAAAGGTATTTTTTTTATATTTTTCAATAGCTGGCGTCAGAAATTTTTCAGCTGATTTTTTCAAAGATCCATTAATAATAATTCTTTCTGGATTATAAAAATATGATACTATTTGAAGAAAATTATATAAATGCTCTGTAAAAATCAAAATCGCCCTTTGTGCATCTGGGTCATCATTTTTACTTTTAAAAATTTGTTTGGCATCTTTATTTTGTCTGCTAATTTCTTGGTATATTTTTGCCAAACCTTTTCCAGATAAAAAACTATCAATAATTGTTTCTTTGTCATGTAGCTCTGGAACTAAATATTTCATTTGGGATATTTCTCCCAGGTTATTTGAATAACCTCCAATAAGTCGTCCGTGTGAATAAAAAGATAATCTAATTCCTGTTCCTAAATTTATAAGTACAAAGCTTTCAGTTTTTTTCCCTAGTCCAAAAACTGCTTCTGCTTTTGCCATTGCGTTTACATCATTTTCTAAGATGATCTTTCTTCTAAATTTCTTTTCCCATTTTTTTACGAGAGGATAATTAACATATCCTCCCAAAAGAGAACTGTAGGTGATTTTTCCCTTATTCACTACACAATTGAAACTAATGCCGATAACTTTTACTGAATCTTCAATTCTTTTTTGAATTAATTCTTCTAATATTTCTAAAAATTGTAGACTATTATGCTTAAATTGATCTGTTGAGATCTTCTCACTATCGATTAGATTATATCTATTATCAAAAGAACAGATCTCGATTTTTGTCCCACCAATGTCAATTCCAAGAAAATAGGGTTTATTTAATTTTTTCATAGTAGAAAGGTTTTTTTTCTTTGTCGATATCTAAAAATACTTTTGTGAATTTTCCAAAAGATCTTTTTAAATCTATTAAATATTTTAAATCGAATGTATTGTTATTACTCAAAACTGGAACACTATGGTACGGTAGTTTATCAATATCTTTACGAATTGGAATAATTCCTAGTCTATTGAATTTTGGAGATACAGATAAAGGTAAGCTATGTGGTACTGTTTTTTGAAGATAATCAATATCATCTCTAACCTTCAAATAAGCAAAATAGCTAAAGATACATTTATGTGTTTTTTCTTTAAGTGAATTTCTTATTTCTGAAGCCTTTGGAGAAATCTCATCGTCAGATAATTTTGTATTATAAACATCCATTAATATTTTCTCTTCATTATCAGTAGTAAATACAATTTTATAAATTACCGGAAATACTGAATTGTATTTTTCTAAAAAATCTGTATTTCTATCTTCATAAAGTTTTTTGTATTCAGAGATTCTTTTATCCATTTTTTCAGAGAAATCAGGAACAGTTTTTTCCATCTCCGATAAATCAATAATATTCACACTTTTTGATAATTTTAATTGACTGTTTAATTCTTCTAAAAAAACCCTATATGCTATCCAGTTAGCTTTTGGTACTCCAGTAAATGGTCCAAACCCTCCTTCTGTAAAAAGTGTAATTCTAGCCCCATTCTTGTAAATATTCGTAATAAGTTTGGTGATAACTGAAAGTCTATGTAGAGCAAGGACTTCTCCCATGTCAGGAAAGATTCTATTGGTTTTCAATGGAACAGGGATTTTAAACGGAAAACCTAAGATTGTAAATTGTATAGGTAGATTTTTACTCGTAAAATATGAAATTCTTTCTATCCATTTTTTAATATTAGAATTAATAAATTCCACTGGTCCAAAACGATAGTTTTCATCTTGAAATATTGATAATATCTTTTCTTCAATTGAAGTGCCTGTAATTTGGGGAATTGGAATTAATATTCTATTTTCTAGAAAATCTGCAATGTCATTGATACTGACTATTTTTTCTTGAATAAAATTGTTCCGTAAATTTTTATTTGAAAGCTCTTCAAAGTCAATTGAAGGATAAACATGAGGATTTGATTTCATAAGATTTCCTTAAAAATATTATCTAAATTTTCTAAAACTATATCAGCTTTTTGTTTTACTTGTGAAGTGGCAGTTCTTAAAGCAACATTAAGTCCAAAATTTTTGTCAAAAATAGGCAGATCATCATCATCATGAGCAAAGACCATGATTTCATTTTTTGAAATGTTTAAATGTGTTCCTAAAATAAAAGCCGCTTGTTTTTTAGAAACTCCAGGATTAACAAAATTAATGTTTCCATTGTCATGAACAGCGTTTGATTTTATGGGAGGCTTAGGGTTATTAAAAGTTATAATGGCGATTTGAGAAGGATGTTTTCTATAAGCCAACTCAAAAAGATTCTCAATATTTCGATAAATTTTAATCTTAATATTTGGAATTGATTCAAGAAATTCGTCTTTTCTATTAGGTTTAATAAATGCATAAAGTTGGGTGTGATTTGGATCCCAAAAGCCGATAAACTTGATTTCGTTATGATAACGATAAATATAGTTTTCGATTCTTTCAATCTCGATATTTTCTAGAGACGAAAAAAAGAGATTCTTTCTTTTGCTATCACAAATACAGCTGCCATCAGATATTATTAATGGAGCATTTAATTTTAGGTCATTTAGCTCATGATGAGTTGTTAAGAATCCTCTTCCTGTAGCTACAGTACAGTAAATTCCTTTATCTTGGATTTTTTTAATAATTTTTTTAGTTTGAATGTCAATTTTTACATGTTTTTGTTTTAAAGTACCATCAATGTCAAAAACACATAATCTAATATTTTTTTTATTCATAATTTATTAATTTTTCAAGAAATAGTGGCAAATCTTTCGGTCCTTCAATCTGTTCTATAGCCTGATTTTTCAGTTTAGTATTACCTTTTCCAACCAATACGAAATTTTCTGCAAATTCGGCCATGGAAAGATCGTTATCATCATCACCAAAAACCATGATTTCTTTAGTTTTAATTTTATAATTACTACAAAGTTTCTGAATTCCAGATTTTTTAGAAATATCCTTATTTACAAAGTTTAAAGTATCATCGTTATAAGTAGCGTTATATTGACCATTTAATTCCAACTTCTTTATGGTTTTAATAAATAGCAGAGATGGTTTATCTTTGGGAAGATCTTCAATAAAGCAATTATTATTTGAGTAAAATTTATATTTTAAATAAGGATATTCTTTAACAAGATTCTCTTTTCCCTTTTCAGAAATAGCAATATGCAGTGTATGATCTTTAGGGTGCCAATAACCGTTAAAAATGATTGATTCTCTATATTTTTTAATGAAATCAGCTGCTTGTTCGACTATTTCCTTTTCTAAAGGGGAAATAAAAAGGGTATTTTTGTTATTATCAATCATGCAGCTGCCATCCAGAATAACGTATGGAGCGCTATAAGTTATTTTTGATATTGCGTTAATAGTCGTATCATGTCCGCGTCCAGTGGCGACAGTATAGAAAATATTTTCTTTTTGTAGTTTGTGTATAGTTTCAATTAGCTTTTTTGATATCGGCTTTCCCTTTTCTTTCAAGGTTCCGTCAATATCAAAAACACAAAGTTTAATTTTATTCATAATTACTTCTTTAACTAAAATATTAACATATTTAATTTTTTAGAGAAGAAGGGGATGAAGCTGCAATGTAAATACATTGAAGATTCATCCCTTTATGGGGGTTAGTCTCTCATCTCCTTCTTCTTGTTGAATCTCAGCAAAAAAACTTACTTGCCGAGGTAATAAAATACGAACGGTACACCTTGTGTACCAAATTCGTTGGGAGAAATTCGAACCGGGATAGCGCCAGGGTGTTCACGTTGGAGCCGATATTCCGGAACAATATGGACGACGAGTCGTCCATTCGCATCTCGATAAACCACTGGCATCCCATGATTAGTTAAAACCTTGGTGACATCAATGACCACTCTCTCACTTTTGTCGGTGATGCATGCGTTGATGTGGTTTTGGAAGCCGAGATCATTTAAGAGTCGTTCAAAGAGCCGGTTCTGTTTGCGGAGTGCCAGAGTGCGTAATACCCGTTCAGACAGAGTGATTGCCGTTTGCCATGTTTCTTCACCGATGAGCATTCGTAGTACAAGATAGTCTTTGGCTCGATTGGTATAGAGAGGATCCATGGCATCGGGATTGGTCATCCCTGGATAACAGCAGGCCATGGCGTAGGTAATGGCATCATGACTAGACATGGGGATATGTTGAGCCTGTTCCCAGGGAAGCATTTCTGGAGTCATGGGGATAATGGTGATAGGCGCTCCGATTGCAGTTATGATTTGATTGAAATACTGAAGTTGTCTTTCAACATCTTCAGCTACAATTCCAGGAATCACTCCTGCAAATAGGGTTGCTTCGTCAAAGAGTAAGATTTGCATTCCAGGTTTATAGATTCTTTGGATCTTTTCGTTGATGAAGCGGAATACCCAAGCCATGTGGAGCCAACCTAAAGTTGGATAAGCAATCAGTTCTTTAAACTTGAGAAGATTCGGCATCCGTGATCCGACCGCAAAGGAAATTGTAATGGGTACCGGTTGCTGTAGATTAATTGCCTGTTGAATAACATCCCAAAGACGGATTTTTTCATCGTCGGAGAGTTTAATGCAATTTTCAGTGTGTCCGAGGATGATTTTTAGGACAGCCATAGCAGTGTCCGTTTCCTTGGGTAAATGGTATTGATCCATCCGCCAGCCAAGGAGACTTTCCAAAAAGGCAACTTCGGTTGCCAATGTGGTCATTCCATTGGTGTGCGGCAGTATGATGGATGGTCGAGCGTTCACAAAACACCTCCTAAGGAATTAATGGTGAGCTAACTTGCCGCCCACCTGATCCGCAGGGGGCGGATTAGTGAATTCCGTTATTAGCGGGATTTTCGAGGATATTTATTGCTATAGTACCTTCGTTGATTTTTACGCCCTCCTTCTTTGGGTCGTTTTGAATATCTTCCAATACCTCTCGGGGCAATTTTTTTACACATTACATTCTCTCCAAATGGGGTTTTACTCTTCCAGATAGAGTATATAAAAGGCTTAAGGTTAGACTAAATCGTCAAGCATGTATTTTCGAGTATCTCTGGTAATACTCTAGTTATCTTTTTTAGGTCATAGCTGACTAGGCTGTATCAAAAGATAACGATTTTAATGTAAGTCGATTCTCCTTTGGTCTATTGACCAGAATTTCCCTTACGGGTTCATAAAACAGGCCTCCATTTTTGGTGGGGGAAAAGATTTGGTAGCTAGAAATAGGTTTATTATCTACCCTATCTTTTTCCCCACCAAGATAATTGCTTGATGGATTTTAAAATTTATTTTTTAGGTGCAAAAATTTTATCTTTCGAATAAAATGAGGAATTTATAATTATTTTTACTTCTCATTTTGTCTAAAGGATAAAATCCTTTATATTTATTTAGATCTAACTAAAAAAACCTCCATTTTTAGGGAGGTTTTAATTGCTTTTTTATTTAGTTTGTTTTAGTTCCTACATACCTCCCCAAAGATTAATGCCTACAAAAAGGACCATAATAAGGCAAATGATGACAAAAAGATAAGTCATCCAATCAATGGATCGGACCTGGGTGGTAGCATTTATATGAGATGGATTTGATTTCGTGTTAGATGTCATTTTTACAAATAATAATAAAACCTGATGGGACAAGCTTCTACATATTTTGCCAAAAGGTCTTTGATTTGTCAAGCAGAAATACTGTGAGTACTTTTTTATAAATATTAAATGAGGAGAGGCATTTTTAAATTATATTTAAAAATGCCTCTTATAAAAGGCGGTGTTAATCTTGTTTATGTTGCAAGCGATAGCTGCGATGTTCGAAGGCTTTTTTTACTTCTAGAAGTAACGATCGTTGATTGTAATATTGTCCCATAAACCAATGTATGCCCATTCCCATGGCTTCTCGGCCAATAGTCCAGTCTGTCCCGAATTCTGGATCAGTTGGTACAACCGCTACTGTGAATCGATGTAAACCTTTTAGATCTGCCTTGATCTTTTGGAGCAGGGCGATTGTTTTTGGATGATTCATTTTTTCCACAATGATAAAGATAACGTCAGCTTTGCAGATGTCATCGTCCGTCATAGTTTCATAATGAACCATTTTTACGGTATGCTGGAATTCTTTCACAATGAGTGTTTCTAAGTCATGTGCCAGCACACTTCGGTGACCGTGAAGTATCGTTATGTTGAGATGAGAGGAATTAACATTATCGTTCATTTACGGAAATCCTTTCTGTCTGAAGTGGTTATTAATCAAGGCGATTTCTTGTAGGTCTTGTTATTGCAATAAGGCGATCCATGGTTTCAAATGCTTCTTGAAGTTCTTGTTCTAATTCCTTTCCGGAATAGGTCCCGATGAAATAATGTGCTCCGAAAGCAATAGCCTTTCGGCCTAAATTATAATCAATCACTTGTAGATCGTTAACATCAACGACGGCAATGATATATCTGATCATGCCACGAACGATGGTTCTAATTGTAGTCAGTAATGTTAAAATTCGTTGGTTGTTGTTTTGAGGGGTGACGACCATAAAGACGTCATAGGCGACTAATAGTGATGCAGCGATATTGTCAAACTGCATGATTGTAACGTGAAATCCAAAGGATTTTAATAAGGAGGAAAGTTCTTCACAAAAATCACAATGATCTTCATGAATGAGAATTAGGTCTAGATCATAGTTCATTGATTTTGTTCTCCGTTTGTCAAGGTTTGTTGTTTAATTCAATCACAACATCTGTTTCGATAGTCTGTCTCCTGTTTTGAAATATAACGAATACGATGGTTACCCAAATATTTATTCATTGGGGAAATTTAAAGCCAAAAATTAGTTTCAAATCCCCCCAATGAAATATTCAAGGTGCAAGCTAATTGAAAGATTTAACATCAGAGTTTATAAAAAAGGTTAGTCGAGAAATCCTATTGCTCAAAGAGATCTCAACTAACCTTTTTAAGGTCTCTCTCCTTTATTTATTAACTATTACCATTACAGTATTAGATTGTCAAGAATTTATTTTACATTAACGTATAGATAATGAGTGGAAATTCTGATAAAATGATATTTCCCATCAGAGAGTTAAAATCCCCATTTTATTCAAAGACAGAAAGGAGAAGATCCAGAGACAAAGTAAACTTTGCTAGTTTTCAAATATCAACCCTCAAAAATTTCGTTCATTCAGTTAGAAAGGAGACTACTGTGGCTGGAAAATTGCCTGATCAATCTTTGTATGGGTTCCTACCAGAAAGTGGACAGTTATCACTTGGTCCTTTGTCTGTGATCCAAGGCATTCACTATTCACGATGTGTCTGGGGAGGGTTGACACTCGTTCCGCTAGATTCAACATGGACGAGATTTAATATTTTAGACGTCGTTGCTCCGGATGATCACCTCATGCGGCCGTTTTGGCACCCAATAATTCAGGATCTGGGAGTTTCAGGACATCTTCTGCGGTTCTGTGATTCCATGCTCAAGATGGGAATGGTAATAGATCCTCGATACACAGGGATTGATATTGATTACCATAATCCAGAATATTGGCTCCAAATGATCTATTTTATAAAAGACCTTATTGAGAAGATGATCAAAGCAAACAAAGAAAACCTTCTCAACCTCAAAAATACATCATGGGATCGTGTTTATATTCGGCCCATGGCCTTATGCCAAGCACAAGGAATTGGTCCAGTTCAACCAGACATCGCACATCCCACTATGGCTGATTTGTATCTCATAGCCCAAGCTTTCGCTGATTATGGCAAAAGGGATGCGGTTTTGGTCCGTGCTCCAAGAGCTCTGGCCACGATTACCGGTACCATCAAGATGTCCGGTAACTACGGGTCATATCTGACGTTGAAGAAGATAGCTCTCGATGCTGCTAAATTAGTTGGCATTGAGGCCGATGACTGTTACCAGGTCAAGTACGACATTAATGGTAGATTAGTCCTCGGAGAAGCTAGTACCTGTGCCCTGGGTACAGTTTTTCAAAGAAAGTCGGGACCCAAGTTAATCGTTCCAGATCCACTATCCACGGATACCTTACCTAGCTTTACGGCACGATGGGTCATCAGACTAGCTCAAGAGCAACTCGGGATTAATGCTGGCTATGGAGCCATTCCAATTCGTCAATTTGAGGAAGAAGTTCTTGAACTTATGCGATGCGGAAACGCTACACGCGTTAAACCTGTTAGTGCTATTGGCCGTCGTCCGTTAGTCACGGAAATCGGTAACCAAATCTCCGTATTATACGAAAAAGTTGTTCGCGGAGAACTTTATCCCGAACACTCAACTGTAATTCAAATTTAACTTTCACTTTTTCACCTATGGAGGGGGGACGTAACAAGCTTACTTGTTCCCCCTCCTTGAAATTTTCATTTAATGTTTACTTATTACTGATTGTTATTCTATAATAAAATTATGAATTTCTTAGACGCACTATCCCCTCTTGATGGTCGTTACTTATCTCTTACCTCTTGCCTACGTCCTTATTTTTCCGAAAAAGCTTTAATTTACTATCGAATTTATATTGAAATTTCGTATGTGGTTTCGTTAGTAAGATTTTTAAATGTTGAAAGAATCAGCAAGCAAGAAGAGAAAAAATTATTTGTCTGGGTAAAAAATCTTTCGGAACGCGATTTTGCCAAAGTGAAAGAAATTGAGTCAGAAACTAAACATGATGTCAAAGCGGTTGAATATTTTATCCGTAAGAATCTCCCAAAATTAAAATTGCAAAAATTATCACCTTGGATTCACTGGGGAGTCACTTCTGAAGACATTAATAATTTAGCTTTTTCGCTAATGACTCAGAAAGCCAAAGAGGAAATCTTGCTACCTCAAATTAAAGAGATTATCTCCAAACTCCTAGAGCTTTCGGAAAAATATCTTGATGTTATGATGCCGGCCCGTACCCACGGACAGATTGCGGTTCCCACGACATTGGGAAAAGAGCTTGTGGTTTTTGCCTCACGATTAAGTTATTTTTATGAAAAATTAGTAGATTTGAAACTGGGTGGGAAGTTAAACGGTGCGGTTGGTAATTTCAATTCTTTTCAAAAACTTTATCCCCAAAAAGATTGGGTGAATTTTAGCAAACAGTTTGTTGAGAATTTAAGTCTGAATTTTAGTTTAATAACAACCCAAATTGAACCAGCTACCAAATTAGTTTACATGTTAGACTTGATCCGACAGGTAAACAATGTTTTTTTAAATTTAGCCAAAGATTGTTGGTTATATATAAGCTACGATTACTTAATGCAAGAAGTTGTAAAAAGCGAAACTGGTTCTTCGACCATGCCACACAAAGTAAATCCTATTAATTTTGAAAATGCTGAAGGAAATTTTGACCTAAGCAATAGTTTGTTGTTTGCTCTTTCGAATAAATTTCCCCTCTCACGTCTGCAAAGAGATTTATCCGGAAGTACGGTAATGAGAAATATTGGAGTCGCTTTTGGATATATGGTGGTTGCTTTAAAAAATGTAATGCGTGGTTTACAAAAAATTTCTCCGAATAAAGAATTATTAAAAAACGAAATTATTGGCCATCCAGAGATGATGAGTGAAGCTTTGCAACTTTATCTTAAGGTTCATGGACAAGAAAAAGCTTATGAAAAAGTGAAAGAAAAAGTGAGAGGCAAAAAGATAACTTGGGAAGAGATGATTTCTGGTTTACCAATAAAATTTCACAAGGAGTTAGAAAATTGGAAAGTAGAAAATTACTTAGGATTGGCGGATAAGATTACAAAGACAGAGATCAAAAGAATTAGGAAAATTTTATACTCGAATAAAAATCCTAAATAATTTAAATTAATAAGGAGATTCTCATGAAAAATGTAGCCGTAGTTGGTTCTCAGTGGGGTGATGAAGGAAAGGGAAAGATAATTGACACGATTGCTCAAAAAAAAGATTTCAAAGCCGTGGTTCGGTATCAAGGTGGAAATAACGCGGGACATACTGTGGTTAAAGAGGGTATAAAATATGCGTTGCACCTCATTCCTTCTGGAATTCTTTTTCCGGAGAAGACCTGTGTAATTGGTAATGGTGTCATTATTGATCCTAAAGTATTTCTTGAGGAAATTGAAAAGATCGAATCTCGAATTGGTAAGAACCATGCCAAAATCTTAATTAGTGAAAAAGCGCATCTTATTATGCCTTGGCATATTATTCGAGATGGGATTACCGGTGGGAAGGTAGTCGGAACGACTAAAAGAGGAATTGGTCCTACCTATATGGATTATATTGAACGTACTGGAATTCGAATGATTGATACTGAAGATAAAAATGTTTTTCGGAAAAAAGTGGCAGATTCAGCTTCTTGGAATCGAAAATTAATTGAGACGATGCTTGATTTTCACAAAGTTCCCAAAAAAGAAAGAACGAAGTTAGATCTTGATGAGGCTTTGAATGAAAAGACTATTACCGAAAGTTATTGGAATTATCTCCTGAAGATAAAAAATAACAGTTCAATTACAATTGGAGATGTTTCATTATACTTAGATTCATTACAGGAAAATAATAAAGGGATACTTTTTGAAGGAGCACAAGCGATTTTGCTTGATGTAGCACATGGTACTTATCCTTACGTTACTTCTTCTCATCCGACAGTAGGCGGTCTTTTTGTGGGAACCGGTTTCCGTCCTCGAAAACTTGAAGTGATTGGAGTTGCAAAAGCATATACTACCAGAGTGGGCGAAGGACCATTTCCGACCGAGCTTTTTGATGAGGTTGGTAAAAAAATTCGCGAAGTAGGCGTGGAATTTGGAACCACAACCGGTCGTCCTCGTCGTTGTGGGTGGCTCGATCTCACTATTTTGAAATACGCTAAACTCATTAATGGTTTGGACGGAATTGCGCTCACGAAGCTAGATGTGCTAACTGGAATTAATCCTTTGAAAGTAGCGGTAGGATATAAGATTGACGGACAGAAAAGAGATACATTTACTATAAATATTGAGAAATTAAAACAGGTTAAAGTAATTTACGAAGAATTTCCAGGCTGGAAAGAGGATATTACCAAAGTAAGGAAATTCAAAGATCTACCGCGTAACGCTCAAAAATATGTAAATCGAATCGAGAAGTTTACTAAACTACCTGTAAAAATGATTGGTGTGGGACCTGATCGTAAAGCAGTGATAATAAAATAGAAAAAACTATTTTATCACTTCTTTGGCTTTTTGAAGGAAATGGAGATCTCTTTTTTGGATAAACTTTCCTTCGTAATCAGTTGGCTGATCTTTTTGGAGTTGAGCGATCGCTTCATCCAAGGTAATCCAGATTAGTCTGAAACCTTCGTCAATTTCGCTTTGTTCAAAGTGAGGAGTTCCTTTGCTGATAATTTTTCCATAGTAGCAGTGTGATGTTTGATGAAGGTTCCACTCTCCTCGATACTCAACGATTATCCCTATTTCACCGTTAACTTCAATTTCACTTCCGACCTCTTCCATCACTTCCCTTTTTAAAGCTTCAAGTACCGTTTCTCCTTTGTCGATTCCACCACCGGGTAGTTTATGGTATTTATATTTTGAAACATAAAGAATGGGAATTAAATTATTTCCATCAAAAAGGACAGCTCGTGAAGCGCTACGCTTTTTGACATTTTTAGCCGGAATCTCTTGGTCTTTAATTGTTTCGAGTAATTGCATGTAATTTACTTTACTTTGTTTGTAATAAATTCGTACACTTTCTCGACCATTTCAGTCCGTTGTGGTCCTTCGGGAAACCAATGATCAGCACCTTTAATTTCATGTAGTCTACCGTTTTTAACTAAACCTGCAAACTTTCGGCTTTGGGTAACAGGAACGCAGGTATCATGATCTCCATGAACAATAAACACTGGACAATTAATTTTTTTTGCTACTTTGTATGGCTTATTAAACTCGATATCTTCATAGAGAGAATATTTGAGTTTGTGTAATTTACCGGCATCTTCAATTTCCGTAATCCCTTTTTCCTTCCACTGTTTGATTTTTTCTATCCCTAAACTTTGGATAAGCTCTTGTCTATAATCACAAACGGGACAACGCAGTGCGAGAAAAATTGCTTCTGGAAATTTCGAAGCCGCCATAATGCTGGAGATTCCACCGAAGCTACTGCCAAGCAAACCGATTTTAGTGTATCCCCTATTTTTGACAAGTTCGATTGCTTTTATAATGCCGTCAACCGCCTTACTAACTGTGATATCCTCAAGTTTTCCGTAGCTTTCCCCGTGAGCAAAAAGATCAATCCTAAACGTGGCTATTCCTTTACCATTAAGTAATTCCACGAGGTTACCCCAGGATTTCGTATCTTTGCTGGAAGTAAAGCCATGTGAAATAATCACGATCGGCTTATCTGTAGAATCTGTGTTATTTGAAATAACTCCACACATCTTTTCGCCGTTTGAATTTTGATAATATATTTTTTCTTGCATAGCTTTAATACTCTTTCCATTTAAATTTTGGATGTCTTTTTTCGTATTCTGCTGTGGATTCTTTTATGGCTCGATGCCAAGGAATACCCTTTTTAGCTCCCACAATTCCGGCTAGAGCAGAACGACACAGAGTCGGGTCAACTTTAATAAGCAATTCTTCGAAAATTTCATAAAGATCACGAGCAATAAAATCGGTAGCAGTTTTGATTCCAATTTGTTCTAATTTCTTGATCGTTACTTTTCCAAGATTGGGTAAAGATTCCAGAGAATCTTTTGTCATATTATTCTATTTCTCCTACAATGACGGTATAGTTATGTCCATAAACTTTGGCGCATTTCGGGCAGGTTGTGTACCACATATACCATTTTTTAATTTTTTGTTTTTTCTCCTTCGCATATTTCTCAAAATCTTGACACCAAATACCGGTATCTTTGAAATTCCCATCATAGACTTTGGTTAAAAACTTTCCCGAAATCGTCACGTTTTCCGCGTTAGGAACTTCCTTATCTACAGCTAGATATAGATCCATGTTCCATTTATTCGTGTGATCAGAGAGGCACATCATTTCTGGCATTTTAGCTTGTGCTTTTTCAACTTTTTCAGTGACCCTTTTCATAACCGGACCGAAATTTACCGGCATATAAAAAACCGTGAACACTTTGTCTTTTATAAATCTTTTATCTTTCCAAGTCAGAGTTTTTTCATCCCAAGGGGTTGGGTCAAATTTTGGGCAACAGCCGGTTTCCGCAATTTCATTTTTGATCATAAAATTTCTCCTTTTTTATTAACAAAATCGATAACCATTGTATTAAATTTTTTGGACTCATACAAACACCAGGTATGATTACCGGTTAATTCCAAGAGCTTGGCTTGAGGAATTTTTGCTTTTAACTTCTTTATCTGTTCTGGAGTGAAGATTTCATCTTGCTTATTGGCAATAATCAAAGTAGGGACTTTTATCTTCTGAAAGTCACTAAAATCAGCATAAAGCAAATTAAAAACCACTTTACTTATTTGGTTAACCTTCTTTGATTTTTTGATTAAGCTGGTGAAAAAATCTTTGGCAATAAGATTAAAAACTCGGAGATCTTTATAGAATAGAAGGTCTTGAAATGTTCTTTTGAAAAAGAATTTATAAATAATTTTATTTCCCTTATCTTTTGTGGCGATTCCCGAAGAATTTACAAGAATTAGAAATTCGATTTGTGGAGAGATTGAGGTTAGATGTAAAGCAATTCCTCCTCCCAATGAATGTCCGATTAATACAATATTTTTTGCTTTTAAGTACTTAATAAAATCGAGAAAGAAATGAGCATATTCTTTATAATTCCAAGAAGATTCAGGAACATCAGAATCTCCAAAACAGGGAAGGTCAGGGGCGATCACGTGAAAGTTAAGAGATAGCTGTTTCAATAAGTTTGTGTAGGTTGAAGCTTTTACGCATCCGCCATGAAGGAAAAGTAGTGTTTGACCTGTTCCCCCTTCCAGGTATTTGATTTTACAATCTTTGTTTTGGAAAAATTTAGTTTGGAAATTTTCCATGTGATAATGTTAATTCATTGTTTTCGAGTGATATTTTTCCCAAATTCGACGAAATACAGGTAATGTTAAGGTAGAAATAAAGAAACCTAGTGCCGGGACAATCGCGTTGATCCAAGGTTTTTCGATGTTGATAAAGTGAAAATAGATAGCGACCGAAAAATAGGTAAAAATAATTAATAAAATTCTTCTTAAGAAGCTTACTTCCCAAGCCTTTTCAATCTCTACTTTTTGGTTTCTCTGTTCAATTTTGATGATTCTTTTCTCAAGATTAGAAAGATCTGTCATATATAAAATATAACTATTTTTTCGATGGAGGCAGTTTACTTAAATCGATCAGATCCATAAATAAAACTAATTTCAGAACTGGTTTTGTGGCAAAATAACTATAAGTAGCATTTGGAGGAATAATTATGACATCACCTGCTTTTCCAATCGTTTTATCACCATTAACTGTAAATTCTCCTTCGCCATCGATAATGAAGTAAAATCTGGGTTTATCCCCAATTACTCTCTGACCATGATCGCCTGTCACTTCCGCATAGATTATTGATCTTCCGTTATCTATGTTTGGAAATTGATAAAACCAGCCATCGTAAGCTTCGGTATTGTGGTTAACTGCTTCTTTTTGGGATATTTTTTGAATAGACATAATATTAATATTTTAACATATAATTATTTCCATTGGTAACGACGATTACTTCATTTTGTATATTTAGGAATTAACCCAGATAGGCACGTACAGCGATCGTAAATTCTGTTTGGGAAGGCTGATATTTTTTCTCTTTTTCTTGAAAATTTTTATCAAATTCTTCCGCTTTCTTCTCATCGAGATCATAAGCTTTGCTGTAGAAAAATTTCCACTTCTTTTTTCCAAAAAATCCCTTTTCCAGTTCCAGAACTAGTTGTCCGTAGGGGTACTTTCCTTCGCTATTACTTATCTGATAATCGATGCAGTTTTTGAATCCATGTTTACAATAGTTGTATGGACAACCGAGGACAATGATTGCTTTGACTTTATTCTTGATGGCGATTTCCTTTGTCTTATTGATGAGAGCCGTTCCGATCCCCTGTCTTTGAAAGGCGGGTAGAACGCACAGAGGCCCAAATGTTAAAGTGTCGATTTTGTTATTTTCTTCATCAACAATATATGATTTTGTATACATAATACTGCCGACGACTTTATCATCGACAACGGCAACATAGTCTAATTCAGGCACAAAATCCGGATGATCTCGCAAAATATGAGCAACGTAATGTTCATTACAGCCTGGCATGTAGAGATTCCAAAATGCTTCTCTGGTGAGTTCTTCGACTATGCGGTAATCTTTAGTTTTTTCGGGTCGGATGGTGAGGTTCATGGTAAAAAATGTTGGTGAAGTTTGAAATTATTTTATGAATTCCTGTAATTTTGTTCCCGAAGTAGTTGTTTTCCTAGCTATTATTTCTGTTTTTTGATTATAATTAACACCAGAAGCACCAGAAGAAATACTTTGTAAATTAACATTCAGGGTTGGAAATTCAGGAATGTTTTGGATGTATTGATTAACATCTTGTTTAGTAGCTTGCAATTCATTTAACAATATTCTATATCCTTCAATAAACGAATTCTGTAGTTGTTGGTTTTTTTTATTAAGTGATTCGTTTTTTATTCTTTGATAAGTTTTTTGGAAATCAAGGTAAAAGCTTTTAATATCAATATTAAGTTCGTCATTTTGTGTTTTTGTAAGATTTCCTTTATTTCTTTTAGTTAACTGTATACCAAACTTTACTAAAAAAAAGTGAGCCGTTCCATTTCGAATGGTGTATCTAAATATCTTTTGTAAGCGCTTATCATTGTATTGAGAATTATCTTTTACAAAATAGTTATCCCAGAAATATCCGAACGCGTGTTCATCTTTTTTTCCCTTTGATAATACAATACCTAATAATTCCATTCCACATAAGATTGTATGTACTGAAGGATAACTAAGTCCACCTATTGGCATGTCTAGTACTTTATAGATCATAGTATTCAGGTCACCAATTAGATAATCGTCTAAAAGTCGAAAGAAGGATTTGATGATATCTTGATTCATATTGTCGAAGGTTAAACTAATAGATTGATCTAAAGCCATCAATATCCCTGGCGGGGAGGGAGCCCAACAAATTGTTCACTAACATTCACAATTTCCGAACCCTTGATCCGACGTTGTCGGATGGATTCTCATCCGTATTCTATACTTCGACAAACTCAGATACTCTCGTACTGAGCTTGTCGAAGTACGGAGAACCGTTGACGAAGTTCGAACCTATTTTATGAAAAATTTCAATATAACTCTTGCCTCATCAACTATTTAAAATAGTGTAAGTTATTTACTTCGTAAGAGTCCAGAGATCTGTGAGTAATAATTTTTGAAAATCTCTAACTTGCTCTGCAAGTTTAAGATTATTTGTCATCTCAGGACGAGGGTCGATATAATAAACACCATCAAGTTTATTTAAAGCAACCGTATATCCAAGGAAATGGTTGGTCTTGAAAGTCGAATTGATTCCAAAAATACTTTTTCCTTTTACGGCTCTCTGAACATCATGCAAAAAAATAGCAATAACTTTTATGTCTCTTCCTAGTAACTTTGATAATAGAAATTTATCTAAAAAAATCTTGTCTATCCTATCTTTACTTGTAGTTTTTACAGAACCAACTATTTCTGATGGGTGTATGAATTTTGTTTCAGATGTCAAAATTGCTTTATTTTTTGAAAAGACAAGATCCAACTCATAAGACATAGTGTAACCTGATTGATTAGGTATAGGGAGATTAACTGTGCGTGGTTCACATTCCATTCCCAATTCTTTGATTATCAACTTAATTAAAACTTCAAATAACATTCCAATTCTCTTTCTTGACTGATTAGAATTATCAAAAGAATCTCCAATGCATCCAATAGTTTGTTGAATCGTATAAATTACACTATCTATTTCTCTAGACTTAATGTAATCATCGTATTTTTCATTACTTGTTATTTTTTCTCGTTGTTTCTGCAAATCAGACAGAAATGAAATAAATCTTTCGAATTTACTTTTCATCTCCTCCGGAAATTCAATAAAAAGATTGCTATTTAATGGACGAGTTATCTTATATCCATCGCTCTTACTATATTGGTAAAAAATATAATTATTTTGAGAGGGAGATACTATTCTGGTTGGATTTGAATTTTGAAGATAACTTAAAAATGCCTTAGCCATTTTAAGATAGTCTCCGAGTTGAACAAAAGCGGATTTGTCTTGTACACTTGCTTGTAAATCGTGTAAATTTATTGTTTTCATCTTATTGATTTTCTACGATTAGTATTTTCATGATCAAATTTTACCCAACGATCAATAGACCACTCCTTTACCATTTCTACTCGATTTGCAGCCATTTTACAATAGCTTCTTGAAAGATCGCATCCCTTCCATCTTCTCTTCAATTGCTCTGCTGTCGTAATTGTTGTCCCAGATCCCAAAAATGGGTCGAGAACCAAATCACCTTCATGAGATGAGGCTAAAATGATCTTTCTTAATAACTCTTCTGGCTTTTGGGTTGGGTGAGATGTTCTTTCTTCAGCACCATTACTTATCGTTGGGATTTCCAAAACATCACGTGGTTTTGCCCCTAAAGGATTTGGACTCCATAATTTCCCTCCGTTTTTCTCCTTTCCATATTGGCTCGTTACCGCCTGTGGATGAACGGGATATTTTAAAGTGTGATCACCATAAGGTATACGGACAAAGTCGACATTGAAAATAAAATCCTTACTCTTTCTCAAATGTAAGATGCTCTCATGTGATCTTCCCCAATCATTTCCTAAGTTGGCTTTATTCTTATAATGCCATATTATCCACCGACAACCTTTAAAAAACTTCATGGCAGGATGTTTTAAATCAGCTAAAATTTCGGAAAATCCACAAATGTAAAGAGATCCATTCTTCTTTAATATTCGAGACGATTCCTCAATCCACCTCAGAGACCATTCAATATACTTTTCTTGAGATTCAAAATTATCCCACTCTGCCTTCTTAATATTATAAGGGGGATCAGCGAATATAAGGTCAACTGACTCAGAATCTAGATCCTTAAGCCAGGTTTCTGATTTACCTAACCAGATTTCACCATGAGGATGTGTGTAGAATAAAATTGGTTTGCTTTGATTCGATAAATCATTATCAATTCTCTGGAATCTTCCTTTCCTTAATTCATCTCCGAACAAAGTTAGTGATTTTATATTTTTTTTCATACTGTTATATTATTACAAACCCCTTCTTTCTTCCTGAATCTTTTCATGTTCAATTTGTTTGTCAAGAGAATCTATCATTTCATCCAACCATCGCTTTACATTATCATTATCTTCATTTTTTTTAAAAGCTACTAACTGTTCCTTCTTTTGTTGATAGTGTAGGCTTGCAGGACCAGACCAGCCTTCGGTATAAAAGTTTGCACCCATTTCTTTCCGAACATCGTTCCTACCTCCATATCGTGCTAAAACCTCTCTTGCCCAACATATTTTTCCTTCCTCTCTGAAAAGGAGCTTCGGAACGAAATAGGCGACATACCAAGCTCTCTTTTTAACATTTGCATCTACCCACTTCCATACTTTTTTTGGTGGGAAAAACGTTAATGCACCTGACATTCCCGCTGGCGAATGTTCACTTCCTCTCAGCCATTCTTTTATATGAAATGCTCTTGAATCAATTGGTGGACCAAGATATTTAGCAGCGATATCCCATACCTCCGAGGGGTGATTTCGTGCAATTCCATCGATTACCTCTTGAGTCTGCGAATGATATTCCCCTAAGATACTATCATCTTCGCCAAAATGTTCCAGCATTACTTCCGCTAAGGGCAAGCTCTTCTTTGGATAAAGCTCGATAAACTTATTTCCAATCTCTTTCCAGTGAAAGTCGTCCATTTGGTTTCGTCTACCTTCTGACGGTTTTTTAAACAATGAAGGATGTGTGAGAAGCTTTAAAGTTAGGGTATCTGGTAATTTGTGCTGAGACTCTTTTCTTAGATAAAAGAACTGATATAAATCAAGAGCAATCGAAACAGCATAATCCTCTGGACATTCGAGCAAAAATTCTATCCACTTCTTAAATATGTCCTCAGACAGATCTCGAATAACACTTCCGAGACCAAATACACGAAAATGTCCAGGCGTGATTACTTTCTTTTTGGCTAATTCCAACACTCTTAAAGCTGCCCTGTATGACATACCAGATCGCCAAGTAAGGTCGGATACCCAGCTAGCTAGTTTTTCGTCTTTTGTTAAATCGTCTAGCAACGACTCCCATTTCTCCTTATCTTTTTCAAACAATACTCGCAGATATCCACCGATAAAGTAATCGCTAGAGTTGGGCTGTCTACTTACCTTACGCTGTGCATCTAATAGCATTGGTAATAAGGAAAAATCTTTATCCAGTTGACCCAGTTCATTACCAAATCGATACCCGCTCTTTGCTTCATTTGTTACTAACCAACTAAGTTCTGGTTTAAGCAGCTTAGGATCATCGACTACCTGTTGTGCAAGTTTTTTTATTGGAATTTCTGCCTTATCTACCCTGTTCCCGTCTTCGTCGAAACTATCTTCCAGGAGATCCATTCCAACATATCTCCTCATGAGAGAACTAAAATCGCTACCTTCCAGATCATCTCTTAATTTCTCCCATTTTTGTTTCATCTCAGCTGGCATATCTTTTCCGTCATAGTGGAGAATAGCAATCACTCTTTCTAGAATTTTTTCCTTGTTCCCATAAGGATTTTTTGATAATTCAGTGATGTTTGCAATTATCATGTCTGTTAGCTTCGGAATCTTACCTAAACCTCTTGAGTTATCAAGAAGAACATCAATTGCCTGATCCTGCTCATCTTCTGGTAGGACTTCCAGTTTGCCATATAAAAGTTCCCAAACCTTCTGATAGGCATCCCACAATTCGTCATATGTTTTTGCTCTCCACAGTTGAGCTTCTCTTCGCACTCCCTGATACTCCGCACCTATCATACGGGTAAAATGTTGGGATTCTAGTGCCTTATCACACGCCCGAATAGCAAGTTTCCGTCCTTCTTTTGAATCAGAATTGAGTGCCTCCTGAAGGACAGGTAGCCTTTCTTCTGGTGGTGCTTCAGTTGATGAAAGACCTACAGAAAATAGGTCTGCGAAAGTTCCACTAGCGTTATTGGCATAAGTTTCGTTTTCAGCCTCACCAAGAGCAAGAAGCAATCTTGCAGCATCAGCAAATAACTCTCTCCATACAACTATCTTTTCTAAAGCCCAAACAACATTTCTACGAGCTTCCCTAAACTCTAACAGTTCTTTTTTTCCCCACTTACCAATTGTTTCTTGTAAAGTTGCCAATGCCGACTCAGGATCAGCTTCGGTCAATTTTAAAAAAAAATCTCCGCCGAGCTTGGTTTTTATAAGTGTCCCATCAGAAAACAAACCATCTTTACCTAAAATTGCTTTAGCAAAATCTTTTCCTTTTTCTGAGGTTGCGATGTAAGGTAAATGGTCAAAAAATCTTTCGAGAAGATCAGCTCTAAATTCTTGTGGGATACTTTCAATAAATTCCTCGAACTTCTTCTTCGTAAAACCGTGAGATTCCCACCATTCTTTAAGCAAGTATATTCTCAGCATGAAGGGGGTGACATAAATGTAATGCTGTCCCTGGATAATTCCTCTTTTTCTTTGTTCAGTCACTGCGTCTTGAAAGTCTGCAAATTCTACGCCCATCGTTTGTGCGACCCACTCGGATTCCTTTGATAATTTCCCCTCATAGCCAACTTTGCTGAAGAGGGATAGTCCCTGCAATACCTTCTTTGTTTTTCTAAAATGATCAGTTGTAAGATCTCGTCCACCAATCAAGCGGTTCATTAAAGCCTCATCGCTAACATCCAAAAAATCTTTTTGGTCATCGGTTTTACTGGCTAAATAACTTTCAGCTAGTAAAACGCCTATTCGTGGATAGCCGTCTGCAAATTGACTTAGTCTATCAATAACATCATTTGGCAAGGCTGATGCTTCGGCTTTTAGGATTGTTTTAATGGAATCTTGACTTAATTTAGTTACTTTAAGTGATAAGGAAGGAGATGGGATATTTCCTATCTCATAAGACAAAGTGATCAAAGCTAGTCGATTTCCTCTGGAAGAGAATGAGCGGACAAATTCGTCGTGCTGTTGTAAATCGCATTCGTCTATAACCACAATGGCAGACAGGTTTTGGTCATTTTGCAAAGTTGTGAACAAGGATGACAAACGGAAAGCGTCCGCCTTGACATAAATAACCCTTTGTTTTAGGTCGTCGGGAGCTAAAGCTTCATAAACAAACCTAGTTTTACCAATTCCTGAAAGCCCAGTAATTCTGAAAACAACACATTGCCCGTTACAATTTCTCAGTTTATCCGATATCTCTTCGGCTAATTTCTTTCTCTCGTCATCAAACACAAACGCCTTTGGCAACTGGATTTCTCTGTTTTCTTCCCATGAGGAATACGGCAAACATTGGCTAAGATCGTTTTTGAACCAAGCAACTAAAGAAGGAAAGCGTTCAATAAAACCAATCAACTGAGTCGCCGTGTAAAGGCGGACTTTAGGATTGGGGTAACCCAATCGAACAAGTTCGTCTTTAATGGCTTGCTCTCTTGGGGCAGTAGCTCTTGGACTTGTTATGTCGGCAAATAGAACGAGCGTATAAGTTCCGTCAGCATCAAGAATTTTTTTTATTTCTGGCTTCAGCGGTTGATTTAAATCGTTTCCTATATGAAGTTCTTTTTTACAGGCAGCTGGAATAAGGTCGGAGGATTTTATTTGGTATCCACTTGTTCCATTGGGAATCACTTCATCCAAAGTCGGACCTGCATCATTTACATAAGCATCAACTCCACCATCTCCAACATTAATACACTGAGGAACATTGATGATATTTTGCCCAACTCCCACTCTTCCAGCCTCTGCCCACAAGAGTCTTCTAAAGGAGTCAACGGCACGATCTTGACCAAGATTGGTTAAATCACTTACCTGCAAGGTAAACGGTGTAGTTGTCATTCTTCTTTTTCTTTGCTTTCTAATATTGTTTCAATATCTTTTGGATCGTAACGTCTATCACCACGCTTGCTTACAATGATCGCTTTTAATCTGCCACTTTTATCCCATCGTCTTAGTGTTTCCACATGAACATTTAATATATCTGCTACTTGACGGATATTTAATAATTTTGGTAGGGACGTATTTTTCTTCTGCATAACTCAACTTAATTATACATTATTTTTGTAAAAGATAAATTATTTTTATAGTAACTTCGTTTGTGATTAAAAGCAGATTGTAATATAATCTATCTATAAAATTCAGCGGCGAAACAATGGTTTTTACAACCAGTCTCAAACCTAAAAGTGGGGCAATCCCATTGGGTTTGAGGCTTCGCCGCTGAAAAACACCAGGGGTTGTCCCGCTTTTCGTTTGGGCACCCCAACTAATAAATTAAAGGAGGTTGCTCATGGAAGATAATCAAAATCAAAACACTCAGCCAATAATTGAAAAGAAATCGTTGATAAATAAAAAGAACGTAACTTTCCTCCTTATAATTATTGGTATTATTAGTCTTGTAGGCTTGTCTAAGCTATTTTCAGCAGCAAGTAATACACTTGACGATGCTAACGTAAGGAGACAACAGGAAGAGATACAAAAAGAAGCAGAGAAAGATGAATTTAATAGAAAAAGAGACCTACTACGTGCAAACCTAAAAGAAGTACTCTTACAGCAGGATAGTATATTTACGCAATTTCAAATGGAAACTATAAGTGATTATGTTTCCCTGGAGTTAACCGTTTCTGATAGTTGGTATTATACTGAGAAGTATTTACAAGATAGAATTTTAGATGATGCTTTCCAAACGTATAATCTACTTGCAGTCAAACATGGACTTAGAACTGAAGGCGATCTTGCGTGGCCTATAAACATAGTGGACGAATACGGTGTTGAATTAGCAAAAAAGGGTCGGCTCTAAATTATATGATATTTGAAATCTACTAAGGCTTAGTCTCTCTATCATTGGCTACTCATTTTGGGACAGTAATTCTATAGCTTTATCTAAACACTTAGCAATTTCATCTTTATGTGGTGATTGTCTGATTTCGTTTGCAACTTCAGCACTAGAGAGATAACCAACTTTCGGTAAGAATATACCTTCATTCAATATGCTGGGGTAAAGCTCTTTCTCGGCTTTGAACAGGTTTACGAAGGCAAGAATTAAGCGATAATCGTCAATACCGTTAAAATCTGTTTCAGATAATTTCGATAATAATTTGTCAGTAATGTTTTTTATTATTTTAGTCTGTCTATTCCTAACTTCATAAATTGATAAATCTTGACTATCCAACACACTACTTTCAATTTCTTTAAGCCTTTTTTTTCTTTCTTCGAACCACATTTCTTTAGAAGCCTTGTCCTTCACCGTTCCCAAAGGAATATCATATTTTTCTGATACCATGGAGACGGTTATTGTTTCCGAAGAAAAGTAATATTTTTTTAGCGTTAGCCAATCAATAGTTGTTTTTGCCATTTTGGTTCAGTAAAAGCATGTCATTATGCTATTATATGCTTGACAAGCATTACATACTAGTATATACTAACCTAAATTTGAGGTCAAATAAAATGAGCGATTTAAAATCCAAAGACGAGCTTAAAAGCTATTTCAGAAAATATAGTATCAAAAAAATCCAACTATTGAATGAGATTTCCAAAGGACTTTCTACCACATTTGGCTTAAAGGAAACTATAAAAATGGACGTTAAACCCTTGGGTGGACAAATCTCGTCTTTAGTAAGAACTCAAATTGATGGTGAGCCACTCATACAGCCAGTAGCAAGGGATGAAAAGTATGGTATTATCTGGAAATCTAATGACAGAATTGCTTCCAAAGAAACTATAAATCAGGCTACTAGCGAGATATTAAAAGAGGTTAACGAATGGCAAAAGAGCAAATAAAAACTCTCGGAGAACTATTTGAAGAATTGAAAACGGTGTCAGGAACATTTTCTCAATACATATGGCAACAACCTATTAGTCTCATCTTTGATGAAAATAACGGTAAGTTGTTGGTGTACGAAGGTGGAAAAGAATTAAGAAATAGACTTTTTATTCGAAAACTATCAAAAAATAAATAATTATTCTGAAGTATGATGAAGAGCCAAGAATTGAAATAAGGCTCTTTCTCTAAAGTGAATTGGAAAAGGCACGATTATAATATCGTGCTTTTTTTTATTTGCTTTGTCGTAGAGGGTCCGACCGTTGCGGATGTTTGGGCGACGTAAAACAAAATCAAACAAAGATTAACGGCGACCGACCGAAGCGACCGACGGTGATTATTAAAAAGCCAGATGGAAACTTCAGAGATAATTTTCTATCTCTAAGAATACATCTAGATATAGATATCACCAGAGGGAGCGAGGGAGGGAAGGGATGAAAGTATTAGGGTATTCAGGAAAAGGCGGAGCCTTTTATGAGTCGACAAAGTGACAACAAAAACACAAAACAGGTCCGAATTGATGCCGAACTGCATAAATTACTAAAGATTGAAGCAGCTGAGACTAGAAGCACCATCAAAAGGCTAATAGAGTCTATTATTTTGGAATCGTATGACCCTACTACTAACAAATGGAAAAAATAATGGGATTATCAAAACAAGCTGTAAGTGACTTTAAAAGTGCTTACTTTAAAAGGTACGGAAAAGTTATATCGGATACAGAAGCTCAGGAAAAAGGTCTGGAATTACTAACTTTTTTCAAAATTATTTACAAGCCAATCCGAACTAGTTCGAATAACGATTGGAAACAAATTGGAGGTAAAAATGAATAAATATGAAAAATTAGTCAAAAACTTTGTTCAAAAAGCTAATAGTGGGATAAGGGTAAGTGCAACTAAAGCCATAAGAATGTACTGTTTAGATTGCATGGGATACCAATATAAAGAGGTTGATAGATGTCCCAGTCAATTAAGATGCCCATTATTCCACTTTAGAAAAGGTAAAAATACTACAGGGATATCTAATACTAAAAAGAAGGTATCGGAAATTAGTCTTCGAAATTTATCGGAAAGAAAATCCAAAGAATGAAACGTAGTGTCAGTTGGAAGCATTATAAAAGAACTCGGTAATAAAACTGTATATTATTGACTTAGAAAACCTACTGTGTGATGATTAAGTCGTGCTCAACTTAATGAATCGTTTTTTTAGATGGCCGTCTTGGACAACTTGAAGCGATTCATGTTGAGCACAACCAGGGCGGCCTTTTAAGTATGAATGACCAAACAAATCTACAACAATTAAAGTTTTTCATGTACTGTCGTAAAAGCACGGATAGCGAAGACCGACAAGTTGCTTCTTTGCCTGCTCAGATAAAAGAGCTCACAGAAATCAAGGATCGTGAGAAGCTAAATATTGTTGATGTATATCAAGAATCTCATTCTGCCTTCCATCCAGGTAGACCAATGTTTAACGAAATGCTTGAGAGGATTGAGAATGGTGAAGCTGATAGTGTTTTAGCATGGGCTACCAATCGCATTGCAAGAAACTCAAAAGATTCAGGGGAATTCATTTATTTAATAGACCAAAAAAAAATAAAGGTTGTCAAAACGAAGGATCGGACTTTCTACAATAATTCTGATGATAAATTCACACTTAATATCGATTTTACAGTAGCTAAAAAATCCTCAGACGACTTGAGTGCTGTAGTTCAAAGAGGAAATAGAGAAAAGTTTTTCGAAAGACGCGAATGGGGTGGAGTGGCCAAGATTGGATATTTGAACTATACAGATCCGATATCAAAAAAGAAGAAGGTAATTTCTGACTCTAGTAGATTCCAGCTTATAAGAGATGCTTTACACCTCATGATTTACAAAGGTTATACCCCTATGGAGGCTTTGGATGTTCTGAATAATGAATGGCAGTTTACCACCAGAAAGACACTTAAACTCGGCGGTAAACCAATGAGCCGTACCAGTTGGTATGACATTATTAAAGACTCATTTTATTTTGGTTTAATGGAAAGAAAAGTTGATGGGAAAAAGGAAACTATTATGGGAATTCATGAACCAATGATATCAGAAAGAGAATTTGAAAAATTACAGGTTCGGCTGGGGAGAAAAGGCAAACCTCATTATACGAAGAAGAATTTCGCTTACAAAGGTGTCTTGCGGTGCGGGGAGTGTGGAGGAAGTGTAACTTGTTACGATAAATGGCATATTGTTTGTCCAAAGTGCAGAGAGAAGTTTCATAAAGGCAAAAATACAATTCAATGCCCAAAGTGTGGAATGTTTATTGATGAGATGAAAAATCCCACGATTTATCATTTTGTTCACTACGAATGTGTAAATAGAAAAAAAGGAAATAATTGCAGTCAAGGGACTCTAAGTCTTGATGAACTTGAAAAAAAGATTGATAAAGAAATTGGTAGATTTGAAATACCAGAAGAGTTTCGAAATTGGGCGATAAAATATCTTAACGAACTCAATTCAGAAGAAGAAACAAGAGATAGTTCTGTTAAAAATGACTTAAAGAAAGCTTATACCGATGCTGATACCCAACTTAAAAATCTTGTTAGATTAAGAATCTCTCCTGAGTATAATTCCTACGATTCAGAAAGAAAATCTTTATACGAAGATGAGGAAGAAAGGCTTATCAGTCTGAAGAAAGATGTAAAGAAAAAATTGGATGAATCTGATAACGATCAAGAAAAGTGGATTAAGTTAAGTAAAGAGACCTTTGACTTTGTTACATACGCAAGATATTGGTTTGAGCATGGGGATGTTAAAGATAAAACGCTGACTTTACAAAAGCTTGGTTCGAACATTTTTGTTAAAGACAGAAAACTATGGATAGATGGGAATCAATCGTATTTCTTAATTGAAAAAGGCAAGAAAGAAGCATTGAAAGTTGCCAATGAGTTCGAACCTGGAAAATATACTGAGCTAGAGCCTTCCATGCTTGCTATTGACACTGTTTGTCAAGCATGGCGGAGAGGGAGGGATTCGAACCCCCGATGGGTGTGAGCCCATAACGGTTTTCAAGACCGTCGCATTCAACCGCTCTGCCACCTCTCCAGAAGAAGCAGGACAAGCTTCTTCGTATTCTATCAAAAAATAGCCACAAATGTTAGATGTTACCTAAAAAGTTCTGTTGTAAGATATCGGTCTCCCCTATCCGGAAATATGGTTACAATAATTCCATTGTTTAGGTTTTTTGATATTTCAATAGCTCCCCAGAGTGCTGCACCAGAGGAGATTCCCACAGAGATCCCGGACTTATTCATCAAATCTCGAGCCAGCTCAAAAGCGACTTCATCAAGAACATTAAGTTTTTTATCAAGTTCATGAGGTCTAAAGATTGAGGGTGTATAAGCGCTCATATTTCGAAGCCCCTGAATTTTTGATTTTTCTTTTGGTTCAATCCCAATAACTTGAATTTGCGGATTATATTCTTTCAACCTTCTTCCGATTCCCATTAAAGTTCCTCCGGTTCCCATTCCGGCGACAAAGTGAGTGATATTGGGAATATCTTTTATAATTTCTGCTCCGGTTGTCTCATAATGAGCTAGCACATTAGCTGGATTATTAAATTGGTCAAGCATTAAATATTTATACTCTTTATCATTGACAATGATCTTTCGAGTGACTTCAATCGCATGATTTGTGCCTTTTTCTCCGTCGGTTAAGATAATCTTTGCCCCATAAGCTTTCAGGACTTTTCTTCTTTCTAGACTAGCACTTTCTGACATTACCGCTGTGAAATGGTATCCTTTTATGCTAGAAATCATTGCCAATCCGATACCGGTATTACCACTGGTTGCTTCTATGATTTCTGTTTGTGGAATAATTAACTTTTTCTTCTCTGCATCCTCAATCATGTATTTGGCTATACGATCTTTAATAGATCCACCCGGATTATTTCCTTCTAATTTCGCGATAATTTTGACATTCTTGTTGGAAGAATATCTTGGTAATTCAATATTCGGAGTATTTCCGATTGTTTGTAAGATATTTAAAAGTTTCATATTTTTCCTTCATAACTAAAAAATCCTCCGTGTTTGGGAGGATATTTAAAAATTTATAGATACAAAAAATTAGTCCCAACACGAGTATGAAAGGGTTTTGAAACAACAATTATGATGGAATAAATTAATAGTATTCATAGTTTTTATTTATGGGCGAGAGAGGACTCGAACCTCCAAGGATTTAACTCCATATGGTCCTAAGCCATACGCGTATACCAATTCCGCCACTCGCCCGAAACATCTGCGTGAAGATTATACAAGAAAAAACTGTAGATTAAAAGTTTTTACTCTTATTTAGTACCAAATCTTTGACTTTTTCGTGTGTTTGCCATTCCAAACTATCATCAAGCGGTTGTATCTTTGTTTCACCATATTTAATTTCCAGAGCTTTAGAGATTAAAAAGTCAGCAACGTGTGGGTTTTTAATTAAAAACCCGTGGAGGTAAGTTCCAAGGAAGTTATTACTAACTATTCCTTCGGTTTCATCTTCACCGTTATTCCCCCACCCCTTTATTACCTTTCCAAGGTTCTTATCTTTTCCACTCAAAAAATAGGTGCGGCCGCCGTGGTTTTCAAAACCAACTAAAGTAGTTACAGGTTTGGAAATTTTATTTATCTCGGTTTGAAATTCATTATTTATTTCCGTAACAATATTACCGATACAGCGAGGTTTTTTATTTCCGTAGTGAATTGTGTACTGAGGGAAGATTTTTAAGCCCGGAATATCCGCGCCTTTTCCGGGTGTGAATTTAAAGCTAGACATCTTTTTTTCAAAGTTTGCGGGGTTAAATTCATTAAACTCATCATCACAAAGAGGGTGATAAAAATGCCCCAGGAGTTGGTAACCGCCGCAAGCAAAAAGACCCGGAATTCCTTTTTGGTGTGCTTCCTGTAAGATTTTTCTTTTGTTATTAAGCATATCCTGAACAACGATAGCTTGTTGTCGATCTTGGCCACCACCCATTAATATAATATCGACTTTTTGTAATTTGATCGTGTTGTCAAAATTAATCTCCAGAATTTCCGTTTTTATTCCCCGCCATTCGATTCTTTTTTTGAGGGTTAAAACATTTCCGTAATCTCCGTAAATGCTCATTAAATTTGGATAAAGCCAAGCGATTGTAATCTTTTTCATTTAATTAACATCCTTTTTCATTTTGTGAAAAGCATACAGTGGGTACAAAATACTAGCAGCGTAATCAACTATTGTAATAGATGTTACCACTACCGTCATTAAAGTATATCTTTCAAAGGTTAGAAAATAGATAAAGTAGTAAGTTAAAATTGTGTTCGGAATAAATCCAAATAAAGAAATTATTACATATTGGGGAATTGTAATTTTCGTAAGTCCGGCAGCTAAAGAAAGTGGATCTGTAGGAGGTCCACCCAAAAATCTAATTATGGTAAAATTCTTAAGATTGAGTATTTTCAAAAGCGCTTTTGTCTTTTTAATCGTTTTATCTCCCCCAATTTTCCTGATAATCGGTTCTCCCCATCTTCTCACTAAAAGAAAATTTATAATATGTCCAAGATAATTTCCGATGTAGACATAAATTAAACCCCATTTTTCTCCAAAGATCCACATTCCAGCGACCCAAAACGTAGGGGCTGCTACAAAAGCAACCACTGTTGTCAAAGCCGTGAGTGAGATAAAAGCAATCGGAGTAAAAATTCCAAAAGACAAGATAATCGGTTTGATAAATTCGACCGTAATGTGTCTTTCTAAAAGATAAAAGAATAAAACTAAAAGTAATAATCCTATCAAAAGAAGAATATTTTTTTTGGTCAAAAGATCTTTTATCGAAGATTTTTGCATAATTTTAATTACTTAAATGAACTTCCGGTTAAAATTTTCCGCACCTCCAACATGGCAGTGTATGTGGAGAGAATATATAAAGTTTCTGTCGTTGGAGTTTTTGTTAATGCCTTAAAAATGGCAGTTTTAATATCAGTTTCAATGTTACTCATCTTCATTGTTTGATTACACATCTCATATTTTAGTCTTAAAGCCATATCATATGCACGAGTACCGGAGATCGTCAGATTCATATGAGGAAAGTGAAGTGGAGAGAAATCAATATCAGCAATCCAAGAAACATCTTCTCCGTCAGCAATTTTATCATTCAGGATCATGAGCACATTTTGAGGGTTTTTCAAGGCGATTGTTTCAATTGACTGCGAGAATCCAGTAGGATTTTTTGAGAGCAAGAGGAATACATTTTTATCGTTGACCTTAATTATTTCTTGTCTGCCAAAACTTGGTTGAAACGCAGAAATGGTTGCAGATACTTTTTCCGGATCCAAATTCAATTTTCTCACGGTTAAATAGGCCGCGAGGATATTGTAAACGTTGTAAGTTCCGATTAAATTTGTTTTCAAAGAAACTTCTTTTTTACCTATAACTTTGATTTCAGTTTTATCTTTGTCCATAGAGACTTTGGTTGCGGCAAGATCTAGAAGCGGATTATGGCTTTTACAGTTTGGGCAGGAGAATAGTCCTAGATGGGAATAAAAGTATTGTTTGTAATTAAGTTGAGTCAGACATATCGGACAGTAAGTAGAATCAGCGTAGTGTTTTCCTTCTGTTTTTACGCTCGGGTCGGTGATACCGTAAAAAGCAGTTTGTAGATCTAAGTTTTTGTTTAGACAGGCAATCACTGGGTCATCAGCATTCAAAATAAGCTGCGTTTTTGAATGCTGATTTTGTAGTGACTCACACCACTTTTTGGTTAAATTATCGAGCTCTCCATAACGGTCTAGCTGATCTCGGAAAAGATTATTAAGAACGATAATCTTAGGTTGCAACTCATTCATAACAAAAGGAAGAGCTGCTTCATCGACTTCAAAAACTCCGTAATCAGCTCGTATTTTCATCTCGAGATTACTGTTTTTGATGATAACCGAAGCAATTCCTCGTAGTAAATTAGAGCCTTCGATGTTATTGATAACAGAAAATCCTTGATCTCCGATAATCTTGGCGATCAGACTAGTGGTGGTGGTTTTTCCATTTGTCCCTGAAACTAAGATAACTCCTTTGGAGAAGCTACTTTTAAAATCATGGCAGAAATGAGGATTAAATTTTAAAGCAATTAATCCAGGAAGAGCAGTTGCTGAGCCTTTCCCAAGCATCTTTAAAATGAATGTCGTGAATTTACCAACAACAATTAATACAAAATTCATAATTATAGTCTATCAATTTAAAGGGAAAAATGAAAATATAGATAAGAAATTAGAGTTTTGAAAATTGTGAGATCTCCCATTGGAAAAATTCCACTCCGTCACGCCAGGCATGACGTTTGTTGGGATCTGGATTATAAGCACTCGGAGGAGTGTAGCTATATTCAATTTCCGCCACAGTATCAAGTCCCTTATCAAAGTAGTTTTCTCGGATGCCCTTTCCGACTTTATCAATTCCTTCATCCCAATTTTCGAATCTTAAGACCTGAGACCCGTAGATTCCCCATCCCCAACAGTTATGCGAATTACTCGGAATATTTTTTCCAAAGGTAGATTCTTTGCCGCAAATAGCTGGTAGCAGTGTCCAAGGGAGGTTGTATTTCTCCGCAACATCGATAAAGGTTTGAGCATGTGGAGCAAGTGGAGATTTTTGCCATTCTAGATATTGACGTAGCAGTGCGGTTTTTCCGTCAAGAGCCGTGATACTTTCTCCCAAAACCTGTCCTTCTGGAGGAGCCTGGCGATAGAGAGAATATTCAATGTAATGAGGAATACTTTGAGGAGAGTTCTCAGCCAGTTGCAGGGCAAATTCAGAATTATTAACTGCAAATAACAACCCAAAACTCGAAACTAAAGCAGTTACAAGAAGTATGGGTGAAAGTATGAGGCTGATTGTCCGGAACGTTTTTCGAGAAGGCAGTTTGATCATGGTCAAAATGATTAAAACTGAGTAAATTTTTACAGCAAGTAAATTATACTCATAAATTTCGAAAAATTGCAAATTTGTACTTTTATTTATGAGTAAGAGAAAAATACCTTGATTAATTATAATTTAGATTTTCGATATATGCACAATGATCATTTACTTAAAAAGCAAATTTATGCCCATATAGCTCCATACTTCTAAATTTATTTAGAAATCTTGCTTTGTAACTTAATTTATTATTATATGGGTTAATACTCTCTTCGTTGTCGAAGCGGGCTCAACTACTTTTGTTATAATTAGAGTTAGTTATGTATATAAGTCATATTATGTAAAAAGATATAAACAATAACTTAATGGTTTATAAATCCTATTGTAAGTTCTAAAATAAGAAAAGAAATATAAACTAAAATAAGAATTATTCCTTCCACAGTATCAAGCTTTCTTTCACTTCTTAAAAAGATATTAAAAAGAATTAAAATAACAACCATAAAAATTGCAGATGAATAAAAAATTGAAGGATTTTGGATTTGAATTGGATTTATTATCGCCGCAATTCCAAGGACTAAATTGATATTTGTGATTACACTTCCCATAATATCGCCTAAAACCAATTCGGAGCGAGATTTTAGTACTGCTTGAGTTTCAAATATTAATTCCGGCATTGAAGTTCCCATCGCGACCAAGATTAAACCAACGAAAGTTAGAGAAAGATTTAAATTTAATGCAATTCTTTCAGATGAAACAAGTAACAGTTTGGAGCATCCCAACAAAATCGCAATTCCAATACCAAATAGAATAAAATTTGTTATAACATTTTTTTTCGAGATACCGTTTTCTAAGGACTTGAATTCAGCTTTTTGTTTTAGTAGTCTGGAGATATACAAGATATAAAAGCAAACAAGAGCAAATCCTTCTAACCTTCCTAAGTAGCCATCTGCAAGAAGAACTAGCGGAAAACTTCCTAGTACTAGCATATAAAGTGAGTCCCTTTTGGCGATAGTAGAGCGTACTCGAAGATTTCTAGCAATAATAATAGAAATTCCAATAACTAATGATAGATCAATAATGTTTGAACCAATAACGTTTCCCAGAACCAGTACAGATTCATTTGCAAGAGCTGCATTTATTCCAATCATAAGTTCTGGAAGAGAAGTTGCAGTAGCCATTAGCAGAAAACTAATTGCAAATTCGCTTAAGTGGAAAAATCGAGAAATAATTGTTAAAGATTTAATTAGAATTTGGGCTGATTTTGCCATAAGTATTCCGGAGATCAGAAGAACTAAAGCCCAAAAGACTGTGTTTAGAATCATACCTAAAATTTTATAGGGATAAACTGTAATTGTAAAGAATTATCGGATTAACAATAAAAAAAGGGGGTTCGTTTTACGAACCCCCTTTAAATTCTTAATGTTTTATTTAAGATCTTAATTTGTGTAATATTCTAGTTTGGATTTAAGCGTATCTTTTTGTTGAATACCAACCAATCTTTCAGATTCTTGACCATCTTTAAAGATTATCATGGTAGGAATGCTCATTACTCCATACTTTTCGGATTGTACGGGATTTTCATCGACATTAAGTTTCGCGACTTTTGCTTTTCCATCCATATCTTTTCCAAGCTCTTCAATAATTGGACCCATGGTTTGACAAGGACCACACCAAGGTGCCCAAAAGTCAACTAAAGCAACTCCTTTATAGTTAGAGATTTCTTGTTCAAAATTTTGGTCTGTGACGTGTGTTTCCATAAAACTCCTTTTAATTTCTTTTTAAAATTTCTTTCATAAATTTTAGCAATTTTGTTTGATCGTTATTCACTATACAAGTTTCTGATTCTTTTTCAAGCAAATTTAGATTTACTTCAGAAAGGGCATTACGTATAGCCGCAATTTGTTGTGTAATTTCAAGGCAATCACGTTTTTCTTCGACCATTTTTAGAATTCCGTTTATCTGTCCTTGAATTTTTTTGAGGCGAATTTCAGTATCATTATTCATAAGGAATATACTATACCAGAGTATGGTATATTGTCAAGAGTTATTTTAAATATACTAAAGTATTTTTTCATTTTCAAGGGTAGACAAAAAGTTTATTTGCCGGTACAATAAACCTTCCGACTTTACTTTAATATACCCAACTTCATTGAAATTACGAAATTATTGTTGGGTATAACCTGAATTATTAACATTGTTTTTTGTAAATTGGAGTAATTCAGATATAGAAATAACTTATGGATAATATTTTAGAAGTTCAAAAATTAAAAAAAACTTTTTACGAAACTAAATTGAAAAATTGGAAGTTTAAAAAAGTAAAAACAGAAGCAGTTAAAAATATCTCTTTTTCTTTGAAAAAAGGTGAAATTTTAGGACTGCTTGGTCCTAATGGAGCGGGAAAAACAACGACGATTCAGATGCTTTTGGGTGCTTTGACTCCAACTCAAGGAAAAATTAGCTATTTCGGGAAAGTATTTAATGGTGAAGATCCAGAGATTTTGAAAAGAATTAATTTTTCTTCTGCTTATATTGAGCTTCCTTGGCGGATGAGTGTCTGGGAAAATTTGGATGTTTATGGACGTATCTATGAAGTTCCCGATCGACAGAAACGGATTTTGAAACTTTTAAATCGGTTTGGAATTTTACAATTCAAAGACAGCATGATGCGTAAGTTATCAGCGGGGCAAACGACCAGGGTTGTTTTGGCCAAAGCTTTTTTGAATTATCCTGAAGTTATTTTGCTTGATGAGCCGACGGCTTCGCTGGACCCTGATATTGCTAAACAGATCCGGGAATTTTTACTGGAGCAACAGAAAGAATATGGAGTTTCGATGCTTTTTACTTCGCATAATATGAAAGAGGTTCAGGAGGTTTGTGATCGCGTTATTTTTATTAACCATGGTGAAATTGTCGCTGAGGATACACCGTTAGGATTATTAAAAAAATTCAGGGAAACTAGAGTAAGAATGTTGGTAAAAGATTCTCGTGAAAAGCTAGAAAAGTATCTACATGAGAAGGGATACCATTCGATATGGAAGAAAGGTAAAGTCATAATTACCCTTGCCGAAGACAAAATTCCAGTTCTTCTTTATCGGATATCAGAGCTGGGAGTGAAATATCAAGATTTAGAAGTGATTCGTCCTGATTTGGAAGATTTCTTTTTATCGATTGCGGAAGGAGAAAAGAAATGAATTACCACCGAGTTTGGGGACTTGTTGTTCGACATCTATATAATTTTCGTCATAATTTAGATCGACTTTTTGACGGATTTTATTGGCCAGCGATCGATATTATTATTTGGGGTTTAACCTTCCGTTATGTGGAAAACGCTAATGTTGAGATTTCTAACGTACTTCTATTGATGTTATCGGGTCTCATCTTTTGGCAGGTAGTTTGGCGTGGTCAGTACGAGATGACCGTGAATTTTCTTGAAGAGATTTGGAACAAAAATTTAGTAAACTTATTTTCTTCACCTTTAACTGTTAACGAATGGATGTCCGGATTAGTGATTTTAAGTATTCTGAAAATGATTGTCACGATAGCCTTTTCGATATTTTTAGCTTGGCTCTTATATGCAATTAATGTCTTTTCTTTTGGATTTTTAATTATTCCCTTTGTTTTCTTACTTCTAATGATGGGTTGGTGGGTTGGACTTTTTGTGGCTGGAATGCTGTCATACTTAGGCCAAAACTTACAGATTTTTGCCTGGGCAGGAGTTTTTATTCTTTTCCCTTTTTCTGCTATCTACTATCCAGTTTCAACTCTACCCTATTGGGCGCAAATTATTGCGAAATTAACCCCTTCTAGTTATATCTTTGAAGGAATGAGAGAAGTTGTTCTCCAAGGAAATATTAATTACCACAATTTAATAATTAGTTTTTGTTTGAATATTCTCTATTTAATCCTCTCAATTTTATTTTTTAAATTCATTTTTAAAAAGAGTAAAGAAAAAGGTTTGGCAAGATTAGAATAATATTTTTAACTATGTCTAAATTATTGATTCCGATTATCTTTGTAACTTTAGTTCTAGGAGTTTTGTGGTTTTTTGTTTTTCCCGGTAAAGATCAAGAGATTTTTGACTGGTTAAAAGACAAAGAATCCTCAATTTTTTCCGATGGGATTCTTCAAAATATTAAACAGAATGGATATGAATTAAAAGAATATGAATTTGTGAGTAGTCAGACTGATAAAAAATGGCGTTTAACCTTAATTAAATTTAACCCTCAAAATTTTAACTTCAAACTACTTCTTAATTTCGATCAATCTTTTGCGATATCCGATATTTCAGAAGAAAACAGCTGTACAATTGCAGTTAACGGAATTTTTTATGATAAAAATTTTCAACCTTTAGGTCTCATTGTTTCTAATGGAGAGATTATTAATTCTCCTCATACTGGAGAACTTGGTAGTGGGGTCTTTTACGTTTCTTCCCAAAACAAAGCCGGAATTGTTTCCTTTTCAGATTATATCGTCGAAGATGATAAAATTGCTTTTCAGTCCGGTCCGATAATTTTGAAACCTGACGGAGCTTCCGAAATCTTGAGTACCAGTAAAGGTATTGACGCTCGATCAATAATTGCGATAGATGAATTAAATAATGTTTATTTAGGGGTCGTTTATCCAAAAACAGATAAAAATTTAGTTGGGGCTAGTTTATATGAGTTAGCACAAGTTTTTCAAAATTCAGAAGAAAAATTGGGAGTGAAAATGAAATCGGTGCTCAATCTCGACGGTGGATCATCAACGGGATTATTTACTGAAGATTTTTATTTAGCAGAAAAAAACCTTCCAGAAAATGTGATTTGTCTCATAAAGAAATAAAACCGTTTTAGATATCAAGTTTTTGAAAGTGAAATTTTTTGTTCAAGTATAGAGCTAATTCGTAAACTCCAAAAAATATTCCGGTATAAAAGAGATCTCCTAATAAAGTGTTGCGGAAAAAAGGTATAGCAAGGGTATAACATTTAATTAGCCCGATCAAATTCAGCTCATACCATTTTCCTACCATCCAGACTCCAAAATTGGTAACAATAAAAAACAGAATGGAAGAGACTAAAGCTCCTCCGATAATTGGAAGTATTCCTTTTCTGTTTCGAATATAAATTCCGATTAAAGAAATGATCAAAAAAGATCCCCAAGTGAAAAAAATGACATCATGTAATCCGATAAAAAAATCAGAGATCACAATCATGATTAAAGAAACAAAAGGCGCGATCTTCGAGTTTAGTTTTACTCCCACAAAAAGAGCGATTGCCGCAATGGGAGTAAAATTCGCTGGATGATCTAAAAATCGAGATAGAATTCCGAGACTGACTAAAACCAGAATTAAGATGTAGTTAAATTTTTGGTTGTGCATAAACTCCTTTTTTATGAATGCTTGTCGCCGGCAGACAAGCATTTCATGATAATTTTAATTACTCAAACTTCCATTCAATCGTGTCTAAAGATTTTGTAACATAATCATCCGCCCCAACTTCAGACATTTTGCCATTCACATAAAAGATCCAATATTTATTATCAGTACCACCTTTAATTCCGTTAATTTCATTGACATACTCGCCAAAAGAAGATTGCTTGGTAACAACGTTTTCTTTGCTTTTGAGTAGCTCTAAAGCATTTTTAGTATCTTCGCCTTGATAGATAACTGAATACGGATTAGCTTTTACTGTTTCTTCCTGCTTTTGTTCAGTTACTCCTTTGATTTCAGGATTATTCTGTTTATTCTGATAGGTTAATATTAAGAAACCAATGATCGTGATTGATGCAAAAACAGCAAGATATTTGAGGATATTCGTAAAACTTGTTTTTTTGTTTTCTTCCATAATTTTGATTCACCCCCTTTCAATTTATTAAAAGAACATTAGAAAGGAGGCTGTTTGAATTTATCCCAGAAGATAATGCTTTTAAAACAGCAAAACCTCCATGAGTAGGAGGTTTTTGGGTCTCCCTTATGCTCGTAAGGATTTTGAAATTTGTAATTAGAAAGTTGGTTTTCTGACTTATCTCGCCGAAGCTTTTTTAGCGAAGGCGGACTCTACAGTTGCGGCACAGTGAAGGATTTTCACCCTACTTACCCAAACTTTCTTTGAGATTTTTAACTTGCAACTTAGGTATATGAGAATTTTCTAAAATTGTCAATGGGATATTGAAAAAGGTTGCAGGAAAAAGATTAAAGATAAAAATAATATTTCTACTTTAAATTTCATTCGAGTATAATTATTCGAAGGAGGATTTAATTATGAAAAAATTGTGGAAGTGTCCAAGATGCAAACGTGAATTTGCTAAAGAAAATCAAACTCATTCCTGTAGAGTGTATCCATTGGAAGAACATTTCAAAAATAAAGATTACGCTAAATCGGTTTTTGAATATTTAAAAGGAAAAATTGAAAAAGAGGTTGGAAAATTAAAAATTGAATCACTCCCCTGCTGTATTCATCTGGTGAGTAATTATACCTTTGGAGCAGTATGGGCTATGAAAGATGGAATCAGGATTGATTTTCGAGTAGACCATGAAATTAAGACCAAGAAGATTTACAAGATGGTAAGAATGTCTGCCAATCGTTTTCTCTATTATTTTGATATCAAAGATAAAAGTGAAATAGATACGGAGATTATGAACGGAATTAGGGAAGCATATTCATTGAATCTTAAAAATTGAAAGATTAACCTTTAGATAACTTTTCGACAATTTTTTCGGCTTCAAAGGCTTTGCCTGTTGGAATTGGTATTCTGACCGTATATTCATTATTCCCGTCTATCGCAGTAATCACAATATACTTTCCCTTTTTGCTTTCATATAGATTTGCCGAGGTTAATTTATTTCCCAAAAAGTTCCAGGCATACAACTTTCCTCCCAGAATAATGCCATTTTTTCCCAACCACACCTCTTTCTTATTTTGATGTAACTCCCTTTTTGTAAATATAATCGATAACCAGGCAATACTTCCAATCAAAATAATTAGTCCTCCCATAATACAGGTAACGATTATGCCGTTTTTTACATCAAAAAGCGGAGCCAGTATACCAACGCAAGTTGCAAATCCGGCGGTAATAAGTAAGAGCATTTTCTTCTCAATTGTAGATTTTTCGATCTCTTCTTCCACAAAAATATGCCACTCGGAATTAGAATATTTCCAATGTGCCAGAAGTTTGTCGCCGTTTTTAATTTTGTCTTGGATTTTTCCAAGTTCATAGAATATAAAAGTCGAGACCATAGTAAAGAGACAGAAAAACAGACTTAAGACAGAGAACGCAAAACCTCCATCAAAACCATCGATACCAAAAATAGGGGGAATGAAAATTCCGATTCCGAATATGGAAGTAAGAATCAGAAAAATAGCAGCGATTTTACGATTGGTATTAACCTTTTGCATGAGTGAGACAGCTTTTTAATCTTTTATTAATATACCCCAGTTTTTAGATTTTGGCTATATATTTGAAAATTTTAGAGATGCTGTTTTAGATTTGTGATTTGATACATAAGTAGTGTATTCGAAAAAAGAATTAGGACAAAAATGATAATAAGGGCATCACTTCCCAAGAATATACCACCTAAAATGGCTATAAATGAAGCTCCCATAGTCGTAACAATATTATCAATAGCAACTCCGGTAATTGCGTCCGCAATTCTTCCCTGTGGGTGGACGGTAAGATGGTGAATGACAATCATTTCTCCCAAGCATCCAATAAATGCCGTGGCAATACCGGTTAAGACATAAGGAAAATGAGTCAACTCTGAAAATACTCTCATGGTTTCAACCAGGCTTTCTGCGGCAAGTAGAATGATTATTCCGGCCCCAATCAATTCAAGCCAAATGAGTAGTGTATGAGAATGAAGATATGGATTTCCTTCCTCTGAAACAGGTTCACTTTGATGATTTTTTCGAAACATATATAAAATTAAAAGGCTTAAGAGTAGAATGACGATCCCGATCGGTCTGGAAAGTTGATATAAAGTTCCGGAAAAAAAGTTTTCAATATCGGAAACTTTGCCAAAAAGTACCATGCTCAAAGCAACCATGGTTGTGAGTAAAGATAAAAAAGTAAGAATTGTTAGCGAAGATTCAATCGCTGTAAGTGGAGGTTTGACTTTGTGTTGAGAAAAAGGTTTAACATTTGCCCCGTTTTTAAGGAATGGAAACATGGGGATTATTTTATTTTTTCGATTAGCTATATTCTGACGTAGTAGACAGTAGGCTGCATGTAAGATGTTATAAATATTTGAACCAAAAGTGGTGCTGGCAGCGATAATTGCCAGATTTATCGCCAATGTTTTATCGGTTGCCGCTGCTTTTAAACTGAGTAAAGCCGAAACAACTCCGATTACCATGTCCGGAAAAGCAGTTCCCAATGCTTGTAAAAGTCCACCTGCTAGACCGGTTCGATCTTTTAGAATTCCTGTTGATTGTGAAATGATTTCCGCCGTTCCTCGGATTAAATAGATTCCAGCGATGAATATAATAATAATCGTGAATATCTGCAGAATCAGGTTTTCATGATGTAATAAAGGAAGCAAGAGAAAACGAACAGTTAAACCGATTGAAAGATATAGATAGATTTTATTGATTTTCATATTAAGTATTATGTGCTTTCTTGGTTCTATCTTCAAGTAAATTTAAGACAGAATGAAGAAAGGAAAGAAAGCAGCAGCATGTAGGGTACATAGTGGTGCGTTCTTTCCGCAGTCTCTCTTTCCTCTCTTCGATTTTCTTACGGGTCGTAATTTAAATGTTTACTCCTTCTAGTGTTCTTTTAGGATAATTGGCAAGAAAATCTGGTCGTAATCTGGAGTTGGTTTTTCCAGTACGTGCAAGACCGCTTCAGCAGAAACAGGGTCAGCATTGGTAGCCGTGACGGTCACCGTGTTGGTGAGCGTATCGGTTGTAATTGCCGTCGTTGCGAAGCTGAAGGTGATCGATTGCTCGACAGACAAGAACCCTGTCCAGTTGATGGTGCCAGAAATCTCTTCGGCGCCGTTCTGGACGAGCCAGGAGTCGAATTGCAATCCGGCCGGCAGGGCGTCGGTCAAGACCACGCCCGTGGCGATGGTACCGATTGCCAGGTTGGTGACGGTGATGGTGTAGACGGCGCTGTCGCCGACGAATACTTCGGTAGGCGTCACATCCATCGTGACGGTCAGATTTGTGGAAGGCTCAACTGGCGGCGGGACCGTGCCAATCAAATCAACAGACCACACATGAGTGTAGCCATTTTTGGTCAGGCCAGCAAAGTAGCCAGTTTCACCATCCTTCCAGAAGATCGGACTGCTCGCTGAGCCGCCTGGATCAAGTTCACCTGAGTCGAAGTTGATTTGTCCATCTGTTGAATTGAAAAGATGGAAATGACTGAAGTAACTGAGGTCTGAGCATGTGTGCCCTGTGCAAATAGGTGCGTTGGCGCCGCCGTACACATCGGTATACATAATCCAGACTTCATTTCCATTCAAGTCCAATGCCACCTGTCGTGGGTCATCGTTATAATGGTCAACTGGAACTAAAATGTATCCTTCTGGAGTAATGGCCATATTGTCAGAGATTGTATCGTTAGCGTCATACGTCCAGATCACCTGGCCATTAAGAGCGTCTAGGCGGTAGACTCGCCCTAATCCATCTGCCGTGAAAACAGAGTTACCGTATAGCAGTGGCATATCTCCCATGACCGAGTAAAAGTCGCCATCGTCCTCCCATATCAATTCGCCAGTTTGAGAATTGAGGGCAAGAACTGCTCCGTTACAGCCACTACAATCTGTAGTGACATAAAGAATTCCATCTTTTACAGACGGAGCAAAATCGAAGATATGACGACCATCGTTATAGTGCCAGACAGTTTCGCCAGTCAATGGATCTAGGGCATAAAGGCCACTGTTACGAACAGGCACGTATAACAGATTGTCTGCCATAGTCATAGTCATGGCCGCGTCATATTCTTCTAAGTCGCGACGCTGCCAGATGATAGGATTGGGGAACTTATCAGGATGAGCCGCCATGACATAATCAATGGTGTAAGCCCACCCATAGTTATCGCCAAAATAGGCTAGCGTTCCATTGATTACCGGCGTACGGTCGGCGAAGATGCCGATATCGTGGCCAGTAGTACAACTGACTGTCCAAACAGGTGTGCCTGTCAAAGCATCCACAGCATAAGTTGTCCCTCCACCAAATGGACCTTGTTTACAACTTGGTCCACTGCTGACAGTTCTAGTAGCATCCCCAATGATCAAGATAGCACGACCATCTGGCATGTATGCCAGTGCCGGCGTGGCGTCCACGTTGGCGCCGCCGGTTCGTTCAGACCAGAGGAGCTGAATGCTGGATGGATCGATTTCACTTTCACTGTAACCGGTATGGGCAGCATCTCGCTGGGCCTGTGGCCATTGGGATTCTGTCACATTCGTGGATACCACGATCTGTGGACCCCAGGACTCAACTTCCTGCCCGGCGTCATCTACTGCCGTGATGGTAGTGGTATACAACGCTGTGTTGGTGAAGACATTCATCGGTAGCTGAATCGTAGTGCTCATCCAGTCAGTTCCGGACAAAGGATAGGTTTCGCTCAAAACGCGGTTAAGCCAGACTTCGAGTGTTGCGGTAACGATTTGATGGTCGTCGCGAATGTAGGCGCCGATTTCAATAGTTCCGCCGGCAGGCGTCAACCATTGATCAGGAGTTGCACCACTGACCCATGGAGCCGTATCACACCCAGCTCCGAGCACAGCCCGGCAGGGGTCGATCTGACCGTAACCGGTCGCAGGATCGAAACCAGGTTCGCCCAAGTCTTTGACGGTAGAAGTGATGACCATCGTGACATCAGCAATCGTCCGGCTGGGATCTTGCTCGATCAGCATTGCGGCGAGCGCGGCGACCTGAGGAGTGGCTGGGCTTGTACCAGTGACACCAGCGTATTCGTTGCCGGGCACAGGACCGACGATGAGACGATCCCAATTCGGATCACCTGACTGATGATCGCCGCCAGGCGCCATGACAAAGTTACCGTCATAACCCCACGTTGAATAGTAAGCCCTGTCAATGCTGTACTTGTTCGCCGTAGCTCCGACTACCACGCCACGAGAATCGCAGGCCGCCGGATAGTGAAGCTCGTCGAGACCGCTGTTACCGGCGCTAAAATACATAGCAACACCGGCGTCCAGCGTGGCCGAGACTTGGTTACAGAGCGGTTGAGAAAACCAGGTGCTACCAAGGCTGATAGAAGCGACAGAAACACCTTGATCAACCAGCCATTGCATGCCCTGGATGACATCAGAGTCAGAACATCCAACATTGTCGCAGGCCTTGGCCATGAACAGGTTGGTTGACCAGTTGAAACCAGTCACGCCTAAACCATTGTTACCAACGGCGCCAGAGATACCGCTCATTAGCGTGCCATGCCCATTGTCGTCGTACGGATCGCCGTACGATAAAGTGGTGGTATAAGCAACCACGTTGGCTGCCAGGTCTTCGTGGTCCCAGGCAATGCCGGTATCCACGAAGCCGATCGTGACATCAACCGTACCGGTGATTGTTTCCCAAATCCTCGGAAGCTGCAATTGCTGCAGATTCCACTGTTCTTGGTAAATGGGGTCATTCGGCGTGACGACAGTCATAATATCCACTGGGCGGATGTAGTCCAGCGCGGCTGAATAACCTTTACGTTTTAGTTCGGCCACGAGGGTTTCTTCTTGACCTTCTTGAACCTGCAGCAGTGTTACGTTAGACGTCAATATCTTGGCCGATTGGATTTGAGGCAAGTCTTCGACACGCAGAACAGTATTGCTGGCCTGAACAATCACATGGCCGAGTACGTATTCTGTCGAAGTTGGTTCTGCCGCCGGCGTATCGCCGCGTATTAGCGCCAGACATTGATCCCATTGGTCATCATCAATAGCTGGGTTACGGCCGAACGTAGTGAAGGTTTCGCCATTGATATTTTCTTGGTTGAGTTTCTCTTCGCAAACGGTGCCATCGGCCAGAATTTGAGGTTGGTAGGAGTTAGGTTGATATTGTTGAGGCGCAGAGGCCTGGGCTGAACTGCTCAGATTACCGAGCAATACCGCCAAAATTAACAGGATATTGATAAACTTGGTGGGATTCATCTCTAATTCCTCTTTAGATTGACTAGAATATGTTTTGTCTGGTTATTTTCGGCTTTATGTTGGTTAGCAGTTTGTATTTTTCGATATTTGTCTCCTTTTGAGATATAATTTTTTGTCTCTGAATAGAAAAATCTCCAGGACAAAGATCTCTATCTAAATACAAATTTTTATATTCAGACAAAGGTCTTTATCGAGGAGTATAAAGATATAAAGTGCAAATATTGCCTCAAAAGTGAGGTCAACGTATTATAACAGTTTGCGCTTTATAGTCAAATATTATAGGATTAAAAATAGAAATTAATTAAAGAATTTCTCGATCATGTGAAACATTTTAAAAAGGGTATTTTAGAGCTGATGATATAATAGCAGTATGACAAGCAACAAAAAAGCATCATTAAAGCTAGTTATTAAAAAAGGAATAAATTTAACAGAACAAGAATTATCCCAAATAAAAAAGGACATACTGAGAGAATTTAAAATTGCTTTTAATATGGATGATCAAGCAAAAGAAAAATTATTTTTCCTTCTTAAACAAGAAAATGCAATTTTGGCAATGGGTTCATTATGGGAAGTCAAACCAGTAATTTTTAATGGAGAAAACTTTTCGATATATGGAGTACTTAATGTTATCGCCAATATAAAAGGAAAAGGATACGGAAAACGCATTGTAACCTCTATGATAAAATATCTTGTTTTCCACAATAAGACCGCGTTTGGGTTTTGTATGCCTCAAAATTCGGGATTTTATGAAAAATGTGGATTTACTATTGATACTGTTTCAACTAAACGGTTTGTGTATACAAAAGGCAAGGAAAGAATTACGAATCAAGACGGTCAAGTTATATTTTATCAAGACGCATCAGATCATTTCATGGAAAAAGTTTTAGCCTTCCCCGATCGAAAAGTATCAATTCCAACAGCAAGTCTTTGGTAGACAATTTATTCTGTTCTATCAAATTGATGTGGATATAAAAATGAAGCAAATAGTACCAGTTTGGAACCAATTATACAATACATTGGTCCAATGGTCTAAAATCATTCAATCATGGGATGATACTTCTCTACAGCCTAGCTTAGGCATTGCTTACTCTAACAATCTCTAACTACTACTATACAATAGCATTATGGAATACAAGAATACTAGGTTCAAATTATTGACGGTTATGTAATACAAGAATACTAGGTTCAAATTATTGACGGTTATGTTAAAATGTTTTTATAAATCGCAGAAGCGATATTCCTGAAAGGAGGTCTATTTTGACCAAACTTTTGAATATCGTATGTCCATACACTATTAGGTAATGGTAATCTTTGGTTAGAGACTTGGCTTATTAATCGAAGCCCTCCAACTAGGTGTTATGGAGTAAAATAGTGAAAAAACTATTATAGGGGGGAGAAATCTATAACTGTCCAAGTAATAGCGAAATAGAGAAATCACTCCCCCGTGCGATTTTAAATCTTTACTGTCTCAATCTCTCCACACTCCAAGCATTCTTTGATAAAGTAGATCGTTCCGTCATGGGCTTTGGTTTTCTTTTCGTCAACCTTAAATGAATTACACTTTGAGCATTTAAATGGTTTAACAGATTTACTATCTTTATAGAATTCTCCGTTATCAAAATAGAAAGCTCTATAGCATTTGTTGATGCATTCATAGAAAAAGATAACCCTATCAGGCTTTTTGAGATCTAGATGTAGATGCTTGAATTTAGGAATTGATCTCTCACCACAGGTAGAACAGTTTACTTTAGGAGGTCTTGCTTTCTGAATAAGCATATCTCTCTTTTTATCTCGTTCCATCCATTCTTTAATTCGGATTTCCTTATTTTCTTTCTGTTCTTTTTGGGTACATTGCTTCCAAACAAGACCAGTTAGAAAATTGGTAAATTGACAAAGATTAAGTACTTCTGAATAAGTAATATCAGTGTCCTTCTTTCCTTGCTCTGTATAAATTTTAGATAAGGATTTTCGAGCTACTTTCAGTTCTTCGTCACTGATACTTAATTGATCTGTTACTTGTTTTATACGTTCCAATTCTTTTTGACAGATATCATTATAAAGATTTTCGTAATAGGATCTGTTTCGAAGTTCAGGACCACCGATGATTTCAATCATAATTTTATGTTACTAAATATAAGGGTAAAAATAAATGTTAGACACAATAAAAATAAACACAACAAAAGCAAAAGTAATTGCACCTGTTACGGTCCAAGATATCTATGGTCAATACTATAGAGTAAGACCAAATGAATGGCCGTATATGCAAGCAAAAGAAAAACGATTTATACAATCAGGACCGTATATAGAAAACTATGGAATTTATTTTCCATCTTTGACTTTTCGTAAGTACAACGAGTTATTTCTTGAGTTTTCTGCTCCAAAGATTGTTTTTGATAATAACGTCGATGAGTTATCAAATGGAGATAAAACCCTGTTTCTTAATAATTTACATGAACGATTATTAACAATAGGTCTTGAAATTTCTATCGAAGATCTCTGGAATAGTAATGTTTCTTTTGCTACCGTATCTAAAAACGTTGTTATCGATACTATTGGAGCATATGAGTTTATCGAGTTTACAAGGCGTCTTTGGTGGCGATGGCGTCATAGTTTGAAACTTGAAAATTACGAACATGACGGGGTTTGTATAAGAGAATTTAGTTCAACAACTGGTATAGGTATTTATGCTAAAGTTCCCTCTTTATCGGAAATTGTTAATCCTACAAAGATAGAATTAGAATTTATTGGTAGGCTACAAGATAACAATATTTTACGGTTTGAATATCGTATGCAGACGTATCAAAGGACACTAGCAAAGTATTCATGGGCAATAGGTTATCATCTAAATGAACTTAGATTAAAAGATATTTTCAGTAGTGAATTATCACAAAAGATTTTACTTTATGATCTTAATAAATCAATGTTTAGTAACGAGTTTAAGTATATTTCTATGAAATTGCCTACTATAAAAAGAATGTATGAATATCTATGGGACAAAAATCTTAAACCACAAGAAGAGTTTGCTGTAATAACGGCTTTTCGATTATGCAGTGATTTAGGTATAGAGAAAACTAGAGAGATTTTTGATAAACGGTATAGTCAGAGTACTACTAAACGAGTATGGAAATTACTTGATAAAGCATTTACGGATTTTGCGTATCATGATTATGCTAAAATTAGAGATCAGATAAGTAGATCACTGAATAAATTCGAACCCATAAAAATATCTAATTCAATTTTCAATAACTATTCTAGAATAGATCAGTTAGGTTTACTTGTCTAAAAATATATGGTGAAGTATGATGATTAATATACATAAATAATTATATATATGAAAACAAAACTATCACAAATTTTAAAAGACTCAGAATATAGTTTGAGTCTTTTTTCAGATGACTTAATTCATGAGTTAGATTCGAAGATATTCTATAAGGATGAAAAACCATATATTAACTGCATTATTAGAGATAAAGAAATTCTATTAAAACCTGAAGAAATAGTAAGACAATTATTTACATCAAAATTAATTCATGATTATGGTTATCCTAAAGAACGTATTAAGTTTGAGCATTCTGTTAAATTTGGACGTGAAGTAAAATCGGCAGATATTGTAATATTCGATAAAGACCGTAGAACAGTAGAATATCTTATTGCTGAAATCAAAAAGCCAAAATTAATTGACGGAAAAGCTCAATTACGATCCTATTGCAATGCTACAGGAGCTCCTATTGCTGTATGGACTAATGGTGAGGATATTGCCTATTATAATCGTAAAGATCCTAATTACTTTGAAGATTTAACTGATATTCCAAGTGTAGATCAAAAACTAGAAGATTTGCTAACAGAATCATTTACCTATAGAGATCTTATTATTAACGATAAAATTCCCAATAAAGGACTCTCACTAAAAGAAGTGGTCCAAGATATGGAAGATGAGGTCTTGGCTGGTGCAGGAGTTGATTCTTTTGAAGAAGTGTTCAAGCTTATTTTTATCAAGCTATTTGATGAAAAAAAGAGAGAACATGACAAGAAAAGGTTATACAAGATTATTGAGAAAAAGCTTGGTGAAGTCACAATGTCTAATTATAAGGATGTAAAAGAAGTTTTAAAGCAAGAAGATAATAGTCTTTATGAAGAATTGGAGTTTAGAAATAAAGGGCAGTCTGAAGGTGAATTGAAAAAGAAACTTCAAAGGCTATTTGATGAAGCAAAACAAGTATGGAAAGGAATATTTTCAGAAGATTCAACTATTCAATTAACACCCTCGCATCTTTCAATTTGCGTCTCAGCCTTACAAGATGTCAAATTAACTAATTCTAACCTAGATGTAATTGATGAAGCATTTGAATATCTAGTAAGTAAAACAGCAAAAGGTGAAAAGGGACAATATTTCACACCACGATATGTAATTGATATGTGTGTAAAAATGCTTAATCCTAAACCAGGTGAATACATGATTGATCCTGCCTCTGGTTCTTGTGGGTTTCCTGTTCATGTGATCTTCTGGTTACGTGAAAGAACAAAAAAACCGATAGAAGAGCTAAAAGATGACATTGCAAAGATATTTGGAATTGATTTTGATGAAAAAGCAGTCAGAATCGGTAGGACACTTAACATCATTGCAGGTGATGGTCATACCAATGTATTACACCTTAATACTTTAGATTATGAACGTTGGAATGAAACGGTTGAAAATATAGACTGGATGCTTACCTATGGAGAAGGCTTTAAAAGACTAGAAAAACTAAAAACAGAGAAAGATTCATATAAACAATTCCAGTTTGATATTCTAATGGCAAATCCTCCTTTTGCTGGTGATATCAAGGAACCTCGTGTTCTACATAAATACAATGTAAGTTTTAACTCTCAAAACAAAGCAAAATCGGCTGTAGGACGCGATCTACTTTTCATTGAGAGGAATTTAGATTTTCTAAAACCTGGTGGTAGGATGGCAATAGTTTTGCCTCAAGGGCGTTTTAATAATACCAGCGATAAGGAAATAAGAGCGTATATATCAGAAAAAGCTCGTATTTTAGCTGTTGTAGGACTTCATGGAAACACTTTTAAACCTCACACTGGGACCAAAACCAGCGTGTTATTTGTCCAAAAATGGGATGAGAAACTGTGTCCAAAAAAGAAAGATTATCCGATATTCTTTGCAGTATCAGAAAAAGGTGGAAAGGACAATTCAGGTGATTATGTTTACCTGAAAGATGAAGAAGGAAATAGAAAAATTGATAAGAAAGGTCATTTAATTGTAGAGCAAGATCTATTTAATCATAATGGCGAACTTCCTGATGGTGTAGCCGAGGCTTTTTGTGAATTTGCCAAAAAGGAAGGTTTAAGTTTTTCATAATAAAACAATATGCAATATTCAATAGTAAATTATAGCGAAATACTAAATCAGTCTGAAAATTTTAGGCTTGATGCTGAGTATTTTAAACCAGAATATTTGAAAGTTCATAACATTATTCAATCTGATTGGTCTATACTGAACAATATTGCAAAAATTTCAGATGGAGACCATGCAAAATTTCCTGAAAATCAGAAAGAAAACGTACGATATCTGAGAGCAAAAGATTTGAAAGGAAATACTATTTTAAATGATGACCCTGTTTATGTAAGTAACGACTACTTTTTAAAACAAAAAAGATCGTGGATTGAATCGGAAAATATTTTGTTATCCATAATGGGAAGCGTAGGAGAAATTGCAATAACTCCAGTTGATTTTCAAGTATGTATGGCAAACAGAGCAATTAGTATCATTAAGAAAATAAAAGAAAATCCTTACTATATTTTCGTTTTTCTAATTACTATTTATGGTATTAACCAAATTGAAAGGTTACAAGCGGGAGGAGTGCAAGAAAGAATTAATTTGGATGACTTAAGAAAAATAAGAATACCAAAATTGAGTGACTCATTCGTATTAAAAATTCAAGAGTTAGCTTTAAAAAGGTTTAAGTTAATTGAAAAATCAAAATCTCTCTATACTGAGGCTGAAAACTTGCTTCTTTCCGAGCTTGGACTTGAAGATTGGAAGCCACAACACAAACTTTCATTTGTAAAAAACTTTTCCGATACAGTCGAAGCCGAACGGATTGACTCAGAGTATTTTCAACCGAAGTATGAGGAATTACTTAGAAAAATTAAAGAATATAAAAATGGTTTTAATACTCTTAAAAAAATAGTAATGTTAAAAGATAAAAACTTTAATCCTGAAAATAAGGAAATTTATAAATATATAGAATTAACAAATATTTCTGATAATGGTGAGATAATAGGTTATACCGAATCATTAGGACAAGATCTTCCTACAAGAGCAAGAAGAAAAGTTCAAAGTGATGATGTGATAGTATCTTCAATAGAAGGTTCTCTTGAAAGTGTGGCTTTGATAAATGATAAACTGGATAATGCTTTGTGCTCCACTGGTTTTTATATTAATAGATCAAAAGAGATAAATTCGGAAACATTGCTTTGTTTTGTTAGAACTATTGCAGGGCAATTACAACTTAAAAAGGGTTGTTCAGGAACTATCCTAACAGCGATAAATAAGCCCGAATATGAAGATATTTTAATTCCAAAGATAAGACCAAAAATTCAAGAACAAATCAAAGAAAAAATAAATGAAATGTACAAATCAAAACAAGAATCAAAAAACTTTCTTGAAAAAGCTAAAAGAGCGGTAGAAATTGCGATTGAGGAAAACGAAGATACTGCTATGAAATATCTAAGTACTAACGATTAATTTAAATACTATGAACCAAAATAAATTACAAAAAGCAATTGAACATTTCAAAAACTTATCTCAACAATCTACATTTTTAGAGGATGAAAAAGAACGGAAAGAACGGATTCTGTTTTATCAGGATAAACTGAATAAAGATATTTCAAATATAGACTTTGAAGAGATGATTGCAAAGTTATGGGCAATGCGGATATGGGGCAACAAAGACTATATAATCCAAAAGATGATAAACGAAAATGGATTGAGAAAAATGGTCACTGTGTTCAAAAAGGCAAAAGATAGTAATGTAATTGTTTCTGATTTATATGAAGAGATGATTGGAAGTATTAAATACATGGGACCAAGTATAGCTACCGAATTATTATGCTATTTTGTCCCTTACAAGGCTGGTATTTGGAATACTAGAGCTCGAGAAGCATTACTATGGTTAGAAATAAAAGATATTCCATTAAAATATCGAATTAGTGGCGAAGAATACAAGCATTTTAATACTATCTTGGTATCAATATCACAGAAATTAAAAGAAAACGGTTTTGATGATGTTGATTTATTGTTAGTTGATTACTTCTTATGGGAAATTACTGAAAAATTCGAAATAAGCGAAGAGATAAAATCATTACCTAAACAAGATATAAAAAATAAAAGTAGACATGACGAGCTCAGAGACAAAATTGCGATGATTGGTTCATGGTTAGGTTTTGAAATAGACACTGAAAGACAAATCGCTCATGGAGCAGTAATTGATACCGTTTGGGAAGCAAAGATTGCTAATTTAGGTAAGGTTACTTACGTTTTTGAAGTACAAGATAAAGGTTCTATAGATAGTTTGATTCTAAACTTACAAAGAGCTCAATCTAACTCAACGGTCCAAAAGCTTATAGTGGTTTCAGATGAAGATCAGATTGAAAAAGTTAAAAAGGAAATTGGGACAATGCCAGAAACGTTTAGAAAAGCAACTAAATTTTGGACAGCAATCGATGTTGATAAAACTTATAATAATCTTGAGCAAGTCACAAACTCAATTTCTCAATTAAATCTAGTAGATGAAGCATAATAAACGTTCAAAAGTAATTCTGTAGACAAGTATTTTAAATTGTGATATACCATAATAATTAGTTAAATATGAAATACTATGGGTAATAATAAAATATTACATATAGTTTATAAATATAAGCCAGTTCATTGGAAGGACTGGCGTTTTTAGTATAAATAGCTCATAAGGAGGTTTCGCATGAAGAAAAAAGATGCTATCTTCTTCACCAGTTTTATTACTGTTTTAACTTTCGTTTTACTCTCTTTTTTAGAAACACCTGTTAATAAAGTTTTGGCTGAAGCAACTTCCTGGTTAAATACTGGAAATCATATGTATTCTAATGTATCGGGTTATGTCGGAATTGGAACGACAGCTCCAGGAGTAAAACTTCATGTGTATTCAGGTACTCCAGCCACATTGTCTAGTGGTGGATATCTGATGATAGGTAATCAGGCTTCCTCAAATTTAATTATTGATAACAATGAGATTTCCGCCAGAAACAATGGAGTCCATTCTGATCTTTATCTTCAAGCATTAGGTTCAACCACTTCTGATACTATTATTAATCCTAACGGTGGATTAGTAGGTATTAGAACAAATGATCCTTTAACTACGCTACATTTAGGAACAGGTGGACCTACTTTAAGATTAGGAGATGCTTCGGTAGCCGATGGTGGACAGATTGAATGGAGAACTACCTCTGCTAGACATTGGAATATTGATCAAAATAATGATACTTTAAGGTTCTTTACAGAGAATACTAGTGATGGCGTGGGAGTAGTCAGAATGGCTATAAGTGAGAATGGGAAGTTGGGATTAGGAATAGATACTCCAGGAACAACTCTTCATGTCTACAATGGTTCCCCAGCTACTCTGACAGGTGGAGGATACATTATGGTTGGAGATCAGGGAGCGGCTAACATTATTATTGATAACAATGAAATCTCAGCTCGAAATAATGGAAGTTATTCCGATTTGTATCTACAAGCATTAGGAACGAATAGAAATACAATTATTAACCCTGGGAATGGAAAAATAGGATTGGGAACCACAGATCCCGACGAAAAATTAGAAGTAAATGGAAATATAAAATTAAATGGAAATATTGTTTCTGATGGGAATATCTGTATAGGTAACTGTAATTAAAGAAAGGAGGAAATGTGAAAAAAATAAAAATATCCTTGTTTTTAATTATATTTGTTTCGATTTTATTCTCTAAGAATGCACTACAAGCTGAAACTATAGAAAATATATCAGAAAACGATTTTAAATTTGAAGTTATCTATAGAATAGAAAATATATTACCAGAAGAATTAACAAAAGAAGTTGAAAATAAATTACAACATTGGAGTTTAAAGGCTCCTCAGAACAATAAATTTTTTATTACTAGTATTGACATTAAAAAAAATAACTGGGGTGTTTTATCAGCGACTACATTAGATTTAGATCAAATAAAAAACGCACAAGATTATCTAGATTCTACAAATACTTTTCTTGTTTTAGTTGTTCTAATTAATAATGAATGGAAAGTATCATATCCATCAGATAACGAATTACAAGAAATTTTAAATAATATACCAGATTCTGAACTTGATCCAAGTTTGAAAGATATATTATTTATTAATAACCCTATTATACCTTCTAGCAAAATATTGTTAATGACTGACCAACTCTATTCAAACTATAAATTCCCTTGGAGTTATATAAATGATTGGAAATGGACAGGAAGTTATCCTACTGCTGGTTGGCATGATCCTAGTAATAACTCATTAGATTTTCAGACTTATGATGCAGAAGTTCCTACTGCTGGACAAAGTGCTTTGGCAGCTTCTAATGGTGTCATTGCATATAAATGCTCTGATTTCATTAGAGTTACAGTAACAGTAGGTGGTCAAAATGAGGAATGGCAATTGGCCCATTTTAATGCTACAGGATTAAGTTCACTTCAGAATATTACTCAGGGTCAAACTTTAGGTTCAGTCCTTACTGATCCAAGTAACCCACCTCCTGGTGGTTGTGGGTATGGTTCAGGTGCGCATCTTCATATGAACTTTCCAACAAAACCATTTATAATAGATAATATTGAATATACTCAGGATGATATACATTCTGGTGAAGCTTTACATTCCACTAATGGTTGTGTCCCTCCGTCTTCAGAAAATTGGATTATAACTACCGATTGTACATTAACAGGATCACATACTGCTCCCGCTAATGTTACTGTTCAAAATAATTCATTATTAACAATTGAAAGTAATGCAAACTTGAATATTGACTTCATTAATTATAAACTCGAAGTAATTCATAATAGTGGCGTTTTAATAAAAAATGGAGGGAAAATAGAATAAAATAATATTTTTAAATTAAAATGGATAAAATTATAATAAAAAATAACTCTTTTGGAAATTCTAACGAAGAAATGAGTAAACCGCATAAGAAAAATAATTTTTTTATCTTAGCAATGGTATTAGTGCTTTCAATTGTAGCCATAATTTTAATATATCTCTGCTATAAGAATTATCAAAATATTATAAACAATAATCAACCCATGATAAATAGCAATCAATCTTCTAGCTCAAGCACCATAGATTCTTATAAAATGTATAATACTACTTTATCCGAATTTAAAAATGATGGATATAAACCTACCAAAAACATTGAAGCTAGCATACCTTTACATAGTGAGGCAACGAAAAGTGCTGATAATACTCAAGTTACAATACATAATAACGATTTTTCTTTAACTATTAAAACTATCTATGATAGAACAGGAGTATTCCTTGAAGAGAAATTAAACAAAGTTAAGTTATATAATAACAATTTTGAAGGAACTCTATATAGAGTTTATTATAATAATGAGTATGTTTACTCAAATAAATATGGGGAATCTGATGAAAGTGGTTGTATAGGATATGATCCAACTCCCGTAGCTTGTCTTCTTGATATGGTTGGTCCATTTATTATTACTTGTAATGAAAAGTCTAATCTGTCCTTAGAAGAATGTGATAAGATAGTTGAATCTTTAAAATATGAATTAATAAAATAAATATATTTTACGATTAATATGTTGATATAACAACCATAACAAATTTGACCTTGACATAAAAAAGTAAAACAATAAAATACAATTAATACTGATATTCCTACTCGACAACGAGCGGAAATCAAAAAACTGTAATATACTGCCCAATCAATTAGAGATTCCTAATTAGGCCGTATACCAGTTCTTTGGTTTCCGCTTTTTTGTTAGGTTAAGAATTTGACAAAATCTGAATACAATAAAAATAGAAGTAAAATATATATATAACAAACTATTTATATGCAAGTAAAATGAAAATAGAACAATAAAAAAGTGACGGAGCTCCTTGCAAGAATAACTCCGTCACTAAGATCGAAGAAAGTCCACCTAAGTGGGCATCCTCTATATATAAAATATAGGAAGTCGGACAAAAAGTAAAGAAAAATATAGCTATTAGAAAATACAGCTATGAGGATAACACTTAGGATCTTCTAGCTGTATTTTTTATTAGGTAATAATAGAGATGATAGATACTGCTCAGGCACGGATGATCCTTGGTAAAGAAGCTATTGGATTAAAGAATAAAGATATTCAACAAATGTTAGATTGTTTTTATCAAATAGCCGAAATTGGATATAAAATGCTTGAAGAAAACACAACTAAAGTTTATGATGAGATTGGTCACAATCTTAATACTACACGTGAAGGAATCAAAAACAGGCAACCTGTCTAGCTTTCCGTGTAGGATTGTGACCAGCAGGTTGCCTCTTTTTGTAATTAGAAGGCTATAGAGAGTGTTAAATATGCAACAAACAGCGGTTATATATACAAGAGTATCAACTGAAGAACAAGCCAAAGAAGGAGCTAGTTTAGAGGCTCAAGAAAGACTATGTAAAGAATATTGTATTAGACAAAACTGGATTATTCTAAAAGTTTTTAGAGAAGATGGTGTGAGTGGTGGTAAGATTGATAGACCAGCTTTACAGAAATTGTTAGATTACGTATCAAAAAATAAAGGAAAGGTCAATTTTTGCCTTGTTCATAAAATAGATCGATTTGCTAGAGATTTAAGTATTCATGCTCAAATTAAAGGAAGGTTAATTAAATATGGTGTTGAATTAAAATCTGTAACTGAAGATATCAACAATACTCCAACAGGTAAGGCGATGGAGGGAATGTTAGCCGTATTTTCTGAATATTATAGAAATAATTTGAGTTGTGAAGTAAGTAAAGGACAAAGAGAACGTGTTCTACAGGGATATTGGCCTTTTCCAGCTCCAATAGGCTATCTAAATGGCTTTAGAGATTCTTTTAATGGTCCAATAAAGAAGTTAAAGAAACCAGATTGTGAATATATTAAGAAAGCATTAGAAGACTTTGCTATTGGAATATTGCAAACGCCAGCAGATTTTAGAAGGTATTTAAATGAAACTATTAAAAAGTATAAATGGCGAAAAACTCCAATTGCCAAACAACAATCGTTTAACATTTTATATAACATTTTTTACGCTGGATATGCCTGTCTACCATCTTTAGGAATACTTCAAAAAGGAAAAAGCGAAAGTATGATTTCTTTAGAAACGTTTCAAAAAGTACAGGATCGTTTAAAAGAAAATTCTCGGAAAAAGTATAAACGAATGCCAGTAAATGAAACATTTCCTCTTAAAGAAAAATGTTATTGCTTAGATTGCGGATATAAGATTACAGGAGCATATGCAACTGGAAGATCAGCAAAATATCCTTTTTATCGTTGCGATAGGGGTTGTAAATTAGGAAAAAGGACAAAGAGTATTAGTAAGGACGATTTTGAAGAAATGTTTGTTATTTATGTTGAAAAAGTCAAACCTCAGAAAAGATATATTAAATTATTTAATGCAGTAATTTTAGATTATTATAATAAAAAAATTAATGAAAAGAAGAATAATGTTAAGGAAGCCGAATTTAAAGTAAATACTTTGAAAGAAAGACAAGAACAGTTAATAGATTTGATAACTGAGGCGAAACAAAAAGGAAATAGCCAAAGAAAAGTACTTTATGAGAATAAGTTAGACCAAATAGAAAATGATTTACTAAGTATGCAAACAGTCAAAAAAGATGATGAAATATCGGTTTCTGAATTTGGAACCGTACTTGAAACTTGTAAACAACTATTAGAAAATCCTATTGCACTTTGGAAAAACGGTGATATATACCGTAAAATAGCGATTCAAAATATGCTGTTCCCTATAGGCTTACAGTATAACGCAAAAATTGGATTTGGAACCACAGAAATAAACGTTGCGTATAGTAGTATCAAGGCTTTAGAGGATCACCAAACTGAAAAGTCAAACTTGGTGAGCCGCCCGGGACTCGAACCCGGAACAATTTGCTTAAGAGGCAAACGCTCTACCGATTGAGCTAGCGGCCCATATAATATTCATTATTTAATCTTTGTTAAATTACTTTTAAAACTTTTTGCTTCTTTTTCAAAGAAGGCTCTACTCCTCGTTCGTTGTATTCACAAGGATAAACGATTGAGCTAGCGGTCCGTAATAAATTCAATTGTTGCTAGTCCCACAGACTAACGTTCTGAATGAGCTATCAGTCCCTAATTTTTCATTCCGTATTGTAAGGGAAAAATAGCTAGAGGTCAATTAAATACATGATACAAATTATATTTTATTTGTATACTATTTCAGCTTTATATCTTCAATAATCCTGTTTACTTGCATTTATTTGTTAATATTTTATATCCTAATTAATTCAATATATTAATAAAAATATTATTAATTCGGAGAATACCCAAAAACAATTTTGCTATTTAATAGAAGTTGGGTATATACTTTAATCACCTAAATTCATAATAATTATAAAGGAAACTATGAGAAATTTTAATCACGACAATAGATCATACGATAAAAGAGGCAGTGGGAAGCGATTTGGTGACCGAAATAACGATCGACGAGATTACGGAAGCAGAGATTCTGGTAAGCCTGCTATGTATCAAGCTGTTTGCGCTGAATGTGGAAATAGCTGCGAAGTTCCTTTTAAACCAACTGGTGATCGACCTATATATTGTAGTAAGTGCTTTGAAATAAAAGAAAGAAAAGGCGGGAAAAGATTTGGTGGTAGAGATTCTGAAGGATCAGGATTTGCAGATAGAGATTCTAGACATACAGAGATGTTCCGAGCAACCTGTGCGGAATGCGGTAAAAGCTGTGAAATTCCTTTTGAGCCAAGAGATGACAGACCAGTTTATTGTGATGATTGTTTTGAAAATAGAAGAAATGGCGATCGCAATTTCAAAAGACCAGAAAGGTCGGATAATAGAAGACCTAATTTTGAAGTAAAAAGTAATAATGAACAGTATAAAGGCCAATTTGACAACATCAATGCCAAACTTGATAAGATTCTCAAATTGTTAGCAGTTGTACCAGCGGAAACGGCTCCAAAAGAAGAAGTTAAAGTCTTTAAGGATGTGGTTCCCGAAAAAGTCAAAGCTGAAAAACCCAAAAAAGCAGCCAAGAAAGCCGTGACCAAGAAAAAGAAAGAATAAAGTTTTTTAGACAGTAGAATCGGTTATTTAATTCCGAACTTTCCTTTTACTTTTTTTAATCCCCTCTCGAATTTTTTCTTTAGGAATTCTTTTTGTTTTTTATTTGGGATTGTCCACCAGAAAATCAATCCGATTCCGTAAAAGAATATCGGCCAGACAATAATATGAAAACAGATAGTGATGATTATCTTTACCCAATTTGGAAATAAGAACATAAGATTATAGACCTATTTCTGGGGCAATCGAAACCATAGCTTGAAGTGCAATTTCTACAAATCGATCCAATTTAATCCCGGCTTTTTCAATATCATAAATTGACTGTCTATCCACATTTCTGGCAAAAGCTAGTTGTTTCAATCTTTTGGTTATCGATTTTACTTTCACTGAAGTGACTTTTCTATCAGGATAGATCATAGAAACGGCGTAAATAAAACCACCCATATTTTCGCTAGCCGAAAGCGCGTAGTCAAAGGCTGTTTCTTTCGCGATTCCATTATTATCGCCGTTGTGTGAAGCAATGGCGTGCCAGGTTTCGGAATCCAAATTCTCTTTTCCGACAAGATCTTGAATGAGGATAGCATGTTTTTTAAAATCGCTTAAGACTTCGGGTTTCTCAAAATCGAGGTCGTGAATAAGAGCGGCTATCCCCCATTTTTCTTCATCCTGTTTTAATTCTTTAGCTACAGCACGCATTATAATTTCGGCTTCACGGCAATGGAAGCGGAGTTTTTCACTGCAGTGAGTTTCTAATAATTTTTGAGCTTCAATACGTGTGAGCATATAACTCCTTTAGCATTAATCTATGAGACTGTTTTGATTTTGATATTAGAAAGGAGTATATACTTTTTTTATTCATCTTGGCAATATAAAAAGTATATTTAAAAATGGCGGGTTGATTAAAAACCAACCCGCCCTAGTTTCATAATTTATTACTACGGATTGATTTCTATGGTTTCGAGATTCGAATCAGGTTCCACAACATATGTTTCAGTACCACTTCCATTGCTTGAAGGAATATCTTGTGGTTCAATTTTTCCGTAGAAATCTTCATGTAGGCTAAACGAACCTTTTACTTTAGCTTCTATCTCATTCCAATCATTATCCGGATGGTAACCTTTTAGATCAGAGAAGATACTGTTGATACTGGCGTTTGTATCGTAAGTGAAGATATTGATTACGTATTTATAAGATTCATAATCAAAAATAATAAGATTGTTATAGCTATCTTGAGCATAATCCGGAGAAATTTCCTTTCCTTCAAAATCTTCAACTCCCGCTTGATAATTATAGGTGTATTTGGTTGCAGACACTGTTTCATTGTTGATTTTCAAAGAGATACTATCTTTGAAGGTATATTGGTTCGTTCCAAAGAAATATTCCGAAAAATCTGAGACATCCAGATTTTTATCATAAGCTGAGATCTGATAGAAACCAGGATCTTGAGATCTTTCAGTTTCATCTTTTAGTATATATGTTGTTGTAAATTTTTGATTATAGGATAAACTTTCATAAAGAGCGAGATAATCTTCATATTGTTTTTGTCCAAAATCGTTATTCGGATAAAAATTACGATTGGTGTAATATGGTTTAGTTGGATCATAATAATCCGAGATTGAAGTTTCGAACAAAACATACGTTTCATTACTGGGTGTGAAGATCTCGATATCTTTTTGCTGCAAAAAGTTTTTCAGATATGTAAGGTATGAACTCTGCTTTATCACATCCTTTTCATAGGGATAGTAACTGTTTTCGTTGTAAGCGGTTGTAGGAACATTTTTGACATTAACATTTAGATCGAAAGTAAAGAGACTTGATACTTCCGATATTGTTTTTTCTGCTTTCTCGACAACGTATTCGCTTGAAGATATAAGATTATTATCGCTAATCGAAGCTAAATAAACCTCTTGTTTAACGAGAGAATAAGTATCAGTTTCATAAAGGTCTTTAAAGAATAATGTTTTAGTATTTTCCGCTTCAAGCGATGTTGTTTCGCTTGAGATTGTCGGGTTTTTTGATCTTTCTTCATTATAACTACAGGGAGTATCATAGGAATAAATCACTAAATAATACTTTTTTCCTTCGATAGTCACTTCTTCCACCTCAGAATCTTCTCCAAAATAATAAGGAATAACATCTTTTGCTTCGGGAATAAGTTCTATAGTTTCGGTTTCCACATTGATTCCAGTATTTTCACTGGTAGTTCCAGCTTCATCCACCAATACTTCGGTATCTGAAAGTGTTTTTGTCGATGAAGGGGAAGTTTCTAAGATCTCTGTATTTACACTTGTACTATCCGGTGTAACAGCAAGATAATCGTAGTTTTCTTCAAATCTTAAGGCGAAGGTCCCGCCTTTGTATTCATAACGGTATTTATCTGAGGATAAAGAGTAATCAACTAATTCATCATTATTATTGTAGGCAAGATATTTGTATTTTGGGTAATAGCTATTTTCAGAGTAATTTTGGAAGTCATAGGTTTCAATTCGAGAATAAGAATTTTCCGAATCTCCATAAGCCGGACAGCTTGCAGCAGCAGGTCCAAGAGTATAGGTACTTGTGTAATGGAAAAAATTATAGTTATCGTTGTAATAAATTGGAGCAATTGTGCTTGAGGCGTCAGTTGCGGTTTCATCTCGAGTTTCCCCATTCGATAGTTCAGCGGCAACGGCCTGGCTGACACTAAAAAGTTCGCTGGGATTTTTGGATGATTTTAATACACTCCCGGAATTATTCTGTAGGATTTTACTTAAAACTTCGTTTTTATCATTTTGGGATAAATTGTTGTGATAATTATTAAGCACGAAATAAGTGATTAAACCGTAAAAAGAAATAAGAATAAGAGAGATTGTGGAAGCGCTAATGACTGGAAGTTTATTGAACTTTAAACTAGGCATGGAGAGACTCCTTTTGACAAAATTAATTAGATACATAAAAACATTTTCATGCTCATACTGAGATAAAATATCGCTTTTAAGCTTTTTTGAAAACTCTTTATCCATGTATATATTTTTGTTATCAAGATTTTCCAAAAGCTTACAAGCTTCATCTTTTTGGTCACTCCTTTTTTTAAACATATTATTAGGCTTTCTATCTTTTAAGTGTTTTAAGGGGTACATGTGATAATTCTCCTTAAGTTTTTGACCGCTCTTTTTTGCGTTGTCCGAACATAATTTAAGTCTTTATTAATTTTTTCTCCAATTTCTGTAGGAGTCAACTTTTGAATCAATCGAAGTTCAATGATCTCTTTTTGTTTTTCTGGTAACTGTGGGAGATATTTTAACAGGAGTTCTTCTGAGGTTTGAGAGTTTTCTTTTTCTAAGTATTCTTCAGTATATTTTTGGAAATCGTGGAATTCTTCAAGAAAAGGACAAGTTTTGATTTGGTATTTTTCTCGCAGATATACTTTAAATAGGTTTTTAGCAATGCCATAGAGAAAATTTATCGGATTTTCTATTTCAACCTGTTTGAGTTTTTTAATAAGTAGATGAAAAGTATCTGAAGTTAGATCCTCTGCTTCTTGTTGATCACGGATTTTAAAGTAAAAAAAACGGTAAAGCTTCTCAGAGTGATTATTATAAATGGCTTCAATTTCAGAAGGAGGCAGCATATTTATTTTTATCCAAACCTTTTTAATCTCACTTGGAGTACTATCATAATCAAGGCTACAAGTCCGATAATCACCATTAACATGGAATATTCAGGTATAGTTACAACGAGTGGAAAAAATCCTAAAAATAGAACTAAAGAGGGAAGACCTAATTTCGTTGCAAATTTAAAATCTGAAGTTTTGCCTAAGAGATAATAAATAAGACCTCCAATTATTAAAAATGAAATAGTAAAAGCAAGATAGAGTGGCATCGAGTAATAAATTGCTCTGTTCATTTTCGAGAAAATTTCAATCGTTGGATCAATTGTAAAACTGGATACATAATGAATAAGCGGAAAATATACTATATAAAGAACGGTGATTAAAAACATATCAAATAAGGAAGTTTTTTTCCCGAAAACAAAAGTAAGATAGAGAATGATGGTTATAAAAACAAGATATATAGGAGCCATCGTAAAGTAAATACGTGAAACTTGAGTGGATGGATTCAATTTTTCCCCGATTTGGACACTTACAAGTGGTTTGGAATAAAGATCATTTTTATCCCAGATTAGAGTGACCGTATCTGGTCCGAAATTTCTGCGGTCTACAGATAAGCCTTGGTTAACATCATATAATCTTGTTCCACTAATTTTGACTTCGAAGTTAAAATCCTGAGAACCCTTTGGATTTTCAAGTCCCTCATAAGTAAATAAAGACAATCCCACCGTTTGATAACTGACTTCCACGGTAGTTTCGCTATTTGCAGCGATGTCTCCTTCCCATTTAAAACCATCGAGTTGATTATTCGTGAGATTGTATTCATTGTAATTAGAGAATTTATCGGTATAGGTTAGCTTTGTTTTCGCATTTTTTATTTCTTGTCCATTCACAATCAATTTTGCGTTACTAATTTCATTAGTATCTGAACTAATGGGAAAAGGAAATTCAAAAGAGATAAAACTTTTTTCATTGAGATTGTTTTTTAAAATATATTTAGATTGAAAATCGGTTTTAAAAGTAGGTTGATAAGAAAGTCCTTTTTTCACAAAATCAGCAGTAATGACTACGTTTCCATTTGTAGAGGTGAGATAGGTATTTTCTAGGTATTTTTTAATTTGAGTGTCATTCAGTCTATTTTCAATATAAACTTTGCTTTCTGAATCTATTTCATCAAGTAGTGGAGCGTTTTGATTTAAATTTCCTCCATAAATACGTGAGGTATTTGAATAATTTTTAGAACTAATGTTATTTCGATAGCTCGCGACTCCTGCCATAATCAAACTAAAAATAAATATTCCAAAAGTAAAAATAATTCCGGCAACCACATAATTTCTGATTAGCGATTTGTCTTCATTACTTAAAGAAACATTGAAAAGAGAGTTATTCATAAGACCTACTTTCTAGAAATATTAACTCTTGGTGCTCCCGACAGGATTTGAACCTGTAACCTTCTGTTCCGAAGACAGACGCTCTATCCAGTTGAGCTACGAGAGCAAAATAAGTAAAGTTGATTGTAAGTAGATCCGTGAACTTACGTTCTAAATAAACTATGATAGTATAGGGCAAACTGTTAACAGTATTTTACGCGAAGGTGTGTTTTTGGTCAATTAGGATTTTATTGTCGATACTTGAGAGCGGCTTCTATAAATTCTAGAAAAACTGGATGTGGATTTAAAGGTGAAGATTTATATTCTGGATGTGCTTGTGTGGCGTAGAAAAATGGATGAGTATCAGAAGGAAGTTCTATCATTTCAACAAAAAAGTTATCTAAGGAAGTTCCAGAAATAATCATTCCAGCTTCTTCTAACTGTTGTCGATATTCATTGTTGAATTCAAAACGATGTCGGTGACGTTCTGACACAATATGCTTATGTTTATCTTTGAAAGCATTATGTTTGCTATAAATTTGCTCGGTTAACGTTCCCTTTTTTATTAAACAATCCCACGCTCCGAGTCTCATTGTGACCCCTTTTGATTTGATCCGTACGTATCGTTCTTCTTCTGGAATCAGATGAATAATTGGAAAAGGAGTGTCCGGGTTAACTTCTGTAGAGTTAGCATCTTTCATGTGCAGCACATTTCGAGCAAATTCTACCGTTGCAAGCTGCATTCCATAGCAGAGTCCAAGGTAAGGAATTTTGTTCTCTCGAGCATATTTGATCGCTTTTATTTTCCCTTCGACCCCTCGATTTCCCCACCCAATTGGAACAATTATACCGTCAGAGTCAGCAACTAAAGCTTCAATATCTTTTTCCTGAAGTTCAGAATTTATAAAATTAAGTTCGAGTCCAACTTCTTTATTCCAACAGGCGTGTTTAATCGCTTCAATAAGAGCGGCATAAGAGTCTGCCAGGTTGTATTGGCCAGTTGCAAAATATTTTCCGACAATTGAGATCTTAATGTTTTTTTCTTTTGGAGCTTTAATTTTAGCAATTAACTTTTCCCAATCTTTAAGGTCTAATCGACGTGTTTTCAAATGAAGTGATTCTAAGACTTTTCCTTCAAAATTTTGTTGTGCTAAGATTAAAGGTAGTTCATAAATCGTAGTCTCGACATCAGGAGCAGAGATAATATTTTCTTTTTTCACATTGCAAAAAAGAGCAAAACGGTCGAGGCGTCTCGTGTCTACCCATTTCTCACTGCGAGCTACAATAAAATCGGGTTGGATACCCATGGAATTTAGAGTTTTTACTGATAGTTGTGTCGGTTTTGATTTTGGTTCGCCAATGTGTGCCGGAATTGGCATGTAAGAGACGTGAATATGAAGGACACTATCCCCTTCACGATATTTCATTTGTCTTGACGCTTCATAATAGAGAATATTTTGATATTCTCCGGCTGTTCCGCCAAGCTCAATAAGTACAATTTCCGCTTCTTCTTTTTCGGCTGCTTTTTTGATGCGGCTAATTATTTCATCACATACATGTGGAATTGCTTCAACATCTTCCCCTTTATAATAAAAAGAACGTTCACGATCAATCACGGTTTTATAAATCTGTCCCATGGTGATGAAGTTATCCATTCCTACATTTTTTCCCAAAAAACGCTCATAAGTTCCCAGATCCATATCAGCTTCAGTTCCGTCTTCGCAAAGGAAGGGATCACCGTGTTCAATGGGATTAATTGTCCCAGAATCTACATTCAAGTAGTTTTCACATTTGATGCTAGTTACTTTGTATCCGTGTCTTTGGAGTAAAAAAGAGAGAGAGGCGGAGACAGTGCCTTTTCCGATTCCGGAAAGGACACCACCTGAAATAAAAATATACTTAGGGTCAGATTTTTTATTCATCATAAATTAAACTCAGCTAAACGATATTAAAATACAGTTTTGAGTTTTATTATACCGATAATTTCTATTCTATTTTCAATATTAAATATCGATACAATCCGATCCGTAGGTTATCATATTATGTAATAGTTGGCAATGGGAAAAGGATTCTTATTTCTTCAAAATGTAATACGTCGATGGACCTTTGCCATTCATTTGCAATAGTTTCATATCTGAAAGCTCTTTGAGTTTTGCTTGAGCAGTTCGTTTGGGGATTTGTAAAATATCTACAACGTCTGAACTTGTTATCTTTCCTACTGTCGAGACAAAATCCATCATTTTCACCTGATCTTTATCAAGAAATATTTGTTCATTCATATTTAGTTCTTTGGCAAAACCCATGGCCTGAAGATTTTCCTTAACTGTTCGAGCTTCTTCGACAAATCCATCTGTAAAATATTCCAACCAATTAGTTAGATCAGCATGTTTACGAGAATAAAAAGTCGGTCCAGTATCTAGAGCTTGATAATATTCTTTGCGATTCCGATAATAATATTCGTCCAAAACGAGAATTTTTTTGAAATCATACTTTCTTTGATAAAGATGAAGTTGGGTCAAAAGTCTAGTGAGACGACCGTTTCCATCAGTAAAAGGATGAATTGTTACAAACTGGTAATGAAGTAATCCGGCTGTAACAATCGGATGCGTTGTTTGAGTGTTATTAGTAGTCCAATCAACAAGTTCGTTTAGATAAAATTCAACCTCTTTGGTTTTACACGGAGTATAGACAACATTTTCTTTTCCATTATCAATATTGGCAACGTAAACCATATTTGGTCGTAGGTGACCATTCTTTTCTGGAATCACAAGATCCTTCGTTAAAATTTTATGTAAAGTAAGGATGTCATTCAAACTGATATTGTTTTTAGTTTGGCTAATCTCTTCCATTTTGGTGATCGATTTTTGGTAGTTTTCAACTTCAAGTACTTCCTTTTGTTCCGCTGGAATTTTCTCGCCTTCAAATACTTTCTGGACTTGAAATTCTGCCAACTTATTTCCTTCAATAGAGGTTGAAAAATGAGCCATTTTAATTAGTGCTCGACGTCTTAAGTGAGCTTCTTGTTTGGGAAGAACTGGAGAACGGTCGACAATAGATTTTATTTCGGCAATTTCCGTTAAATTATTTAAGATTTTATTGGAGATTTTGAAATTGGGATTAAACATAATATTTTTAAATAATAATCTAATATTTAGTATATCACAACTTCGAAGTAATCATGCCATAATAACGCAGAATATTGTGCAGTTTATTTTTGTCTTAATGATATTTACCCTGTATTTTGTTGATGAGTAGCCAAAAAATGTCGTGGAATAAATACCGTAATTCATTAATAGGATTAACTTTGCTGATATTCGAGTACGTCCAGGTAACTGGAATTTCTTTTATTCTATAACCATATTTTTTGGATAGCAAAAGTATCTCAACATCAAAAGCTCCGGTATAAGCTGTTTTAGCAGGCTTACCTCTTGCTTTAAATACTAGAAGATTGTTAAAAATTTTCTTGGCGACTTTTCCTTCAAACATTTTGAAACCACATTGAGTATCTTGAATTTTAGGTAAGAAAAAAAGTTTAATAGCAAAGTTGAATATTCGTCCCAAGATATGACGGGAGTAAGGTTCATTTATCCGTATGGCATTTTTTGCTTCTCTAGAAGCGATTACTACTTCGAAATTTTGATGTATTAAATCTTCTAGCATTGGGTTAATTGTTTCAATCGGAGTGGAAAGGTCAGCATCAGAAAATAATATGTATTTTCCGGTCGTTTCTTCCACTCCCCTTTTTACTGTAAGGGCTTTTCCTAAATGAGAATTTTTCACAAACTTAAAGTCTGAATGTTTCAGACAAAAGTTTTTTACCAAATTTTCAGTTTGATCGCTACTACCGTCATCAACGATAATAACTTCGATTTGATACTTTTGGGTTTTGATAAAGCTTTGGATTACTGTTAGTGATTGAGCGATTCTGCACTCTTCATTAAAAGTGGGAATAATGATGGATAAAAATGGTTTTGTCTGTGACATAAGTTAATCCGTTTGCCAAACTTCATAGTATTCATTTTCTAGCTTCAATTTGGCATCAGGAAAGACAGCAAGCAGTTTTTCTTTAAAATCAGGATGCCACATTTTTGAAAAAATGTATATCCCGCTTTCTTCTTTTGTAAGCTGTCGATAATCTCGTACTTCATAATCTTGTCTACTACTATAAACTAAATATTTGATAGTGTTACCCTCCCAAAAATAAGCTCTTTCTCCAATCAGACTTTCATAATCAATTTTTGGTTCAAGAGTATGTTTGGGATCCCAAGTATCTATTCCCCAGGAAACAAGATTATATGGTAAAAAGTTGAGTTTATCATGAAGAGCTTTTTGAGTATCTTTTTTTTGATTCCACATACTACCTAAGATAAAGTATAAAGGTTGATTCTCTTGATACTCTAGCGCATACTCACTCATTCTGACCAAATCAACATAGAGTTCTTTATTCAAACCCGATTGGTTTATCCATTTTTGAAAATAGAGGACATAACCATTTATGCTGGTATAAATCAGTACTGCAATTATGAGTAACACTGCAAAGATTGGGTGAATTTTTTTCTTTATAATTTGAGCTACTTTTTCGAGACCCAGAGCGATAGTTAAATATAAAAAGGGAATCATTCCAAAGCCTCTTAAAATATGAGGAGTACTGTCAGAAAAAACAACTGGTAGTGTCAGTGCTACTGAAATTGTTAAAACTAAGGCGTTTGAAACTTTACCGATATTTTTGATTAACAGGAAGAATCCAACCAGAAAAAATCCAGCTTCAACAATAGATAGAAGAGGTATCGAAGTAAAATTGTATTGGATCATGGGATCGCCTGTTATAAAAAACATCTTGATCGTAGCGATGATCCTTTCTCCTAGTGTACTTGGGAAATCGCTTTGGGCCTTATAAGTTGATAAGACACTGGCTCCAAATATACGACCGAAAAAGTCAGCCGGATATCGCAGGCTATAAACTATCATTGGAGCTAAGGTAATAAAAAAACTAATAATCAAATTTCTAATTTCTTGAGGTTTAATTTGGATTATTTTTTTCCGAAAAACAAAAAACAAAAATAGTAAAACAAAAGGAACGATTCGATAGCTGATATAGGTATAAAATCCTAAAGCCAGGAAAAATCCAGCGAGGATCCAGGACTGCGAAGTTCTTTTTATATAAGCCCATTTCAAAGTAATGAGTGCCAATAATAAGATAAGAGGTAAGATGATTACTCTATATCCAAGGCGGGAAAAGTTCAAATGATAGAAAGAAGAAGCGAGTAAAAACGTGCTTATAAGAGCGATTCGGTTGTTATAAAAAATTTTACCAAAAACATACATTACAGGTAAGGTCAGAACTCCGATAAAAGAAGAGGTTAAATATAAAGCAATTGGCTTATTCCCATAAATTACGACAAATAGAGCATTAAAAAATAAAAACAACCCTTCTCGACCGCCATTACGATAGTAAAACGGGAGAATCTTTCCCTGTAAGATATCCAAAGCATCTAGACCATTTACTGCAACATCAGGATAAAGTCCGAAGGGAATTTTATCAATTTTATACAGTCTTAAAAAGATTCCCCAAAGAATTATTAAACCGAGGAGAATCAGGTGAATATGTTTCGTCAAAAATTTTCGCATATGTTTTTCATGTAACTTTTTATTTACCTCTACGTTACTAGAAACAGAGTAATTATACTCGAACCCCCAAAATATGTATAATATTATTAACAGCTTAATTTCAAAAGTTTAATCTTCATGAAAGAAGGTTTATATGACAAATTTACATCTTAAAAAGTTGACCGTAATTGGTTTAATTCTATTGATTTTAGCTGTAGACCTTGGTTTGGGAATAGGAATTTATTATCTTGTCAATCGTGATCAAGTAAAGATTCCCGAAGCCAAAGGAGACAAACTTCCAACTTTTTTTTCTTGTTCTGAACTTGCGAAAGTTTTTAAAGAATACGAAAACAGCAATTCTAGAAATGATGTTCTTTATGACCTTATTTCTCCTGGTATGAAAATGACCACTGCAACTCAAGAGTCAGGAGCTAATTCAACAACTCCTTCACATTCTGAGACTAACGTGCAAGTTGCGGGTGTTGATGAGGCGGATATCGTAAAAAATGACGGGAACTATATTTATACTTTGAGAGGTTCCACCAAAGAAATTGTAATTGTTAAAGCCTATCCAGCTGATGAGACTAAAGTGCTTTCCAGAATTACTTTTGAATCCAATGAAACTCCAACGGAGATATTTATCGATGGTAACAACTTAATGGTTGTCGGTTCCAGCTATGAAAATGGAGACGGAAATGAAATCCAACCAATGATGGAAAAGATGATTTATCCTTACTACTCTACAAATCTTACCTTTGTGAAAATTTACAGCGTTTATAATCATGAAAAACCACAGATTAGACGTGATCTGAAATTTCAAGGAACATACCAGACTTCTAGGAAAATCGATGATGAGGTTTATTTTGTTCTTAACGATTATAAATATTGGGATGAAGATTATGTAGATCAACCAGAGTTACTTCTTCCTCAATATCAAGAAAATGGTGATACAAAGCCTTTGTGTAACTGTACTGATGTTGAAGCGGTTTTGCCTTTTAGATATCCTAATTATTTAAACATAATTTCGGTTTCGATCTCTGATTATTCTAAAGATTTTGATAAAGAAGTGATTTTGGGTGGGAGCGACAACGTTTATGCTTCATTGAATAATCTATATGTTGCAAATACAACGTATATGCAGAATCAACCGATTCTAAAAGAGATGTTTAATTATATTTTCCCCACTCAGGAGATAACTACAGTATATAAATTTGCTTTGGAAAACGGAAATATTACCTATAAATCAAAGGGAGATGTTGAAGGAACCGTTTTGAACCAATTTTCGATGGATGAATATAATGATTATTTTCGTGTGGCGACAACTGAAGGACATGTGTCTCGCGGTGGCGGAAATTCAAGCAACAATGTTTATGTTTTGGATAAGGAACTAAGTGTCACCGGAAGTGTGAATAATATTGCTCCGGGAGAACAGATATATTCGGCACGTTTTATGGGAGATAAAGGGTATGTGGTTACCTTCCAAAAGGTGGATCCGTTTTTTACCCTCGACTTAAAAGATCCCAAGAATCCTAAAATATTAGGCCAGTTGAAGATTCCAGGTTATTCTGATTATCTACATCCTCTGGATGAAAATCACATTTTAGGATTAGGTAAAAATACAATTCAAGCTGAAGAAGGTGGTTTTGCTTGGTATCAAGGAATTAAGATAGCGATTTTTGATGTAACTGATTTTGCTCATCCCAAAGAAGTCTTCAAAACCGAAATTGGTGATCGCGGGACTGATTCTTATGCACTTCACGATCATAAGGCTTTTCTTTATGATGCTCAGAAAGAACTTCTAGTTATTCCGGTAATGGTCGCTGAGTTGACCGAGGAACAAAAAGTTCAAAGCGAAGCCCCAAATACTTATGGAAACTATACCTTTCAAGGAGCTTATGTATATCAGGTAGATGTAGAGACCGGATTCAAACTAAAAGGTCGTGTTACTCATTACGATAATGGTTTTAGTAAAGATCGATATTACTATTATTATAGTGATGATAAATCAATTCAAAGATCACTTTATATTGGAGACAACTTATACACTATTTCCGGAACGATGATAAAGGTGAATTCTTTGAGTGATTTGAAAGAAATTAAGAAGGTGGAATTGTAATAAATGAAGGGGGAGCCTCTAATAGAGGCCCCCCCTTTTAGTTTAAAAGTCTATTCCAGCTTTGGCTTTGATGCCTTTTTGAAATGGATGTTTGATTTCCTTCATTTCAGTAACCAAATCGGCAAGTTCAATAATTTCATCTGGAGCATTTCTTCCGGTTATTACAAGATCGACATTTTTAGGTTTTTTAATAATAATATTTATAATTTCAGAAAGTGGAATTAATTTTTCGCGGATTGCCACATTGATTTCATCTAGAATCACAACGTTATATTTACCGGAAGAGATTTTCTCCTGCGCAAAATTCAGCGCGTTTTTAGCGCTATCTTTGTGTTCCTTGAAAGGTTTTTTATCACCTAAGATTTTTACAAACCCTTCACCCATTTGGTAAAAATCAATATCCGGTAACTTTTCTAAACTTTTCTTTTCACCAGTAAACCAGGATTTAATGAATTGAACAATTAGAACTTTCTTTTGGTATCCAGAAGCGCGCAATGCAAGTCCAAGAGCGGCAGTAGTTTTACCTTTGCCGTTTCCGGTATAGACGATGATTAAACCGTTGTCTGTATTTTTCACCCGCATTTTGATTGTCCGCAGTTTTTGCAAACCAAGCAACCTTCTTGGTAAATTAGGCTGTCTTTGGCTTTACAGTAAAAACACACTTCACCATTTACTGCTTTTGTTCCATCAGGAATAAATTTTTTAAAAGCTCTCTGCACACCATTTTTCCAAGTATTAATTGAAGTAGAATTTAGATTTAAATCCGAAACTAAGCTAAGAACGTGTGGCAGAGGCATTCCATGGCGGAGAACTCCAGAAATCAATTTAGCATAGTTCCAAAATTCTTTATTAAATGATCGAGACAGACCTTCAGTAATTGTTTTGTATCCATCTTTATCAACAAATTCAAAGTCATAACGTGATTTTCCATCACCGTTTATATTTCTAATAACCCATCCCTTCTCAATCGAGGGTGGAATGAAGAACTCATCTGCTTTTCCGGTGAAGATCTCATAAGGTTTACCTTTTAAAGTTCCGACAACAGCAATCCATTTATCATAATCGTTTTGAAATCGAACCACTTCTGCCTCAAGAGCTTTTGGTCGTGAAGGAGCCTCATTCTCAACGATTTCTTCACCATTACTTTTTTGTTTTTGAGTTGTTTCTTTAGAAATGAGAACTCCGGCACGAGAGCCTTCACGATAGATTGTGACTCCTTTACAGCCACTTTTCCAAGCAGTTTGATAGATTTTGTCTACAAGATCTTCTGTAGTTTCTTTTGGAATATTCACGGTAACGCTAATAGAATGATCTACCCATTTTTGTATTTTTCCTTGCATATCAACTTTGGCTACCCAGTCAACATCGTTTGCGGTCGCTTTATAATAAGGAGATTTTTTGATTATTTCATTTAATTCTTTTTCAGGAAGTAGCGAGATTTTTTTGGGATCATAATTATTTAGTTTTAACCATATTACAAACTTTGGATGAAAGACATTGTATTCTTCCCAGGAATCCCCTACTTCATCAACAAAAGCGATCTTCACGTTTTTATCGTTTGGATTTATTTTTCGACGGCGTTTATAGGAAACCATAAAAACCGGTTCGATGCCAGATGTTGTCTGAGTGCAGATGCTGACACTTCCTGTTGGAGCAATAGTCAGAAGCGCGATGTTTCTTCTTCCATATTTTTTCATCTGTTTAATTATTGAGGGATCTATTTTTTCTAGTCTTTTAATAAAAGGATTATCCTTTTCACGTTTAAAATCAAAAATTGGAAAGGGTTTTCGTTCACGAGCAAGTAATATTGAAGAGCGGTATGTTTCGATTGCAAGAGTCTGATGTATCTTTACTGAAAACTTTGTCGCCTCCTCAGTTCCATAACGATATCCTAATGCGGCAAGCATATCACCTTCGGCTGTAACACCGATACCGGTTCGACGTCCGGCAATACTTTTATTTTTGATATTAGTCCAGAGGTTTCTCTCTACGGATTTGATTTCTTCAGGTTCAGGATCGGAGTTTACTTTATCCAAAATAACATCTATCTTTTCAAGCTCAAGGTCAATAATGTCATCCATCATCCTTTGTGTATAACTTACATGTTTTTTAAAAAGGTCAAAATCAAATGAAGCATTTTTGGTGAAAGGATTTTTAACGTAACTATATAGATTTAAAGCGATAAGTCGGCAGCTGTCATATGGACATAGAGGAATCTCTCCACAAGGATTTGTTGACGTGGTTTTAAATCCTAAATCAGCATATGAATCTGGAACAGATTCTTTGATAATGGTGTCCCAAAAAAGAATTCCTGGTTCGGCCGATTGCCAAGCGTTGTGAATTATTTTCTTCCACAACTTCCCGGCGTCAATTACATTTTTATAGGTTGGATTTTTGGAACCAATAGGAAATGTTTGTACAAAAGGTTTATTTTTGATTACCGCATCCATAAATTCATCAGTAATACGAACAGAAACGTTTGCTCCTGTTACTTTTCCGGGAGTCATTTTGGCGTCGATAAAGTTTTCCACATCAGGATGTTCAATAGAAACTGATAACATTAAAGCCCCTCGTCTACCATCTTGAGCAACCTCACGAGTGGAATTGGAATATCTTTCCATAAACGGAACGATTCCAGTTGCGGTCAAAGCACAGTTTTTTACGGGACTACCTTTGGGTCGAATGTGAGAAAGATCATGTCCGACTCCACCACGTCTTTTCATAAGCTGAACTTGTTCCTCGTCGACTTTCATGATTCCACCATAAGAGTCTGCTTTTTGTTGTAAACCTAAAACAAAACAGTTTGAGAGTGAAGCAACTTGAAAATTATTTCCAATACCAGCCATAGGACTACCTTGAGGAATGATATATTGGAAATTTTTTATTAAATCATAAATCTTATTTTCAGAAAGAGGTTTTGGATATTTCTTTTCGATTCGGGCCAGTTCTTTGGCAAGCCGATGATGCATGTCATCCGGAGTAAGCTCAAAAAGCTCTCCCTGACTATTTTTGAGGCTGTATTTATTTATCCAAACATTTGCAGCAAGAGCATCTCCTTGAAAATATTCCGTAGTCTTTTTTAAAGCTTCCTGGTGAGCGTAAGATTGATTTGAAACATTTTTGGCTTTAGAGAGAGTTTGCGACATATGGATTTATGAATTTAAACTAATACAATAAATAGTATGTATGACTATACAAACATACCAGTAGTTGTATGTCAATAGTATTTTTATTTTTGTTGATCCAGTCATTTATTCTACTCTGAAATTAGTCTTGACAATTTACCTAAAACATAATATACCTATACCTAAGGTATAGGATGACTAATATTAAGTATTTTTATATGCTAAAAGAATTTCCAGAAGAGAAAAAACAGATTTTAATTACACTAAAAAAAGCAAGTTCTCACATTTCTAAAATTGAAGAGATGGTTAATGAGGACAAATATTGTATTGAGATTATTCAGCAGATGAAAGCAGTGCATGGGTTGATACACTCGGCGATGGATAAGACTTTAGAACTCCACTTGACCTCTTGTTTTAAAGAAGGGATGAAGTCTGGAACTGAAATAAGAAGAAAAAGGCTGATTGGTGAAGTGATTCAGGTGACTAAAATTAATAATCAGTAAGGGATAAATTAACATGGTGGTGATTCAGGTTATATCTACTACATTTTTGCAATTTCATTGAAGTTAGATATATAATAAGGGGTCATTAATTTATTTTTTATAGTATAAGGAGAAAAAATGTCAGACAAATTCGTTAAATTCGAGATCCAATCAATCTTTACCCCTCTAGCTATAATTATTGCTGGAGCAATTATTGCGGGTGGAGTCTATTTTGGTTTGAAATCAGGAGACCTAAAGGTCGGAAACAACGACAATTCAGAGGTTGCTGGAACACAGAATGCCAATACCAACACCAACACCAACACCAACACAACTACTGTAACTACAACTATCGGTGATGATCCTTTAATAGGAGATAAAAGTAAGGCAAAGGTTGCGATTGTCGAATTCTCAGACTTTGATTGTCCTTATTGTAAGAAATTTTATACTGATACTTTTGAACAGATTAAAACCAACTTTATCGATACTGGAAAAGCCGTTTTTGTTTATCGCGATTTACCACTTCCTTCCTTACACCCTCATGCCGAGAAAAAAGCTGAAGCAGGTTCTTGTATTTATAGTATCTCTGGAACAGAAGCCTTTTATAAATATTTTAAAGCCGTTGAAGAAGGTTCTATTACTGATGATGCCGGGCTTACTTCTTTGGCCTCGACATTAGGAGTTGATTCTGACAAGTTTGCAGACTGTTTTACCAACAGTAAAATGTCCAGTGAGGTTCAAACTGATGCTGCAGATGCCAAAAAAGCGGGTATTACAGGAACGCCTGGTTTTGTAATTGGAACATTAGATTCAAACGGTAATGTTACCGGAACGAAGATTTCTGGAGCTTATCCATATACCACTTTTGAAACTACGATTAATAGCTATTTGAAATAGTTATAGTTTCAAGTTTTTAAATAAATCATAATTAAAAAAAGCTGGCAGGGTTGTTGTAATTAACAATCCTGCCAATTTCATAATGTTTATTTTTTATCACAAAGGAGATGAAAATGAATTTTGAAAAAAAAGATATTAGCGAAACAACATATTATGTTCAAGGGATGCATTGTGCTTCTTGTGAGGTTCTCATCGAAAAGAAAATGTTAAAACAAAAAGGGGTAAAAACTGTAGAAGCCTCTACCAAAAAAGGAGAACTTCGAGTTGAATTTGCCGGTAAAAAGTTGAGAACTAATGAGCTTAATCAGATTTTCAAAGGTGATCACTATTCATTTTCTACAGAACCAATTATCGGTGAAGAATCCAAGCTTTTTAAATATGATTCGGATGGAAAACTCCTTATTAACCAAGATAAATTGTCGAATCTACTTTATATTTTAGGAATTTCACTTCTTTTAATTATTGGATATATCTTACTTAGTAATTCTGGCTTATCATCTCTTATTACCGTAAATTCAACTTCTTCTTTACCAGCTTTTTTTATTTTTGGACTTTTAGCTGGAGTTTCAAGTTGTGCCGCTTTGGTGGGAGGAATTGTGCTTTCAATGAGTAAACAATGGTCGGAGATTTATGGAAGTAATGATTCCTTTGGTAATCGGATTCAACCTAACATTTTGTTTAATATCGGAAGATTGTTATCCTTTTTAATTCTAGGAGGAGTTTTAGGAAGTATTGGAAAACTATTCAATCTTTCTTTAGCTTTTACTTCAATTCTTACAATTGCTGTTTCGGTCATGATGTTAGCGTTGGCTTTACAAATGTTGGGAGTCAAAGCTTTTCAAAAGTTTCAGGTTACTACGCCAAAGTTTATCTCTAGATATGTTGCAAATGAAGATAATTTTAAAGGTAGATACATGCCTTTTATGATGGGAGCATTAACCTTCTTCCTTCCCTGTGGATTTACAATTACGGCTCAGGGATTAGCACTGACTTCTGGGAACATTATGACTGGAGCTTTGATTATGTTTTTCTTCGCTTTAGGAACATTACCCATGCTTGCTTTAATTGGAATCTCCGCCACAGAATTTACGAAAAGACCTCATCTTTCAGCAAAATTTCTGAAAATTGCCGGAGTTCTTGTTTTCTTTTTTGCGCTATACAACATCAACGCACAGCTTAATGTTTTAGGTCTGTCGAGCTTTAGCGATTTAAGCACAAATGTTTCCAAAAAACAGGATACCCAAATCTCTGATAATTCTGATTTACCGGAAATAGTTGATGGTAAACAGGTTCTCAAAATTGTAGCCACATCTTCGGGTTACACTCCAAACTATCTAAAAGTTCGAGCTGGTATTCCGGTGCGTTGGGAGATTGAAGATAAAGGGACCAGTGGTTGTACCAATGCGATTATTTCAAATTCTTTGTTTGAAGGACAGATTGCGTTGACTCCAGGTGAAACAAGTGTGAAAGAATTTACACCGGAAAAACCGGGTAAATATAAATTCAGCTGTTGGATGGGAATGGTGAGTGGGGTTATTGAAGTAATTAGCAGTGAAGGATCATCGAATGCCATCACAATAAATAGTGATTCAAACGAAGTCGTTCCTTCCGGGGCAAAGGGTTGTGGATGTGGTGGAGGTGGTAGCTGTGGTGGAACTCAAAATTAAAAGGAGTTAGTTATGAAAGAATTAAAAGTAAAAAATATGCATTGTGAATCTTGTGCGAAAATAATTCAGATGGAATTAGAGGAGAGCGGTTATATCAATAAAATAATTTCTGTAGAGTTAACCAATCCTCAAAATAATATAGGAGTAGTAAAGTTTAAAGACTTAGATCAAAATGAAATTGAAAAAGCAAAGGCAGTTATTCAAAAGGCTGGAGAATATGTCGTTCTTAACTAACTTTTTCAAAAACAGAAAAAATCGTAATTGGTTAATTTTTGCCTTCGCTACATTCGCAGCGTTGGGTTCTGGATATCTCTGGTATGGTTTTAATACTAACTCCAGTTTAGTTTGCTCTTTAGATGGATGTAACAATGTTTTAAGCAGTCCCTATTCAAAATTCTTGGGTTTTCCTGTTGCTGGTTTAGGATTTTTTTATTATTTCATTCTTGTTTTAATCATTGAACTACGTTTTTTTACTATCCACAAATCTATGGAAATTCTATTTACAATGACTATATTCACCGGAATTATGGTAGTTCTATATTTACGGTATTTAGAGTTTTTTGTGATCGGAAGCATTTGTGAACAGTGTTGGCTTTTTTCCTTTGTTCCGACGGTTCTTATCACTTTTATATCATTATTGGAGTTGAAGATACCTAAATTATCATTACTGCAAAGTTTTATTGAGAAGGGAAAAGTTTTATGAAAAAGGAAATTTATCCGATTATCGGAATGCATTGTGCCTCATGTAAAGCGCTAATCGAAAAAATGGTAAAAAAATTACCAGGAATTCATGAAGTCAATGTAAACTTCGGGACAGAAAAAATGACGATCGAATATGATGAAAATAAAGTTAATCTAAATGAGATTGTTAGGGCTGTAGCTTCAGCAGGAACGTATCAACTCATTACAAATAGTATGAGTCAAACAGTATTAGTTTCTCCTGGAAAGGTACAAGAAATGCAGGACAATCCAGAAATGGAGATGTCTGATCATGGTGGTCATCATGATCACGCAGCGATGTTGAAAGCAGCCGAATATAAAAAGCTGAAAAATACAGTTACCTGGGTGGGTTTTGGAGCAGTTATATTTTTCGTTATGATGTTGTGGATGATTTTATCCCAAAACCTTACCATTCTACCTATGCCGAAAGAGATTTTTGGAGAGCTGATTTTAAATACCAGTCGTGGAGAAATTATTTCAATATCTTTTTGGTTTCTAATTCAGTTCTTACTAGCAACCCCGATTTTATTTATTGGGGGTAAACAAATATTTTTGTCAGCATGGCAAGCATCGAAGGTTAGAGCAGCAAATATGGATACTCTGATTGCTATGGGTACCTTTACGGCTTGGGGTTTTTCAACAGTCGTTACCTTTTATCCTCAGATATTTTCTTCAGTGACGGGTGAAGCAGAGGTTTTTTATGAGGCCGCGGTTTTTATCATCTTTTTCATCATTTTGGGTAGACTTTTAGAAGCAAAAGCTAAGGGTCAAGCTAATGACGCTATTAACAAATTACTTCATTTACAGGTTAAAGAAGCGATTGTGATTCGAAATGGTGAAGAAATAAAATTACCGATTGATCAGGTTGTGGTCGGAGATATTTTGGTGGTTAAACCGGGACAGAAGATTCCTGTTGACGGTATCATTACTGAGGGAGATTCTACTCTTGATGAATCAATGGTTACCGGAGAATCTTTACCGGTAGAAAAAAATCCAGGAGATTTTGTTATCGGATCAACTATTAATAAATTTGGGAGTATTAAATTCCAAGCTCAAAAAGTAGGAGCTGAAACAATGCTTTCACAGATTATAAAGATGGTGGAAGAAGCTCAGGGGTCGCAAGCGCCGATCCAAAAACTCGCCGATAAAATTTCTGGAGTATTTGTTCCAGTCGTTGTTACCATAGCTGTTTTTACTTTTAGTTTCTGGATTATTTTGGGACAATCTTTGGGTTTAATTCCTACTGAAGTTAATAATATTCAATTTTCAACATTTGTAGCAACTACTGTATTAATCATCGCTTGTCCTTGCGCTTTAGGTCTAGCTACTCCTACAGCAGTTATGGTTGGAACAGGAAGAGCCGCTTTGCGTGGAATTTTGATAAAAAATGCTGAGAGCTTAGAGATTGCACATAAAATTAATACAATTGTTTTTGATAAAACGGGAACGTTGACAGCTGGAAAACCGCAGGTGGTTGATTTTATTACAGACAAGGAGATAAAAGATCAAAAACAGATTTTGAGTTTGGCTGTTTCTTTGGAGGCAAAATCGGAACATCCTCTTTCGGAAGCGATTGTAGTTTATGGTCAAACTTTAGAAGCCCAAAAAAAGGAAGTTCAAAAATTCAAAGCACTAGAAGGAAAAGGTGTTGAAGGAGTGATTGATCATAAAAAAATCTATATTGGAAATACAAAATTGATGGAGGAACAAAAGATTACTTCTAATATTGCACTAAGGGAAAAAGCCGATGAACTCATAAATAGCGGAAGTACGGTAGTATATATGGCTATAGATAGAAAAGAAATTGCAATTTTTTCCATCGCGGATACGATAAAGGAAGATGCAAAGAAAACAATTGCTGTCTTACATGAATTAGGGATTCAAGTGGTTATGCTTACCGGTGATCATCAGAAAACTGCCGCAACAATCGCAAAAAGTTTAAACATTGATCACGTTATTGCTGAAGTCTTACCAACCGAAAAAGCCTCTCAAATAAAAAACTTACAAACAAAACTTCCTAAAGGAAGTAAAATTGCGATGATTGGAGATGGTATTAACGATGCTCCGGCATTAGCGCAAGCAGATATTGGTATTGCTATGGGAACAGGTACTGATGTAGCGATTGAATCAGGTGATATTGTACTTGTAAAAGGTACGCTTGATAAAGTAATTGAAACCATTAAGCTCTCAAAAGCGACCATGGTAATTATTAAACAAAACCTAATTTGGGCCTTTGCCTACAATGTTTTGGGAATTCCTCTTGCAGCGGGTCTTTTGTATCCATTGTTAAACATTTTACTCTCCCCTATTATAGCTAGTGTAGCAATGGCTTTTTCCAGCGTCAGTGTTGTTAGCAATAGTTTGCGTTTAAAAAAAGTTAAGATATAATTCCTTTATCACTTATATTAAAACTATTTGTGTAAACAAGTGGTTGAAGATCAGTGAGCTTCATAAACTTACTAGTAATGTAGGGAGGTTATCTTGACATTAATTTATATCTTAATCGCAAACTTTATTATAAGTGCGGGTTCTTTAGTCGGACTGATTTTTTTAGTTTGGAGAGAAGAAACAATTTCAAAATGGTTACTTTCACTGGTAGCTCTTTCCGCCGGGACTATGATTGGAGGAGCCTTCCTCCACTTACTTCCAGAAGCTGCGAGTTTCTTCCCTAATCTCGAATCAGTGTTTTATATCCTAATTATTTCCTTTGGTGTATTTTTTCTGATTGAAAAATTTCTGCATTGGCGACATTGTCATCGAGGTAATTGTGATATTCACACTTTTGGGACTATGAATCTGATTGGAGACGGAATTCATAATTTTATTGATGGACTGATTATTGCTGCGACTTTTTTAGTAAGTGTCAAATTAGGTTTTATTACCAGTATTGCAATTGCTTTGCATGAAATTCCTCAAGAAATTGGAGATTTTGGAGTACTTCTTCATTCGGGGTACAATAAAAAGAAAGCCTTATGGGCAAACTTTTTTACGGCTTTAACTGCTGTTTTGGGTGGAATAATTGGGTATTTCATTTCTTCTTATGCAACAAATTTCATTTCCTATCTACTCCCTTTTGCGGCAGGAGGATTCATCTATATCGCGATGTCTGATTTGATGCCAGAGATACGTAAAGAGACAAGCTTAAAAAAATCGTTATTATCATTTAGCTTCTTTGTCCTGGGTGTTGTTATTATGTATGTGGCGAAATTTTTGGGAGAGTAATTTTATAGTTATTCACAATATGGTTAACTATAATTCCGCAGGTAGTAGCGACATTTAGAGAAGGATGGATACCTTTTTTGGGAATTTCAACTATCGTATTTGCTTTTTCTAATAAACTTTTATCAACTCCATTTCTCTCATGTCCAAAAACAATAATACTTTTGCTTTGAGGTTTCCATGTTTGTAAAGGAATACTTTCTTTATCCTGTTCAATACAAACAATCTCTAATTTATTATTTTTAGCGAATTTAATTAATGCATTTGTGTTTGGAATCATTGTTATTTCCAGGTCGTTTTCAGAGCCTAGGGCAGTTTTGTGTAATTTTTGATTAAGAATAAGTTTTTTATCGTAATAGCTTGTGGTTGTACCGGAAATACCGATTAAAATTACATTTTTTATACAATAAAAACTACAGGTACGAAGAATCGCACCGACATTATACAAACTACGGATATTCTCTAATGCAATATATAGATTTTTCATTCCTGATTATTTTTAGTGAATCGAGGGAGGTAGATAGCAAAGACTAATAGTCCAGCTCCTAGTGTTGTCACAGTATCAATAAGGATTAAAGAAATTTGAGTAGTTGCAATGTTGTGCGCTAGTCCTCCTGTCATATAGAAGAGAAAGGCGATGCTAATAAGAATAGATCTAATTTTTAGTATTTTTTTTGTGACTTTTAAAGATTGGTAGATAAATAACCCCAAATTTAAAATAGTCATTCCAATGCCGATTGTAATCACGCAAAATGCTTGGAATGAATTTATTAACCAAAGAGTGACTCCAGAATCTGAAATCTTTACATCGGGAAGTTTAAAAAGAAGAAAAGTGGCAAAACCGATATTTCCACAGATTAAAAGCCAAAAGATAATTTTCTCAAATTTTGGTAGGGTAAAATTGAAACCTACTCGGGTAAAAAATGTTAGACCAATTCCTCCACAGAGAACTCCGAAAGGGTAAGTAAAACTGGCAATCTGAGGATCACTTGAGGCTAAAAGACTTCCTGTCCCCCAACTTCCTGATGCAAAGGCTATACCAAATAAAAATCCGGAAAAATATTTCAAAATAACACTTTTATTTTCTCGATAAGAATTGAAAACCATCAAAGCGCTGACAAGGAGAAAAAGGGTGGTTATTATAAATGTAATTGTTGATAGAGGCATAAATATCCTTTCTAAAAACTTTCTAAAAACTGTTCCATGGTTGGAACAGTTGCTTTTTGAATCTGAAGAATGTTGGGTAGTTTAATGTCTGGGTATTTTGTAACAATTGAGATAATTGCGTCTTTACAAAAATTAACGGCGGTATTTCCAGACATTTTTGAATATTGAGAAACTAATAATTCCAAAGAATTTATAGGTTTACCATAAACAGCCATGACGTTTCCTTCATCATCAAGGATAAATTCGGGAAGGTCTTTCGCTTTTTTGACAGCCATATCAAGACCAATGATCTCAGCTTGTCTCTTTACAATAGCTGTAGCTAGTTCACAGTAAATTTGTTTATCACTGTTTTCGTTAGACATTATTGATACTAAGATATCATATTTACTAGCAAGATATCAAAATAATCGTATTTTATATTGATTCAATCTCAAATATGTATTTTCCTTGAGATGAAGTTGACTATATATAAATATTAATTTACACTGAAATTAAGTAACTTTGTTAGAGTAGTTATACCCAAATAACTCTAATTTGTAACTCAAAATGTTGTTATTTGGGTATAACTCAATTACATTTATTGTAAACTCAAAGAAGTTCAGCATATGAAAAATAAATCTTTCCATTTCCAGAATTCTTTGGGATTTACTTTAATTGAACTTCTTATCGTAATTGCCATTATTGGAGTTTTATCATCAGTGGTAGTATTAGCGATTAATCCGGTGCAGATGATGAGAAAAAGTCGAGATGCTACGCGATTATCAGATATGACTACTATAAGTAAAGCATTGTTACTATATTTACAAAGCAATGAATCGTTCCCTGGAACAACAGCTACTTATGGGGAGCGGGAACGAAGTGAAACCTGTGGTGTGGCCTGTGGTGGATGGGATACTTCAGCGGTTGATTGTGATAGCGACGGATATGCTTTTATAGAGCCACTTATTACGCAGGGATTTCTGGGGCAAACTCCAAAGGATCCTTTAAATACAATTACAACAAGTTGTGGTGGATATCACTATCGTTATTATCGTTATCCAAATAATAGCGGACAGTATGGTTGTAATGTTAATAGGGGTCCCTTCTATATTTTAGCTGTCCGTTTAATGGAAACAACTGGAAATCCCTACCCAGATAGTCCGGGATTTTCATGTAATATTGATTTTAATGCAGGGCCTTTAAGTAGTGTTTGCCTCGGTGGAGGGACTTATGGAACTAACTGTATTAATTTTCAGAGAAGTTTTGAATGGATTACCGGAATGTACACAAAATAAAACCTATGTTGTCTAAAAATTATAATTTTAAAACCACTGTTTTAGCAATAATATTTATTTTATTTTCATTATTATATATCCCTTTTAATGTATTTGCTCAAGGTCAGACAAATTTTGATAACAGCGAAGAAGGGGCAATATTAGATACTATTTTGAATGAGAATAATTCCACTGAATCAGAAAGTACAAATTCTTTTAGTTATCTAATTTACATCTGGTCTTTTATCGGAATCGTTTCAATCGTAATTTTTATTTATGGAATAATTTCACATAAGATTACGTTGAAATCCTTTGGTACTCAAAGTAAATATGGTGTTAAAAATAAAGTTGGAAGAGCCGCTTTGAAAAGAGATCGAAGAAGAAAAGAAGATATCAAAAAAATTGTAAATAGTTTAGAGAATTTTTATAAGAAGAACGATCGTTATCCTGACGCCAAAACACAGGAATTTAAAACTCTCGTTACCTCAATGCATCCTACTCCGCGTGATCCTTTAGAGAGTAAACAGCAGGAAGGAGGCATCCAGAAATATGGATACTACTATGATAATCAGAATGATCCTCAGTATTTCAAGGTTTGGTGTATATTAGAGAATCCAGAAGATGATGAAGCTCAGCATTACTATAATAATACGTTACATCTTTATGTAAAAACAGCTTCAAAAGAATTTCCTCTAAAGTCCATTGAAAATAAAAATATTAATATAGTAGAACGGAATATTCCTGAAAAAAGCAATCCAGAACTTCTTCGAGATGTGGCAAGGAAGAGAGATTTAAAAAATATTCAGGATACATTACAAGGATTCTTCCAGCAAAATAATCGTTATCCAAATCAGGAAGAATTTGAAAAGCTGATTACTGTTAACAATGCGATAATTCATGATCCTCGCCATAATGAAGAAACTGGTTTCAATAATCAGAGATTCGGATATTATTACGATAACTTGAAATTAGATGAAACTGGTAAAACCATAAATGATTACTCGATTTATCGCTTATGGTGTTTATTAGAAAACAGAGATGATCCAGAAGTTACTCATGCTTATGATAATCAGTTTCATTGGATATATATCTTGACTAATCCAAGTTAGGAATTTTTGTTGGTTGCTGAAATTCCGGCAACATACCCTGTAGACCAAGCTTTTTGTAAATTAAAACCGCCAGTTGGACCGTCAATCCCAATCAGTTCACCAGCGAAGTATAATCCCGGAACGATTTTTGACTCCATAGTTTTTGAGTTAATTTCATCTACCTCTATGCCTCCGGCAGTCACAATACCACTTTCAATAGGTAATACGTCATCAATTTTGAAATAGAAATCTTTTAAAATATTTACTAACCGCTCTTTTTCTTTTTTTGTAATACTCCCGATTTTTCTATGAGTGTCTATATGAGTTAAAGTTAAAAATAGAGGAACTAATGATTTTGGCAGAAGATCTTCAAGTAGAGTTTTATACTCTTTCTTCCCAATTGTCTCCATTTCTCTTTGAATTCTACGCATTAGTTTTTCTCTTTCGAGAGCTGGCTTAAGATCGATTGAAGCTTTCACTTTTCCCCCTTGTTTTAAAAGATTATAGACTTTTTTACTGATAGTCAGAATAATCGGGCCGGAGACTCCAAAATGAGTGAAAAGCATTTCTCCAAAGACTTCGATCACTTTTTCATCGTCGGCATAGATTTTCAGATTAACGTTTTTCAAAGTCAGACCCGATAAAGCACGAATATTTTTATCCCTTGAAATTAGAGGAACCAGAGAAGGTGTTAAAGGATTAACAGTATGTCCCAGTTTCTTGGCAAAATTATAGCCATCTCCAGTACTTCCGGTGGCGGGATATGATTTCCCTCCAGTTGTGATGATAACTTTTTGAGTTAGAATAACGGGTCCTTTTTCTGAAACAATACGGAAATGAGTTTCTTTTTTGAGTACTCGTACAACATGAAAATTGAGTAGTATTTGGACTTTTTTCTTATGGAGTTCAGTTTCCAAAGCATTCAGAATCGATATAGCATTGCCATTTTTGGGAAAGACACGATCACCTCTTTCAACAACGTGTTCTACTCCCCTATTTTCGAAAAATTCGATAACATCGTGATTCGAAAACTGAGTTAAAGCACTGAAGAGAAATCTGCTTTTTGGTTCTCCAAAAGCTTCTACAATTCCTCGAATATCTTTACTAGAAGTAAAATTACATCTTTCTTTTCCAGTTAGAAGAAGTTTTTGTCCGAGAGAACTATTCCTTTCGAGGAGACAAACTTTGTTATTTTCATGACTGGCATTTATAGCGGCCATCATTCCTGCTGGTCCTCCGCCAATCACAACGATATCATATATCTCATGTTCCATGATTTGTATTATATAACGAACTTCTTTTTAATTACACAGTTATATTTGGGTATAACCTCAATTATCAATTATTGATTTTTACATGGAAGAAAATATCTTTTTTTTAATTAAGGATTTAGTGATTAAGATTTTAGATATGGAATCAGTATTAGAATGATATTTATGACCGTATAGACTATTAAGGCATAAATACTTACGGTAAACAACAGGGCTGAGATGTGATTCCCTTTTTGTAAGATTTCAAGTTCTTCCACGTAAATAGTTTCGCAAGCCCCAGCTCCGCTATCTTCTCGAGTAGTGCTAGTATTCCATTCAAAATAAGGAGGATCGTATTCGTTAAGTTTGCTAATACTAGTTGCTTTAATGTTTACTAATTTTCCCTTTATTCTGACTTGGTCACCGGAGTTTAAGCTTGTGAACTGTTTCTCTAACATATCATTATCAACAACTATATGGTTATTCGATATTTCATCATGGTTGAAAGAAACTTCTCCAGTATAAGAAAAGTAACAAAATCGGGTATCTTGAGAGAAATTGACGTCTTTAGATTGATAGATTTTCGTTTCCATATTCTTACCCCAAAGCATACACAGATCAACCGGGAAAACATTGTCTCTTTTGTAGAATCTGATAAAAGCATAATTATAACTACTGACGATAAATCCATTTATTTCATAATCAAATAAGGGAGTAACTTCATATCGATAACCTTCACGGTCAAAGGTAAATTGTTTATTATCCTTCAGCGATTCTTGTTTGGGAATCGTGAGTATCGCAGGATGAATATTATCAATATTGCGGTAGTTATTACGGGTAAAATAGGTAGTAACTAAGGTAGCAATAAGGATAAGAAATACTATTAGATTTAATTTTTTAAACATTTACGTTTGATAGCTCCTTTTTTAAAGTTCCAAGCGTGAGATTTGGGATGAAGATTATTCGATCCGCCGATTTAGGCCGGAAGAACAATCGATAATAGTCGCTTGAAGCTAGAAGATACGACGGGCTTACGCTCGTGGATCTCATAAAAGTTTATATGTAAAAGCTATATTTATCATATACTTTCTAATCCTTGATATGCAAATCGCGACATAAAATTACAATTACTAAATCTAAATAGCTTCCACTTTGAGTTCTAAAAATAGGATCATTTAAATGACATTTTAACTACATCTCTTGCAAATTCATGTAAGTTAAGTATATATTGTAAACCATGAATGTTAAAGATCTTCCCTATCCAAAAATTGGAGATGCGGTGAAAGTGGTTCAGAAAGATGATTATCCTACCGGAAAATTAACTGCAGGGATTGTTAAAGACATTTTGACCAAATTCCCTGGTCATCCTAGAGGAACGAAGGTTAGACTAGAGAACGGTGTTATTGGACGAATTCAAGAATTTGGAAATGATAACGGAGAAAGACCGCTCGATAAACAGTTACCAATGGAAAATCAACAAGTTGTTTTTACTGATGTTGAGGATTTAGTTTGAGAGGAATTTTTTCGCCTCAGTTTCTGAGCTAAAATATTGGATATGAGGCATTCCAACAATACTGATAATAATATTGGCAATTCCTTTTAGAATAATATTTCCACCATATATAGCTGTCTTGTGAATATTCGGTAATCTTAAAAATTCGACCCAATCATTTCTAGCCTTAGCAGAGAAATAACTTGCTTTTTCAATATCAATCATGACCAACGATTTTAATCCTGTTTGTTTCATGATTTCCTCAACAAGTTTAGTTCCTGTATCTTTTAATCTTTTCGCTTCGATATCATTAACTTTATCAGCGATTATAAAATAAACGAAATTATTTTCTTTCCAAACTTTATTATTAAAGTCAGAATTAGTTTTTGACATTATTTGATCTTCTTTTGATAAAGTATATCATATTGAGAACCGTTTTTAAGTAGGTGCGATTCATATAGAGTAACAGTATCAATAATTTCTTCCCAGTTAATTTTTTCTTGTAACTCTTTGATTTCAAAAGGACATTTTCGTGGTAAAAAGATTTTCGCTAAAGTAATATGCATGAAAAAATTCTCTTCTCTCTTTCTTTGTTCCAATACTTTTTCTAAGGATGATTTTAGTTTTAAAATACTAGGATCATCTTTCCCGGAAGCCCAAATGAGGCGTGGTCTTTTGAGTTTTGGTCCCGTGGTTATATCTGAAAAATTTACTTTGAAAGGGATAATGCTTTTGAGTGATTGTAATTTGGAAATGACTCTATTCGGATAATCTTGCCATGGAGGAATTAAGGTGATATGGAGATTCTCACATTTTGTCCATCGAATTGGTAACAGTTCCATGTAGCCATATCGCCATTTGATAATTTCTTGTTGTAACTTTTGCGATATTGCAATTCCGACAAAAAGACGTTTTTTGGATGATTCCATCACTTTTTCAAGTTAAGTCACTATTATAGTAATTCTAACCAAAAACTTTTCCAATTAAATCTCCAACATAATGAGTAATAATGATAACAATAACTCCAATTGTAAGGTGTTCGCGGATTGCTTCCCAGGGATTACTTTTTCTTTGTTTTGCCACTAAGTAACTAAAAACTCCTATGACTAAGAACCCCCAAATTATATTTATCCAAACCGCACTATCAACATCTGTAATTAGAAGAGGAATAACAAAAGTTAAAGCAAATATCAATTTTGCAATAAAAGTTGCCACAGTGGATGTCCAAATATCTTTGTTGGAATTTCCATTATGTGATTCTTGAGAAACATGCATCCCTAGGGCATCAGAAAAAGAATCAGCTACAGCAATAGTCAAAATTCCTCCAATTACGGCAACTTTTGAATGTGTACCAGAATGTAATCCGACCATTAATCCCATGGTGGTAATTATTCCTGAGGTTAAACCAAAGCTGAATCCAGCCTTTACAGCATTATTAATATTCATAATTATTTGAAAATAATTCTTCCCTCCACTTTCTTATTGATATTTTGATGATTTCTTAAATATTCTTCTAAAACTTCTTGAGCTGAGGTTGTAATAACTTTTGATTTTCCGGGTTCCAGAAGTTCAGCATTCGTAATATTTAAATAAGACTCGGAGCTACTAAAATGATATCCCTGCATTCCAATTGTATAGAAGCTGTCGTTAATTATCTCTTGCCCTTTAATTGTGAGTGATTCTATTCTACGCTTTTTGTCGTCATATATAACACTTATGCCTTCATTTATTTGATAACATTCTCCTTCTCCATCACGATTTTCAGGTCGTAAAATGTGTTCAAATATCTTTTTTAACTTTGATCCAGGGATTGAATAGCGGGATAAGGTATCATCGTAAGGGAAACAGGAGATAAAATCTTTCAAGGTTACAAGTGGTCCCAGCTCTTTGACTCTGATAGAACCGCTTCCTACAAACATCACATCGCACTGGGTATTTTCGGCAAAAGCATCGGCAACGAGGTTTCCCAGTGAAGTTTCAATCTCTCTTTTGGGGTGAGTAACTTTCTGGGCTAATTTGCAGACAATTGTATTGTATTTGCGGTCAACAATATCTTTATAAGAATCAATAAATTCTTCGAGTTTTTTATCTGGCTTGGCGATTTTATTATTAATGGGAATTAGCTGCCACTCGTAGTCAACAATACTATTTGTATCATCATCCACTGTTATGTCAAACCTTCCAATTTGGTTCGTGCCTACACCGGCTTGGGCAATCAGAATATTATTAATCTTTGCTGGTTTTTCAAGAATCGTATGTGAATGTCCTCCAATAATAATATCAACACCCCATTCTGGTTTCAGCATCTTCGCAAGTTCACAATCGGATTCAAAACCGATATGGGTTAGAAGTATTGTCAGATCAATGTCGTCATTTTTATAGGCGTTACAGATCTTTCCGACCTCTTTTTTGGCTTCGTTTAAGCTAACAAAGCTTCCAACTAAAGAGTCTTGCTTCAGGGCGTCCATAATCTTTTCCGTGATAATTCCAGTAAACAAGATATCAAATCCGGCTTTCTTCAAAATAATATATGGACTCATGAGACGTTTGTTATATTTTTTGATATACAAATTAGCATTCACCACCGGGAAGTTAGCCATTTTTTCCAGGAAAAGCAGATGCGGAAGTCCATAATCGAATTCATGATTTCCAAGCGCAACCACGTCGGGAGCCAGATAATTCATAATTTCGATTGTAGAAATTCCTTTGTATTCGGTATCGATAATTGATCCCTGTACCATATCTCCAGAAATAACGTATAAGACATTTTCTTCTTGCCTACGGACTTTATTTATATAACCGGAAAGTAAAGAGAGTCCCCCGATCAATTTATTTTTTTCTAATTGATCTTCGGCAAAAAAATCGCCGTGCATATCATTGGAGTGAAGGATTGTAAATTTTTTAGTATTCATATTTTTAGTATTTAATTCACTTTTTAATTCTAACACTTTTTGTTTTAGCGAGCGAGATCATCAGCTCATTTTTGTTACACTAAAAAAATATTAGGATAAATCGACATTTTATTTTGATCTTTGTATAATGCAACTATGAAAGTCGGTAAAGTTTTATTTTCTTTACTCCTGACTGTTTTGATTGTCTTAATTCTAAGATATCTTTTTTATTCCTCCAAAGATTTATTTGATAAAAATAATTCCAATTTTGGTAATCATAATGAGTCTGTACCGGAAGAACAGTTTACTGAAGTCACTCAATTTTTTGCCGCGGTTACCTCTTTTTCAAATGAGCGAAACGAAATTACTTTAACAGAGTTAAAAACAGGTAAACTTCTAATTCGAAAAGATAAAGAAGCTGATACCAAAAAAGTCTTACGAATAGTTAATGGAGATTTTGAATTTTTGAGTAAAGAAGAGATTATTCAGAAACTTTTAAATCAAGAAAACGAAATTGCAATTTTACCACTTACTGATATCGATTTTCGTTTAAAGACTTTAAAAATCGATGGACTGGATATTTGGGATAAAAATACGGATTCGAAAAAGTATCCTTTACAAATAGTTGCGAGGTTAAGTAAAAAAGAGTATGCGGAAGTTTTTACTTTTAATCCTCAAAAATTAAATAGAATTACTGCTGCAGGTGAGATTATTATGGCTCGAGGAGTTGCTGAAAGAATTGAAAAATATCATGATGTGTTATATCCTTTTCGTAAGATAAAAGATCTTTTTACAAATTCAGATTTACAAATTGCGACATTAGAAATCCCTTTTTCTTCTTCCTGTAATTATTGTGATAGCTGTATGGTTTTTTGTGCTAAGCCAGAATACTTTGAAGGTTTGAATTATATGGGTTTTGACGGTGTTTCTTTGGCGGCAAACCATATCAAAGATTATGGAGAAGAAGGGATTATGGAAACCATTGAGCTTCTTGATCAAAACCAGATATTACATACCGGTGCAGGCATTAATATTGATAAAGCACGACAACCGTGGATTAAAGAAATTAACGGCATCAAGTTTGGATTTCTAGGTTATAACGATGTTGTTCCAACTACCTATGCGGCAACTGAAAATTCATCAGGTTCGGCTTGGGCAAATATTGATGAGATTGTAACCGATATCAAAGCTTTAAAGCCTCAGGTTGATGTTGTCGTGATCTTTGCCCATTGGGGAATTGAATATACCAATATCCCTTCGGAGAGACAGAAGGAAATTGCACACACAGCCATTGATGCGGGTGCGGATCTTATTATCGGTGATCACCCACACTGGGTTCAAGGAGTTGAAATTTATCATGATAAATTTATAACTTACGGAATTGGTAATTTTGTCTTTGATCAAATGTGGTCAGAAGAAACTCGCCAAGGATCAATCATGGACTTTGATTTTTATGAGAATAGATTAGTCTCGATTGCAATTAAACCCACGGTGATTGACGATTATGCGCAACCACGCTTGGCGAATGAAACGGAAGGAAAAACTATTTTGAACCGAATTTGGGAAGGAAGCTCTTTTTAGAAAAATTTGGTAGAAGAATTAAGCCTATCATTACTAAATTGATAATCATAATGTAAATAGGATAAGAAAATTCTTCAAAAGTTCGATTTGTGATTGCCAATAGACTGAAAAAAGAAGCAAAAACATCTAGAAGATAAAATAAATAGATCTCTGTTTTTGGGAAACGGTAGGTTTTTATCATTGCAGGAATCATTCCAATAAAATCAGCAAATATCGCAAAATATAAAGCAATGACGGGATTTTTAGTTATCTGCCATAAGACTATTCCAGTAAGAGCAATGATAAAGCAGATGATATCAGATTTTGAGTATCCAACCATTCCGTAGTTGATACTTAACCCAAAAATAATTATTGATTGTAGTGTTGAGATTCCGGCCAGATAAATTGCGACACGATTACCCTGAAAAAATAGTGAGATTGTTGTTAAAGATGTGATAATAAGTAGCACCAATCTGGTAGTTCGATGTGGTTTAGATTTACCTTTTAATATTGAATAAGCATAAACAAGCGGAGATATTAAAGCTAAGATACTACTTATTACAATGAATAGATTTGACATTTATTTTAGCGGTTCGAGAGTGATTTTAAACTGAAATTCGTTTTCGGTTGTATATTTTTTAGGGTCAACATACTCATTCCAGCGATAACCCGACTTTTGCCAATTTGCTAAATCAATATTTATTTTTGGCCAAAGGTTTTCGTAATTCGTAACTACTTTTATTTTAAAAGAGGTAGTTTTATTATTATTGATAACATATATATCAGTATGTTTAGTTCCATCAAAAAAAACAGCGACATTCGGGAGATTGTAATAAAGACCTCCAGGTTGATGATAATAAGCGGGATGTCTTCCGCCGTCGTCTTTTCGAGTTAGACCTTTTTCGACTCGGTCAACTTCTCCAGCTAGAGCTGATGAACCACCACAAACTCCACCAGCAGGAGCATATCCTGTGCTTGTAAAAGCTTCTCCATACATATATTTCAGACTGGACATCGATAATTCAATTAAGGTATTATAAGTGATTTTTTCGCCTGGTTTAATGACTTTTCCATTCAGGCTTTTTTCTACTTGGCGAAGATTAAAAAGTCTTCCGATATTGGCGTGTGTACTATCTATATGAATAACTGTTCCTGCTCCGACTGGCGTTGTTTCTTTTGTTGCCGAGGATGAGGTTTCAATTTTGATTGGTTCTTTGGTAACTTTTGGGATAATAATTTTTTCGGTTTCAGTTTCGATTGGAAGATCGATATTGACTGAAGGTGTAGATTCGGTATTTTCTTTCAGCTCCGCTGATGAGGTATTTTCAACTCCCTCTACAATTCCTTCTGAAATTACCATCTGGTTTTTTGATAAATAATAACCAGTATAGATTAACGAAGTCATGACTGAGGCTATAATAGTCAGAGAAAGTAATACCTTTTTCATATGCTCTATATTTTAGCATAAATGAGTTTATTCTTGGAATTGGATTATTTAATAATTGAAACTAAAAAATCATAAACTTCTTGGGCGTGGTTTAAAGGATTTACCTTCTCCCATACTTTAAAGATTTTACCTTGTGGGTCAATAATAAATGTGGAGCGTAAAGTTCCCATATAAGTTTTTCCCAAAAAGCTTTTTTTACTCCAAACTCCGAAGGCCTCCATTAATTTATGAGAGGAATCTGATAAGAGAATGAAATTCAGATTGTGTTCATTTTGAAACTTTTGATGTGAAGTCACGCTATCTTTACTGACTCCGATTATCTCTACACCTAGTTTTTTGATTTCTTTGTTATAATCTCGAAAGCTACAAGCTTCTTTGGTACATCCTGGAGTATTATCTTTGGGATAAAAATATAAAACTACAAACTTTCCCTCGAAATTACTTAAAGAAACTTGCTTATTATTAAGGTCTTCAAGTAAAATTCTAGAGGGAACCATTTCATTTTCTTTTAGCATAACTAACATCCTTTGTTTTTTATAGTATTACAGTAGTTAGAATGGTATTTATTTCAAAAAAGAGTTCAACTGACTACTGTATAAATGCAGTTTTGACCAATTGAAGAAACTTTGATTTTTTTGTTGATATTCCTAGATTGGAGAACTTTTTCAAAAAAACCAACATAATAATTTGGATGGTAGGGATTATTCTCAATATTTAAAGCAATAATATCTTTATTAATTATTGGTTTACAGATCATCCCTTGATGTAATAATCCAAATAGTCTAGAAGCGTTTTTGATGCCATTTTCAATATTTGGAAAAAATAATGATAATCCCACTCTTCCAATTTGTGAGGTAATAAAAATATTGGCATCATCCTCTCCCATTTTTTTCCATCTTTCTACAGATTTTAGTTCTGGATAGATCATTTTCCCGATAATTTCAATTAATTTTATCTCTTCCTCAACAGGATAGTCTGTCATAGCTGAAAAATTGAGAGGTTTTCCGTATTGTCCTTCCATGTCCCTCAATGATTTTTCACCCAGTTCCGTTTTTACTCTATCAACATTAAATTTAATAAAAATTCCCTTGACCGTAATTGATTGTTTTTCCATAATTTATTTTTTTAATTATTTGGGGAACCAAGTTATCGTATATTCATAGTTATCTGGAGAGATTTGTTTTGCTACAATATCTGCGTTAAATCCTATAAAATTGATAATTGCTGTATAAAACCCCTTAAAATGATTAAGTTGATAATTAGAGCTAATAAGATTGATTACAGCAGAATTATTACCTTTATCAATAATTTCGACTTCTACTCCTCCTTTGAAGATAGTTCCAAAAACTGCTTTTGATAATTTTAGACCGGTAAGAACATCTTTGTGAATTAGTTTTACTAAATTCTCGGCGTAAAAAGTTTGTATAAATGTTTCAAAATGATATATTCCGGCCGTAAAATCTTTATCACCATATTTTGTACTTTGATTCAATATTTCTAGACTTTTTAGGATTACATTTTCTTCAAGTTTCGCCGGATAATAATCCAGGTAGGTAACATTCAAGCTTTGACCAACCTTTTTTTCTAATTCATTAATAATATCTTTACCTTTAATCTTTTGTAATCTTTTAATGTGTTCCTTGATAAAAAGACCTTTAATTTCTGCCATATACTGATTATTCTTCTATGAATTTAAATAGCTTATTATAATAATAATTGATCTAACCAGAAAATACAATTTTCTGTTTATTTGATTCCAAAACAATTTTGTGTAAATGAATATTATGGAAAATAATATTACGATTAATACTGGTAATAAAATTCAAGGATTTTTTATCCGGTGTAGATTTAGTAATAAAAGAAAATATCCTTATAAATTATAAAAATAAAAAATAGATATTACTCGTAAAAAATTAGTTTGAAGGAGATGCGAGCTATAAATAGACAATTGATCTTATAATCTATTTAAAGTAATTATCGTTAAAACAAAACCTAAAGATAAATTGATGAAAATCAAAAGACCTGTACCTGTGATAATATTTTTTTTCCATTCCTTACTTATTATTTGTATTGTTTCTTCCCTATTTCCTTTAATTATTGTTACCCTTTGATCTGTTTGATTAGATGTAAGACCTTGGTTTTCTTTTGACCATATACCTATAGCACAAACAGGAATATTAATTGGTATGATAGTCTCTTCTATTGAATGATTAGCAAGATCATTTTGATTTTGTCCATATTGAATGTCATGTCGAATTTTTCCACTTTTACTTTGAGCAGCCTCATCCTTTAGGTCAATAACATTTTTAATATTAAAAATATCTGCCGTATCAAAATGTTGAAATGTATTATGCTGAGCATATTGAATAAAATTTTGAAATAGAGGGTTATTTTCGGGTAGATAATGATATTTCTTTGATTCAAATGATATCAAACTCGGATATGATAACACTCTGATGCTTCCAATGTTAGAATTAATTATGGATGGGATAAGATTATCCCCATAAAAATCAATAATTTCAATATTGTGTCTATTTTTTCTGTTTCCTCGCCTCTCAAGATGATAAATGCGATAACTATATAATAGACACTCGGATCTTGTAATTGGTGAAACTAGAGCTAAATTGTCTTGAGGCTTGATATTTCCAAAAACCGCAATCCTTTCACCATTTACTATATCATTAATACTTTTATTAATAGAATTTTTGAGGATTTTAAGATCCTGATATTTTGCTCCTGCATTTTTGAAGGAAACGACAGATATAGTCATAAAAACTGTCATGATTATGGATAGAATTATATTAGTAGGAAAATCAAGATAATTCTTGATTATCAAAAAATAGGTTAGTAGAAAAAAGATGGTCGTAAATAAATAAAGAAGCGAATTCTTAGAAAAATACGAATTATCTTTAAGTGAAGTATTTGGCATATTTCAATCAGGTATTTTATAAAAAATTTACCTTCTCAAATATTTTTGTAATCTTTCAATCACGCGGAAGTTCACCGCTAACCAGAAAGTAATCAGGGTAAGAAAAAGAATAATTATGATAGAGACACCGGTATCTGGAAGCTCTTGAACGTTAGAGGTTCCCAACACATTCAAGTTGAAGGTAAGAGTATCGGTATTAGAAGCTAAGTCTATAGAGGTAAAGGTAATAGTATGATCTCCTTCAGTGAGGTCGGTTTCTGGAGTAAAGCTCCAGTTACCTTCTGCATCTACGGTAGTGGTTCCGATTATGACCTCATCAGAGTAGATAGTGATCGTTGATCCTGGTTCTCCAGTTCCCATGAAGGTAGGTCTTTTGGTATTGACTTCCCAATCGGTAAGATCTGCATTAAAGTCGGTATCATTGATCTTGGTGAGATTAATGGTAGTCGTGGTATCCAGAATAATGGTAACTGTTTGGGTGGCACTCTCATTACCAGCTCCATCTTGGTATTTCACATACAGAGTCTTTACTCCATCTCCGGAAGAGAGGATAAACTCTTTAGTCGTAGAGTATGTCTCCCAGCTGCACCCTTCAAAGCTTTCATTCTCACAGATCATCATCAAGACGACTTCGGTAAGTTCATCTGTTCCCGAGAGTTCTAAGGTGATCGTTTGGCTATTGGTGTATTCATTACTGGTAGGACTCTCAATAACAACCGGGCCTTCTGGGTCTGTGGTATCTAGAGTAATCGTGTCACTATACACAGAGGATTCATTCCCCGCTGCATCTTTGAACTTTACATAGACAGTCTTTGTACCGTCAGATGATGTGAGAGTGTAGGCTTTAGTGGTAGAGTATGATTCCCACGATGCTCCAGTGAAGGAACTACTTTCAGAGATCATCATCGAGGTAACTCCTGACAGAGCATCACTGGCGCTTAGAGTTAAGGTTGCTTCTAAACTATTGGTGATCTCATCTCCAGAGTTAATGGTAATAGTTCCTTGTGGTTTAGTAGCATCAACAGTAAATTCTTTTGATCCATAGAAGTTTTCAGGAAGACAGACTTTAGCTTCATCAATACTTCTAACATCAATGGTATGGTTACCATCGGTTAAGTTTGAAGGAGGAGTACAGGTGTAATCTTCAGCAATGGAATTAAAAGTTCCATCATTTGCAGTACAATCAAACCAGGTTCCACTATCAATTCTGCCTTGAACATTAATGATAGTATCTGTATAGGTATTTGTTTCAGGTTCAGTATATTTAGTCCAGGTGGTTCCATTTGTAGAAGTGGCATAGGCAGGTCGAACAGAAACTCCATCATTAGCGGAGTACCACATCTTGTAAGTTGTACCTTCTTTAATAATGTTTGTTAAGTAAGTATGACCACGGTCAATAGAAAAGGTGTCACTGGAATATGGAAGAGTAGGATTCTGACTGTACTTGGTCCAGACGATTCCATCTGCAGAAGTCATATATCCTATCTGCCACCGCTCACTGTTATACCCAGAGTACCACATCTTATACGTACCGTTATCATTCAAGACGTTACCTGGTATTACATGGTAGTCATCCCACTCAGTATCGGCTCCAATATTCACAATACAACCGTTTCCAGTTGTCCCAGTACAAAGGTTGTTTGCATGTCGAGTCCAGGTAACCCCATCGGGAGAGGTTGCGTATCCGATGCGGTAGTTACTACCGGTTTGTCCGGTATACCACATCTTGTAAGTTGTATCTTCTTTAATGACGCGTGGATATTGTACAGAAGTAATATCCCAAGCACCGACACCACCTACTCCCATGACACAACCATCTCCCGTGAGTCCAGCACAAAGACTGCCACTGTTTCTAGTCCAAGTGATTCCATCAGCGGAGGTAGCATATCCTATTCCCTTCCAGTTACTCCCATCGTTTCCCATATACCACATCTTGTAGGTTCCCCCATCATTTATGACCGTTCCAGGTATTACATGTGCATCATCCCAGGTACCACTAGTTGTATTTCGATCAAAAACACAACCATCTCCGTAAGGATCAGTTGTACATAGATTATCTTCATATTTTGTCCAAGTAATTCCATCGACTGAAGTAGCATATCCTCCCCTCCAACCTGTGGCTCCCGTAGGATAATTATATTGATTATATGCTCCATACCACATCTTGTAAGTTCCATTATCATTTAACACTGTCGGGTTGTAACCAGTATGAACAAAATCATAATCATAGAGTGGCCCAGTTTGATAACTACCAGTAAAAAGTAACGGCTTAACTTTATTGATTGTTTCGGTTTTTACCGGACTCTCAATGCTTCCTGTAATTCCCGGAGTTGAAGAGTTATACAAAGCTTCTGAGCCAAAGTCGATGGTCGTTAATTTGTTTCCCAATTCATAGATATCCAGTCTGCCTGTTCCTGCATATGCAGTAATTACTACTAATTCTTGTAGTCCGTTATTATTGAAATCAGCATGATCTAAAATTCTGCCAAAATATGCCCGGAAATAGTTAGTTTGAGTAAAACCATTACCTTTGATAAGAAGATCTTCATAATCATCAGCAACAACGGTACCAGATAATCCCTTTATAGTTTCAGAGGTATATAGATATACTCCACCATAATAATCTGTTCCATCTCCAAGGAAAGGAGCAGATACTACTAGATCTGTTTTTCCATCATTATTATAATCAAAAGCTGCTAAATCATAACCATAAGATGTAGTGTCTAATTCAATACTATGAAATAGTGTAATTGTAGCATTGGAATAATCAATCACTGTTCCTTGATCTTGGTATGTGGAACTTCCTAAAAAAATAAATGTGGCCCCTCTATAAATTGTTTCTCCAGATAAACGATAACCTGTTGCTCCTACGATTAAGTCATTTAAATTATCACCATCAATATCTGCGATTAAAACATTTTGATTACGTCCAAAATTTTCATTTATAATATTGGGATCATCACCACTCACAATTAAATCTGCCTCCGAAGGTAATTTATTTCCACTAAATGAATCTGAACCATAAAAAATTGCGACATCACCACAATAAGATAAATCACCTCTCCAATTTAAAATTACTAAATCATCAATACCGTCATTATTCACATCTCCTGCCACATGAGCATCACCAACATAATAATTAGCTACATCTCCAGTTACTGTAAAATCCGCATCTGTTCCCGCATTCAAATTACTATCCCACGCATGTTCACCTCCAAAGAATATATATGTTTTACCTGCATTAGCTTTAACTCCAGGATTATACCTATATGCTCCAGTGGCTAGATCTGGCCAACCATCATTATTGAAATCACCGATCGCATTTTGGTCCGTCCCACCAAAACGAGAACCAGCTTGTTCAGCATCAATAATAATATCAGCATCAGAATAACTGGTTATAGTTTCAAAAAAATCACTTTTCCCAAAAAAAACATATAATCTGCCAGTACCACTACTAGGAGCATATACGGCATCTATAACTAAATCATCTATTTCATCATTATTAAGATCCCCAATTGTGACAACATACCCAAAATAATCATTAGCTTTCTCTCCCACGATACTCCCACCTTCAAGTAAACCATTATTACTCCCTTTATATAAAAATACTTTACCCATGCTACTTTGGTAAACATGTTCTCCTATTACTAGATCTGTATAGCCATCTCCATTTAAATCTCCTACCCCAGTTTCATTACCTTGTTGAGCACCAAAGACCCCATTCCCTACTGGGTCTCCCCAATCCTGGAATTCTGGAAAATAGCCACTATTATCAGTAGCATGAATTAGTATTTTGGGGTTCAATAATAGAGTTAAAGAGAGTATTAGTATGTAGAAAATCTGGAATATCTTTTTCATAATACAGTTTTAATAAAAATCATTATAAATATAATAACATATAATATAATATGAATAAATGAAATTGAACTATTACGATTTTTTCAAAACTGCCAAAAACGCTTCTTGTGGAATATTCACCTTCCCAATGCGTTTCATCTTTTTCTTTCCTTTTTTCTGTTTTTCGAGAAGCTTCATCTTTCGCGTAACATCACCCCCATACAGCTTTGCGGTTACATCTTTACGATACGCAGAGATATCTTCCCGCGCCACGATTTTCCCACCGATTGCCGCTTGCAGCGAAATCTGAAATTGCTGTTTCGGAATCACCTCTTTTAGCTTTTTAACCACGATTCTTCCCTTACTTTCTACATATTTACTCACTACAATTTGTGAGAATGCTTCCACTTTTTCTCCCGCAATTAGGATATCTAATTTCACCGCATCCACAGATCGAAAATCAAGTAATTCATAATCAAGAGAGGCATAACCAGAAGAGATTGATTTTAGGCTGTCATAAAAATCAATAATAAGCTCTGCTAGCGGAATTTCATATAACATTTTTACCCGATCCCCAATATATTCTGTATTGATATAGGTCGCTCTTTTTTCTTCACAAAGCTGCATGATTCCGCCAAGATATTCCTTGGGACTAAAAAGTGTCAGCTTCACCCAAGGTTCTCGAATCTCGGTGATAACATTTGGGTCAGGAAGTTCAAAAGGTGTTTTAATATTAATTACTTCACCATTAGATTTCAATTTTAATTCATACTCAACATTTGGTACTGTCGCAAGAAGATCCAGATCGTACTCACGTTCTAACCGTTCTTTTACAATTTCTGCATGTAGAAGACCTAAAAATCCACAACGAAAACCGTTTCCAAGAGCTGGAGAAGACTCTGGAGAAAACTCTAAACTAGCATCGGTTAGCTGTATTTTGAGTAAGGCTTCTTTCAAGCGTAAAAATTCTCCGGAATCAGTGGGATACAAACCCAAAAAAACCATTGGTTTTACTTTACGGTAACCAGGTAAGGGAATAAGGGAAACGGAATTTTGAGATTTTATCACGGTATCTCCAACATGACAAAGAGATAGATTCTTAAGTCCTGTGGCTATAAACCCTACCTCTCCCGCATGTAAAGAATCAGCTACGTGATAGGTAGGAGATAAATAACCCAGCTCTAGAATCTCGGTCTCCGCTTTTGTCACCATCATTTTTACACGATTGGTTTTGTTTATTTCGCCGTCAACAATCCTAATATAAAGGATAACTCCTTTGTGCTGATCATAAATAGAATCAAAAATGAGGGCGCGAAAAGGATTGGTAATTTTACCTTGCGGTTGCGGTACTTTTTCAATAATTTCCGGGAAAATTTTATCAACACCGGTACCGTCTTTTGCTGAAACTAGGATAATTTCATCTTCGTTAAATCCTAAATTTTGGCACAAGTCTTTTTTCACTCCTTCAACATCGGCATTGATCATATCGATTTTATTGATGACCGGAATAATCTCAAGATTCTGATTCAAAGCATTATAAAAGTTTGCTAGAGTCTGAGCCTGAATTCCCTGAGTCGCATCCACAAGCAGAATCGCACCCTCACAAGCCGCTAGTGATCGTGAAACTTCGTAAGAAAAATCCACGTGTCCCGGAGTATCAATTAGGTTAAATATATACTCCTGCCCTTTTTCGTCTTTCCAATGCATTCGCACCGCTTTCAATTTAATCGTGATTCCCTTTTCTCTCTCGAGATCCATACTATCAAGGTACTGTGAATGCATCTTATCCGGAGAAATTGTATGCGTAATCTCAAGAAGACGATCTGCAAGAGTTGATTTCCCGTGATCAATATGAGCGATTATACAAAAATTGCGAATATGATTTTGATCCATAGTCTTAATATCTTTCTAACTCTGCCTGAGGATAACAGAAAATGCTGATTCTTTCAATGTAAAATGAAGTAATTAGGATATATGCTCAACTTCTTTTTGTTATATTAATTGTAGTTGAGCATCAATCTAACTACAAATATTCAGATTTAAAAAGTAAGTAATTAGGATATCGGAGTTTTGTCAGAAAGAATTTCTTCCACATCGGCTTTCAGAAAAATCTTGGGGAATTCACGGATCTTTTTCAAAATTCCGATCAAAATTTTCAGCTCTTTAATGTCTAAAATATAGCTCAAAATCAAAAATATCAATCCTCCAAAAGAAGATACTAAAATTACCAAAATAAGAAGGTTTAAAGTATATCGTGTATCTAAAAATACCTGATCCAGAAGTTTCACTGGAATGTAAATTGAAGCTCCCATAACAACTGAGGTAAAAATAGTTTTGACAATGGGGATGAAAAATTCACGGCGATTAAAATAATGGACTTTTCGATCTAACATAATGAGTAAAATAAACGCGTTCACAAAATTGGCCAAAGAAGCCGCTAAAGCCAAACCTCCGATCGAAAGATCTGTACGTACAAATAAAATTGCGGTCACAACATTAATAAGCATTGAGGCAAAAGAAGCAATCACCGGAATCCTGGTGTCATGCAAAGCATAAAATCCGCGAGCCAAAAGATGAACCATTGATTGCGCCGCAATAGAAATGGAAAAAAATCCTAAAGTCATCGCGGTTGCTAAAGTATCTTCCCAGGTAAATTTTCCTGTTCCCAAAAACAAACGCACGATTGGAACTCTTAAAACTATTAGAAAAATACTAGCCGGAATTGTCAAGAATAATATCTGGTGTAAAGAATCAAGAAATACCCCTTTAAATTTTGTCAGATCTTCTTTACTAAATTCGGAACTTAAGCTAGGAAGAGCTGCAGTGGCAATAGCAAACCCAAATAATCCCACCGGTACGCTTTGAATATTCAAGGCTAAATTAAAGACCGAAACCCCTCCAGTAATTGCCGAAGCTAGAATTACATCAACTGTAGGATCAATTTGACTCACAGCAAGCCCTAATGTTCGAGGAAGCATTAACCTTCCTACTTCTCTCAAACCCGCGTCTTTAAAATCAATTTTCAACGAAAAATTGCGATAACCCAGTTTAATAAGCAGAGGAACTTGAATAATAAAATGGAGAAAACAGCCCAAAACAACTCCGATTGTTGGGCCCAAAATACCATAACGACCTGACCAAAAATATATCCCGATAATTATTCCCAAGTTATACAAAACCGGCGAAAGAGCCGGAATTAAAAATCGTTTAAAAGACTGAATAACTCCCGTAACAAAGTTCGAAATAATTAGAAAAAGCTGTCCTACGATCATAATTCGAATCAAAGGAACCATTTGATTAATCTGGACTTCGGTAAAATCAGGAGCAATTATATAAGATAGGGGTTTTGTAAAAATAAATATAAAAACTGCTAGAAATGCAAAAATTAAGGTTGCGGAGTTAATTACATCTCGAGCTAATTTCCAGGAAAGATCTTCTCCCTTTTTTTCAAGATATGAACTAAACACAGGAATAAAAGAAGAGGAAAGTGCTCCCATTACAAGTAACTGAAAAATAAGATCAGGTAAGCGAAAAGCGGCAAAGTAAACATCCAGCTCTCCTCCTGCGCCAAAAGTTCCGGCAAGCATTCGGGAACGAATGAGCCCCAAAACTCTGGAAAATAACATCATTCCAGAGATAATTAGCGCCGCGGAGAGAATTGTATTCTGTTTTTTGGTAAAAAAATTCACTCCGTTTTGAAATATTTTTGTAACCATAGATTATGACAAAGGTTTAATATCGATTATTAAAATCTAATCAGTTAAATAAAAAGGTTATCGCAAGTATAACTAGAAAAAATATGAATAGATATTATTCCGAATTTTGATTTAAACATTAGAATTCAATTATATACTTAAATTACCTTGATTTGCAAAGGCGTAGTTTATCAATTACTGAAGTTAATCGGTAAATTCAAATTGTAATTATTTGAGAATACAAAGGCTCTTGCACTTACACCCAAATAGTTTCAATTTGCGATTGAAGATATTATTATTTGGGTTATACTCACTTTCTTAATTATCTGCCAATCAATGGAGTAATAATTGATAAAAATGAATCAAATTCGCCCATGACTATTTACAAATTGGAGTAATTCGGTTATACTCTCTCCCGTAATTTTAATTTTAAATTTCATCATTATGCCAGTAACCAAAACCGCGACCCGAGCGCTACGAAAATCAAAAAATAAAGAGACACGCAACAAAATCGTTCGTGGTAAAATAAAAGATGTCATTCGCAAGCTCAAAAAAGGTATTGAAGGAAAATCAAAAATTGATCTTAATGAATCCTTAAAACAAGCTTATAAAACTCTAGATAAAGCCGCTAAAGAAAGAGTAATTGATAAGAATAAAGCCTCTCGTTTGAAATCCAGATTAAGTAAAAAAATTGCGAAGATCTCTGATTCTCCAAAAGCCGAAGTCAAAACCAAAAAAGCTAAAACTAAGAAAAAGAAATCTTAACTGCAAATATCGGCGATAAGAAGTTCCAGGCTTAGGTAAGGATCTTCCCCTTTTTTTATTCCGGCATCAATCTCTAGTAATTTTTCGTATATTTTAATAAGCTCTGACAACCTGTATTTTTTGGATTGAGATACCAATTTTCCCGCCATAAAGGGAATTAAATGCATCTTTGTTATAATCTCTTCTCGATTTTTTCCTCTCTCAATTAAATCCACAATCTGCAAAAGTAACCGGTATTGTCTAATAATCATCGCCAAAATATATGTCGGCTGTTCTCCGAAACGTAAGATTTGAGTAAGATGAGTTAAAGACGCCTTTTCATTGCGATAACCTAAACTATCAACTAATTCAAAAATACTAACTGAAGTATTCAGCTTTGATAACCTTTTCACATCCGAAACTTTTATTTGACGATCTTTTTGAGAAGCAATTTTTAATTTTTCAATCTCTGAAGATAAAACCCACAAATCATCACCTAAATAGGTAATTAAGATATCAATTACTTCTTTTTCAAAGCTATAATTTTCTTTTTCAACCTCTATCTTCATCCATGTCTTTAACTCACGTTTATTAAACGCGGGGAAAAGAAAAACTTCCCCCTGTTTTTGAATTAGTTTAAAGAAGGTTCCTGTTTTGATTGTTTTTTCTTCATAAAAAATTACATTTTGAGGGGGAATGTTTTTGACAAATAACTTTTCAATGTCTTTTAAAACACTTCCTTTCCCCTTTTGTTTTGACAAAATTCCTTTGACAATCAATATTGCAGCATCATTAAATAAAGAAACTGCACTCGTATTTTCCGAAAATTTTGTAAAATCAAAATCATCTGCTTCAAAAATTATAGTGGAATTATTTACTTTAAAATCTTGAAGCTTCTTATTGGAAAGGAAAGTATTTTCACCGTGGATCAATGTTAGCATTTTATCTGTTTCTATTTGAATTGAATCGGAACAAGTTTTTAATTAGAACTTGGGGTAGTTTCTGTTTCTTGAGATGGCACTTCAACAAAAGTTCTTTCAATGTAGAAAACTTTTTTCACAAATTCTTGAACTATATCGAAATTATTTCCTTTTGGAACAAGCACCCATCCACCTCCAAACTGTTCTAAAGGAGGATGATAAAGTAAACTAGACTCACTATCACCATTATCTAAAACATGAGTTTGAACATTCTCGGGATCAAAGTCTTGAGCTAATTTGTAGAATAACATCATCTCCGAAATATCAATATCACTTTCAACTGATTCTCCAAAGGTATCCAGCAACCCAGAAACCTTTGAAAGGCTATCAATAAAGTTTAAACTCGTCGCTTTTTCACGAGCGGCCAAAATAACCTTTTGCTGTCGTTTCGCTCTAGCAAAGTCAGATCCTTCTCCATTGGTCCCCTGACGAGAACGGGCATATCGAAGAGCAGTCTCTCCATCCATATGCTGCAATCCCGCGTCAAAATGTAAATGAATAAATCTCTCTGTCATCGGAGCATTTTCATAACCTTCACGAGGATACATATAATCATCAAAAGTATTTTCAACATCAATATCAATCCCTCCCAAAACGTCAACTCCTTTGACAAAACCTTGAAAATCAACTCTAGCTGCATAGTGTATTGGAATTCCTAGAATATTAGACACAACCTTTTTCGTTAGTGCTAAACCTCCTCCGTCATAATCATACATATCTCCGATAGAATATGCCGCGTTAATTTTTGTAGATTGCTTATAAAGATCATTAAAAGCGGGTATTTCTACCCAAAGATCTCGTGGAATTGAAAGCATCACAATGGAATGATCAAGATGAGAATAAGAAGCAATAACAATCGTATCTGCTAAAAATCCGTTCTTTTCTTCTTCACCATTTGTCCCTTTGTAACTATACGGTTCACTTGAACGTTTATCAATTCCCACAAGTAAAACATTCGTGGTGTCGTCATCCTGTTTCAATTCTTTTGGATCACTCTTTAAAAAAGACATCACTATCGATGGTCCTTTGAAAAAGTCATTCCAGAAAATTTTTACATGAGGTAAAAATGCATAGGTAGCAAAAAGAAACACCCCAATTAATAAGGCTGAAACTGTAATTATTTTCAAATGGCTTAATTTGTTTTTTGGGGCATACGCTGTTTTATCGGAAAAATCCGAAACAGATTTTCTGCTCTTAATATTCTTTTTGTGATTATATTTTTTGATGTTTCCAATAGTTCCTAAATCAATGTAATCCACTTAAACCCTCCGTAGCATTAATAATCATATCCCCAAAATCCTGGGCATGCAGACTGGCACTACCTGGTAAGACTCCGTCTATGATATTATTTGACAAATAAGACATTATATTTTCCGCTTTCACACTACCTCCATAAATTACTTTGCTTTCAGGAACAATGCTTTTAATAAGTTCTACTACTTTGATAACTTTGTTAACATCTGCAGCATGTCCCACCCCAATTTCATGCTTCTGCTTCGCGATAGCTGAAGGAGGTTCGTAAGCAAAGATTATTTTTTTAACTTCAGCCGGTTTTAATCCTTTAATAACATTTTTAATCTGATGTAAGAAAAACTTTTCGTTATATTTGGCTGCTGGTAAACCATCTCCCCAAACTTTATCCGAAATACAAACTATAGGAATGAGATGATTTACTAAAGCTTTCTCAACCTTCCTTTTTATAATACTCAAATCCTCCTTAAAATATTTCCTTCTTTCCGAATGACCGATTAAAACGTAACTGACAATTTCGGATAACATCTTCCCGGAGACCTCACCAGTATAAGTCCCCTCTTCAAATTGAGAAATATCTTGAGAACCAACTTTAATATTGGTATCAGAAAGTAAATCAACCATTCCCAAAAGATATGGATAAGCTGGGCAAATAACGACATCTAAGTTCTTATCAAAATCAACCTTTTTTAATTTAATCTTGATTCCATCAACCCAATCAGCTACTTCCTCAAGATTCTTATTCAATTTCCAATTTCCCACAATAATTTTTTTCCCCATAAAAATCTCCTTAAAAATCATAAAACTAAAGAAGTATAAATTGGGTTTGCTCTTTTACTGTTTCAAATACTCAACTTCCTCAAATTTATCTAAATATATTCAAGTATTAACCAAATACCATTATCCTAAAGTGTAAATTGAAGTCATTTGGTTAGATAACGCTCAATCTCGACTAGAACCTGTTTTGGAGTATGTGAAGATTTGATAAGATATCCATCTGCACCTTTGGCAAATCCTTGTTTGATAATATCATCTTCTCCTAAGTTACTCAAAATCACAATCTTAATATCAGCTAGATTTTTATCTTTTTTAACCTCTTCCAAAAGCTCCAACCCGCTTCGAATAGGAAGCATAATATCCAACATTATTAAATTCGGCTTTTGTTTTTTTATTTCTTCCAATCCCTGCTTAACACTATCTGCTGTCCTCACCATATATTTAGCCCGTTCTAACTCCCGAACATAAAGATCACGAATATAAAAATCATCCTCAACTATCAAAATATTATTCAAAGTAACGGTCATAATTTATAACTCCATTTACATATGGTTTATTCCATTATACCCAAATTATAAAATCTTGCAAAAGAATTTTCATCTCCTTAAATTCAATTTCCAATTAGATAAAAACACTAAATTAGATTTTCAAATATTCTAATTCTAGTTTCACCCTTTGATTTTAGATTCCGATCTGCTACACTGTTTTTCTACTATGGACGAGATTTTAGAAACCCTCAATTCAAAACAAAAAGAAGCGGTAGTTAAGACAGAAGGACCGGTGCTTATTTTAGCGGGACCCGGTTCAGGAAAGACTCGTTGCATCACACATCGACTCGCTTATCTAATTCTACAAAAACACGTTAATCCTGCTGCTATTTTAAGCATCACTTTTACCAATAAAGCCGCTAATGAAATGAAAATAAGAACGATAAAACTCCTTCAAGAACATAATCTCAAAGTGAAATCATTACCTTGGCTGGGAACTTTTCATGCTTCCTGCGTCAAGATACTACGACGCGAAGGAAAACATTTACCCTATGGTAGTGATTTTGTCATTTACGACTCCAAAGATCAGGAGGAAACTGTCAAAAAATCTCTTCTTGAACTGCACCTAGATCCTAAAAAATTTAGCCCTACCAATGTCTTATACACAATTTCCTCGGCAAAAAATGAGCTTATCACCGCGAAAGAATATGTAAATCATGCCCACGGATATTTCCAAGAAATTGTGGCCAAAGTGTATCCCAAATACCAAAGCATCTTAAGAAAAAATAAAGCCTTGGATTTTGACGATTTAATTATGGAAACAATTTTTCTTTTTCAGGAAGTCCCTGAAGTTTTACATAAATATCAAAATCAGTTCCAATACATTCAGGTTGACGAATATCAGGATACCAATAAATCACAGTATCTCTTAACAAAGCTACTGGCTTCTAATCACCATAATATCTGTGTGGTTGGAGATCCAGGACAAGGCATTTATTCTTGGCGTGGCGCCGATATTAGAAATATCCTTGAATTTGAAAAAGACTATCCAGAAGTAAAGGTCATTAAACTTGAACAGAATTATCGTTCAACAAAAACGATCATTTCTGCTGCCAAGCAAATTCTGGAAGTCAACACTGATTATCCCTCGATGAAGTTATGGACGGAAAATTTTGAAGGCAGTCGTATTTCAATCTATGAAGCGTATAGTGAAAAAGATGAAGCGCTTTTTTTAACGGATACTATAAAATCACTTCTAAATTATGGAGAAAACGGCGAAAAATTGTTTCAGTATTCCGATTTTGCCGTACTTTATCGTACCAACGCCCAATCACGTATTTTGGAAGAAGTTTTAATCCGTGAAGGAGTTCCCTATAAACTCCTTGGAGGAGTAAAATTTTATGAACGTAAAGAGGTTAAAGATGTTTTAGCCTATTTAAAGTTTCTTGCAAATCCAGCTGATATGATTGCTTGGGAAAGAATTCAAAAGCTGGGAAAACGACGCAGTCAGAAATTCATCGACTGGAAGGAAAAATCTAATCTTGAGAAATCTTCGTCTGCAGAAATTCTGGATTCTATCCTCAAAGAAACTGGATATTTGGAATATATAAATAATGGATCCGAAGAAGGAATATCTAGAGTGGAAAACGTAAAAGAGTTGCGTTCGGTTGCTCAAAGCTTTGATCGCCTTCAGGATCTTCTGGAAAATATCGCGTTGATCCAGGATGAAGTCACTCCAGAAGGACAAAAAACCGATGATCAGAATAATAATTCGGTAGTCTTAATGACTCTGCATAGTGCTAAAGGATTAGAATTCCCAATCGTCTTTTTAGCCGGTTGCGAAGAAGGTTTACTCCCTCATTCCAGAGCCATGACTGACAAACATGAGCTTGAAGAAGAACGACGCCTCTGTTATGTCGGAATCACTCGAGCGAAACAAAAGTTGTATATGACTTATGCCAGTAAAAGACAGATTTTTGGAGCAGAAACTTTTGGAGCTATCTCCCGTTTTATTGAGGATATTGATAAAGATCTGTTATCATGGGAACAGTAGCAGAAAATTTTATTAATTTTTCTATTGCTCTATATGGGTGAATCTCTTTCTCCAAAAATCATGGACATCACAACAATAAAAAAACTATTAAATCAATATAACCTCTCTCCTCAAAAACGTTTTGGACAGAACTTTTTAGTCGACGAAACGGTTATCTTAACAATGATCGAAACTGCAAACCTAACAAAAGATGATACTGTTGTCGAAATCGGTCCGGGAATTGGAGCTTTAACTACCCAAATTATTAGGAAGGTAAAAAAAATTATTGCAGTCGAATTTGATACGAACATGGTCAATATTCTGAACAGCAATTATGAAATTAATAATGCTAACAATCTAACCATACTTAACCAAGATGTTTTAGATTTCAATCCTACTAGCTATCCGGATATCAAGTCCAATTATAAAGTTATTGGTTCAATCCCTTATCAGATCACTTCTCCATTAATTCACAAACTAATTAATTGGGAGGTAAAACCTCAGCTCGCAGTTCTGTTGATTCAAAAAGAGGTCGCCGAGAAAATATGTAGTAAAACTCCTAACGCTTCTTATTTCTCAATCTTTATCTCCGCTTTTGGTAAAGCAGAAATCATTAAAAACGTTACCTCTTCCAGTTTTTATCCATCCCCAAAAGTTCAATCTGCAATTATAAAAATAACTTTTGAAAATAAGAAAAACCTTCTGGAACCTGCCAAATTTTCCAAATTTTTACATCATGGATTTAAAAATCCTCGCAAGATGATTAACAAAGCCTTTGATAAAAAGCTTTTATTAAAAAATAATATCAATCCGGAACTACGACCAGAAAATCTAATTCTAGATGAATGGATTAAACTGTATCAGAACTAATCAAGATTTACTTTTCAGGATGCTGCAGTTTTTGTAAGGCCTTTTTACTTACTTCTTGTGCTTGCCAAGAATTTGAATAAGAAGTCCAGGCTTCACACATCTTACGTTGCTTCTCGTTCAGACCTGCTAAAGCAGCTTGCTTTCCATAAATCCTGACGGAACTCTAAGTGCTTTAAAAGGATCAGAGGTTACCCCTAAATCTACGCATCTTTGATTTCGTCTCACAAATTCAGCATGTCTTTGCTGATGAATTCCAGCAACGGTAGTTAATAATTCTTGGGGATTTCCTCCTTCATTTATCGGCAAAGCACTTTTTAATAACCGTACCGCTGGTTCTGCCATGTCTAATGTTGTATGACCCGATGAATCAATGCTCAAAGCTGGACTATGACCTTGTGCAGTTTGCTCTAAAACAGTTAAAAATTTATATGTTTCCTCATTTAAAAGAGTCACAACTTCAGGAGGTTGAACTTCGTTTATTCTCTCTCGAGAACGTCTACCTTCTTCGAATAAAGCAAGATATTTTCTTTATCTTTCACTCATTTCTCCGGCCATATGTAATCTCCTATATTTAAATGAAACAATAGCAAACCTAGAACAATTATAATCCATTTTGTAAAATAAAACCTTAGAAATCTGATATTTTTTTTAAATGTGCTACAATACGTTATTGTATTTGATTTTTTATCTATGACTGTTAAAGAATTCAATTTTGAAGAAAAAGACAAATGGAATAGTTTTGTCATGAAACACCCTTTCTCAAATATCCTGCAAACATGGGAGTGGGGAGAAGTAAAAAAAGGAAAAAGTTGGGAAGTCTTACGTCTGGGAGTTTTTCACAAAAATGCCCAAATTGCAGCAGCTCAAATATTGGTCCGTAATCTTCCTTTTCATTTTCAGCTTTATTATTCTCCTTATGGACCGGTTATTGATTGGGAAATGCCCTACGCGCAAGAAATTCTAGAAAACATTCGCGCATATTTGAAAGATTTATCTGATAACCGACATCTAATGTGGAAAATCGAACCACCTTTAACTAGTAATGAGGCACAAAAATATAAAGCACTAGAAGCTCTAGAAAAAATCGGTTTTGCAAAAGCGAATGAGTCTATTCAACCACAACACACAATCATTGTCGATCTTACCAAGAAGGAAAATGACCTTCTTGAATCTTTTGAAAAAGACACGCGATACTCTATCCGTCGAGCTTATAAAGAAGACGTTGAGATAAAAGAATTTAGCAATCCTCTAAATAATCAACCGGTTAAAGAATTTTATGATCTGTATAGTACTACCTCCAAAAGAGGAAAGTTTCCGGCTAGAGAATGGCAACAATTTGCCCGCCTCTGGGAAGAGATGGCTCCGCATGCAGCTAGATGCTATCAAGCTTGGTACAAAGATAAATTACTCGCATCTTCGATAGTTCTGACTCTTAATAAAAAAGCCTATCTTGTCTATGCGGGATCAATCAGAGATCCGGAGTATCGCAATAAGTTTCCAAGCTACCTCATGCAATGGGAAACAATGTTGAACCTAAAAAAGGACGGTTTTGAGAGTTATGACCTCTGGGGAGTTGTCCCTAAAGAACAAAAAGATCATCCATGGTCGGGAATCAGTCTTTTTAAACGTGGCTTCAAAGGTACTGAAAAAAATTACATCGGAGCCTATGATTTATCCCTATCTCCATTTTACGATTTTTATAAAACCTTAAATAAGTTACGCTACAAAATTACTAGCCACCGACAGTAGAAAAATTCATGTCCGAAAATAATTCCAAAAACTATACTCAATCCGAAAACTATAGCCAATATATGAAAACAATCGGTTGGGAGGTAATTACTTTTCAATCAAAATATTTCATCTACATAAAGAAACTGAATTTTTTAAATCTCTCTATTGTCAAAATTCCTAGAGCAGAAACTAATATTAATTACGCTGAAATTGACAAAATCTCCAAGAAACATCATGCGCTTCTGATAAAAATTGAACCAGATGAAAAAAACTCGGAACAATTTAATAAAAATAAACAGAAACTTCTAAAACTCGGTTTTTGCCGTGACAACTTTCCCATACTCCAAACTAAAACTATAATTGTTGATCTTAAGTTGTCGAATGATCAACTTTTGGCTTCACTCCGATCGGAAACAAGACACCATTTACGAAAATCTTGGAAACAAAACTTTCACACCAAAATTATTATTAATAATCAATCTTTAGAATCTGAAAAAGCCATAAATGACTTTTATGCTCTTTTTGAAAATTGCGCCAAGGAAAGGAAGTTTTACACTCCCTTTAAAACTCAAATGCAAACCTTATGGAATTGTTTTAGAGAAAAAGCGACAATCATTCTTGTCTACGAAAAAGATAATCAAAAACCGCTTTCCGGGGCATTGATATTAACCCATGGAAATACTGCTTATTATAAGTATGGCGCTTCTATTCCATACGGTCGGAATAAGTATTCCTCTTATTTCCTTTTTTGGGAAATGTTCAAATGGGCTAAGAAATCAGGCTTTAAAAATTTTGACCTAGAAGGAATCTACGATGAAAGGTATCACCGAACTCAAAAATACGTCGGCTTTACCCAGTTCAAAAAGGGTTGGAGTAAAAACGAAGTTACCTATCTTGGTTCGTTCACAAAATACTACTCTCTTCCCTTAAAACTGCTAGCTAAAATCGGAATCTTAGTCTAAAATGACATCTACTTTTTCTTTTGCTACAATACAACCACTATGGATGTTACTTTAATTATTTCCCTTATTACAATCGTTTGTTTAATAGGCCTTTATCTTCTTATTTCCAAAGAATTAAAAAATCTCAAAAATTCAAAAGAGATGGATGAAAATGTCAGTAAATCGGTAGAGCTTAAACTCCGAGAACTTTTTCCCACTCTTGCTGCTGATGCTAATAAACAGTTAATTACAATGGCGAATGAGAAACTAGGCGCCGAGAAAAAAGAGATTAAAACCGATTTTGAGAACAAGCGCGGAGAAATTGAACGACTTGTAAAAACTATTCAACAAGAGCTTAAAGATAACCGTCATGGCCTAGAGGAAGCGGAAAAAAATCGCATCGGCTCTTTCAAAGCTTTATCTTCACAACTCGAGGAATATAAAAAAGTAACCAACGAACTGTCAGTTAGTACTGAAAATCTGAAAAAAGTTTTATCAAATAACCAACTACGCGGCCAATTCGGAGAACAGGTTGCCGATAATTTGCTGAAGATGGCCGGATTTGTCCGTGGCACTGACTATGAATTTAACAAAGAACAGGTGGGATCGGAAACCAGACCGGATTTTGCGATCTTTTTACCAGACCGAACCAGAATTAATATTGATTCCAAATTCCCCTATAACAATTTGCAACGCGTTGCGGAAGCCGAAAACGAGGATACCAAAAAAGAATACATGAAAAAATTCGAACGTGATGTCCGGGAAAAAATCAAGCAGGTAGCTACCCGTGATTATATAAATCCGGAAGACAAAACTGTTGATTTTGCGATTCTTTTCATCCCCAATGAAATGATCTTCTCTTATGTTTATGATCAAATGAACGATCTCTGGGCCGAAGCAATGACTAAAAAAGTGATTCTGGCTGGACCTTTCTCCTTCACCGCGATTTTGCGCATGGTCAAACAAGCCTATGATAATTTTAAATTCCAGGAGAATATTCAACAGATTATCGGACATGTCCAGATGTTCTCCAAAGAATTTGAAAAGTTTAATGAAGAATTCTCCAAAGTCGGAGAAAGAATCACCTCTCTCGAAGACCAATATAATAAGGTAAATGGAACCAGAATGAATCAGCTGCGGAAACGAATGGAAAAGGTGCAACTCGAGAGTGGAACAGATACCGACGATCAGATAAAACTGCTAGACTAAAATACTTTCTTTGTTACAATATCCTCACCATGGCAGAGACAAAGTTCCAAAAAATCTACAACCAACTTAATAAAGCACAACGGCTGGCGGTTGATTCAATCGATGGACCAACGATGGTTATCGCCGGACCAGGCACTGGAAAAACTCAGGTTCTCTCCACCCGTATTGCGAATATTTTGCAAAAAACCGATACCCCACCGGACGCTATTTTGGCGCTTACATTCACCGAATCGGCAGCCAAAAATATGCGCGAAAGACTAACTTCAATTATTGGCTCCACCGCTTACTATGTAAATATCTCCACCTTTCATGCTTTTTGTACTGACTTAATCCAGAATAATCCGGATCAATTTTTTATCTCTCTGGAAGCCGAACCTTTATCAGAGTTAGAAAAGATCCAAATTGTACAAACAATCTTAAATGCAGAACATTTCGACAAATTAAAACCGGCAAATACACCATATTTTTATGCTCGAGAAATCCTCCGACGCCTTTCAGAACTAAAGAGAGAAGGAGTAACAGTAAAAGAATTTGCTAAAATTGTTGAGTCCGAAGCAAAAATACTGACAACAAAAAGTAAATCTCTGACTAAATTAGAATTATTAACTTCAGAAAAAAATATCGCTAAAAACCAAGAACTACTCAAACTCTACGAAGAGTACCAAAAAGAAATTTTGAAACGCAACCGGTTTGATTTTGAAGATATGATTAATTTTGTAGTCGAAAAATTTAAAAATGATTCTGATTTTTTACTTTCTTACCAGGAGCGTTTCCAATATTTTTTAATTGATGAATATCAAGATACCAATTCGGCGCAAAACGAAGTTTTGCGCCTGCTCTCATCATACTGGGGCGAAAAAGCTAATGTCTTTGTTGTCGGAGATCCAAACCAATCTATCTATCGTTTTCAAGGCGCGTCTCTCGAAAATATTATCGAGTTTAGAAAACAATATCCAAAAGCAAGAATTATCAACTTAATTGATAGCTATCGCAGTAACCAGACAATTCTTGATGCCAGCAATTCTCTAATTCAAAAAGATGATCAAGAAAATAATGTCTCCCAGCTTCTCTCAATAGAAAAACTAGTCAGCCAAAAAGATCTTCCCGAAACCAAAGTTCAAACACTTAATTTGCCTTCAGATACAGTTGAAGAATATTTTATCGTTCACAAGGTCAAAGAATTAATTAAGGATGGCGTCAATCCGGAAGAAATTGCTGTTCTTTATCGTAACAATGTCGATTCGGGAAATCTTTCCGATCTCTTTAGTAAAGAAAAAATTCTTTATAATATCGAAGGTGGAACCGATATTCTTTCTGACCACACCATCAATAAATTTCTGAAACTCCTTACTCTCATTGAAAAAAGTAAAACCCAAACTGATGATCTCGATCTTTTTACCATTCTTCACTATGAATTTTTGGATATTGATCCTTTAGATATTCTGAAGCTATCCCGAAAAGCCGCTGAGAAAAAAACACACCTTATTGAAATTATAAAATCTCCTTCATTTACAAAAGAAAAAACCGTTGAAGATCCACAAAAGTTTATCGATTTTTTGAACCTACTGGCAAAGTGGCAAAAAGATGATTCCACTCATATTTTCGCTGAATTTTTTGAAATTGTTTTAAAAGAATCCGGATATTTACATTGGATTTTGGATAAAACTGATAAGGTAGAAAGACTGAATCGTTTAAACTCTCTTTTTGCAGAGATAAAAAGTCTAAACCGCACTGATCACACTTTAAACCTAAATAAATTTTTGGGAAGCGTAGAATTGATGAGACAAAATAACCTAAAAATTAATGAAGAAGATCTTGATTTAAGTGAAAAAGCGATTACTTTAAGCACGGTACACAAAGCAAAAGGAAAAGAATGGGAATATGTTTTTATCGTAAAAGCTATTGATGGTAAATGGGGCAATACCAAAAAAAGAGAGCTTATTAAATTACCTCTGGGAATTCTTAAAAACACCAATCTCACGACCCTAGAACAGAATGCCGACGAACGACGACTTTTTTATGTCGCTCTAACTAGGGCTAAAAAGCAGATTTTTATTACTTTTAGTGAAAGTACCAATGCAAATAGTCATAAACGTGAAAATTCTCCTTCTTTATTTTTAAGTGAAATTGAATCTCAGTATCTTGAAAAATTACAGAACATTGATTTCAACGCCGAAAAAATATTACAGGAAACTCTAGTTCCTAAACCCCAAATAAAAGAAACCACAGAAAATATTAAAGAACAAGAGTTTTTGAAAAATATTATTAAGAATTTCAAGCTTTCACCAACAGCGCTGAATACCTATCTTGAATGTCCCTACAAATTCAAGGTGAATAATCTGATTAAGATTCCGCGGGCTAAAGATGTTTATCTCTCTTTTGGAACGGCAGTCCACAAAGCACTAGAACTTTTTTACCAGAAATTTAAAAACAAAAGTGAACTCCCTTCGAAAGAATATCTTTTAACTGAATTTGAAAAGGCTTTAAAAAAAGAAGTTTTGACAGCAAATGATGAACAAAATCAGCTTCAGCACGGAATTAAAGCTTTGAGTTCGTACTATGATTATTATCAAGAATCATTTGCACCGTCTCTTTTTACGGAAAAGTTTTTTGGTTATGGATATTCCAAACCATATCTTAACGACATTCCTTTAACCGGAAAAATAGATCGTATAGATCTTCTTGACCGTGAAGCCAAAACCGCTAAAGTAGTTGATTATAAAACTGGTAAACCTAAAAGTCGTAATGCCATAGAAGGAAAAACTGCAAGCGCTAATGGAGCGTACAAAAGACAGCTAGTTTTTTATAAACTGCTATCTCAACTTGATCATAACTTCCCTCTAGAAATCACTGAAACTGAGCTTGATTTTGTCGAAGCTGATAGTCATGGTAAATTAAAAAAGGAGAGCTTTGCAATTCAAATAGAAGAAGTCGATGAACTTAAGACTACAATTCTTAGTGTTATGGAGAAAATTAGAAAATTAGAGTTTCCTCATACCAAAGATTTAGAAACCTGTAGCAGATGTGAATTTAAGGATCACTGTTATTCAGAAGGAATAAAACTATAGTATGAAACGTGTATATCTGTTTATATTTATCATCACTTTAATCGCTGCTGCTTGTTTTGCTTTCACAATTTGGAAGCTCCCTCCACAGAACGAGAAAGAAGAATTAATTATCCGAAATATCATTTTATTCGGAAGTTCTCTTACCGTTTTTATGACCTGTTTCATCGGGTCTATTCTGCATTTTTTCCATCGTCTCTTAATCCCCGGAGGAGATCTTCGAGACACTTATAGACAATCTCTTCGAGAAGGTTTTTTTATTGCTTTAATCATCGATGGAGTTCTATTATTTCAAAAACTAACCGTACTGACTATTATTAATGTCGTACTTTTAGTACTGATTTTTGTAACTTTGGAAGCATACCTATTGATTAAAAAAAATATGGGTAAAGCCGAAAAAGAGAAAACTCAAAATAAAATTGCAACTGAAAAGTTTCAGAAAAAGTAGTCTTTTTACTAACCCTTATCTTATCTTAAAACCATTTCACCTCAATATCCAATTTATCCAAAGACACGGTAACCTTAACTTTTGATTTTATACTGAAAGACTCCATATACGCCTCCAAAAGACCCTGCCAATATTCGGGACAGTATAACTTATCAGAGTCAATCTGAATAACAATTTCGTGATCATTTTTCTGAATTGATTGAATTTTCACCCCTTTAATGACGGATTCTAGGAGTTTTGAAGCTCCAAGTAATCCTCTCTTGAAATCACTAAAAAACAGGGATTTAACAATTCTCCCAAACTGAGATTCTATAATCGTATTGAAATCAATTTTTCCAAACTCGTAAAAATGTTGTGGATCCAAATCTCCATAAATAATTTTTATAGCTTCCTGTTGCTCTTTTATAGCTTCCTCAATTGGATAAAAATTAATGGCCACATATCTTTTAAAACTGACTTTTTCATCGAACTGCGGTAGCTTATCTGGAACTTGTTTTTTTACCTTATCTCGATCATTAGAAACTAAGAATCCAGAGATTGTAATTCCGCTAGGATTATTATTTAACATTGTTATATTACCTTTTGTCTAAAATTAAAATCCCAAATATGCTCCAGAGGTATTAATAATATTGCTATTTGGAATATACTCAATTACAATGATGAAAATTTGAGTTAAATGAGTATATTTATAATATTTCCATCATGAACAATAAATACTATATTACCGCCGCAATTCCTTATGTCAATGGGAAACCTCATATTGGCCATGCTCTAGAGTTTGTCCAAACTGATGTTATCTCTCGTTACCATAGACTCATGAGAAAAGAAGTTATCTATCTTTCCGGAGCGGATGAAAATGGACTCAAAATGGTCCAAGCCGCAGAGAGAGAAAATCTTCCCGTCCAAGAATTTTGTGATCGTAATGCACAAAAGTTTATCGAGATCTTTAAAAAGCTCAATACAACCTTAGATTTTTTTCAACGCGCTTCCAGCAAAATACACAAAAAAGGTTCGCAAGAATTATGGAAACTTTGCGAAAAAAATGGTGATATTTACAAGAAAAAATACAAGGGTTTGTATTGTGTCGGCTGTGAAACTTTTTATACTAAAGATGAACTTGTTGATGGAAAATGCCCGGAGCATCTCAAAGTTCCTGAAGTTGTTGAAGAAGAAAATTATTTTTTTAAACTGTCAAAGTACGAAAAACCACTTCTGAAATTATTCGAAGAAAATAAAATTAAAATAGTTCCCGAACATCGCAAAAATGAAGTCATCTCTTTTATTAAACAAGGGCTTGAAGATCTGTCGATCTCCAGGTCTAAAGAAAGAGCCAAAGGTTGGGGAGTGGCAGTTCCAAACGATGAAAAACAAATTATCTATATCTGGTTTGATGCCTTAAATGTCTATCAAACTGGGGTCGGATTTGGAACTGATGAAAAAAAATATCAAAAGTGGTGGCCTGCGGATACTCACGTAATTGGTAAAGGAATTCTCCGCTTTCATGCTATTTACTGGCCAGCGATATTACTCTCTGCTCACCTCGAACTTCCCAAAACAATTCTCGTACACGGTTATGTAAACTCTGGTGGACAAAAAATGAGTAAAAGTTTAGGAAATGTTATCGATCCCTTTATCGAAATCGAAAAATATGGAGTCGATGCTATTCGTTACTATCTACTATCCCAAATTCTTCCCACCGAAGACGGTGATTATAATGGTGAGCAGTTCAAAAAAGCTTACAACGGTGATCTTGCAAACGGCTTGGGAAACGTGGTTGCCAGAATCGCCAAGCTTTGTGAAAAATCTGGTCTTAAATTTGAAAGTAATAAAACTGAATTTAAAGATACTTTGAAAGAGCATAAATTCCATAAAGTTTTAGAAATATTTCAGTTTGATTCAGCCCTTAAAATAATCTGGGAAAAAATAAAAAAATTGGATCAACGGATAAATAATGAAAAGCCCTGGGAAGTAATAAAAGATCCAAAACAACAAGACAAAATAAAAACTATTCTCTCTTTTTATGTTCAGGAAATTAGAGAAATCGCATGTTTATTAGAACCGTTTCTTCCTGATACTAGTCAAAAGATTAAACGACAATTTTCCGGAAAAGAAATACAATCAGAGGGTCCTCTTTTCCCAAGATTAATCTAAATTAAATATTATGTGGTTTTTATACGCTCTCTTATCCGCGGCTTTCTCCGGATTTTCTATCATCATTAATAAAAAGGCTCTTCAAAAGCTAAATCCAACCGTTGTTACCTGGGGACTTTTTGTAATTCCGATTCCTTTTTTACTTTTAGGAGTTTTGAATTCTCCCAGACCAGAACTCACACAGCTCTTTTTTATTGGGGTTTTTTCTTCTTCAGTCGTCTTTTTCCTCGCCAAAACACTAAGTCTTAAAAGTATGAGGGACAATCTCCTCTCGAGGTTAATTCCTTTGGGAGCTTTTTCTACTTTATTCAACTATTTAATTGGTTTATTTTTGCTTGATGAACACTTAAAAATCACTGCAGTTGTAGGAATTATAGCCATAATTATCGGAGTATATATTTTTAATTTAGAAGAGAAAAATCGCTTTCTTGATCCTTTTATCTTATTGTATAAAAATAGGTACGCTCGAATTTTTTTAATCGCTATGTTTCTAACCAGCCTTTCTACTTTATTTGATAAGATTGCAATTACGAACATGAATCCTACCAATCCCTATCTCCCTTATCTTATTGAAGATATTATTATGGGTGGAGTCATGACTATATATTTATCTATCCGCAATAAAGACTGGACAAAACAGGTAAAAATGAATTTACCGCTCTTATTATTGGCTGGAATAGTTTATATGGGAGTTGGTATTACCGTATTTTTAGGATTTGCAAACGGTCCATTGGTTTTAATCACTGGGGTAAAAAAACTTGAGATCGTTATAGTGCTACTCTTAAGTTATCTACTTTTCAAAGATAAACCCAATTTCAATTCTCTGCTTGGAACTTTTATTATGATTCTTGGTGTAGTTTTGATTAAGATTTAGCTGTTGATTTGTACTTTAAGCTACTTTTTGTTACTCTTTATCTATGCTTAAAATGTTCAAGAAACTATTTTTAATTTCATTAGTAATCTTTGTTTTATCATTTACCTTTTTTGCTCTAATTAATCCACTTATCACAAATGCCTACACAATTACGGAAGAGCTATCCATTATTGGAGACCTTAATATTTCTGGAACAGAGGTTACCCTGGGATCAGAGACCTTCAATCAAGGTAAGTATATGTCTTTCAATCTGAATCAAGGGGGATCAAAGATCTATGATGATGTACATCTGCATATATCAACAGATGATTACCTCTTCCTGGAATCAAGAGAAAGGGTATTTGTAACCACAGACCTAGAGGTTTGGGGAGATGTATTAGCAAACCTCTTCCTCGGTGATCTCCAAGGAAACGTTACTGGAGATGTAGAAGGAACCGTAACCGGGTCACTCGTTGGAGATGTAACCGGAAATGTGACTGGTACATCAGGAGGATTAACCGGAACACCTTCTATCTCTGTAAACAATCTATCCGCTACGGGGACAGTTACTCTACCCAACAACTCTCTTTCTGACACCATGATTCCGAACACCATTACTGCTTCAAACTATCTCCCTCTTTCTGGAGGAACTTTAATAGGAAACTTAAATCTAAACTCCAATCTCTTACCGAATACTACGAATACTTCAAACATAGGATCTGCTTCCCGAGTTTGGAGTGATATCTATGCTACTCTCGTTCATGGAGATCTGACTGGAAACGTGATAGGAGAGTTAACTGGTAATGTCACTGGAGATCTTATCGGTAACGTAACGGGGAATGTCTCTGGAACTTCCGGAGGGCTTTCTGGAACACCTTCAATAGATATTTCGGGTTTAACTATGACAGTTGGAGCCTCAGAGGGTTACACCCTGACCAGTGATACTAATGGAGTTGCTTCTTGGACCGACACTTCATCAACGGCTGGACCATGGACTTTATCCGGAGAATTTCTTTACCCTGATAACACCAGTTACAATGTTGGAATTGGCACCACCACTCCGACACAAAAATTACAGGTTGAGGGAAATATCTCCGCCACACAATCTTTTATTACTGGTGAGGGGATGTTTTATCAAGAAGGTTTGTTTTATAAAAACAGCGGGGCGAAAACCACTTTAGGAAGTAATACCTGGGGAGTGTTAACAAGTAATCCTAGTTCTGGAGAAGATGGAAGTAATAGATTTCAGAGTTTTGTTTTAGATTCGACTTACATGTATGCCGTAGGATTTGATAGTTCCCCTGGAAATTATCAATGGAGAATTGAAAAACGAAATAAGAATACCGGTGTTTTGGTGACCGCTTTTGATGCTGATGGAGTAATTCAAGAAGATATTTCAGCTAATAAGGATGAGGCCCGAGGGGTGGCTATAGACGCTAACTATATCTATATTGCTGGTTATGATGGCACTTTGGGAGCTACTGATTATCAGGTGAGAATCGAAAAAAGAGATATTAATACCGGAGTACTAGTTACAGCTTTTGATGATGATGGCATAATAACGAGAGATACAGGGATTAATCAAGAGCTAGCTATTAATGTTCACATACAAGGAGATTCTCTTTATATTATTGGTGTAGAAGGTGGGGGGAGTACTGATTCTCAGTGGTTTATAGAAAAGAGAGATTCAACCACAGGAGCCTTGGTGATAGCTTTTGGTAATAATGGCATTAGTTATAGCAATCCTAAAACTGCTCCCGACAGCTCAGATTATCCGTACGCGTCTAGATTAGATAATAATTATATTTACATAGCAGGGAGAGATTCAACAGGACCCTTAGGACAAACTCCTATCTGGCGAATTGAAAAAAGAGATCTGATTACGGGAGCCTTAATTGCGGATTTTGGAAATAATGGAGTAATTCAGGAGGATATTCCGGGTGGATTTGAAGAGCTTATGCATATGGATATAGATAGTGATTATATTTATCTGAGTGGTTATGATCGAAATCCGGGAAATGGGAGGATTAGATTAGAAAAAAGAGATATTCAGACTGGAAATTTGATAGCAGAATTTGGAGAAAGTGGAGTGATAGCGGAAAATCTTACCAGTAATTGGGAGATAGGACGATCCATCGTGGTAGATGATAATTACTTGTATGTCAGTGCTAATGATTATATTCCTGGATACAGACAGTGGCGATATGAGAAAAGAGATAAAGACAGTGGCGAATTGATAAACACCTTTGACGGCGATGGGGTGATTCAAACGAATATTAATTCTCATTATGGTAGTATTGTTATGACTTTGGATAATGGTTTTTTATATGCTTTTGGAGCGGATATTACTTTAGGAGATCTTCAATGGAGATATGAGAAGCGGGATGCAGTAAGTGGAGCTTTGGGAGGGCAACAATTTCTGACCAACAATATTGCCAGAATGACTATTGATTATAATGGAAATCTAGGAATTGCGACTGATGTTCCGATGGCCAAACTTGATGTTGCTGGCACTGTTTTTCTACGTGGAGCTTTAACTCAAACAGGATTATACGTGAACAGTTCCGGCAATGTAGGAATTGGGACAACTTCTCCAGAACAAAAATTGGAAGTAAACGGTGGAATCAAATACAACACTGCAACCGCAAAACCCACCTGTAATGCAACAACTAGAGGAACGACTTGGTTTACCCAAGAAGCAGCGGGAATAAAAGATAATTTTGAAGTATGTGCAAAAGACGCTGGAGACGTTTACTCATGGAGAACAATATATTAGTTTAATTTATATCTTGCTCCTCATTTTCTTTTGTGCTATCTTGGATATACATTAAGAATTTTGAATTCAGGAGACAGTTATTAGTAGTAATTTAGACTGAAACTATTAACTAACTGACTATGTATCAATGACCGATCCTGCCCAAGAAAATAACCAAATACCACCATCACCTGAACCGATGAACACAAAACCACAAGAAGAAAATAACGTTGACCAAGATTTCCATTTTTCTCCAAATCCTCTCCCGCAAGCGGAGCCAAAAGAACAGCCTGAACCACAAACCGTTCCTGAAAGTATTGTTCCGCCACAAATGGAAGATTTGAATCAAACCGTAATTCCAAATAACCCAATTTCTCAAGAAGAGTTAACAAGTAGTGAACCTATTGGATTCACAGCTGCGAGTATGCAACAACCAAATATCGAAACACCATCTTCTATTCCGACTGAACCAGAAAAACCAATTGGATTGAAAAACCAAGGTAAAAAAACTCAAAAGATTTTATTTATCGTCGCGATTCTAATAATTGTTGGAGTATTTTCAGCCTTAGGATATTTTATCTATTCATATTTGATCAATAAAAAACCACCTGCAAAACAGATAACTCTGACATATTGGGGTTTATGGGAAAGTAAAGAAAATATTCAACCTATTATCGATGCCTATGAAAAAGAAAATCCCAATGTCAACATTAACTACGAAGAGAGATCTCCTGAGTTTTATTTTGAAACTCTAGCCTCTAGACTGGGAAAAGACACTGGACCAGATATCGTTAGAGTTCATAATACATGGATAGATCCCTTAAGTACAAAGCTCTCGACAGTTCCAGGAACAATTTATGATAAAGAAACTTATGAAAAAACTTTTTATGGAACGGTTTCAAACACTCTCGAAAAAGATGGTTCTTATTATGCAATTCCACTTGAATACGATGGTTTAGCTCTAATTTATAACGAAACTTTATTTGAACAAGAAGGAATTAAAAATCCTCCCAAAACCTGGGAAGAATTTCGAGAGGTTGCTAAAAAATTAACAAAGTTTGAAGAAGTCGAGGAAAATGGTCAAAAAGTGCAGAAGATATCTCAGGCCGGAGCCGCCTTTGGTTTTTCCAATAATATCACTAACTTTTCTGATATCCTAGGTCTACTTATGGCTCAAAACGGAGTTCAGTTTGTAGATGAAAGTGGAAATATTACCTTTGATAAAACAATCTCTCCTGACGGCAGAAATCTTGGAGCTGAAGCATTATCTTTTTATTCTCTTTTCTCTAAAGAGACTGATCTAACTTGGAACAAAGAATGGGTATCTGCTCATGATGCTTTTGTTTCAGGAAAACTTGCGATGATGTTTGGACCATCTTGGAGAGTATACAATCTTTTGGAAGCTAATAAAAACCTTAAGTTAAAAGTTGCAACAGTTCCCCAAATTCCTCTAGGAGACACCCAAACTACTGATATTAATTGGGCTACCTACTGGGCAGAAGCAGTTTCAAAAACTGCAAAGGATCAAGCCACTGCCTGGGATTTCTTAAAATATATGACACAGCGTGAACAGATGGTAAAGGTTTTTACCATCGCGAGCGAGAAAAGAATCTTTGGAGAACCTTACTCAAGACAGGATTTATATTCAACCTTGTCATCTGATCCTTATTTAGCTCCTTATGTAAAATCAGCCAAAACTGCAACATCTTTCTCTATGTGTGATCGCACTTATGATTCTATTTTTAACGATGAAATTGTCGCAATTTTTAAGGATGAAATCATTAAAATTAATGATGGAACTCTGACTGCAGAAGCAGCAATCAAAGATGCTGCCGATAGGGTAAAAGTTGTTTATACAAATGTTGTGAAAAAATAACTTTTAAAATAATTGTAAAGAGGCGCGATTTAAACCTAAATCGCGCCTCTTTTTGTTTTTAACGAACTCTTGAACCTGCTGGCATTTTTCTATACGTAGTTAAAAAAGCAATTTCCTCTTCACTATCTGCTGCGAGTAACATTCCCTGAGATTCTTCTCCTAACATTTTTTTAGGTTCTAAATTAACAAGAACAATAAGCTGTTTTCCGATTAACTCAGCGGGAGTATAAACTTTTCCCAAACCAGCAAGAATCTGTCGTTTTTCCTCTCCCAAATCAATTTGGATTTTAAGCATTTTATCTGACCCCTCAACGAGAGATACCTCTAAAACAGTTGCTACTCTAAGATCAAGTTTTTTAAAATCAGTAAAAGAAATAATCTCTTTCATTTATAATCCCTTCTTTTTAATTTGAGTTTTTGATAGTTATTTAAAAAATCATTATACTTCTCCCTCATCTCTCTTACAATTTCCGGAATTTTAAAAGTCAGATTATTGATTGTCGTTATCGGTAAAACCTTACTCGAAGTACTCGTTAGAAAATAGCCGGTATATTTATCAAGATCTTTTAACTCCAAATCTTTTTCGATAATTTTTATTCCCGCTTCTTGAGCCACTTTTTCTAGGGTGATTTTGGTTACACCTTCCAAAACATGTTTTTTGGAAGGTGTATAAATATTTTGATTATCCGTAAAAAAAATGTTAGTTCGAGTTCCTTCGGTAATAAAATTTTCCTTATTAACAAACACTGCATCATAGGCGCCTTGTATCTTTGCTTCTCTATAGGAAAGCACGCTTAGAAGCATATTTAAAGTCTTGGCTTGTGGAAATATTCTCTCCCCATAATAAGTAATTACTTTAATCCCTTTTTTGTAGAATTTATCATCCACAAAAAGCGGGTTCAAAGCAAAGATATAAAGATTACTTTGTTCTACTTTCTCCCCACCAATTATCATAATTTTCAAATTACTATTAACTAAACGGTTAGATTTTTGTAAGTTTTCCAGACTCCTTAGTATCTTCTTTTCCTGAAAAGAATGTTCAAGCTTTATAATCTTGGCTGAATTCATTAAGCGATTAACATGCATTTCTGGGAAAAAAATCACTCCTTGGCGAATTTTTAAAGTTTCATAAACTCCAAAGCCATAACTAAAATTAAGATCGTCGATTGAAATATTCGCCTCATTAATCGGTTTTAAACGGTAATTGAATATAAAGTTTGGACCAATCATTTGAAAACAACTCCTTGTTTCATTTTTAATAGTCTATCACAACTTCCCAGGGAAGGCGATCCCGCTCTGGCGGGATCGCCTTCTTTCAGCAACCTGTTTATTTTTTCTTCATTAAATTATTAAATTCTCAAACACATTTTCCACATCTTTATCTCCTCTTCCAGACAGGTTAACCACAATTACTTGTTCTTTTTTTAGTCTTTGTGCTAGCTTCATCGCATAAGATATGGCGTGAGCTGATTCCAAAGCAGGAATAATTCCTTCCAATCTTGAAAGATCACAAAAGGCTTTAACCGCTTCAGAATCTGTAACTCCCACAACTTCTAATCTTTTGGTTTCAACAAGAAAACTTGGTTCTGGCCCAACTCCAGGATAATCTAAACCAGATGCGGCACTGTATGATTCTCCAATTTCCCCACTTTTATTCTGCAAAACTCGGCATTTAAAACCATGAATAATTCCGGGTTTACCTCTCATAAGAGCTAGACCATGACGATCAGTTTTCTCACCCAAACCAGCCGGCTCAACTCCAACAAGCTTTACCTCTTTATCCTTAATAAATTCGTAAAATAAACCCATGGCGTTCGAACCTCCACCAATGCAAGCTACTAGATAATCCGGAAGTATTCCTTCCTGTTTCTTAATTTGAGATTTAACTTCATTACCCACAATTTTCTGAAAATCCCGTACAATCATAGGATATGGATGTGGTCCAACTACCGAACCAATCATATAGTAAGAATTTTCTTCGGTAATAAAATTTTTCAAGGCCACATCAATTGCATCTTTCAGAGTGCTTTGTCCTTCAGAGACTTCAACAACTTTGGCTCCCAATAGCTTCATTCGATAAACATTCATCTTTTGGTTAATAATATCTCTTTTTCCCATATAAATATCACACTGCATTCCCATCAAAGCAGTAACAGTAGCCACAGCAACTCCATGTTGACCCGCACCAGTCTCGGCAATCAGTTTTTTCTTTCCTAATTTTCGAGCTAACAGGGCTTGTCCAACAGTATTGTTTAACTTGTGCGCTCCGGTGTGGTTAAGATCTTCTCTTTTGAGATAAATTTTGGCTCCACCACAATATTCAGTTAAACGATCTGCTTTGTATAGTAAACTTGGTCTCCCTACATAATTTTTGTAAAGAAACTGTAGCTCTTTTTGGAAACTGGGATTATTTCTTAATTCTAGATATGCCTTCTCTATTTCTGCTAATCTAGTAGTTAATTGTTGCGGCACATATCTTCCTCCGAATAATCCAAATTCTCCTTTTTTATTTGGTTGATTATAATTTTTCATTATTTTTTCCTTTCAAAATTGATAACTAAAAAACCCGCCATATTAGTAAAGCGGGTTTTCCTAAAACTAATAACTAGTAATACACTCGCTTCACCAGTGTGAGCGAGTCCACCAAGAAATATTAAATTTAACAATACAAATTTTATAATTTATCATCTTTAAATTAGTCCCATTTTTTGTTTCACTTCGTTTAGGTTAATTTTTGCTTCATGACGGGCTTCAATAGAACCTTCCAAAAGTATTTTCTTGACATATTCTTTATTTCTTTCTAAGTCATTCCGCTTTTCTCTAATCGGCTGTAAAACTTCGATAATTACTTCCGCGAGTGTCTCTTTCATCTCCATATATTTAATACTTCCTTCAAGATATTGAGATTCAAAAACTTTAGCTCTTTTAACATCAAAAAGTCCAAAAATCTTAAATAAATTCGCGACCGCACCTTCTTCAGGTAATTTACTCATTTTACTTTGAGGACCAGAATCAGTTTTGGCTTTGGACATTTTTTCATAAATTACATCTGGAGAATCGGCTAAATTAATATATGAACCAGGGACGGATTTACTCATTTTCCCTGTTCCCAGTAAGGATGGCACATACTCACCCACTGTTTCCATTCGTTTCACTTCGGGAAAAGTTTCGCCAAACATTGCATTAAATTTTCGGGCAATCTCTCGAGTCACTTCAATATGAGGTTCTTGATCTACTCCCGCCGGTACTAATTCTGTTTTATAAAGTAAAATATCTGCTGCCATTAAGATCGGATAAAAAAGTAGTCCCATATTTTGATATTTAGGATGTTGTAAAGTTTTATCTTTATAGGTTGGAAGCTGTTGCAATCTTGACACTGGATAGATTGTCGAAAGTAAATAAGCCAATTCGATGTGTTCTGGAACAAAAGATTGCACTTCAATTTTACATTTTTTAGGATCAAGCCCAGCAGCAAGGTAATCAATTGCAATCTCGAGAATTGAATTTTGTAAAGAATCTGGATCGTACGGTGTTGTTATCGTATGTAAATCCACAACACTAAAAATACAATCATGTGTTTCTTGTAAAGCTAACATTCCTTTAACTGCACCCAAATAATTACCCAGGTGTAACTGTCCGGTAGCCCGAATTCCTGAAAAAACTTTTTGCTTTATTTTATTTTTCATTTTATTTCTCCTTGTGATTAATTTTAAAAGATTTTCCATGACCAGGGATAACAACGTCAACTTTTTTAATTATCTTTTCTCTGATCTTTTTAGTTTGGTTTAAATCTTTTCCAAAATAATCATCTTTATTTATTAAACTTTTATAATCAACTTTCTGCTCTTCGTTTATAGCCCACCACCAAAGATCTCCAGCAATTAACACTTTTTGTTTCTCCTCATTATTAACAAGTAAAGAATAGTGATTTTGCAAATGCCCCGGAGTATGCACAATTTCAACTTCATCTCCCAAAACCTCTGGAATCATCTTCCCATAACCATTACTGTTATAAAAATGCACACTAGTACAAACCTTTGCTTTGGGAAATATTCCCATTAGCAAACAGTGATCAATGTGATTATGCGACAAAAAAACATGCGTAATATCTTCAACCTTCAATTCATGTTTTTCTAACGATTTTAATAAAGCACTTCGATCCAATCCCGGATCAAAGATAATTTTTTTACCTTTTGTTTCAATTAGAACCACAGTACAATTATGCTCAAATATTTCATTCTTTTCTTTTAAGTTTACATAACCTTCAATCAAAACTGATATTTTTGCCATAAATCCTCCTCTTTACAAAAAATCCGTCCTCATAAACGAAAAGTAGATTCGTTCACAAGGACGGACTTTCTTATGAATATCCGTGGTGCCACCTTGATTAGAAGAAATTTGATTCCTTCTATCTTAAATACCAACCATCATTGGTATGTCTTTTTGTAACGGAAGACTGCCGGAAAGGCTACTTTAAATTTTTGTTCACCTTTCAACGTAGATTAATTCTTAACCTTTTTTGAGCCCATTCTCTCAAATTCATCCAATACTTAGTGGAAACGTTTTTAATAAATTTTTGTAAGTATACCAAAAACTGACCTCAAACTCAAAATTACTTAAATCCTTTTTTGCAAAGATCTTGTAGATAAACTTTAAAGTCTTTATTTATTTTGGGATTAGCTAAAGCAAATTCAATAGTCGCCTGAAGGTAATTTATAGGGTCACCAGTTGTCAACCACTTCCCTTTTATTGGTTCAGCAATCACCACATGATTTTTAGCCATCTTTGTTACAGCATCCACCATCCATAGCTCATTATCTTTTCCAGTGGCGTTAACATCTAAGTAGTCAAAAATTTTACTCGAAAAAACAAATCTTCCAAACGTGACAAGATTTGAAGGTTCTTTTCCTAATTCCGGTTTTTCGACATAATAATCAAGTTGGTTTTTAATCTTTCCCTCTTTTAATTTAACAGTTCCATATCGATCTAATACTTTACGTGGCATCTCCTGAACAGCATTCACTCCATCAATACCCCCTTCATTAAAACGGTCTACAAGCTGTTTAGTACAAGAAACATCCGATTTTACTAAATCATCTCCATACATATACACAAAATCTTCACCCTTATTTATTAAAGGTTTAGCCACTAAAAGAGGAGTTCCGTTTCCATAAGGAAGATGTGATTTTTGACGGACATATATAAAATTTGCCATCTGAGAAATTTTTCGAACCATTTCCAGTCTCTCCGTTTTGCCCTGCTTTTCAAGTAAATGTTCCAACTCTGCATTGGAATCAAAATGATCTTCAATCGCTCGATTTCCATATCTTGTGACCAAGATAATATCCGTAATACCAGCTGCCACAGCCTCCTCAACGAGATATTGAACAATCGGTTTATCAACAACCGGAAGCATCTCTTTAGGCATTGCTTTTGTTACTGGTAAAAAACGAGTCCCATAACCGGCCAAGGATATAACGGCTTTAGTAATTTTCATATGATTAATTTCCTTTAAATGTTAAATTATTTTCTATTTAAATATCTGTATAAAAAACCTGCTTTTAAAAGCAGGTAAAGCTATTTACTCGCTAATTATACCTTATATTTTTCGTAAAGAGCAAATTTAGGAAAGATATCCTCTTTTATTCATTTTTTTCTTTAGATAACCTAGACTATTTCTCCTTCTCTGTTTTTATGTTAGAATTGACTTAAATTTTAAAAAGCGTTTAATGTTGGAATTAATGTCACCAGCAGATGCTGCGGAAAGAATCCATTTTGGTATTAGAATCCGCCGGAATCATCCCGTAAGAAGATAAATAAGATATCCACAGCATGTGGATAACTACTTAGGTGGTACCGCGAAAATGTTTCGCCCTTTAGGAACATATTTGCGGTATTTTTGTTATACCATATTTGTTACAATGATATTAAAAGAAAAATATGACAAACTCAGATTACAAACCATATAACCCAAATCAAACCGAACCGGAGATCTATGCTCTCTGGGAAAAGAATCAAGCATTCAAACCAAATGAAAAATCAAGCAAAGAACCGCGTTCAATTCTACTCCCTCCCCCAAACGCTAATGCCGATCTACACCTTGGTCATGCGATGTATGTGATTGAAGATGTCTTGATCCGCTTCTGGAGAATGCAAGGACATCCAACCCTTTGGATTCCCGGAACTGATCACGCCGGATACGAAACTCAATACGTATATGAAAAAAACCTGAAAAAGATTGGAAAATCACGTTTTGATTTTGACCGTCAGACCTTATATAACAACATCGCAGAATTCGTAAAAGAAAATTCCGGGAAAATCCAAGGACAACTTAAAAAGCTCGGTTTTTCACTCGACTGGTCACATGAAACTTATATGCTTGATGATCATGTTGTCAATACCGTTCTGACTACTTTTGAAAAAATGTATCAAGACGATCTTATTTATCGTGGTGGATATATGGTTAATTACTGTCCTAAATGTGGAACCACTTTTGCGAATCTCGAAGTAAACCATATCGAACAAAAAGATCCTCTATACTACATTAAATATGGACCGTTTGTTCTTGCTACCGTTAGACCAGAAACGAAATTTGGAGATACTGCAATTGCTGTTCATCCTGACGACAAACGGTACCAAAAATATATCGGAAAAGAAATTGAATGTGATGGATTAATTGGAAAATTTAAGCTTAAAGTGATTGCGGATAAATATGTTGATCCGAAGTTTGGAACCGGAGTTGTCAAAGTCACACCCGCTCATGATCCAAATGATTATGAAATGGGAAAAAGACATCAACTTGAAGTGAAACCAGTTATCGATCTTAATGGAAAGTTAAATGAACTCACCGGACCATATCAAGGACTATCAGTTTTTACTGCCAGGCAAAAAGTGGTTTCCGACCTGATAGAAAAAGGGTTACTTATTAAAGTGAATGAAAATTATACTCATAATATAGCTGTATGTTATAAAGGTAATCATCCTATCGAACCAATGGTTCTACCAAACTGGTTTGTAAAGACAAAACCACTTGCTAAAAAAGCGGTTGCCGTTGTGAAAAATGAAAAAGTAAAGATCATTCCCAAAAGATTCAATAAAATCTATTTTCAATGGATGGAAAATATTCTCGATTGGCCAATTTCTCGTCAAGTTGTTTGGGGAATTCGCATTCCCGCTTGGTATAACATCGATAAAAACCCTGATTTGCAAGTTTTATTTATTAACCGTAAAGGAGAAAGTGTTGCGGGAAAAGTGAGGGATATTTGCGGTAAATACACAATCTCTGAAATTGAAAAAGGGCTTCAAAAACTCATTGCACCGGCAAATTCTAAATTTATAATCTCACGCCAAAAACCCGGAGAAAATTATTTACAAGAGACAGATTCTTTTGATACTTGGTTCTCATCAGGTCAGTGGCCATTAACCACTTTAAAATATCCCGATAGTAAAGAATTTAAAAAATACTACCCTACTACTTTACTCGATACTATGTGGGATATCCTCTTTTTCTGGGTAGCAAGAATGATCATGTTTGGTATTTATCTTACTGGAAAAGCTCCTTTTAAATATGTCTACTTACATTCAATGGTTACTGATCGTGAAGGAAAAAAGATGAGTAAATCGAAGGGAAATGTCATTAATCCAATCGAAATTGTAGATAAATATGGCGCAGATGCTCTCAGAATGAGTCTTTTAGTGGGTTGTGCTCCCGGTAATCCTATAGCCTTATCTGAAGAAAAAATTAAAGGCTATCGTAATTTTGCGAATAAAATATGGAACATTGCAAGGTATATTGAAATTAACACTCAAGGAAAAGATGTTAAATGCTTTGAATCTCATATGCCTGAATTCACATTAAAAAACAACAAGTCAGCCGAATTAAATTGGTGCCATGGACGTATAGACGAACTAAATAAATTATCAAAAAAAGTTACTAAACTATTGGATAACTATAAATTCAGTCAAGCTGGAGAAGAACTATATCATTATATTTGGGATATATTTGCTGATATTCATATTGAAGGATCGAAAGTATGGCTAAATAATGATAATCAATATTCTGCATATATAAGAGGAACGCTTAAGGATATGTTAGAAACGAACCTGAAACTGCTTCATCCTTTCATGCCCTTTGTTACAGAAGCCATTTGGCAACGTTTGGGTAAAAATAGTTTACTAATCACCGAAAAATGGCCAGAATAGTTAGTAGAAAGAATAATTATCTTATTTAACAATGAAACTTTTAACCCAATTTAGAATTAGAATAGTTGTTATCTGTATTATTTTTATAGCCCTTATTCCTTTGAGTCTGTATCTATCCAGCCAGGAAAAACAAAAAGTTTATGATAAATACTTAGTTCAGGCAAATGAATATTATCAAGAAAAATACTATAATAATGCTCTTATCTCTTACCAAAAAGCGATTGTTACTGATTCTAAAAAATCCGATTCTTATCTAAAATTGGCGGAGATCTATATCCTCAAAAATAATCTTCAAAATGCCGAATTAATCCTTAAGGAAGGAGCAAAAAATGTTAAAGATGACGATAGTATTTATCTTGCTCTAGGAGATCTGCTTTCTAAACAAACACGGTATGATGAAACCTTAAACGCATATCTTCAGATTAAAAATAAAGAAGCGTCTACAAAAATTGCAATTACATATTATCAACTGAATCAGGCAAATCAAGCTTTAACTACTTTAAACGAATTAACTGAAAATAACTATTCTGAAGAATATTATTATTTAAAAAGTCTCTACTTTATCTTTAGTGATCCCCAGGAAGCTTTGAAAATTTTAGAAACAGGCAATTTTACTAACGAATTATCTATAAAAACTTCCACACTAAAAACGCTCTTGAAAAATGAAAACTCAGAGTACAATAAGCTTCTTCTATCCAGAGAAATAATTTCACAGGGATTTCCCAGTCTAGCTACTAATACTTTACAGCAAATTACCGCTGACAACCCTCAATACCGTGATGCTTATTTGATTCTTGGTAAAGCGTATTTTGAGGTAAATAGTTTAAATGAAGCTGAGATTGCTTGGCAAAAAGCAATCGAAATCGATCCTACCTCTGGAGAAACTCATTTTTTACTATCACAACTTTATTATGCGCAAAACAATTTCCAGAACGCAAGAATTGAAGCTGAAAAGGCCTTTAACCTTGAACCTATTAATTATCGTTTCTCTTCATTCCTCGCTAAAATCTATGATAAAGAACAGAATTGTGATCTCAAAATTCAAACACAAGAAAAAACCGTTAATGACCTTGCCTCATGGCAAGACCCCCAAACACTACAAGAAAACCAAATTATTCTTATAAACTATTATCTTAACTGTAATGAAATAACCGAAGCTTTCTCTTTGGCAGAAAAACTTAATAACAGTCAAAACTCTTTGGAAAAGGAAAAAATTATTAAAGATTTATATCTATGGATTAAATGGCTAAAGGAAAAAGATGAAACCCTTATATCTTTATATCAAAACTACTTACAGAAATTTCCAAATTCAGCTTCTGGACATTACCACTATGGAAAAATCTTGGAAGAGTTTGGTAATTTAACTGAAAGTAAAAAAGAAATAGAACGCGCCTTTGAATTAGAAGAATTAAATAACCCTATTTAGGTTACTTGCTCTCTTTTTTTGCTTCCTTCTTCACTTCTTTTTCGTCAGATGATTCCCCTTCTTCACCTTCCTTTTTCTCCTTAATTACTTCTACTTCTTCAGGGGTAATAACGGGAGCTTCCACCTCTTCCTTCATGGGCTCTACTATTTTACAGATAAGTTCGGTTGATTCAAGTTTTACCTCAACACCTTCAGATAACTTCAAATCTTTCAAGGTGAAAGAATCTCCTAAGGTTTTAAGTTGCGAAACATCGATTTCAAAAGAAGAAGGGATCTGCATTGGTAAACATTCAACGACCACTTCGTGCATAAGTTCAAGTAACACTCCCTCTCCAGATTTGATAATCTCTGATTCCCCAATAAAGACTAGTGGAATATTTACATTAACTTTTTGAGTTAAATCAACTTTATAAAAATCGGCGTGTAAAGGAAGATCAGAAAGAGGATGAAGTTGAACTTTTTTGACTAAGACTGGATATGCTTCGTCGCTTTCTATTGATACTTCTAAGATATTTGTTTCTCCCACCTCTTTATAAATACTTCTAAATTCAAGTAAATCAAATTGAATCGCAATAGAGTTAAATTTAGAACCAAAAACTACTCCAGGCATAATTCCTTTACGACGCATTCCTTTAAGTTTTTTCCCAAAAATTTCTCTTTTTTTGGCTTTAAGTTGGTGCTTCTTCATTTTTAAATTCATCCTTTCAATCTTTTTAACACAAAAGAAAAATAATTTAAGTATATTTTAATATTTGCAATATTATACATTAAGACTGAAAAAGATCAATACTAAAGAGGGTTTTACTGATTTTATGAAATTGATTTTTTGTCCGCAGTTATAAAATTTACTAATTTTTCTAACTGCTATTGCAATGTACCCTATTTCCCTTTAAAATTAGAGAAACAAGTTATACAAAATGCTAATAAGGTTTTTCTCTACGATAGATCAATTTAAAACCATCAATAATTATTAATTTATAATTGGTTTATCTATATTAATATGCGGGCTCACCCTATTCCTCAAAATGTAGTTTCTTTTGAAGATCGTATCTTTGGACCACTGACTGCCAAACAGTTTTCTATAATTGCTACTGGATTATCTTTTGCTTTTGTTCTCTACATGAGCCCTCTTCCGGGAACTTTTAAAATTCCTGCTGTTGTTGTCGTTAGCCTTTTTTCTTTTGCTGCCGGACTTGTCAGAATCAATGACATGACTCTAGATACATGGTTAACAACTTTTATCGGAGCTATCTATTCTCCAACCCAATTCATCTGGCAAAAAACTACAGAAGAGTTTGTCTCATTTTTACAGCTTGCACATACTAAATCGGCGACGACTAAGGCTAAAGAGTCCCGATCGGCAACAGAAAAAACTAAAAAAGATCTATATCCAGAGCTTTTTAGCGAAGAACGACAAGATGAAAAAGAGCAAGAGTTTTTATCGCAGCTAAATTTTGAAATCCCCACACCCCAAAATATTCCTCAAGCAATAGAAACAAAGTCTCCGATAGAAAAAACGGCTATCCTAAATATTCCAGTAGAAAAACCTCAACCAAAAGAAGTTTTCAAAGAAACAGTTGTGCCTCTTCAGCAAACTACATTGAATAAAGAAACACCTCCAGTAAAGATATTTAAAGAGGTAAAACCGTCCATTCTCAAGAAAGAAACCATTGCTGTGGCTCCAAAACTAAAGACTATAAAACCCGAAATCGAAGGATACCCAGAAAGAAGACAAGCCCCTTCCACATCAAAAGTAAAAGGAGTAACTCCACTTGCCTCCGAAATTAATTTCACAAATAAACCTGTATTTACTCTAAAAATTTCCGGACAAGAACCTCAATATGTCCAAGGTCTTTCAAATTTGAAAGTAAACAGAGCTATCCATAAAGTAGATCAAGCACAAACAATATTTCCAGTTAAAGGAGAAAGACATTTTGAGGTATCCTCGGATTTTGAAAAAAGATTTAACCAAGATGACCTTGAAGTTAAAAATTTAGATATTTTAAAGATTGAAGGAGAACCTGAAACAAAAAAAGTTATGCCTTTAATAAAAAATCCAGAACAATCAAAACCAATTCAAACTAATATCAAACCAAATGTAAATAGTATACCTCAAAAGCAAACATCATCCGTGAAAGAAAATATCCTTCCTCAAAAAACGGTCTTAACTCCACCAAAACAGGGATTTACGGAAAAACCGAAAGGAACCCTTACACCTTTACCAATTAAAAAAATCTCTTCAGAAGAAAAATTAATTTTACCTGTTTTAGAAGATCTTAAACCAACTCCAAAACCGCTTACACCAGAAGAAGTAACGCCAATAAAACCTGTAGATGTTTTAGAAGAGGAAACTTTAATCAATAAGGTTGCATTTGTCCCTACTGTCTCTCAAACTTCTGCTCCTTCACAAAAACCGGTTTTCAACTTTAAAAGTAAAGATTTTATGCCACCCCAAATACCAAATATCATCGCTGGTTTGATTAAAGACCAAAATGGAAGCACTTTATCAAATGCAATAGTTCTTATAAAAGACGAAAATTCTACGCCGGTAAGAGCTCTGAAAACCAATAAATTAGGACAGTTCTCAATTGCTACTCCACTGCCAAATGGAGAATACAAACTAGAAATGGAAAAAGAAGGTTGTCAATTTAAAATAATCGATTTAGAATTAAAAGGAGAGCTTATTCCACTTTTGGAAATTGTAGGAACAACAGCATAATAAATTACTATGTTTACATCTTCGCAATCAATTTTAAATATTCAAGATATTAAAGATGATTTACTAATTACCAAAGCAGGAACTTTCTGCTTAATTATCCAAACGAATGCTATCAACTTTGACCTTCTTTCTGAAACAGAACAAGATGCCATGATTGGTGCTTACGCCCAACTAGTAAACTCGTTAAGTTTTCCAATTCAGATTGTGATACACACTCGACGTATGGATATTAGTAACTATCTTCTTTATTTGGAGAACTTCGAGAAAAGACAACCTAATAAAACCTTGCGTGATCAAATTTCATATTATCGTAAATTTATTAACCAATTAGTTGTGACTGGAAATGTGCTTTATAAGAAGTTCTTTATTATCCTTTCTTACCAAGAAGCGGAAACTCAAAAAATGGGGGCTCTCAGCAAGGTTGTCGGAAACACAATCAAAAAAGAAGAAAAAATTGAAATCACACCGCGATTACTTGAAAATGCAAAAACTAATTTATACGAAAAAAGAGAGTTTGTTGTCGGCCTACTCTCAAGAATGGGAATAAAAGCGGAACAGTTAAATTCACGTCAGATTGTAGAATTATTCTACAGCATATATAATCCGAGCGAATCTGACCAACAGCATTTAACCCAACAGGTTGAGGATTATACCGCCGCTATTGTACAACCGGTACTTGAATAAAAATGATTGAATTAAAATAATTACAAGAAAAAGAAAAATATGAGCCTTTTTGATAGTGTTCAAAATTTAATATTCAAAGATGGAAACAGTAAAGTAAAAGCAGAAGTCGCCGAGACCGACTCTGAAATTTTAAAGACCGCAAAGGGAATTGTGAATATCAAAGATATTATTGCTCCTTCAGCGGTTGAAATTGATTTCAACCATGTTCGGATTGGCACAAAGTATTTCCGAACTCTTTTTATGTCTGGTTATCCTCGTTATGTTGGGGCAAATTGGCTGGCTCCTCTTGTAAACTTCCCCGAAAGTCTTGATGTTTCTATGTTCTACTATCCAGTAGAAACGCGTGGAGTAGTCAATAAACTCCAACGCAAGATTGCCGAAATGCAGTCAGAAATAACTACCGAATTATCGGCCGGAAAGATTGTCAACCCAGATGTAAAACTCGCTGTTCAAGACGCTCAAATGCTTCAGGATTCTCTAGTAGCTGGAGAAGAAAAGTTTTTCCAATTTGCGCTTTATGTTAGTATTCCTGCTGCTTCATTAGAAGAGCTTGATCTTATTACCAAAAAAGTAGAATCAATTCTAGGAGCAGCCCTTCTCTTGTCAAAAAAGGCTACTCTGCGCATGAATGTTGGGTTTATTGCAACAACGCCATCATTTACCGATAACCTTCAAGTTTATCGGAATATGGACACAACATCTATCGCAACAACTTTCCCCTTCACCTCTTCTGATCTTACCGCAAATGAAGGAGTCATGTTTGGAGTTAATGAACATAATGGAAGCTTGGTAATCTTTGATCGTTTCAAAATGGAAAATGCAAACATGGTCGTCTTTGCAAAGTCTGGTGGTGGTAAATCATACATGGTTAAATTGGAAGCACTGCGATCTCTGATGTTGGGAACAGAAATTATCATTGTTGACCCGGAAAACGAATACAAACCACTGTGTGAAGCAATTGGCGGAGAATTTATTGACTTTTCCTTTAATTCTAATAATAAAATTAATCCTTTTGATCTTTCTCAGGTTTACGAAGAGGGATCAAATGAGTTGGGGTTAAAAATTTTAAATCTTCACGGTCTTTTTAAAACAATGATGGGAGAACTCACCCCCACTGAAGAGGCAATATTAGACAGAGCTTTAGTTTTAACCTATAAAAGTAAAGGGATTACCCCAGAACCAAAAACTCAAAAAAATGAACCTCCTCGCATGGAGGATCTTTATAAAATTTTGCAGGGAATGGAAGAGAAAGAAGCAACAGTTCTTTCAGAAAGAATTGAAAAATATATTAAAGGTTCTGCTGTGGGGATTTTTAATGAAAATTCGAATATTGATATCCGAAATACATTTACTGTCTTTGGAATTCGTGATTTAGAACAAAGCTTAAGACCGATTGCCATGCATATCATTCTTGACTTTATCTGGACTAAGGTACGCCGCGATCGAAAGAAAAGAATTCTGATTGTGGATGAAGCATGGCATTTAATGCAACATCCAGATTCGGCTTATTTTATGTATTCAATTGCTAAAAGAGCTCGTAAATATTATCTTGGAATGACCACAATTACTCAAGACGTCGAAGACTTTTTGGGGACTGATTATGGAAAAGCGATTGTTACAAACTCCTCAATTCAAATGCTGATGAGACAATCTCCAGCTGCAGTTGACCGATTAACTGAAGTTTTTTACTTATCTGAGGCTGAAAAAAGATTGCTCCTTGCAACCAATGTTGGAGAGGGAGTATTTTTTGCGGGAGAATCACATGTAGCAATTCAAGTAATTGCCTCAAATGAAGAACACAAATTAATAACAACAAACCCAGAAGAACTAATGAGTATGGAAAAGCAGGCTAAACAAGATGCGGAAAAAGCAGTTGAAAGAAATGTTGGGGCATTTTAAATCGTAATTGATAATGAAAAAGCCGGGAATTTCCCGGCTTTTTTTGTTTTTAGATATTTGTTTTAATTTCCAGTTCTAACTGGCATTAAAACGTGAAAGAAGTTTTCATTACCACTTTCAATAATTCTTATCGGTTTCAATGGTCCGGAAAACTCCAGTTTCAATTCAGAAGCAGTAAAAACATTCATAACTTCTAATAGAAATCTAGCATTAAAGGAGATCACAAGGTCTTCCCCAGAAACTGAACATTTTATAATAGATGAACCTTCCCCCATTTCTCGAGCGGTTGCCGCCACTGAAAGGGTTTGATCTTTTGATTTCAGATTAAAGTGAACAATATTGGCATTATCCCGAGCAAAAATCGAGGCTACTTTTACCGCTTTTAAAATCTCCTGTCGATCGACATTTAAGACTGAAACAAATTTTTCCGGAATGATTTTCTTGTAGTCTGGAAATTTGCCTTCCAATAAACGAAGGGCAATTTCAACCACCCCATTTTCGATAATCACCTGATTCTTATTCTCGGAAAGGGTAATTTTAACATCCTTTTTTTCAGCCTCTTCAATTCCCCCACTTTTGATTAGCTCTTGTAATCCCCGGGCTGGAATAATAAAATTGTCGATTTTATCATAATCTCCGACTAATAGGTATGAAGATAATCGAAATCCGTCAGTGGTGACTAGCGTAACCTGCTTCTTTTGAAATTCAAATAAAACTCCAGTCAAAACTTGCCGGGAAAGATCGGTTGAAGCGGAAAAAAGAATCTTGCCTAAAGCCTCTTTAAAAGTCTTTGACTCAAAATCCACTTCTATTTCTTTACCCTTTTCCGGAAAAGCAGGAAATTCATCTCCATCTAGACAGTTGAAGCTCGAACTATATATTCCACTTTGAACCTTTAAAACCAAACCTTCAGTTTCAAGACTAATTTTCCCTGAGGTAATTGAGGAGATAAAATCCACAAACAGTCTAGATGGAACTGCAATTGAACCCGATTCCGAAACTTCAGCTTTAATCGATAGCTTTATTCCAACATCTAGGTCTGTTCCTGAAATAATCAGTTTGTCTTTTTCGGCTTCTAAATAAATATTTCCCAAAATTGGCAAGTTTGGTTTGCTTGAAACCACGTGAGAAGCTAGGGATAAAGCTTTACTTAGAGAATCTTGTAATACTTGGACTTTCATAATCCTCCCTTTTTAGTTTGATGCTATTGTTTCTTCTGATAAAAGTTCTTCATTCTCTTTTTTGGGAGAGATGACTATATGTCGATCAAAACCTTCCCCTTCGGAAGAGGAAGAAATATCATTTCGACTTTTAAGATAAAGATGTACAATTCTTCTTTCAGCAGGAGTCATTGGAGACAGAGAAACTGTTTCTTTTAAAAATTTAGCTTTTTCAATGGCTTTTTCCGCCAAACTTTCAAGATATACAATCTTTTTCTTTTTATAATCCCCCACTTCTAAAGAAACTCTTTGCCATTTATCATTTTTATAAAACAGTATTAAGGTTAGAATAAATTGAATCGCTTCTAACGTTTTACCATGATAACCAATCAAGAACCCAGAGTCTTCGCTTTCTTGAATTGTAATGTTAAAATTATCTTCCTCACCTTTTGAAATTGAAAAACTCTCTTTGGTAAAACCAAAAAGGGAAACAACCTTTTCGGTTAATTCCTGTAGAAAAGCTTCAGTATTATCCATAAAAAACTCCTTTAATTAAGATTTTTTTCGGTTAAAAATTGTGGTCAGTCTTCCTGGACCAATAAAAATCCATTGTTGTACAAAACTGAAAATTGTTGAAAACACCCAATAAATACCAATTCCGGAAGGAAGCTTTAAAAGCATAAAAAACCAAAGCAAGGGCATCACATATAAATTCTGGGTTTGCAACGCTCCAGTAAGAGAATCGGCAAAATCCGCTTCCTTTTTCTCTTTTTGAACATCTTTTTTTCCAGGAACTGGAGACATCATAAAAGAAAGAATAAATTGAGACACAGCAGCCAGAACAGGAAGAATAAAATACTGATCTGGTTCTCTAAGATTAAAAATAAAAAACATCGGATTTACAACGTCGCTTTTTAAAACGTTGGTTAAAACATTATAAAGAAAAATTAAAATTGGCAGTTGTAGTAAAATCGGTAAGCAACCGGTTGCGGGATTAATTCCGTGTTTTTTGTAAAGATCCAGCTGCTCTTTTTGCATTCTTTGGGGATCTTTTCCATGTCTTCTTTTAAGTTCATCAAGTTCCGGTTTAATCACCTGCATTTTTTGAGCAGAACGAAGTGATGGTATTGTAAGTGGAATTAAAATTAAACGAATGGTGATTGTCAGTAAAATAACGGCATATCCTAAATTATCGCCAGTTAAGTGGTAAAAAAACATTAACGACGTTTCTATTGGAACATAAAATATAGTATGAAAAAAATTACTCATGGAAGTGGATCATAGCCTCCTTTGGCAAGCGGATGACATCTAAGCACCCTTTTAGAACCTAAAAATAAACCTTTAATAACACCATACTTTTCAACCGCCTGATAGGTATAATCGGAACAGGTAGGTTGATACCGACAAATGACAATCTGAGAATTCTTCCCAAGAACTAAATTCCGTAAAAATCCTTGATCTAGAGATAAATATTCCTGATAAAGTTTAATTAATTTAATAATGATTTTTTTCACGCTGTCTCTTTTATTTTTTTGAACTCAAAATATTTTTCGGCTTTATCTTTAAACATCAACAAATCCTGAGTGGAAGCTTTTAAACATTTTTCTCTTCCAATAACTACCATCATAAATCTATTTTCAATATTCAGCCATGAGTAAAATAAATCTCGCAGTTTGCGTTTAATCCGGTTTCTAAAAACGGCCTTTCCTTCTTTATTAGAAACAATGAAACCAATTTTATTTATTTTAAAAGAAGGATTTTCTATTAAAAAAATTGAAAAAAATGAACAGTGAAAACGCTTACCTTTGTTTCTAACAAAATAAAAATCTTTTTCACTAACTACCCTATTTTGATAAGGATACATATACTAAAGTTTTATTAATAACTAAAGAACAGCCTCGCTATACCAAAAATTAAGATTAAAGAGGAAGTTAGATTACTATCAGAAATAAGCTTCCCTAAATAACAAACAAAATCTTAATATACTCAACTTCCATAGTTTTGCAAAAATGTAGTTAAGTAGACCTGAATTACCGCCATTTTAAATTGCAATTTAGGTGAATTCGGGTATATTAAACGGTTAGTGATTTTCTTTTTTTTAATCTTCTTCTTTTTAAAACATTTTTACCTGTAGAAGAAGCCATTCGAGAACGGAAACCGTGTGTAGTCTGTCTTTTTTTCTTTTTTGGTTGGTAAGTTCTTTTCGTCATAATTTTCCTTAAAATCTTATATGTGTAAAAATTTGGTTCTTTTTCTTTATATGAGCTCTATTTTTATTCTTAAATTAGTTGAATAAATAAGTTTTTTGCTGCTCTAATATACCAAACCTTCATCTTGATTGTCAAAAGAACCTATTTCCAGAAATACAATTAATGAAATTACTGATAACAATTTTTTTATTCAAGACCCTTATTATGGTTGATATCTTAATATTTTATCTGATTACTGTTTTTATATCTTGTTAGTTATCCACAGGTGTGATATATTTTTCCACACAATAAAAATTTCTAATTACTGCCTCTACAAATATCTTTACCAATATATACTAAATTTATCCTTCATTAATATTTTTTGTAAACATGAACACACAAAAGATCTGGCAAAAGATACTTTCTGATCTCAAGATAAGCATCTCTCCAGCTATTTATAAAACCTGGTTTAAAGATTTACGTTTAAAAGAGATTGTAAATTCAAATGTTTACATTTACTGTCCAAATCACTACACTAAAGAAGTTTTGGAAAAAAATAATTACCTCGAAATCTTAGAGGATGTTTGTATTACCTCATTTGAAAAAGATCTTCATGTTTTACTTGAAGTCAAAGAGGAAATAAAACAAACTCAGGTAAAAACACCTTTTTTCAACAATACCTATGAACCTTCTAATTTTCTCTATAAAGAAAAACCTCTGATAAACCAAAAATACTTTTTCTCTACTTTTGTTATTGGCCCTTCAAACAATTTAGCAGTAGCTGCAGCAAAAGCAATTACCGAAAATCCAGGTCGTGTTTATAATCCATTTTTTATTTATGGTGGGGTTGGACTTGGAAAAACCCATCTAATATGCTCAATTGGAAATGAGATTTTAAAAAATGATCCCCAGAAAAAAATATTCTATTTATCCTCAGAAAAATTTACTAACGAACTTATTATTGCGATCCAAAAAAATCAAACCAGTGTCTTTAGAGAAAAATACCGACAGGCAGATGTTTTAATAATTGATGATATTCAGTTTTTTGCAGGAAAAGAGGCTTCACAGGAAGAGTTTTTTCACACCTTTAACACTCTTTATAGTGAAAATAAGCAGATCATTTTAACTTCAGATAAACCCCCTCGCGAAATAAATAAACTGGAAGAGAGACTTGTTTCCCGTTTTGAAGGAGGACTAACTGTTGATGTTCAACCCCCAGACTATGAAACTCGAATGGCAATTTTAAACGCTAAATGTGAAGAGAAAAATATTCATCTCAATCAGGTTGTTGTCCAATATATTGCTGAAAATGTTACTGAAAATGTTCGCAAGCTTGAGGGTGTTTTGAGTCAACTTACAACAATCGCTCTTTTTCAAAGAAAAGAGGTTACGATTGAAGATGCTCAAAAATTACTAGGAAAAAGAGTGGAAAAAAACCAAAAAAGAATAACCCCTGAAGTAATTACAACCACTGTCTCAGAATTTTATGGAATTACAATTAAAGATCTTAAAGGGAAAAGTCGAAAAGCAAATTTTGTTGTTCCTAGACAAACCCTTGCGTATTTACTAAGAAAAGAGGTTAATATGCCCCTTACTCAAATCGGAGAATATTTAGGACATCGGGATCATACCACAATAATGTACTCAATTGAAAAAACAGAAAATGAGGTTAAAGACATAAATTCAAATAAGTATCATGAAATTATATCTTTAAAGAAAATCCTTTTTAATTAAAGAGGGTTTTTGTAGTTTATTTGTATAAAATGTTATCCAGAAATTATCCACAATTTTATTCACATTTTACTGAATTTATGCACAGATAATTATGGCTTTATATCAATATTTTTGACTACAAATTTGATTACATAAACTTAAAAGTTATCAACATTAAATAATACGGAATAATGGTTATTACAATCAACTTTTTACTAAGTACTACACATATCCCTAGTCATTATAATTATGATTACTAATTATTTATATTTAAAAAAATGGATTAAGAAAATTTTTAATGTGGAAAAAATTAAAACTTTAACATTCTATATTTTATTATTTTTAATTCCATTTAAAACCAGTAAGCATTTTTTTATTTCAGAATCAATTCTAAACGGAAAAATTATTGATTATTTTTTACCAACAATTTATATCCAAGACTTTTTAATTATAATATTCATCCTATTTAGCTTAATATCTTTTCTAAAAAAAAGAAACTCTAAAGTTATCTCTAAATATCAAAAAATAATATCGCTTATGTTTTTATTATTTATTCCCCTTCTTTTATTTTTTAACCATCAGTATTTAAAAGATAAAATCTTTATTATTAAATATTTACGAGTCATAGAATATATATTTTTAATTGTTTCGATTTTAATTCAAAAGAAAAATTTTTTAGATGTTAAAAAAATCACGATTATTTTTAGTCTATCTTCTTTACTTATTTCTTTAATTGTAATTGGAGAATTTATATTACAACAATCATTAGGTTTTAAATTTTTAGGAGAATGGGATTTTAATTCTAATACTTCTGGACTAGCCACATTCTATTTAAACGGTTTTAATATTATAAGGCCAGGGGCAACTTTTCCCCACCCAAACATTATAGCCTTCTATGTATCTTTAATTAGTTCTTTAAATATATATTTATTATTTATAAAAAGACAAAAAAGATACCTCTTTATTTTTTTAATTAACACCCTTGCTATTGCCTTGCTTTTTAGTAAAATCGGCTACCTATTATTTTTTATAAATATTATAATCTCCTCTATTTATCTTTCTTTCATCCATAGGGATAAACTTGAAACTCGTTTAAAAAGTAAGAACAAGCTTTTCGCTGTATTTATAATTATAATTATTTTAATGATATCCCCTTTATTTATCATTAGAACAAACTCATTGCTTTTATCTGACTATTCTAGTTTAGAAAGAAGATATTTTTTAAATGAAATTGCAATTCGTTCAATTGAGAAAAATATAATTAAAGGTGTTGGTTTAAATCGCTTTCTTTTTCAGTTTAATTCAGATGATTTTTCAAATCTTTATTCTTTTGTTCAACCTGTTCATAATTTTTATCTTTTATTTCTTTCTGAAAATGGAATTATTGTTTTTATATTATTTCTTTTTATTTTATTGTTTGGTTTATTTCTTCAAATAGATTTATTTATTGATAAAGAAAAAAACTTTTTCCGACTATTTTTAATAATTTTTTGTATTCTTTTTATAATTGCTTCATTTTGGGATCATTACTTTTACTCTTTGTTTCAAGGGAATTTAATATTTTCTGTTTTTATTTCTCTATCCTTACTTTATCGAGAATAATCGTTTTTAATTCTCCCCTTTCCTTACTAATAGTTGAACATATAAATAGATAATTCTCGTTTTTAAAAAAAGTGTTTAAAATATAGAAAGATTCGGGTATAATTTTAAGAGTATTTTTTTAAATCTTTATATACATGAAAAAAATAATTATCTTTATCAAAAACTTTTTCATTTATGTAATATCCTATATGTGGTATATTGCTATTTATCTAGTTATAGTTCCTTATTTAGTTTTACTCATTGGAAAAAATTTAGACGTTTTAGTTTTTGGATACTTATTAGATATCTCTTCTGTAATCTTTTATACTAATTGGTCTATTATAATTTCTATTGTTTTTGCTTCTTTTGGGGGAGGTTTAGTTTTATGGTCTTTTTATACCCTTTATTTTTATTCTGATTGTTTTCCCTTTTCTTTTTTTCCTCTTCCCGGGTTTAATCCAAAAAAACTTTCAACTTATGGACCATATTCTATTGTTAGGCATCCAATGACTTTAGGTTATCTCTTTATTTTAGTAGCCTTTGGTTTTTACAATGGATCTTTAATGACTGTTTTATGGATTATACCCATATTAAGTGTTGTTTTTTATGAATATATTCAAAATCGAGAAGAAAGAAGACTTTCCCTTTGGTTTGGAAAAGACTATGAAAAATATAAAGAAAAAACCCCAATGCTTTTCCCTAAAATTATTAATATAAATAAATTTCAAAAAGATAAAAAAGTTTTCAAGAATAAATGAAGGATTAAAAAATATGGAAATTATTTACCTGTTTTCTTTAATGAAAAAAAGGAAGTTCTTAATTTTAATAACAACTTTAATATTTCTTCTTTTAGGAATGTTTTATTATTTTCAACAGGGAGACAGTTATGAGGCTTCACTGCTTTTTTATGTGAAAAGAAAAATAGAGCCAGTTTCAGAAAAATATTATAGTTATGATGGTTATTATGCTAGCCAGGTTTCTAAAGAATATTCGGATACTGTGATAGGCTTTTTCCAAAGCTTGGAGGTTTTAAAAAGAGCAGGGGAGATTACTAATTATATTCCTCGTGATGTTGTCGCCTTGGAATCGTTATCGTCCAGGCTTATTGTTACCAAAGAAGCTCCTCAATTAATTAAAGCTTCGGTTACGACAAAAGACAAAGAAGAATCGAGCGCCATCATAAAAGCCGTTGGACAAGCGGGGATTGAAAGAATTCTTCTTTTAAATCAAACTGGAGATCCCAACCTTTCTCTAGACGTTGTTGACTCGGAACCTTTAGTTTTAACAAAGAACATTTCTTTATTCATTTTTGTTGGTGGAGGATTGTTATTTGGTTTTATCTTTGGGATAATTTTAAGTTTATTTTTAGAAGTATTTAAAAAAGCATAAGATTTTTTACTGCCCATGAATAGTCCAAAAAAAATTAAAACAGTTCTTGTATCTGGTGGAGCTCATTTTTTAGGTTCACATCTTTGTGAAGCTTTATTGATAAACGGTTTTAAGGTTATTTGTCTTGATGATTTTTCACTGACTTCTGATAAGAATCTCAATAACTGTAAAAAAAACAAGAATTTTGAAATTGTAAAATTTTCCCTAGAAAAAGCGGAAATGGTCGCTGAAATAGAAAAGGTTGATTATATTTTTCACGCCTCCGGACTAGATATTGTTTCTAAAAATAAGGAAGGAAGCCTAAATTCACTTCTTATTAATTCTCAAGGAACCAAAATATTATTACAAAAAGCTTTATTAGACAAAGCAGAATTTTTGTTTATTTCTTTGGTGGATATTTATAGTGGGGTAGCTTCGCGTTTATCTTTGGAAAACTATTTTGGAAAAGACAATCATGAAGAAGATATTTTAGCCTTATATGAAGCAAAAAGATTTGGAGAAGCGCTTGTAGAAGAGTTTAGAAAAGAACATGAGGTTAAAGCAAAAATAGTCAGAGTTCGTGATCTTTATGGACCACGGATGCCTTTAAATAGTATTTTTCCGATTAACTGTCTTTTTAACTCTTTTATTGAAAGTCAAAAAATTTCTCTTTTTGGTGATGGTCTTGAAGAGGTTTTTCCCACCTATGTTTCTGATGTTGTTTATGGTCTTATCAAGGCAATGTTTTCGAAAGACACAGAAGGAAAAGTTTATTATTTAGTTTCTCCACAAAAATTTACTCTAAGAACTATTTCCGAGACACTCCTTACTTTTTATAAAGAAGGTGGGTCTATCAATTTTATTCCTTCAGACAAAATTACTTTACCTTTACCTCAAATTGATATTAGTTTAAGTAAAAAAGATTTACGTTGGTATCCAAATATTTCTATTGAAGAGGGTTTTGAAAAAACAGTCGCCTGGTTTCTCAAAGACACGCGGCTTAAAAACGAAAAAGGGCTTAAAGAGATTAAAGAAACTAAAGAATTTACCAAAAAAGATTTTAGCTACGAAGCGACGGAAATAGTTTCTAAAGAAGAAAACAAAAATATTTCTCAAGTATCAACTACAGATCTTACCCCAGAAAAAGACCTTAATAAAGAAGAAGTTGTGAAAGGAGAAGTATTTTTCGAGAACAAATCGCAATCAGGCTTTTTCCAATCAATTCTAAAACCTTTCCGTAAAGAAAAAGAATCAAACTCTTTAAGGCAAAAAAAAGTTTTAGTGGCTGGAGATACTGACATTAAGGTGCACCATCATTTTAATAAATTAAAGATTTCATTTGTGATTGTTTGTTTAATATTTATCATCTTTGGATTTTTCTCACCTTTCTTACTTAGTGCATTTTTTACTTTCAAAGGAATAACTGCTATTGAGAAATCAAAACAGGCTATTACCGAATTTTCATTGAACGAAGCAAATAAACAAGCGGCGATTGCAGAAAAATCTTTTCGCGCCGCTTCAAGTAGCTTAAATAATTTACTTTGGATTTTTTCTCTAATTCATGAACGACAAAGATTTCAACAATACGTTTACCTTCTTGATTCTGGAGAAAATATTGCCAATGGTGTTGAATGTTTAACTTCTAGTGTGGATCCAATTATTTCTTCTTTTGATATTTTTCTAGATCATACTCAAAGTGATAATAATATTGATAAAATTATTCCCATAGTCAAAACAGACGTTGTTCAGGCACGCGAAAATTTTTCAGAAGCACAATCAAAGCTGAATTTTTTAGAAGACAAGTATTTTCCCAGCTCTTTTTGGGATAGAGTAGAGGAGCTTAAAGATCAGCTTTACGATGGAAAAGAAATTTTGAGTAAAGTGGAAAATCTCGTTGATATTTTGCCATCTTTAATGGGAAATGAAGAAGATCAGGTGTATCTAATTATTTTTCAAAATAATTCAGAGATTAGAGCCACCGGAGGGTTTATTGGAAGTTACGCACGCGTTCTTGTCTCAGAGGGAAGAATTAAAGAAATTAAAGTTGATGATGTTTATAACCCAGATGGTTTATTAGACGATAAGGAAACACAAATTCCACCAGCCCCGCTTAAAGAGTATCTTGGGGTTGTAAGTTGGGGGATGCGTGATGCAAATTGGTCTCCAGATTTTTCAGTTTCCGCTTCTGACATTGAAAGATTATATGAAAAGGCTACCAATGATGATGTTTCTGGAGTCATTGCTATCGACCTTTATACTATTGAAAACCTTATTGCCGAGATTGGGCCAATTAACCCAATTGGATATAACGAACAGATCTCAGCCTCAAACTTTTTTGAAAAAGCTGAATATTATTCTGAAGTTGGTTTTACTCCAGGTTCTACAGGAAAAAAAGATTTTTTAGGTGCTTGCGCAGATGAAATTATTCAGAAATTACAAGAGATGTCTGTTCATGATTTGGGGAAATTACTTTCATCATCTTTTAGGAACTTAACCGAAAAACATATCCTATTTTCATTCAAGGAACCAGTTATTAATGATATTTTAAAAAATCAAAATTTGGATGGAAAAATTGTAAGTGATAAAGGTGATTTTCTATGGGTGATTGATAGTAATGTGGGGGGAAATAAGGCTAACTATTTTATTGATCGAGATATCAATTATAGTGTTAATGTAAATAAAGAGGGGAATTTAAGAGCAGATTTAACTATTTCGTATAAACATCGAGGACTGACAGATACTTGGCCAGGAGGAAATTATAAAAACTATTTAAGAGTTTATGTTCCCGAAGGGTCAAAAATTATTGACACTGAAGGTTTTAGTTCTGAAGTTACTACGACTTCTGATCTTGAAAAGACAGTTTTTGGTGGATTAGTAAATGTAGTTATAGATTCAGAACAAGAAATAAAAATTTTCTACGATCTCCCTGTTTCTTTAAGTATCACGGATAAAAATTTACAGTATTCTTTGTATGTACAAAAACAATCAGGAAGTATTGCCGATCCATTTAATTTGAATTTTGCTTATCCCGCGTACCTAAAAATAAAAGACACTTTACTACAAGGACAACAGACTGACTCCTCATTTTCTTACAGTGACTCGCTAAAAACAGACAGGAAGTTAGTAATAAATTTTGGGAAATAGTTTTTATTCTCAGAATAGTTTTTTCCATGATGATGCTAAACTTAAATATATTAAAGTAGGGGAGATTAGTTTAATTTTTTAGAAATATAAATATATGGAAAAATCCAAATTTAACCCACCATTTTTTATTGGAATTGCTGGAGGTACTGGTAGTGGAAAAAGTCTTTTTGCGAAGATGATTACTAAATATTTTCCCAATCAGGTATTAACAATTTCGCACGATATGTACTATAAAGATCAAAGTAATGTTCCTCTAGATGTGAGGAAAAAGGCAAACATGGATGTTCCCGAGGCTTTGGATAATCAGATGCTTTTTAGAGACCTTCTGACTCTTAAAAAGGGTAAACCTATTGAGCTTCCTGATTATGATTTTGTTTCTCATACACGTAAACATCAAGGAGTTTGGGTTCAAAGTAAAAGTGTTGTTATTGTTGAGGGAATTCTGAGTCTTTCTACAAAGTATTTGCGAGACTTTTTTGATCTTAAAATTTATATAGAAGTTGATCCAGATTTACGTTTAGCTCGACGTATTATTCGGGATGTTAAAGAACATAGAGAAGCGACATTAGAAGAATCAATAGATCAATATTTAACCTCCGCTTATCCTATGCATTATCGATATGTGGTTCCGCAAATGAAATATGCCGATATTGTAATTCCTTGGAACAAGATGTCTCTCGAAGCTGTAGATACTGTTGCCGCTAAGATAAGAAGTGAACTAGAAGAACGACGTTAAACTTCTTTATAATCAAACTATACATATTTGATCAGTATTTTTTTAGTTAAGGAAATTAATTCTTAAAGATTAATAGGATAGCAAGGGAATGCTCCTGCTTGAAAGAATCCTTCATATATTTCTTGGATTCCAACGCTATATGTGTCTACAGTCTCAGGTGGACAACCTCCCCATCTAAACATCGAGCCAAATACTTCCATAGGACAAGAAACTGCGTTTACGTCACACATAGTAAGATACCATGCTGGTAAATCTACATAGTGAGAGAGCTGTTCTTCAAAATGATCTTCGGTAACATTGTCAGGATATACTCCCGGAGCTTCAATTTTAGTTGTGATTGATTCTAGATTTACCCCAAAGTCTTGAATACGCGTACAATATCCAGAATTAGGATCTTCATGACCTAATACTCTACAAATTCCCTCATAATTGCTTGCTCCAGATTCATGAAGCCAAATAGATATGGCAAAAATAGGATCCATTCCCGCCGCTTCTGCGGCAGCAACAACTTCATCATACATATCTATTCTGGGAGTTCCTACTCCTCCAAACCAACGTGTTGCAAGATCGATAAATTTTGCCTCAACCCATGGTTCGGCAACTACAGAAGCAGGATCAGGATTACATGCAGTACAATCATTCCAACTTCCTCCTGGTCCACCAGGAATAAATCCTCCAGGTTCAGAATGGGGAAGATTATACTCTCCGGGATAGAAGGAGATATCTCTAACAATATCTGTACAATCAGGGTCACGAATAGCTAAAGGTCTATAACGGGCACCACTATCAGTATTAATAGGCCCGCCACTTCTGATAAAACCATCTTGAGAAGGAGAATGAATAAATTCACAGTAAAGAATTTTTTCCTCATCGGCAATCGTTGGGGTAGAATACGAAAATATCAATGGTAGAGTAGCAATAAGGATTAATTTTAAGCTAAATAATTTTATCTTCATAATTTAATAGTAATATTTGTTTTCAAAAGCGGGTAGATATAGCGTAGCTTCTTTTTCTTCACCATCTTTTTTAAGGGTTACTTGCAGAGTAACAACAGGCGTTAAAACTTCCTGTGCCTCATTATAATAGTAAAGAACTTGAGTACTTTTTATCACAATACTTTGAGGCTCTAGATATTTGGTTTCAATTTTACTTAAAGAGACAGCTTCATTATTTTGGATCGATTTTTTCAGCTTACTTATACTTATCACCGGATTTTTAGTAGCCGCAACGATTTTTTTGTTAAAAATAGAAAAGGCGACAATTTTGCCATTTTTTGTCAAGCTTATATAAGGCAGAAATTGGTTATTAGCAATATTTAAAGATTCAATTTGCGGCTGTAAAATATAGGTTACAACATCCGCCTGTTCAACATTGTTAATTTCATAAAGACCAAGCTCTCCCATTCTACTGTATACGGTTTTTGGATCAGAAAATTGTATCTCGAAATTTAACCCATTTTCACTAAAAAAATATTTTCCAGTTTGGAGTAAATCAGATAGCGAACGAATGTCGTTTGTTTGTTGTAGAAGCTCTGGTTCGACATTCAATCCTGTACTGAAAGATATTTTATCGCCGATCAACGTTACTGTTAGAGATTTACCTTTTTCATAATAGGCAATCGCTTTTTTGTTAGAATAATTTCGGGCATCAGAAGTAAATCCTAAGGTTTGAAGAATCCTTTGTAAATTACCGATTTCTTGTAATCCTGATAAAGGCTTTTCTTTTGTTTGATAGATAGAGATATTAGAAGGAAACTCTCTTAATTCCGAATTAAATTTACCATATTCTATTTTGGTCGGAACGGAATTTAATTTATAGGTCGTAACTTCGGTAAAAGGGTGGGGGGTTGTAGTAATCGGTTTTGGTTTTATGAGTATGGAAACCAGATATACTCCAATTGTTATTATTATAACTATTACCGAAGCCACCACTAAAGATTGTTTTGGATGGGTTTTTATATACTTACATATTTGTTTTCCCTTATCGGAAAGGTTTTCTTCCCATTTGTGTAACAGCTTAGATTCTTGGAGTTTATCTTTTAATTTGGAGATATTTAATTTAATTTTATTTAAAATGCTTTTCATATTTTAGATTTATTCACAACTACAGTTATCGCAATGTTCAGCGACTCCAGAATATTCACCAGCACCAAGCGAGGGGCCGCAAATACCAATTGAGATGGGATCGATGGTACAGGCTGGATTGGCATAACCACAGTGTGCTCCTGCAGTTCTCACTTCAAAGTGGAGATGAGGCCCTGTGGAATGTTCTCCAGCGCATGTAGGTGTCATTCCTATTGCTCCCACTAGCGTTCCCGAGGATATTGGTCCCATCGCGACATTGGTACCAGGAGCTAAATGTCCGTAATAATAATCATAAGTACCATCAGTGATAAGAACCATATTTCCGTAACCGTCATTACAGCCACTAATAATTACTTCACCATCAACTACAGAAAAAACTTCAGTTCCAACTGTCGGTCCTGCATGGGTTATCCAGTCAAAACCAGCATGGCTGAACGGAACATTTACACTACTCCATATTCCAAGACAGAATGGTTCTGGTTCTTGAATAGGACAACTCATAGGGATACTATTACCGCCAAAGTCTTTTTGGAATCCAGTAGGATTATCATAGTAACAGCTACTAACATCTTGATCCTGACGTTTATTTTCGCAAAAGAAGTATGGAGGATAATCGATCATTTCTACATCACAATCTTCAGTGACACATTGACAGGTAGAATAGGCGCGATTAGGAAATGGGGTTTCACATATGTATGGGTCGAGGTTACATTCGTATTCTTCGTCTTTGCTTAGATCTGCAGAATCTTCTTCTGGTTTTCTGAGGTTGTAAAAGTCATTTGTAATAGGGTCAACATATTCCGGATCTTCCGGATTATCCTCGTATCCATGACAGTTGTCCTGTTCAATTGGAAAATAAGTTGCTGGTGTATTATACCCATCAGGATTATCTGCGTCTAAAGGTGGGGGATAAGCCGGACAATTATCATTATTGAGGTCTAGCTTTTCAGTGACTGGATAACGGATTTGATAGTTAGTATGGGTAAATCCAGTATAATCAGTTCCACCAGCTCCTTTACCCGTTGCTCCCATGAGACCCAACAATTTATGTCGGGGAACATATTCATTGGGTAAAACTCTTAGTAGTTCAGGAATTAAATTATTATATGTAGTCACAAATTCCGGCCAACAATCATCATCAACATTTGAGCTTACCGTGACACTGCAACCTCTCTCATCTTCAAAACATTCAGCTGCTACTACATTTCCAGCATGAGTAGAATAAATCTCAGTTTCAGAGGCTTCTCCTTCAATCGGAACAAGATCTATTCCTTGGTGTGACCAGTATTCATTACTTTCATTCTCACAAATCTGATATTTTTCACCTTCTCCGTATCTGGGACCCCATTCTTCAGCTAAAGGATTACTCCAGGTGATATCAGAATCAGTGTTATAGTCTTCAATACCACCCCAATCTTGAGCAATAGTTCCAGTGACTGGCCAGCCAAAAGGTCGAGAGTTTGGATCTACAGAACAACCGTCTGTAAGAGGATTACCATCTTCATCGTAACCTCCACATCCAGGAGAAGCTTTAGAGACAACATCGCTTCCAATTCTAAAAGATTGAAGCTCTACAACTTCAGAATCAGACCACTGTGTTTTGTACTCTAGATTTATCAAGCGGTTATCAGAATATAAATTATTTATGTAGTGGTTGAGTTCAGAGTCTTGCGTTCCGTTATATGAAATACGGTGATTTCCATAAAAGGATAGACCAGCACTGTTTTTGTCGGCAGGAACCACTCTTAGAGTAAAAGTATAATCAGCCCCGATAGGTAAACCAACTTCTACATCTTCATTCCAAAAAGTCCAAGTGATTGTTCCTCCATGAGGACCATTCGCAATTCCGGATGTTCCATCTGTCCAGTTCATATGTAGTGTAGCCATATAATTAATTAAATCAGGAATTCCTGGGAGTTCAGCTTCCACCGCCACCCAATTATTTTCAGGATCCTCTTCAGGAGTTCCCACATAATCTTCAGGATAGGGATTAACATCATACAGATCAAGAAAATCAGGAAGGTCTACTGTCATTGTTACGGGTTCTTTAATTACATGATCACTTACATTTCTGACGCGAATGGGAATTGTAATCATATTGCTATAATAAAGAACGCGATACATCATATGTCTTTCAGTATATTGATAGATAGCACAGTCAAGTGCATCAGAAGTTATTGGCCACTCCCAATGTTCTTTGAGCTTACAACAATCTTCCAAATCAGCACAGCCAGTTTCTCCATTATCAGCGCAAAGAGTGTTATCAGCGTTAGCACATTCTCCCGCACTAGAACCTTCTTCGCAGGAACAATTTCCACCACTGCATGCGTCTGGAGTAGGAGGGATTGATTCAGGATTACTACTGGTATCAAAATTTAAACAACCCTCGTACCCATCATCACAATTACAACAGCTTCCACCACAATCATTATTTCCTGGATTATCATTACAAACTTCAACTCCTCCTTCAAACTCACATTCTGAACAACAATCAGCACTTCCGTCATCATCACAATCATGATCTTCTGAATTTCCATCCCAATAACTTACGTCTTGAGTACAGATATTTTCAACACTACATCCGTATTCTGATCCGCCATCAGCAGGACAACCTTCTGCATTTCCACAAGTTATCTCTTGTGCTGGAAGTGCTTGGACAACGCAGTTTTCCCCCCAATTATCAGCAGGAGGTTCAGAAGTTGTAGTGATAAGCTGTTCACAGGTTTTAATTTCAATTGCTTTTCGACAGACTGCTTCAGTTCCCTGCACACAACGTGGTCCGTCTGTAGCGTTACATGTTTTTTCACTACAATCGTATGCGTCCGCTTTGTTAGGACTTTGGGGTGGAGAAACACCAACAAGTGTTCCATCATCAAGTTCAGTAGGTTCAATGAGTTCATTACAACCATTTAATTTGCGAGCAGTTGCTCCATAGCTTGTTCCCAGATCTGTTGGATAGCAGGTGGGCATATCTGCTTTGGTATATGAATATTGTGGGGCACAGGCTCGATTATATTTACTTATGCTGTCATGTCTATTACACTCTTCGTAGTTATATTGAGTGATATTTTGCGAGAAAACTTCATATATTTGTGGGTCTCCACCAACAGTTTCACCAGTTGGCGTTGTTGTGGGTAAGTCGTCTAGCGTACATGAGGCATCGGGATCAGTATAATCATAAGGGGTATGAGCAGCAGGAGGATACAATCCCCAACAAGCATCAAATTGCGTTCCCAGTATTGGTACAGTACAAGTCTTAACCTCTTCATCACAATTGCCATAATTGGTATAGGAGGCTACTCTTTCAGGACATTGATATGGATCCGGACAGGAGTCACTTTCAAAAGGATCAGACATGGGGTTGCATTCGACCATACAAATGCCAGGTTCAATTTGATAATAATCATTATATTCGTCATCAAAACCGGCAGGAGGATTTTCATCCCAACCGTAATTCTCTGTTTGACAGGTATCACAAATTGGGGTAGCTGCAGTAACATTGTCTGGAGTGAAGATTTCTTTAATATGATTTACAGCATTTGGGATAAAATCTTTTATTTTAGATATTAGATTAGAAATGTTTGTATTTTTATTTAAACTATGAAGTCCAAGAGGAAGATTTAATTCATTTAAGGATATACAGTTTCCAACGGAGACACCAGAAGTTGTTGTTGCTGTTATTGTTGTTCCAGAAGCCAAAACTCCGGTCAGGTTAGCAGTTCCAGAAACAGGATTGTTAATTGTTAAATTGTAACTAAATGACTGACTTCCTGAAACCGGGACAGATTCGTGTCCTGTGATATCTATTGTTCCTCCAGGAGCCAAAGTATCCGTAATACTGCTAATTGTGAAATTCTCAGTACAGTTATTTGTTACTGAAATGGTAAAAGTTGATTGTTCTCCAGAGTTTTCAACACAAGAAGGAATAGCAACTTCGTGAAAAGAAATACAAGTACTAGGTGGATTTGTCACACATCCTACAGGGAAAGGAGATAAGGAAACAGTTGCTGTGTCTGTTACATTAATAAAATAAGTATCCATGATGGCTGTTAAATTAGCCGTTTCTGTTATATTTGAAGTGATATTTTTTTCTCCGAGTTCAATAACAGTTTCCCCAGCAACTAAAGTTCCAAGATTCTGAGTGTTAAAAGAGGTTATCAGTTGGGTGCTGGTTATTTGATTTGTGCAATTATTGTTAATTCTAGCGATGAAATTAGAAGGATCGCCAGAATTTTCTACACAGGTTGGTTCAGCTTCATATGAAAGGGCTAAACAAACGGGATGAATCTGGCAACCCAAAGGGTCAATAGTAATCAGTGTCCCTATTTTTTCGATAATAAAAGGATTATAATCGCTAAATTGAGCTGTTAAAGTTACGGTATTTATAAGTGGTTCTTTAACCACAATATCGTAGGGAAGAGTGGTGATTTTTTCTCCAGGACCCACAGTTTTTGTTTCTTTAATATTCACAAGACCTTTATGGTCATCAAAAATACTCAAAATTGTAAAAGTGGTGTCACAATTGTTGACAATTTCAACTACAAAATTCACACTTCGTCCCGGAGCAATGACACAACTACGATCAGAAATTATGTTTATTTCAGCACAACTTCCATTATCTTCAATTGGTTTTTGTGGTACCGGAGGTTCATATGGAGTCATATAACAGGTTCCACCTCCACCACCAGATGCTAAATATTCATCAGGAGGCATATCGGGAACACAGCTAGCACTCCATGTAGCATCTACTTGAATTAAATCAGCTGAGATTGGGATAATAGGGTGTTCTTCGTCTGGAAGTGGTTGAGCGGGTGAGCCTTCAGATGCTCCACCTGTAGTTCCAGATGGCGTTTTGAATAAACCATTTAATTTTTGGGAAGCGGAATCAAAAAACCCTTTGAATTTATCGGGTAAACCTTTAAAAATTCCTAGCTTTTCCGGAGTTAATGAAAATGGGTCATAAGCATTTACTGGAGTGGTGAAAGCTGGGCTTGATTGTAATATTAAAGAAAGAGTAAGTAAGATATTCAAACCTAGTGAAATGAGTTTTTTTAACCTTTTTGAAGGCACTTTCATAATTTTGGATTAATAAGAAGATTAACTAACTTCCAGTAATTATTCTACAAGAAATTAGAAAGAAATAAAAGAGAAATAGCAAAACACAGAATAGACAGGATTAAGAAAACTGTTTTCAAATATGAAACTTGTTTGCTTTATTGTTCTTCAGAACTAGCGTCATCCCAGATATCCCAAGCTTGTTTATCGGCAAAGTCACGAACTTCTCCAACATTTGTTGCTCTTTTACCTTGAGATTCCGCCCATCTTTGTTGGAGTCTTTTTTGAACCCACTTCCGATAATTTTCAACTTTTGTTCTCTCTTCTTTTGTTTGTTTGTGTGGATCCAGTTCCCAGTGTTCTTCTTGGGCTTTTCTCCTAACAATAGTATCTGCAACGGTATTCAAGATTCCCTGATCAATACTTTCAGCATCCATTCGGGCATCTTCTCTATCTACAAGTTCGGCAATGCGAGTTTGTTCATCTGTGGTTGGATGTTCTTTCTTAAGTAATTCAACGAGCTCCGCAACTTCACTTAGTCGATCTTCGGCCTCTTGTCGATTACGCATTTGGGCTCGTCCAATCTGTCCTCCGACACCCATAGAGAGTGATCGGTGGTAATAGTCATTGTTATGTCCGTAGTATTTACCAATCACATCTCCATATTTGGCATTCTTTCTTGCTTTTTCATCATTAATTTCTCCATGAAAATCAACTTTATACCCCATTTTTCTTAAAGCAACGTTAAACATGGTTGGGGCTTTGAGTTGAAACATAATCCACTTCGTCCAATAATCTCGATCTCCATACATCACATCTTCGGTAAATCCGGTCGCTTTTTGCCACTCTTCAATATATTTTTTATTGTCAGGTATTTCTAAATGTTGCTCATCTCTTAGTACCCCAGATTCTTTCTTTACAAGTACTCTGTCTTCATCGGGGTTAGATTTTTCTCCAAACAACCAAACTCCCAGAGAATAAAGCTCAGGTAAGGTCATGTCAGTTTTACGGGGATCATCATCTTCTCTGATTGCTCCAATTCCTTTAATTCTTTCTGATTGGCGACGGTGAAAACCATATTTTTGAAACTCCTTTTCATTGATTTCGCCTTTTTCGAATTTTTCTAGCAACATAGGATAATAAAGATCGTAATGGGCGTTATAGGCTCGAGCTAGTTCGCGAAAGGTAAAGGCATTTTCATGACCATGGATTAGTCCGGAAACGACCTCTTTACGATCAAGAGGACAATAAATATCAACATCTCGAACCCAGAAAGCGTGCGCGGCAAGTTTAGAAAGCTCCTTAACCGCACCTCCAGTATATCCAAAAAACGCATCCTGAACTTGCATGGTGTGACCTTCTTCTACATGCATGTTGAAAAGTTCGGTTTGCATGTGTTCTACTTTGATTGCATCTGCTTCAGTTTTTAGGACTTCCATTTGTCCTTTGACAAAAGCATGTTTAGCATGATGCATTGTTTGGCGTAGCCAATTAAAACCAAGTGTGGCCATTAAATAACCAAGTGTTCCCGTATCATAGATTTCACGCTTTGCATGCAGAAGTCTTTCAAAAAAACCCCTCCTTGCTTGGACTTTCTTACCTTCAGATGCATTCGGATCTGATTCAATTGTGTCTAATTCATCACGCATCTGATTGAAACGAGCTATTTCCTGTTCGGCTTTATATTGGCCGGCACGTTGTGCCATATCTTCCACTGGTCCGCTCATGTTGTTCCTTTCATATAGTTTATAGCTTAATGTATCTAAAAACTCTTTAAATTATACAATAAATAGCCTTTAAATAGCAAAATCAACAAAATGTTGGAAGGGAATTATTCGAGTTTGGAAAAAGAAGAGCCGGCTTAAAATTTATAATTTTAAGCCGGCTCAGAAACAATCTTTTAAAAACGTTTAGATATTTTCTTCCGGTTCATTAAGCCCAGAGAGATCTCCTGTTCGATAATTCATTCCAGCGGCGGCATAATTGACTCTTTGTCCAGCTCCAGCTTGTCTTCGGCGATTTTGTATATTTCTTTGTTGTCGAGTTCCAACCTCTACTCCACCTTCAGTTCCTTCAGCAAGTTTTGCAGCGTGTAGAGCTTTTGCGTTAACAGTCTTTGCTAGTCCAGCCGCTTTTATCTGTCTTTCAACTTCTTTTTTCAGTTTTGGATCATTTTTAAGTTCTTGTTCCGCAATCTCTAGTAATTGTTGTCCATTGACTTTAGCAGTCCCAGTATTAGGATCAGTAACGATATAACCTTTTTTCTTGCGTGCTTCCATTTTCTTTTTATTTGCTTCATCTTTAATCTTTTGGATTTCAGCTTGATGACTTGCCATTGCTTGATCAATTCGAGGTTGTTCTTTCATCTTGGCTGCCATCATTGGGGCTCTAGCTGCAGTTCTTTCTCTTCTAACGTCTTCTTTCACTTGATCAATCGTCTTTCCAGCCGCTCCACCCATGTTAATTCTACTTTGGGCTGCTTGAGTCACAGAAGCATCATCAAGACTTAAAGTCGGGCTTGAAGCATTAATTTCATTATTTACCTGAGTTTCAACATCAGGTCTAATGATAGCTTCAATTTGTTGTGTTTGTTCAGTATTTGCTTGTTGGTCAATATCTTTGACCTCTTGATCATTCTCAATATCTCTATTATGATCTTGAACATACTGATTAGCAGTAGGACTTCTGTTGGTATCAATTTCTGCAGATAGATCATTTCTACCGCTACCCCAAGCATTGACCGATCGTAAAACACCATTACCGCCTTCGGTTTGTTCTATATGAGTTAGATCTCCACTTTGACCTTTTGTTCCTTGAGCTAGAACTGATCCTTGTCCTTCTTTCTGAATATCTTGGTTTCTTTTCATTGTGAACAGTCTATTTGCTTGAGCTTGAGTGTTCGCATTTTTTGCTTTTGTGTAAGTTGAAATTATAGGCACTCTGGAAAGGGTCGCTTTTCCAAAGCCTCTTACTCCACCGCCATGCATTTGAGATTCAGCTTTGAATTCTCCTGCGCGACCTGCAACTGCTTCAGCACCCATTTTTTCTTGTTGTCCCTGTCTCCATTCAGTAAGAGTCTCACCAGCTCCACCAGCTAATTTTCCAGCCATTCCACCACCACCAAGAAGTTGTAGGATTAAGCTTGGAGACTTCAAGGCCACCATAAAGATTGCTACTCCTACGGCCAATTGAGAAATAACAATTTCTAAACCAGCTCCACTAGGGATATTAGACATGAGAGCAATTCCGACATTGAGAAATAATGCCGCTAATACCTGCATAAAAACAAAACTATAAAAGGTTGTATCCCAAATTTTTACAAAACTTTCGCCTTGAGGGAGTATTCCCATAAGGAATCGAAGCGGAGCGAGAATAACACAAAGATAGATGACCATTAAACGAACAACAAATTGAATTAAAATAATTACAGCTAAGGTAATAATTGCCATAAAGAAGGCAAGGACAGCAACAATGACTCCAATACCTATAGCGACTAAAGCTGTTCCACCAGAAGCAACCACTGCAGTTGCTATACCGACGCCTGCTGTCACTCCTGAGGCTCCAGCCGAAAGAGCTATTGTCGTGATAATCGCTGCAAAAGAAGCAAAGTTAATTACAGCTGTCTGTCCAGTAGGTGAAAAAGCATTCTGAACCATCAGGAATATTGATCTTGTAGCTACATTAGAAATATCAATAAATAGCTGACAGAAGAGGAGAGAGAGATTAATTAAGATCACTGCCTTCACAATTTTCATTGGAAGCTCTTTTAGAGGAAGATCTTTGGAATCCATTCGGAACATATACATAACCGCAAAGATTAAAACCAAAATAATAATTATTCCATTACTAATATTACGAGAAAGATTCCATAATGTAGTAATTGTGGATAGCTCTGAAATCGGCTTTGTATGAAGAATAGTATCTTCTAAAAATTCCATGCTGCCTTGTAAAAATTTCCCCATACCTTCAATGAGATTGCAAGCAAAATTACCCCAAGTTTGATAATTTAACAAATCAAAAACATGACAAGCTGGTTTCAAAAAGAATGTGGCCGCAGGAGGATTTATGGTATAGCTGGGGGGTGTACCACTAACGTTTGTTTCTGAGATAGCGACTTGCATTTCATCTTTTCGGGCATCACCTTTTATAAAATGACGCTCAGAAAGGCCTTTATTTATGATTGAGTCGATACCTGATTCTGCTACTTCATCAATCTCTTCAACAGCTTCGTCGTAATCAAAGCTCCCACCAATGTCAACTGCATCTCTTGCGCCAGCAAAACCTTTGGCTAAATTTGCACCGAATTGAATGAGATAAACTCGGATCTGTTCGATAACTGTAAGTTCAACATCTCCTTGAGAGTTATCTGTTTTTTCCTCACCAGCCTCTATTTTCAGTTGAGCTGATTTCCAGGCGCAGGGAATGTGAATATATAATTTTTTATTAGTAGTATCATAGAAACCACCAAATCCAGATGATGAATGAAGAGTTGTTTCCGGATTAGGAATAACTTCTTCTTTAATAATTTCTGTCGATCGATAGCTTCCAGAAGCATCACCTGCAGCCAAAACTATCACATTTTCGGAAACACCGCCAAAAAATTCTCCTTGTATCGTAACAAATGGGTCTGGTGTACAAAGAAAATATCCATAAAGATTCACACATTCTTGTTCGTTTGCCACTGGATCATTTGGGACATAGGGAGCGACCGTCCTACTATCTTGTTTATATATTTGGCAAGCAGATTCGGTTTCCGCGGCGCTTACCGTAAAAATATTATCTGTCTGTAATGCTTTGGCTAATTGAATCATTCCTGGTTCGTTAGTGTAGACATTTTTTCCCTTAATACTGGCAATTTCAACAGATTGTTGCGCGTCAATAGAATCACAAATCTGATCTTTGGTAAGATCAAGAGAAGCTTTAAAGGTATCTCCTTGAGAAGCTATTAAGGTATATCCATTTTCAGCAACACTATCATCAGAACCGTTACAGGTTGCCGAATCTGTCATTAATTCTGCGTTTTCAGAGAAGACGTGAGGAGAAAGATACACTGATCCATCAGCATCAGTTAATAAACTAATTCCTTGTGTTTGAGCGACACTACTGCTTTTTAGATCGGGTTCATTAGGAGCAATAGTAACTTGAGCTCCAGGTACAGCCAGTCCTCTATTATCTCTTACAGTTGCGTAAATACCTCTATTATCATGTTTTTTTGTGGAAAAGTTATAACTATATGAACTATTTGGTCCACTTATTAATCCTTGTAGGGCTTGTGGTTGGGGTTCAATATAATCAGTACTGCCAACATCAGGATAGAGGGGTAGACTGTCTAAAAAGACTTCATTCGTTGCTGAGTTATAACCGGCTAATCTTATTTTACCATTAATAAAAGAATATGCTTCTGAGGTACGCATATAAAAAATCCCATATTTATTGACAGTGGAAAAGTTACAAGCATTTTTATTCGTTACACAATAGTTATCATCATGGTCTGCTGAAATAACTCCGGAGTTATTAAACATATTTACAGCTTCAAAATCTTGTTTTACCTCTACTCCCAAATCAATCGCGGAATAGTTCGTTTCTGTATAGACCGCTAAATCTGGCATTGTATTGCTTTGTCCTCCTGTATCAGAGCCATCATTTCCCGTATAAAACGTAGAGACTGGTATATTGAATTGACTGCGGTTATTATCTTTAACTACAAATGGTCTAGTAACTGAACCCCAAATACTTACTCCTTTACGATAAACTTTGTATAGAGGAGGGTCTATTACGTTTTGAGGCTTGTCTTCTATATAGGTATCAGTAGGATCAGTTTTCCATTGAGACAATGATTTTAAAAGAGCCGTAGTTACTCCAAAATTAGAGTCGGCTGGTTCAGGATTTTCTCCCAAGGCATCAATCTCTCGAAAAGCCATATTCTCAGTTCCATCTTCAAAGACATATTTAATATGATAATATCCTGAAGGAGCATAGGCTTTAAAGTTTCCATTTTCATCAGTTCTTCCCGTAATTGCTGGGCCACCAATTGGTAGATATTTTGTACCATAATCGATTCCACAATCCCAGGGTATCCCAAAGATATTAGTACACATTTCAATACGGTAATATCCTATCCTAGTTGCAGTCACTGAAACCGGACGGTGTGCGATTGCATAACCAAGTTTTAGCTGACTTCTATCACTATTTTCGATACTATTTCCATACTGTTCAGTATCAATTTTTATTTTTAAAACTGAGGTTGGAACTACGGGAAAAACATTGATATGGTTTTCAATATCGAGTTTATTATTTGAAGTAACGAAGATTGCCTTGCCTTCAGGTTTGATAAATTCATCGGCTATTTGGGTAGGAATAAGAGAGGTTCCATTATATATAGCTTGAGCATAAGAAAAGACATCGATAATATTATCATCTGGTTCTGGAGCACGGAAAGGAGTATTTTTGATCGTATTTGCTACTCGAGTCGGAGGAACACAGCAGTAATCATCCAATCCAGGGATAGGATAAACAGGGGCATTTCCTCCCCAAATGGCGTCACATGATCCCAGTGGAGGGGAAGGAAAGGAACAGCTATAAGAATATTCTGTACCACTACCATTTCGTGGTTCATAAGGACCATATTGGTCGTAAGGAAAATATACTCCATAATAAGAAGCATGTGGAAGTCCCATCACCTGGAAAGAACCATCAGCCCTTATCTGAGTTTTAATTGCTTTATTTCCCACAACAATTCTATCAGAGGCTGCTTCCCAGTTGTCATACGCAAAAACATAGACTGTCGAGCCGGCTAATTCCTGAAAAGCAACAGAGGGATCATATTCGTTACCTATAAAAGCGGGGATAATTTGACCGGTAAAAACATCTGCAGGAGGATTGGCCTCAATTAAAGCCGGTGAAAAAAGTGGTTGCGATAGGGAAAGGAATGTCGCAATAATGACTAAGAATGGAAATAATTTAAGCAGTTTTTTCTTCATTATTAAGGCCTTTTCTTTAAAAATCTAAAAATAAGCAGATTTTTAAACCGGTTGATATATATTTTAAGATTTTCAGTTTTTAATTGTCAATTTTTCTAAAATTCTTTATTCACACAAGATACAATCTAAGACAGGTTCCTGACCTGGTATGTCAGCAGTTGTCGTGGGGATTAAGAATATTTTTCCTTCTTCAAATCCAAAGAATAACCATATAAGACGAACAATCGATCCGGCTATAATGAGAATGACAAGTCCGATTACCGCCCAGGTAACAGTCCCTTTAGCATCAGATATTTTTTTGGGATCATCACCGGCTGTTATGTAACGGATACCGCCAATGACTAGAAAAACAACCGCGGCTAAAATTCCAATACCAAAAGTCCAAGGAAGAATAACTTTAAAAACAAAGGTAATAATACTGCAAGCAGTACAGTTAACATCAGAAAGAACTGAACAGTCATTGTCATATTTACAAGGAGCACCAGCACGAGAAGCGATACAATCTCCGGCTGCTCCAGCAACACATAAATCATTTATACAGGTACAGGCAGCCAGTGTCGGATTTTGTAGAATGCTACTCAGAGGAATAATGAGTAATGAAAGCATTAAGATTATTTTAGTGATTTTAATGGTAAAACGTTTCATATTTTATGCTTAAGGTATATTTAAAAAGTTTATTCCCCAGCTACCTGGAAGCTGTCCCTGAAAAAGATTGATAATTGCTAGGCTGAAAAGAACTAAAATAAGGCCTACAATTCCAGCCAAAATTGTGTCTTTAGCCTCGATGATTTTATCGGGATTGTTTTGAGCGGTAATATATTTAATCGCACCCAAAGCTAAAACTATTAGGGCAATACCGGAGATCGAATAGATCGCGATATCAATAACCTTTTGAATCATTTGACCGGCGGAGCAGAAGCAGGTTTTGAAAACCTCTGACCAGGAACCCTTTAAAGCCATATTTAAAGTGGTTGGATATCGATCAGCAGGATCAGAGCTGATACTGCAAAGATATCTTCCTGGAGCGGCAAAGGTTGGGTTGCTAGGAGATTGGTATAATAAAGTATGTTCACAGGAGTATCTTTTCTGCGCATTGTCACAGATATCTGTATTTAGTCCACACGCAAGATCATTTACCGCCGCAGAACAACCAGCACATTTTCCGGAAACGCATAAACAGGGGCCATCAGCGGAAGCAGTGTTGTTGATAGGGATAAAGGTAAAAAAGAATAATAAAGAAACAATTGTAATAACAATATTTACAGCGAGTTTCAGTGGTAGTTTATTATTCATATGCTCAATTTGTTTGAGTTCAAAAGTATGGAATTCCCTTACAAAAGAATATTAGCATAGGAAACATTAGGGGGCAAGTGGAAATGCGATCTTTCTTTAAAAAGTTATTTAAATAAAAACGGCCAAAAAAAAGTAACTGTATTTCGATAGCTTTCGGAAACGGGTAAACCATTTAAAAGAGGATAATAGAGGATGAATAATAAAATAACTAATAGTAGATAACAAATTACTAATATATATATTAGTAATTTATTTGCAATCAGAGTATCTGCTTTTTTCGAAAGTTTTTGGAAGAGTTTACCTTTATGGGTTTTTTCCTGTAATTTATAAAGAAAGATGATGATTTTATCTAAGAGGTCTTTATTTGGGAGAAAAATAGGGTTTTGAGGTTTTATGTTGTTCAAACCACTTTTTCCTTTTGTTGTAATAAAATCAAAGACCATTTGAGCAATCAAAATACATAAAAAAGGGATAACAGGGGTCATGTAATAAAAATATTTTTCTCGTTCAACCGCAAGCCAGGGAAGATAGAGACAAATAATAATTATCGGGATAAAAAAGCGCTTTATCTCTTTTTTCTTGAAAGCTTGATAGAAACTGTAGATCAAAACTGGCCAAAAGAACCAGATTATTAGAGGATTACTGATAATCGATAAGCTGTGAGGATTAACATTATCTTCATAGTCAAAATAGCAGGAGAGGGTGTTGCTAGGAAAGAAAGGCCAGAAGATTGTATTAAATGGTGAAGTTCCTCCTCCGTTTGTCTCTTTTGTATATAACATTCTTACCAAAATATCTTTTTGCAGAATCATAAATTCACCAGCATTATTTTTTAGGAGATAGGGGATATAAGTACAAAGATAAACAGTCGCACCAATTAATCCAATCAGCAGATATTCAAACATCACTATCTTAAAGCTTTTCTTTTGAATTTTTCTGGTTTTAGTATATTTAAGAGTTAAAAATAGAAATAAAGGCGCAAAAAGAATAGTCGTCCACTTGGAAGCGAGAGCTAAACCAAAAAATATTGCCAGTAAGATAATAAAGATTTTACGTTGCGTCTGAATATATTTCCAAATGAATAAAGAGGTTGCGATTAAAAATGTTGTAACAAAGATATCCAGCATCGCCTGTCGAGACATCGTGAAATAGAGAAAATCAAAAGCAAGTAAAAATGGAGCAAAGAGGGAGAAAAAAATCGTTACCTTTCGATCTCCATTTGCTGATAGAGATAAAACTTCTTTAGTAAGAAAAAAGACTAGGATTAAACCGATAATTCCAAATAAAGCCGGAATCAGTCTCCAACCAATTGAATAATTTCCTACAGTCATAATTCCAAAACCGATTAGATATTTTGCGAGAGGAGGATGATGTTCAAGGTTCGGTTCGTTTGGGGTTTGCCAGATCGTTTGACCGGCTGGTACATAATAAAACTCATCATTACAGATTTCGCGTGGATACTGTAGGTTCAACAGAAGTGTCAAAGAAAAAGTAAGGACAATAATTGTCAATAAAAAGTAGGGTAAATATTTCTTCAGCATAAATGTTTGTCTATTAAGATATCACTAGCAACTTTTATGGTTTGATTTGAAGTGTGATGTCTGTAAATAAGTTTTAGCAGGGAAGAGTAGTTCCGTCAAGAAAAAGAGGTTAAGATTATTATATACTCAACTAACTCTAATTTGTAACAAAAGTAGTTGAGTATTAACCCATATAACAACAAATTGAATTGCAAATTGGAGTTGTATAGGTATAAAATGTGGTCTAAAAAGAAAAACCCCGGGTTTGACCGGGGTTTTTCGACAAGTACAAAATTTGTTAGAAGCTATAGCTGTCAGGAAGAATACTAAAGATATCTCCTCCATTAACACCCAAGAAAGTTGCAACTAACTTAATAATTGCAAAGGTTAATAGGATAACAATTAAACCAATAATTGCTCCTGTGATTCCTTTTCTAGCCCCTTCAATGGCTTTTACATCATCACCGGCGGTAATATATTTAATACCATAGAAAACGAGGAAGATGACACAAATTAAAATACCGACTCCAAAAACTATTTTTACAATTAAGTTAACAACACCACCGACGGTAAGTGTTGCTGAAGAAATAGGTTGAGAGATAGTAGCGGCATAAATTTGAGTGGCTGCAATTGAAAAAACAGTAACTACCTGAGCAAGAATGAGACCAGCCTTTTTACTTAAGTTTTTCATAGAGTTCATTCTCACCCCCCTCTGAATTAGTTATTTTATAGCTGAATTAAAGATAAACTCTATAGATAGGTTAAAGTATTGTTATAATTTTGTCAAGAATTTTGGGATGGAGCCGAAACGATCAAATATAATAGTGATTTCATATCTAAAGCTTTAAATTTTCCAAAAAGATACTTTTTCATGTAAAATGCAAACAATGAATCAAGATACTTTAATTATTATTCCCGCTTTTAATGAGGAGAAAACTATTGGCGATGTCGTGAAAGATCTCCAAAATGGTGGTTTTAGAAGTATTCTTGTCGTTGATGATGGTAGTACTGATCGGACAAATAATGTTCTCAAAAATTATAAAATTCAATATGTGAGACACCTAGTTAATCTTGGATATGGAGCGGCCTTGAGGACTGGATTTCAATATGCTTTAGATCACAACTATAAACATGTGATTACTTGTGATGCTGATAGTCAGCATCTCACTAGTGATATTATAAAAGTTAATCAAAGGCTTCATCAAGAAAAATGTGAAGTCGTACTTGGAATTCGAGTAGATACAAATAAACATAAGACTCCTTTTTTACGGAAAAAATTTGTGACTGTCGCAAACATCTTAAATACTTTTTTGTCTGGAGTCACGACTCGTGATTCTCAATGCGGATTACGCGGTTACAAAAAAGAGGCTTTATCAAAAATGAAGCTACTTTCCCGCGATATGGAAATCAGTTTGGAGATTTTGAAAGAGATGAAGAAAAACAAGCTGAAATATCAAGAAGTCATAATCGTTCCTGTATATACGAAATATTCAATGTCTAAAGGACAAGGACTTATCAAAGGCTTTGAAACTATATATAAACTTTTAATTAAGGAGTTATAAAATGTTTCTACAAATTGTTGTTTCCATTTTTGTAGCCGCCGTGCTACTCGAAATTTGGGTGAATTATAAAAAACATCAGCTTTCAATTCTGTCATTCATATTTTGGTCATGTATTTGGAGTGCCGTTGTTTTGGTAGTTTGGTTCGCAGACGTAACGGTATTGATTGCTAACTTGATAAACATTCAACGAGGAATTGATTCGGTTGTTTATTTATCAATCGTAGTTTTATTCTATTTGGTTTTCCGAATAATTTTGAAATTGGAGAAGATTGAAAAAAGAATAGAAACGGTCGTTAGGAAGAAGGCTTTGCATGAAAAATGATTTCAATAAACCTTTAGTTTCAATTGTCATGCCGGTATATAACGGCGAAAAATATCTTCAATTTACGATTGAGAGTATTTTGTCTCAATCCTATTCTAACTTTGAATTTATTGTTATCGATGATTGCTCTACTGATTCCAGTCTCCAAATTATTCAAAAATATGCAGGTGGAGATAAAAGAATTAAGTCTTATCAAAACCCCGTTAACCTCGGAATTGCCAAAAACCGCAATGTAGGCTTGTCTCATCTTCGGGGTAAATATTATATGGTTATAGATCAGGATGATATTTGTATAAAACAACGAATTGAAAAACAGGTGGCTTTTTTAGAATCTAACCCAGATTATGCGGCTGTTGGGGGACAGGTTCAGATTATTAACGAAACAGGAGAATTACTTACAGTCAGAAATTACAAAGTCAGTTCAAAAGAAATCATATCTGAATTACCAGTTAGATCTCCACTTTGTCATCCAGCGACGATGATTAGAGTATCAGATATGAAAACTTTGGGCGGAAAATATGATTCCAACTTTCCCGGAGCGGAAGAATACGACCTTTGGTTTCAATTTGCTTTTCATAAGTATCAACTTGTAAATTTACCTGACTTTCTAATTCAATACCGGATATCAGAACAAAGTTACAAGTTAAATAGAGTAAAGAGAATGCTAATTTTAACCTTAAAAATTAAGAAAAAGTGGATTTTTAAAAAACCATTTATCAGCTTTAGAGGTGTTTGGCGATATCTTTTAGAAATGCTACTATTGTTACTTCCTAATAAAATTATTATTAAATTATTTAACTTTTTCACTTATAAAGGAACTACTATTGGTTAAACATAATGGTAAAAAAGGTCGACAATGTTTATGCTGTAATAATTCCTTAAGCGAGTACGCTTCGATAGGAATTTATCGCATTCAAATCTGTCCGATATGTCGCTCTGGATTTACTTTTCCCCGTCAGTCTCCAGATAATGAATTCTATCCAGAGCAATACTATCAAGGGGAGGGTGTTATTCAAAAAACTTTATTTAGAATCAAAAAACTTTTTATATATACTCCCAGACAAAAGAAAATATCAAAGTATAAAAAACAGGGGAAAATTCTTGATTTTGGGTGTGGAGACGGCAGTTTTTTGGAAACATTTTCAGTAAAGCGATGGGATCGTTATGGTATTGATGCAAGTCTTTCTGCTTATAAATTAAGTAAAAAAAGAGATTTAAAAGTTGATTGCTATAAGAGTGAAAAGTTGAAATATGCGGATCAGTTTTTTGATGTGATTACTTTGAATCATGTATTAGAACATTTAGAAATTCCTGAACAAATATTAAAAGAGCTGAAGAGAATCTTGAAAGATGATGGGATATTGTATCTAGAATTACCGAGATTTGATGGTTTTTGGTCTCGAACTTTTAAAGCAGAATGGCCATCGAACGCTGATATTCCGAGACACCTTAACCATTTTTCCCATCGAGGTCTGATTTTATTACTTGAAAAATCGGGTTTCAAAGTAACAGCCAATAAACACTTTCCAATTTCTGACTATTTATATCTTCTTTATTTGATGCAAAGATATATTTATCAAAAGGTAAAGCTGATTGGAGCTCGAGAATTAGCTTTTATTCTAACCTCACCCTTATTTATTCCCTTAATATTTTTTAATAAAGAAAGTATCGAGATTGTGTTTACGAAGAATGATTTATGAATCTAATAACTTTTTTAAACCAAAGAAAAAATATTCTGATTTTAACCGTAATTGCTTTATTTTTAGCATCGATACAGCTATATTCTTTTTCGGTAACCTCTTTTCCTTTAACCGGAGATGACACGATTATCCATTATGAATATATAAAGGAGATCGTTGCTTTAGGAAGAATTGATATGCAGGGTTTTTACCCTTTTCTGATGCATATTATTGTGGCGTTTTTATATCAGATTACGAATATTCCCATAGAGTATCTTTTGTTTGGAACAACAGTATTTGTAGTTTCTCTTTTACCGTTTTCTTTTTATTATTTAGCTAAAGTTTTGACCAAAAACGAGAAAGTTTCCTTACTGATTGCAATAATAACACCCCTTGCTTGTGTTTTTGGACTTAGTCCTTATAGATGGGGAGGCTATCCTTTTCTGTGGGGACTTACGTTTTTATGGTTTTATCTCGGATTTACAATTTCTTCCCTGGAGAGTAAAAAAATCATTAAAATTCTGATTAGTGTTATCTTGGCGGTAGGATTATTTTTAATTCACAGTCCAGAACTTGTTACTTCCGCTTTATTCTTAACTATTTACTTTATCGTTAATTGGAAAAAATCTATCAAAGACATTAATCTATACTTATGGATAATTTTAAACCTGAGCGTTTTTACTTTGATTTACTATCTGATTCATACTATTTTTCCAGTTACGGTTGGGTTTTGGGGATTGTCCTATCTTCCGACCTCTTTTTTCAAATGGTTACAGGATTTTATCCTTATGGGTCCAGGTTACCTCGTTTCCTCAGTGAATCTAACACTGCTAGTTTTTTGCATTTGGGGAATCTTAACGAGGTTACATAGAAAAAATTTGGAGTCTTCCGATAAAATAACTTTTACTTTTTTAGTTTTACTATTATTAATATATTTAGATATAAGCACTTTGCATTTGTTCCATTTCCTGTATAAATTTACCTTTCCTTGGGCAGATCAGTTTCGTTTTTTTGAATTTTTTACCTTTCCGATTGCTTATTTTGCGAGCTTCGGGCTACAAAGTTTTATTACCTGGTATCGCAATTCAGATCGCCATCTCCAAAAATCAATGTGGTTATATCTAACTATTGTTTTTGTTTTAGTTCCGATTATTTTATTTTCAATTGTGTTGAAAACTAACGTCATTAAAAATTCTCCAACCAAAGAGGTTGTAGAATCGATAAAATGGATTGATAATAATTTGGAGGAGGGACTTATTTTAAATGATATTTGTTGGGGTTATAGTGCTGGACAAAAAGTATATAGAGCTGTTGATTCAGCCAGTTGGATAAATGTTCTGACAAAATCAAAAGTTACGTTTCCCTATATTGAGACTGCGAGTAATGAAAAGATGCAAAAAAGACTTTATGTTCTTGAAAATATTCAATCAATAAAGCAGGATAAGCTGGTGCAACAATATATTCAGGAAGAGAATCTTCAATATGTTTATTGGTCTGAAAATGTAAGGCAGAATCATCATCATGAATATCTAAACATGAATTTTTTAAAGCAAAAGGACATCTTTAGTCAAATATACTCTTCTTCAGCTCAATGTAATGAAGAAGTTTTTGAAAACTGCGTTTACATATTTCAGATAAATAGTGATTTTTAAATACCATGACTATTTCTATCTTAATTATTATTTTATTATTAACTTTTCCAGGACTATTGCTATTGGGGTTTTTGGTAGACAAGCAAAAATTTGATAAGTTGCTAATTTCATTAGTGCCTTTTCTCTCGCTTTCCTTTTACGCAATTTTGTTTTTCGTTTATTCAAAAATGGCAATCCCGTTTAGATTGCAGACAGTTCTAATTTCCTTTTGCGTTGTTTTAGTTTTTTACCTCCTTTTTAAATATCGACAATTAGGCTTTGTGTTGCAATCACTTAAAAACAGCTCATTTCATTTTTCCAAAGACTGGATTTTTGTAATTATTCCCACGTTAATACTACTGCTAGTCCAGATCTATACATATTATGGGAATCCTTTTCCGCTTCCGGCGGATGACACTACTTTTCACTACAGTTTGGTAAAAAAGATCACTGAAACCGGTTTCGGTTTTGAGAGATTTTATCCTTTTGGATTGCATGCTTTTGTAGCTTTAATTCATCAAGTTACCAATTATCCAATCGAAAAAAATCTCAATATTTCCACCATTTTGATTGTTTCTATGATGCCGATTTCTTTGTATCTGCTTACAAACACGGTATTTAAAAATCGTAGAATTTCTTTATTAACCGCTTTTGTTTCTCCCTTATTTTCTTTGTTTCCAGTTCGACCAAGTGTTTGGGGAGGTTTATCTTTTTTGTGGGGGATTACTTTTATGTGGCAGTATCTAGCTGTTTTTATAAAAACCCTTCATACAAAAAGTTTAAAGTTAACAGTCTTAACTTTATTTTTAGGTTTGGGTTTATTTTTTATTCATTCTCCTGAATTCTTTATGACTCTGATTTTCGTGGGAATTTATTTCCTTACCCAGGGGAAAAAGTTAATCAAATGGCAAAATATAAGCTTACTTTTACTTCAAGTACTTTTAATTTTTGTAATTCAAAGATTGATTCAGTTCCGAGGAGTTGATTTTGTTCTAAGTACTTTAGTTCAGATACAGATCAATACCAGCTTGGGTTTCGGAGAGAAGATAAATAATTTTTTTTCTTATTGGTTAAATTATTTTTTTATTTTAGTGAATATTGTTTTTCCGGTCTTTATTATGACTGGGTTAACACAGATTAAAAAAAATTATCGCCAATCGGAGTCATCTAAAAAGCCAATTATTTTTGTTATCTTTAGTTTTCTTTTGGTGCTTTTTATTTATATTGATGTTGTCTTTGTTAACCTTTTTGGGTCAATATATAACCTTTTCTTTCCTTTATTTGATATCCAGAGAATTACCGAATTTATGATTTTCTCAAGCTGTGTGATGGCTGCTTTTGGTTTGAACTTTATCTGGGAGTGGTTTAAAAAAACACCGAGTGTTTTTTTGAAGTCACTGACAAGTTATCTGATTCTTACTTTTTCGATTGTAACTCTAATTGTAGAAGCGGTAGTTTTTCGCACGACGATGTTTATTCGAACACCGGAGAGAGAGATCTTTGCGGTTTATGATTACTTTCAATCTCAAGAGATTCTTCCTGAAACGATGATTCTAAATGACATTTTTATTCATTATCTCTATTCTGGGGGAATTGATTATCGATCCAGTGATTTTGTCGATTGGATCGGGATTCTCACCGAAATTCCTTTGACCTTTCCCTATAAAGGATTGCAAAGTATTTCCGAAGATCAGTTTCAAAATCGCTATACAGTCCTTAGTAATCTGGATAAATTGAAAGAGGATTCCAGTTTGCAGCAGATTGTGAAAGAAAACCATCTGCAGTATTTTGTCTGGGATTCCAAATTGCAACCGATGCGAGAACATACATTTTCAATTGCCGAATTACAACAAAATGAGGCTTTAGAATTAAGCTATGTAACTCACGATTACTGTTTGGATAATTATAATGAAGAGGGTTGTATCTTTGTCTTTAAATTTAAAGATTTTTAACTTGGTGGAATTTTTGGTAAACTGATATTAAGTGTTTGATTAATTTTTTATGAAAACTAGAAAACTGCTTACCATTTTTGTCGCGATCTCTTTGCTTTTAAACCTGGTTATTCCGTATACCTTTGCGGATGAGCTTGATGATACGGTCAAAGAAAAAGAAGCTAAGGAACAGGAAAAACAACAAACAGAGAGTCAACTTTTTCAAGCGAAGCAATATGAAGGTACGTTAGCCTCTCAGCTTTCGCAGATGACCAATGATCTTTATTTAGCGCGAAGTGAGTACGCGAATGCCGTCGCCAAACTGAACGCCAAACAGCAGGAAATTAGTGAAAATGAGACCAATATCAAAACTCGAGAGGAAGAAGTGAATTATCAAACTTCTTTAATCTCCGCGCGAATCCGCGATCTTTATAAAAACTCTCAATACCCACCCTTAAGCTATTTATTTCTTTCCGATGATTTCAACAAGGTAAATACAGAATATGTTTACCGCATGAACGTGATCAACGAAGATAAAAAGAATATTACTGATCTTAAGGATAAAATTGACGTTTTGAATCGGGAACGGGCGGCTCTAGAGAGAGATAAGACCCAAATGGCTGAAGATAAAATCGACTTGGAAAATCAAAAAGTTCACTTGGAAGCACAAGAAGTATATTTGAATTCGCAAATTGCTTCAGCGCGAAATACGCAAAATCAATTAGCTTCACAGCTTACCGGAATTACAAAAGATATCGCCAATTTATCAGCCAAAGAACAACAGATTTTGGCGGCAAAAGCGGCGGCCGCAGCCGCTTCCACCAGTGTTGGTTCCAAAGAACAAAATGGTGGAGTAATCTCGGAAGGAACTCCCTCGAAAACAAGTGGTGATTTTTATAGCTTTTGGAGTTATGGTTTTCCGCATCGGGTAGGAATGAATCAGTATGGTGCTTATGGAAGAGCTTTGGCGGGTCAGACAGTGAGAACGATTTTGCATTCTTATTATGCCAACACGACAATTACGGGTTTGGACGCAGGAACTAGCGCTTATCCGGTTCCCGAAAAAATCAAAGTTGACGGTTATGGATGGATTTCCTTTGAAGATCTCTATTTAAAAGGAATCGGGGAGATGCCTTCGTCTTGGTCAATGGAAGCCTTAAAAGCGCAAGCTATTGCCGCGCGAAGTTATGCTCTTGCTTATATTAGTTATGCCAACTATCAAAATTATACCGAATATAAAAATGATCCCAACGCCAAATCAATTTGTACTACTCAAGCCTGTCAGGTCTTTATCGGACATGTCAAAGATGAGAGATGGGCACAAGCGGTGACTGAGACAAAAGGAATGGTCTTGCTCTCAAGCGGAGTTCCGATTACCGCTTATTATGCTTCGACTGCCGGCGGATCAACCCTTTCTTCTGAAGAGGTTTGGGGTGGATATCGTCCGTATGCTTTGAGCCTTATTGACGTTGATAGTACTGGAAAACCATTTGATGGTCCGGGCTATGGAGATTCTCCCTGGTATCACAAATCTTGGGGTGACGATCCCTGGCTTTCCAAAGAAGAGGTGGCAGATATGGCAAATGCCGCACTTTTACCAGAGGAATATAATGATAATTTACCCTCTTCAGCAAATGGAGGTTTTACTCCGGAAGAGGTGAGAGCAAAACTAACCGAACTTGATCTTACCGTTGTTGCCAATATAAAATCGATTGAGGTTGTAGTTGGAGCAAAACAGACTGAAAGCATGCGTATTTATTACGACGATACCTACGTCAATCTTGATCCCGGAAGATTTCTTTTTGTTTTCAATCTTCGTTCTCCGGGGACCGATGCGATCTGGAGCTCTAGATTTGATATTCAAAGCAATTAGAGATAAGAAGTTGTCCTTTTTTCTTTTTTATTTTTGAGTTACAATAAGATTTAATATGTCAAATCTTGAAACACTTGAAAAGTTTAAACCAACAATTAATCCTCTAACTTCTTTTGCCTGGTTTCCTCCCAAAGTCCATTTTGCTACTCAAGACAGTGAAGAGAAGGTGGTGCTTCTTTTGCGAAGACATTGGGTTACCAATTTGGGATGGGTCATAATTAGTATCTTCCTTTTTTTTGTGCCCTTTATTCTAGCTTCTCTAAAAGGTTTAGCTTTTCCGGAAGATATTACAAACTCAATTACTCCCACAGTCAGTTTCTTACTTTATTCGGTTTGGTATTTACTCATTTTCGGATATATCTTTAGCAATTTTATTTCCTGGTATTATAGCGTCAATATGATTACTACCAAGAGGCTTTTGGATGTAGATTTTCACAGCATTTTATACAAGAATGTTTCCGAGGCGGAATTGACCAAAGTGCAGGATATTACTCACCAGACCGTGGGAACACTTGCTCTCCTTTTTAATTTTGGTTTAATCCGGGTGCAGACGGCGGCGGAGTTTTCTGATCTTGAATTTGAAGCGGTCCCGGATCCGGCTGAAGTGCACAAGATTATCGGAAAGTTATTAGAAGATATTAGGGAGAATAGATGAAAATTGATTTTTTAGATACATTTTGGACCAATATCGCTCACCTTTTTACTCAAGGAGATTTTTCCTTTATCGGAATTATGAAAATTGTAACGATTGTGTTTCTTTTGTTTTATCTCTTTTTCGCCTTTTTGACTGTGAGACAGGTGCAGATTATGAACCAATTTTTAAATACTAATCTATCTCCATGGACTAAAATTGTCGCTTGGATATATTTTCTTTATACCCTTTGTTTATTATTTTTAGTGATTTCTATCAGAGCCTAATTATCAATTACTATCATGCAGAAAAAGCTTCAAGTTACCTTCAAAAAAATAGGCAGTGTCAAAGACGCAGGTAAAGGTGAATGGGTAGAATTTCTGAATGTTGAACCGGAAGATCAGGAAGTCCGTCAACAAAAGGGAAATATCTATGCCGTAGCTTGCCTTAAAGGTCGTTGGAATCTAAAGGGAAGGGGATTTTTAAAAGATTTTTTGAATGACGTGAACGCTTTTTACTATCAAAATCCCGAAAACAGTGTCCTAAAAAATCTTGAACAAGCCGTGAAGTATGGTCATCACAGACTCATCCATCAATTTTCTGCTGAAGATAATAGCGACACCTTATTTAACGTTGTCGTTTTTGTACTTTGGGGAAATGTTTTATATATTGCTCAGACCGGAAAGGCCAAAGCTTTACTCCTTCGTAAAGGTGAATCCGAATTTATCGGTTCGGATATGGAGAGTAATCTTAAAGAAGAGCTTTTTAGTAACACCATCCATATAGCCAGCGGTTTAATCAAAAAAGATGATGTCTTAATTTTAGGACTTCCTGATTTCTGGAAAAATGTTGATCTTAAAAAAGTTAATCTCTGGCTTTCCAATCACCACTTTGAAGAAGCGATAAAAAAACTCGACGAATCTTTTAAAGAGAAAAAATTAACCTTAGGACAAGCTTTAGTAATTCGGTCGTCCGTGGGAATTTTTCCCTCGGAAGAAGAGATTATTAGGATAACCATTCCGGCCACGGAGGAAAAAAGCAAACTGGTTGATCGATTATCGAATACGGCCGTGAATTTCAAACAAAAGATGCATTTTTTGTTTAAGAAAAAGCCTTTAGCGATTGAGATTGAACATGAGAAGGATCTGCATGCCAAGATGGAAAAAGCAATGAATGAAGGGAAACAAAAAGTCGATATTGCGACCGTCCAAAGTATTCAGGACGAAGGTTTGGAAACCGTCTTTATTCCTGAGGAAAAATCCAAATCTACAAATCCTGAAGAAGAGGAAATCGTTGCCGATAATCCGCTGATGAATCTTTCGGAGTTATCAGAAGCAGAAGCGATGAGAGAAAAGGAAAGAATGCACGCCAGCGAAGCTTTTCATAAACCAGAGAAACCTTCAAAAATGCCTGAATTCATAAAGAAATTCGTGTTAAAAGTGAAGAAAAAGTGGTTACTGATTAAAGATCAGATTGTAATGGCAAGATCAAGAAGAGGTGGAGAAAAGAAGAAAGATGATCCCAACCAATATCTCAAGGAGAATGCCTTTTCCAAATTATTTCTCAAAAAAGGTTTATTATTTATTATTCTTTTAGTTATTTTACTGGTTGTGAGTATTTTTCTAACCAGTAATTTGCGAAAAGAAAATGAGCAGAAGTCCCAAAACAACGCTTTGTATGATCAGACGATCGCCAAAATCGAAGAATCAAAAAGAGTCAGCTTTTCGGATACACAGCGGCAGGATATTTATAATGATAGCGTCGGGATTAGGAATGAACTAAAAGACAAGAAATTTGATTCCGATAAAATTCAAAATCTGGAAAACAAGCTCCAAGAGCTCAAAGAAGTTATTTACAAAATCGTGCGCGTTTCTAATCCCAAAATTGTCACCGATCTAAACCTGAAAAAGGAAGGTGTTCAAGCCACTGATCTTACGATTATCGATACAAACTTATTTGTTTTGGATTCTGATAATCATAATCTTTTTGTGGTGGATATAAATACCGGTGCGGTAGAAGTGAAAGATTCGCTGATCGAAAACACGATCAAATCACTGCAGGTGAGCGAAGGTGAACTTTATGCTTATTCCGGAAACGGTGTTAGTCAGTATAATGTGAGCGGTAATACCTGGGAAGAGGTGATTGCTAAGGATGAAACTTGGCAGAATGTCGTGGATATGGGTGAATATTACGGCAATCTTTACCTACTGGATAAAGGCGCCAAACAGATCTGGAAATATGTAGCCGGAACTACGAATTTCAGTAATCGTAACGCTTATTTACCGCAATCTTCGGAGGCGGATATTGAAAAAGCGACCTCTATTTCCATTGATGGTGCAATCTATGTGTTACTTTCTGATGGCCAAGTTCTGAAATATGTGACCCAAACCAAAAAAGAGTTTCAGCTAACCGGTCTTGATGTCGCTCTTAATAATCCGAGTCAGATTCAGAGCTACGAAGACTTTAAAAATATCTATATTTTAGACGCAACGAATAAGAGAGTGGTGGTTTTTGATAAAAACGGCAAGTATCAGAAACAATACCTTAGTGATTCTTGGAACAATCTAAAAGCCTTTTATGTTGATTCGACCGAAAAGAATCTCTATGTCATTAATGGTACAGAAATTTTAGGTATCACTCTTTAAACACTTTTTCCATCTTTTGCAATGCCAAAAGATGGAGTCAAAAAGCATCACCAGGTTACATCGTCAAGAAATTCAGCAATTCACTCCACTAAAAAGCTAACTCGTCGCCTTTGGCGAACTCAAACAAGAGCATTTTTTTGACGTTCCGTTCATTGTGAATTTCTAGACTCTTCCACATGGTGAATAAAAAATCCAATATATGTTAAAATATCCATATGTCACAGATATTTAAAGTCAACAAACGTGCTTCTTTTGATTATGCGATTCTCGAAACTTTTACCGCGGGAATCGCTCTTTTGGGTTGGGAAGTCAAAAGCGTCAAAAAGGGAAATGTGAGTCTCAAAGAAGGGTTTGTGCGAATTCGTAATGGTGAGGCGATCTTGCTGAATGTTCATATCTCTTCCTATCAAAAGCCGATGGCTGAGGAAGAAACGACCCGAACGAGGAAATTATTACTACAAAAAAGAGAGATTGATTATTTACAGAAGAAACTGCAGGCGGGACTCACGATTGTCCCCCTAAAAATATTTGCAAAAAAGGGATTAATAAAGCTCGAAATTGGCCTAGCTCAAGGTCGGAAGAAGTACGATAAACGGGAAGTATTGAAGAAAAAAGCCATTGAACATGACATTGCAGTGGCGCTCAAAGAAAGAAATCGAGAGTAAGATAGTTTCCATCTTTTATTTCGTCAAAAGATGGAGTCAAAAAACGACACCAGGTTTCATCGTCAAGAAATTCATTAACTCACTCCACTAAAAAGCTAACTCGTCGCCTTTGGCGAACTTAAACAGGAGCATTTTTTATACGTTTCGTTCATTGTGAATTTCTAGACTCTTTCACATGGTGAGTGTATTATTTGAGGTGACAAATTAGGTGATTTCGGGTATAATTCGGTTACTTTTGTCTATGGGGATGTTTAGCTTTGACAGAAGAAGCTCTTTAAAAAGGCAGACCGTGGTTTTCTAGTAAACACGTAATTTCTAGATAAGGCTTTAAATGCCAAAAACTATAACGATGCAGATTTAGGAAACGAGGACGGCTTTGCTGCTCCTTCTTATGCTTTTGCATTTGCCTAAATAAGCTATTTCCAAGGCAATCTCTTCTAGTGGATTCTTGGAAGTATAAAACAGCTAGAATCTTTGTTTTGCTGCCGTTGGAAGCATTATGAAGAACTTTAAAACCCCAACACTACTACTGGAATCATAGATAAGTCAGATGATCTACCAGTAGTAACTCCGCGCAAGCGAATAGGAGGTAAAAACATCTGACTATGTCTGTAGAACTTTTTAGGGAAAATCTTTTGGACGGGGGTGCAAATCCCCCCATCTCCACCAAAAAACTACGCTTATAATTTTTCTTTATTATTATGACAAGATTAATAGATAAAAATCGTATAAAAGAGATCATAAAGAAGCGATTACTTAAAGTGCCGTCTGAAGTTAAACAATCTTTTCCCAATATTCTTTCACAAAATAAAATTTCTGTAAAAATAATACAAAATAATAAATATATCCTAATAGTTTTTCTAAATTCTGAAGAAGAAAAAAGAAGAAAAAAGGATAAAATCAGGAAAGAGCTATCGTCTTTTCCAGGTTTAATAGTTAAAGATAATGTTTCAAAAACTGCTTTTAGGTTGGAAAATAAAAATACTTTGATAACCAGTTGCACTATTAAGAATATGTTTTCTCTTTCCTTAGGAAAAGATTCAACAGCAATACTTAATAATCATAAACAAATTTTAGATACTAAAAAGTATGGATATTATGAGTACACAGTTGATCTCGCTTATGTACTGTCTTTTGGAGATGAGATTAATCAAAAAAATGTTTACAATTATTTTGATGATTTGGTTGTTTATTCGATCGAACATTGGAGTAATTTTAATGAATGATCGAAAAATTATTTTTAAAGAATTAAAGAAATTAATGAATGAAAGCACTTTTAATGAATTAAAGTGTAGAGATTGTCTTAAGAATGTTCCAGATATTCTTGTAGATTTAAAAATCTTTGATAATATTTCCTTTGAAACAGAAACTCCATCTTATTGTGGAAATTCTGATTTATTGATAAAGGTAGACGGAAAAGACGATCATGAACAACCTGAAAAAATTGCCTATCTTTGGGAAATAAAATCTCCTCAGTTACCTATTTTTCAGACGGAAACGAAACACAGGATACGTCCTACTAATCATTTGTATGAAGCTGAAAATCAACTTATTAATTATTATAGCAATATTATTAATGATGAAACATTTAGGGACAGATTAAAAACAAGTCGTTACAACGTGAAATTTGGGGGAATAATAATTGGGAGGAGAGATAAATTAGTATCTAATAAGCACAACATGCAAGATGTGAAGGGAAACTATAATATATACAAAGCTATAAGAAGTGAATATTTTTATAAGCATAATAATATTAAACTTTATAATTGGGACGACATTCTAGATCAATTAAGTAGGGAAATACATGAGAAAAAGTATATTAAATCTAACATATCTTTTAACGAAAAATCTCTTATTGATAATTTAGATATTTCTGAACATATAGAAGTTAGTATATCTAATAACTAGTTTTTATGTATTATCTTTATATTCTATTTACTTCAAGCTATAACTATTTGCTATAATTATCTTAATCTCTAAAATAAGGAGGTCAGATGCCAGACGAAAAGAAAAAGATTCTCTTAGTAGAAGATGAAGAATATTTATCTGAGATGTATGAGGAGTATCTTTGCGAAGAAGGTTATTCCATTACTATTGCCAAAAATGGAGACCAGGGTATTACGGAGATCAAAAACGGTGAATTTGATCTTATCCTTCTCGACATCATGATGCCAATGACCGATGGACTCCAAGTCCTTCAGGCACTGACCGATACTGATAAATCTCGTAACGGTCCGATCGTGATGCTTTCCCAACTATCAAATGAACCAATTATCAAACAAGCAATCGGCTATGGAGCTGTTGGTTATATTATAAAGTCTGATACTAATCTTCCGGATTTGTCTAAAAAGGTTAAAGCGTTTTTGATTAAAGGTAATCGTCTTTAAATCCCGTTAGACAAATTTTTATCCATGTATTATTTATATATTCTTAAATGCGGCGATGATTCTCTCTATACTGGAATTACCAATGACATTGAAAAACGTCTAACCGTACATCGAGAGGGAAAAGGGTCGAAATACGTGCGCAGTCACTTGCCCATAAAGATTGTTTACCAGGAAAAATATAAGACGAAGGAAGAAGCGTGTAAGCGGGAATTTGAAATTAAACAGATGTCCAGGGAGAAAAAGTTAACATTAATAGAAAAGAAGTAAACTGTCATTCTGAACGTAGTGAAGAATCTAACAAAGTGTTTTTGGCGACACTTTGTGTCTAGATCCTTCGATCCGCCATCTGGCGGACTCAGGATGACAAGAAAAGCGTATGAAAATACTTGATTCAATCCTCGATTTTCTCTTCCCCCAAAAATGTTTGTATTGTGGTCAAGTTGGTTCTGTAGTCTGCCAAAATTGCGTCTCCCAACTTCCTTTTCCCAAAACCCAAATTTGTCCGATTTGTTACAATCCTTCCTTAATCGGGAAAACGCATGATTTCTGCCAAAAACGTTACAACTTGGATGGATTAACTTTCTGTTTTTATTACGACGATAAAATCAAAGAAGCGATTAAAAAGATTAAGTATCGGAATCTATTTTCCTATGTCGACGAACTTGTTGCCAGGGGAATTAGTAAATTGGATCTTGAGCAGTTCAAAGACTTTATGATTATTCCGGTGCCACTACATGAGAAACGGCTAAAGTCTCGAGGTTTTAACCAAGCAGAGATAATTGGAAAAGTTTTATCCGGTAAGCTAAATATTCAATTAAGAACGGATATTTTAAAAAGAGTCAAAGATACTTCGAGTCAGGTAAAGTTGAATAAAAAAGCACGGGAAGAAAACATCAAAGATGCTTTTACCGTTAATTCAAAAGTTAAATTTAAGAATATGAAAGCGTTACTCGTTGACGATATATTTACCTCTGGAGCAACTTTGAATGAATGTGCCAAGATTTTGAAAAAGGCCGGAGTGCAAAAAGTCTGGGGATTTACGCTGGCGCATGGAAAATAGTCTACTAATTGCCGGTTTAGCCTTGTTCTGATATACTCGACGTTGTTCTGGAGAGGTGGCTGAGTGGCCGAAAGCGGCGGTTTGCTAAACCGTTATACTGGTTAAAACTGGTATCCAGGGTTCGAATCCCTGCCTCTCCGCCAGAGACAAGAACATCCTTTGGATGTTTTTGTCTCTGGCTAAGGAATCGATAAGAACCGACGGTTCGACTTAGATTTTGTCTGTGAATTTAATGAACAGATACAAAATCAAGATACTGAGTGTTACAAAATAATTTTTGTTAACGAAGTAAATCCCTGCTTTAGCATACCGAAGTTTTAATTAAGGACGCCTCTCCGCCAGATTTGCATATTCAGATGTTAGTTGTGATAGAATGAAAAAAGAAAGATATATTGTTAGCTACGTAAAACAAAGGAGCCTTTTATGCCTGCCCATACTCGATTTGAAATTCCCCAAATCTTAATATCCTGGACTGCTCCCACAAGAAGATTTCAGCCAAAGAGTAAATTATGGTTTTTTGGACTATTTGTAATTACGGCTATTGTTTTTCTACTGCTTGTATTAGTTAATGAGTTACTTTTTGGACTACTTGTTGTTTCCCTCGCTTTTTTATTTTTTATAATTTCTGCAGTCAAACCACCACTGGCTAATTATTCTATTCATACCAATGGTGTTCAGTTTGGAAGCAAAATCTATCTTTGGGATGATTTAAACTCTTTTTTTATTGATCCAGAGGAAAATGTTTTATTTTTAAAAACTAATCTTTCATTTCCCAATGAGTTATCAATATATTTAGAAAACGGTAAAGAGCAGGATATTACTGATTTTCTTTTAGAAAGACTACCTTATATTGAAAATAAAAGGACGGATTATCTGGCAGTTTTAGATGGATTTGTGAATAAGTTTTCCGAAAAAATACCCCATAAATTGACTAAGAAATTCGTAAAAAAACCGGAGCAGACTTTGACAGTTGAACCTAATTTGAAAGACTTTTCCAAGAAGGTTAACGCCTTAAAACCACATAAGAAGTAATGTTTCTGATTATTCTTTTAACTCATTTTTTGCAAAGTAAATTAATTCAGGTATAATAGCTTGCCGAACATATCAATCCGAAACTGAGGTTTTTTTATGCGCTCGTAGCTCAACTGGATAGAGCACTAGCTTGCGGAGCTGGGGGTTGCAGGTTCAAATCCTGCCGGGCGCACCATATCCTTAATATCCAAATTTCCTGTTAAACGTGTTAGAATAACAAATTGTAACTCTTAATATTTCTGGAGGGGTGGCTGAGTTGGTTGAAGGCGTCGCTCTCGAAAAGCGATATGGTCCTTTGGGCTATCGTGGGTTCGAATCCCACCCCCTCCGCCAGAGATTTGTTCTGAATTTTTACAGAACAAATCTCTGTAGATGGTGACTGATAAGAAATTGGTTAAGGGTTCGGAAAATTTTCTTTGAGGAAATTTTGTAATGGTTCCCACCCCCTCCGTAGAAAGAATGACAGCATTCTTGTTGTCATTTTTCTAATTGATATGTTGTGGATGAGAATCATTCGAAGGATTTTGTTCGTTTATCCTCAGTACAATAAGGAAATCCTACACTCTCGTTAGAAATTACTATCCTAGTTTTTTTGTGTTAATATTAGCTTATGCAAAGAAGGACTTCTTCGGAAATTAGCCATTACGATCCTACTCAAACTGCAGAATTTTTAGAAGCATATCTAGGAGATTCTGATGTGGGAGGAGTTCTTTATGAGTTAAGAAGGGATAAAAATGATGACACCGGAGCTTTAAAAAAAGGTGTTTTATACCGTTATTTAAAGAAAACTCTTGATGTAAGAAGAACCAATTTGTCAAATGAAAGTAGTTTACCCCTAATGGATGCTGAGGGAAAACTAACAATTCATTCTCAAGATCGGAATCTTCATTTTATCGCTGTCACCATTGATGATTTACAGATTGTTAATAAGGAAGGTGGTCATACAATTGGTGATGCGGTGATGACGCAAACCGTAACTTCCTTAAATTCTTTCGTCGAATCTATTCTAGCTGAAGACGTTCCTCGTGATCCAGAAAATCTGCCTTTTGGGGTATACCATATTAGAGGGGCTGATTTTATGATTGCAGTTGATACGACACATAAAGAGCTATTTATCGGTGACATTGAAGATGTGCTCACAGATATTGACGGACTAAAAATTGCCGGCGAAGGACTTCCGGGAAATATGTCTTCAGCTACATCGCTAAGTAGGGCGGAAGTGACCCTTCAAGATGGAATAAGGATGTTTAATGAACTTCAGGAGAAGCTTTCCCAAATGAAAAATGATCCTGAATTGCAAGGAGAGATTGGAGAATTAGTTCAGGGAATTTCTACTATTAGTGAACAGGAGTCAGAAATTGTGGTAAAGAGATTAATGCTGGGAACGGTTGATTTTGTAAAAGAAGTAGACAAACTTAATAATATTGCGACTAAAATGGCTGCAAGAATGTCTCTTATCAAAGAAACAGAAGCCGCACGTCAATATTATGAAAATTATGTCAAAAACGAATTCGGAGGGTTAGAAGATTCGCCTTTTAAAGATTTCGATTCGTTCAATTCATTAATCGCAGACGGAACTTTTGATCCAGAAATTCTAAAAGAACATGCCTTTAAAGCTGTTGCTAAAAGATTTTTTGACTCAGTGGAATTAGAGTGTGTGGAAGATCAGATTGTTACGGCTATGATTGTGTATCAAGGAGCTCTGAAGTTTGGGAACGAAGAATATAGCAGGACTACCAACGGACCTTTTGCAGATTATTTAAGAAATATTTATCAATCAGAGAGAGTTCCGATTTTTAAAGGTTGGACAGAAGGATCATCTTTAACAGAGTCTGATACTCAAACCCAAAGGAAAGAGTATTTGAGTTCTTTAAAGGAAAAAGTCGGAATTGCTCAAGCCGTTCTTAGTGAAATACTTGAAAGTAGATCCATTACCGATCCTCAGGCAATAGAAACAATTGAAAATCTTCTCGACTTTGATTACCCTCATAAATCTGCGGAAGTTCATTTTGAAAAACCAGTCACAATCTTTAGAAACGGTGTTTATCAAGTTCGGGATCATGCGACTTTATTAGAACAAGGTTTTAGAAATGAATGTAAATTATTTGATAATCCAGAATACCATGATCAAATTTTGGCAGTGTTAGAGAAGGTAAAAAGCGGTAGCATTAGTGATGTAGAGTTGAGAGTTCTGGCGTCACTTTCGGAAGTTATTCGTTGTAAAATGGAGCTTTTTGATTATCGTTTTGATGATTTGACGGGGCTTCCCACTAGAGAAGAGTATTTAAAAGATGATCGAGCTTGGATTCGTGAATCTTTGGAAAAAGGACAGAATTTAAACCTAGCCTTTGTTGATCTGGGATTTTTGAAATATTTCAACCGAGTTGGGGGAAGAGCATTGGGAGATAAAGCTATCAGCGAAGCTGCTGTTATTTTTGAGTATGTTGCCGAAATGTTGAATAACGAGTTCGGATTGAAAGCAAAAGCTTATCGTTACGGAGGAGATGAATTTGTCATTATGTTTGAAGAAGGAGAGATCACAGCCTATGATGGGACAAAAATGAGTGCAAAGGAAGTTTTTGAACAGGCAATTGCAGATTTGAGGAGCTCTTGTGGCAGGATTATGATGGAAAATAGTGGCGTTGATTATGAACCCCAGCTTCTAAGAATTGATTTTGGAATTTCAGATACAACCGTTGCCCAAGAAGTTCTAGATCGACTACTTGCTGAAAAACACTTTAGTGTAGGAGATCAGGAAAGATTAATTGTAGGACATGAAAATTATGATCCTAATTTCCATGCAGCTGTTTTAGCAAGATTAATAAATCAGATTGCGGATGCTCAGCTAGAAAACCAAAAGGAGGTTTCTAGATTGACGAGTGTCGTTACTGCGTGGGATAGAATTCAACAGCTTCCGGACGGGCAGAGGGAGCTAGAGATGAAAAAATTTGAATCAATTCTTCCTTATTCGGGAAAAGCCTTATCTGGGTTAGGGATGAAAGGGATATTGGAGGCTTTTAGTTTGTTAAAAGAACAAGATCTTGTTAATAACGTTGATTTACCTGAAGATTTTGACAACTTACGGCGTTATTGGATTGAAGTTAATACAAAATTAGATACAATCAAAAATACTCATAAAAGTAATTTAGAAATCAAAGTTGCAGATATGCAGCATCGTTATGAGGGAAGTCCTTCAGAAGAAAATCAGATGCAACTTACTGAATTGCAAAGAGATTCCGAGAAGTTGCAAGATGCTTTTTCGGTTATGAATTTTAGTGAAAAGCTACGCTCGATTCAATATGATTATCAGATTGAAGATGAGGAGATTCAGAGGCTAGAAGAAGATCTTCGAGCTTCTGCTGCAGAATACGGAATTGATTTGGGGGATAGTATTGAACAGGGATTAAAAACAAATGAAGACCGTTTATGGGACGCCATTCATGACTCAGTAATGAAGGGAGAAGAAAATCTAGAAAGGAAGCAGAAAGAGGAAGCATACGCTGATAAATTAATTGAGGATGTTATAAGATTAATCATTCATCGGTCAAAGATGATTCGAAATATATCGTCGGGAGGTGTTGGTGGAAGTGGTTTCAGAGGATTTATGCCTTCAAACAATTTATTGCTTTAAGATTATAAAATTATAAGCCCTTGTAGCTTAAAGGATAGAGTGCTGGCCTCCGAAGCCGGTGATGTGGGTTCGATTCCCGCCAAGGGCAAGTTTTCCCAAAAAAGAATATCTGGGAACAAAATCGAAGATGTGTTAAAATATGACAGTTTCTGGAGAGGTCGCATAGTTGGTCTAGTGCGCGCGCTTGGAAAGCGCGTAAGGGTCACACCTTCGCGGGTTCGAATCCCGCCCTCTCCGCCAGAATATGAAAAAATCCGAATTTTCACTTACATACTACAAAGGAGAGAGAATAGTAGAACTTGTTTCTAAAACTGATCATAAAACTTTAGCCGTTTGGGTAAGAGATTGTGTAGATCGGGTTTTGCCTTACTTTGAGAAAAAATTTCTCAAAGATCATCGTCCTCGACAAGCTATTAAGACCCTTTAAGCATGGATTGATATAGGGGTATTTAAAATGGCGGTGATTCGTAAAGCCTCACTTGATTCTCACGCAGCGGCTCGTGATGTCGGAGAAGATAATCCAGCGAGATCATCAGCTCGATCTGCTGGTCAAGCGGTGGCAACCGCTCATGTGAAGACACTGCTCTTGGTGCTGCAATTTATGCTCAACAGGCAATTTGTCGAGCCACAAATTCCGATGATGCTGTAGTTAAAGAACGAGAGTGGCAGTATCAACATTTAATAGAGCTTATGATGAAGTATTAATTACGATTTATCTTTCTGATCTCTTCCAATATTTTTTGATGTTCTTCAGTATCTGTTTTATTTAAAAACTTCCATGCAAATAGCTCTGTTCCCCAAAGGCGAATTAATTTATGCGGATAATTTATTGGAAAGATTTCAGTACTTTTTTGAATCATATATTCGAAATCGGGAAACGAATTTCCAGGAGAAGTTTGTATTCCCCAGGGTTCAAATTGTCCTTCAGAAACTTCCAGCTCAAAACCAATCTTTTGTTGGTTCTTTTGAAAAGATGAAATAGTCATGTTAAACGGATAAGAAATTTTAAGAGGATTAAGGATCTTAAAAAAGGGAAGAGTCTGGGGAATTTTAAAATAATAATTGAATCCAGCCGTAAGATATTGTGGTTTATATAATTGTATTTTGATTAATTGTTGAAAGATTTTGACAATCTGATTTAGGTCCATTCTTCCGGCGCTATTTAACATTAATTTTGCTTGAGGAAAATGATTGTGTAGTATTTCAATTGTTTTGAGCACATGATTTTCAGAAATTTCCATTTTAAACTGTCCGAATTTATTAAAAGCTTCGTTATCAAGTTGGAAGGTAATATTTTGAAGTTTATAAGGATACTCTTTACTTAATTGATCTAAAAGTTGATGCAGATAGTCGTAAGCTCTTTGAGACAATTCAGATTTTACATCTATTTTTTTAGATGCATATTTTTGTAGATATTCTGGAAGATGTTCTTCCGGCCAACGGAATGTTTTTATCGGTCCGATATTTAAACAAATTGGGCAGTCATTTTGGATTAAATAATTAAGATAGGGTTTGTAGTAAACAATCGATATCTTTTTATCTCCATGATCAATCTGATTCCATCTTAGCCCAAGCCGGATTTCTTTTATTCCAAGATCTTTGAGAATAATTTTAAGTAGCTGAATGGGTTTATTACATCCAATACTTTCAGCTTGTTCAGGAGAAAATGAAGTTCCCAAGAAGATCCGGTTATTCATGACTATATTATACATTTATCTATGAATATATGTTTTTAATTTTAGTTAACGTATAATTTAACTGAACTAAAGGAGGTAAGGTGAATAAACAATATAATTTAGATGAAATTCTAAAAAAGTTAAAATCCAAAGCGAAGCCCGAAAACTTGATTGGAATGGCAAAATTTGCCATCGGTGGAGACAAAAGATTAGGAGTTGCCGTGCCCGACATGCGCAGATTAGCCAAAGAAATTGGAAAAGACCAGAAACTTTCTTTAGAGCTTTGGAAAACCGGAATTCCCGAAGCAATGATTGTTGCTTCAATGATTGGAGTTCCTCTTGAAGTTACAGAAAAACAGGCAGATGCTTGGGTGAAAGACATTGCCTTTTGGGATCTCTGTGATCAGACAGCGATGAATCTTTTTGAGAAGCTACCCTTTGTATCAAAGAAAATAGTAGAGTGGAGCAAGTCAGATATCGAATTTACCAAAAGAATGTCTTATGCGTTAATTGCTTGTCTTGCTTGGCATGATAAAAATGCTTCTGACGAATTTTTTATCAAACTCTTTCCAATCATAAAATCTGGAGCGACTGATGAGCGGAATTTTGTGAAAAAAGCGGTAAATTGGGCGTTGCGAAATATCGGGAAAAGAAATATTAATCTAAATAAAGAAGCGATCAACCTGGCCAAAGAGATTCAAAAGATCGATTCCAAAGCTGCTAAGTGGGTGGCATCAGATACAATTCGAGAGTTAGATAGTAAAACGATTCAAAATAGATTGCAAAAATAATTTGAAGGGGGTGAAAAAATTGAAAAACTTTTTAACTTTTATCCGTGAACAAGGAGTTTTTGGTTTCGCCATTGCGTTTATCCTTGGAGGAGCAGTTTCAAAGGTCGTCTCCTCATTTGTTAATGATATTATTAATCCTATTTTGGGTTTAGCCTTAGGGGCGGCAGGGGATCTTTCTAGCGCTTATATTGCCTTGGGTAAATCAAAAATAATGTATGGAAGTTTTATTAACGTGATTATTGATTTTATCGTGGTGGCTTTAGTTGTATATTTTGGGGTGAAAAAACTTAAACTAGATAAACTAGATAGCCCTAAAAAATAACCTTTGAGAAGAAATTTCCTGGAATTGGAATATCATCTATTTTATTTAGACATATCTTGATGATGTCATAATCCTTTTATTTCTTACATTTTTTTGTTAAGATACTTATACTGTATAGGTATTTGTTAATAGCATATTATATGAAAAATATTACAAGAATCATTAAAATTGCCAAACCGTTACACAAGGTGTTTTTAATATTAGTTTTTCTAATATTAGTTTCTTCAACTTTGCAACAGGTAGCTCCGGTATTATCAAAATTTATTGTTGATGAAATTATGCTGCAGGTTCAGAGTCAGAGCGGAAACATGAATAAACTAGTCATTCTAATTGCTTTGACTTTTGGGATCAGTTTTTTAGCCACTCTGCTTACTTCTGTCAGCGATCGGATGGGAGATCATGTTTCTGGGAAGATGTATCTGTATCTTACCAATAAATTTTACGACAAAATTTTACGTTTACCTTTAACCTATTTTGATAATGAACTTTCCGGTCAGGTTTTGAGCAAACTCGGACGCGGAATTTTCACGATTCGTCAGTTTTTAAATACTTCATCCAACTTTATCCTGCCAGCCATTATTCAAACGATTATTACCATTGGGATTCTCGCTTATTACAATATATATACGGCCATTTTTATGGCATTACTTTTTCCTATTTATCTTTATCTAACCAGCCTTTCGACTAAAAAATGGGGAAAATATGAGACTGAAAAAAACAAACTGGAAGATCAAATTCGCGGTCGGGCTCAAGAAGTCGTTGCCAATATGAAGGTTGTAAAAAGTTTCCTTTCGGAAACTCATGAGTATGAGTATGTTTCTTCTCGGTTACATAAATATGACGGTCTTTATGCGAAACAAAGCAACACCTTTCACGCTATTGATTTCTTGCGTAATTTATCCCTACAGATTATTTTGACCCTTGTATCTGTCATTATTTTTTACAGCGCTTTTAAAGGGACTCTTTCAATTGGAGAGATGGTTCTTATTATTCAGCTTATTGGAATGGTGCATCGACCGCTTTTTGCGATGAGCTTTATTATGACTTCCATTCAACAGGCGGAAAGCGGATCGAAGGAATTCTTTGAAATTCTAGACCAGAAATCAGAGGAAAATTATGAAGTAAAAGTGACAAGCAAAGATATTGTCAAAACCCCGGCGATTGTTTTTAAAAACGTGAGTTTTGCTTATTCGGATAATAAACAAAAAGTGCTTGAGGATGTCAGCTTCGAAATAAAAAATAAAGAGAAGGTAGCTTTAGTGGGTCATTCTGGAGCCGGGAAATCAACGATCGTGAGTCTGATGATGAAACTATATCGACCAAATTCCGGAGAGATTTTGCTGGGTAAAAAATCATATGCGAAATATTCTCATGCTCAGATTCGTCGGAATATCGCTTTTGTAATGCAGGAAAGTGAGCTTTTTTCGCTTTCGATTAGGGAAAACGTTTCTTATGGTAGGCATTCAACGGAGCCGGAAATAATTGAGGCTTTAAAAAAAGCTAATGCTTATGAATTTGTCATGGCTCTTCCACACGGATTAGAGTCCGAAGTTGGGGAGCGTGGCGTCAGACTTTCCGGAGGACAGAAGCAACGAATTCAGATTGCTCGAGCAATTCTGCATGACGCGCCGATTTTGATTCTTGACGAAGCCACCAGCAGTCTGGACAGTAAAAGCGAAAAGGAGATTCAGGATGCTTTGAATTATCTCATGAAAGATAAACTGGTAATTATTATTGCACATCGTTTCTCTACGATTCAGAATGTGAATCGCATATTAGTGATTGATGAGGGAAGATTGGTTGACTCTGGAGATCCTTCTATCCTCGCCAAGAAAGAAGGAGTTTATTCAGAGCTTTTGAAATATCAAATCGAAGGGAATAAAAAGTTGTTAAAAAGTTTCGATCTGTTTCGTTAACTTTGATATTAAGAATAGATAATAAGGTGGTTGTTTATTTATCGGGAGGATAAATTCATGAATAATAAAGTGATCTGTGTTGATCTACAAGGGAAGAAATATGAAATTGAGGTAAATAAGTTAACATTCCGGCCTTCAGTTTATGCCGTAATTATCAAAAACGGGCAAGTTTTACTCTCAAAGCAGTGGGATGGTTATGACTTTCCCGGCGGCGCTATTGAGCTTGGAGAAACAATCGAAGCAGCCTTAATTCGCGAGGTTTTTGAAGAGACAGGATACAATGTTAAAGTCGGTAAATTTATCTCTTGTCACACCTCTTTTTTCAAACTTCCGGATTCTGAGAAATTCGTGCATTCTATTCTTTTTTATTATACTGCCGAAGTTACGGGTGGAAAATTAACCACCAAAAACTTTGTCGAAAACGAAATTGGGGTTCTTTCTCTCGCAGAGTGGATTGATCTCGAAAAAGTTGAAGATATAAGGTATTACAATACGATAAATAGTGTTGAGATCATCAAAAAATCCTATAAATTATAATCTGTATATTTTTTCACGGATTATTTTCCAAAATGATATACTACAGGTAAATTAGTAGTTTACCGAATTAACCATGGATCAGCTTGAAGAAATAAAAAGCAAACTGGATATTGTCACAATAATAGGGGAACGAATTACCCTCAAAAAAGCGGGCCGAAATTTCAAAGCGCGTTGTCCTTTCCATTCTGAAGAAACACCCTCTTTTATGGTTTCTCCGGAACGTCAGATATTCAAATGTTTTGGCTGTGGTGAAGGCGGCGACATCTTTGGTTTTATCATGAAATATGAGCATTTAGAATTTGGAGAAGCTCTAAAATTCTTAGCTGAAAAAGCGGGCGTGAAGCTTAAACAAGAATATAAAAAGCAAGCCACTTCTGATAAAGATCTTTACTATAAAATTAACTTCCTCGCTGCCGAATTTTTCCACTACCTTCTTGCGAAGGATAAAATTGGACAGAAAGCACGAGATTATTTGAAAGAGCGGAATATCAAAGAAACTTCAGTAAAAGAATTTAACCTTGGTTATGCAGCTGATTCTTGGGACCTTTTGGGCCGCTTTTTGCAGAAAAAAGGTTATACATTACCACAAATTGAAAAATGCGGTTTAATCGTCCAGAAAACCAGTGGTCGTGGTTATTATGATCGTTTTCGGCAGAGATTAATGTTCCCGATTTTTGATCTGCAGGGTAATATGGTGGGATTTTCCGGCCGAATTTTAAATTCCAAAATTAAAGACGCACCCAAATATCTAAACACTCCAGAAACGCCGATTTATAACAAAGGGAGACTACTCTTTGGTCTTTTTCAAGCCAAAGAATCTCTCCGGCAAAAAAACGAAATCATCTTAACCGAAGGAAATATCGATATAATTTCCAGTCATCAAGCCGGATTTCCCAATATTGTAGCGCCTTTGGGAACAGCTTTAACACCTGATCAGGCGCGTCTCATTAAACGCTATGTTGAAAATGTGTTACTCTCTTTTGATATTGATATTGCCGGAGACAAAGCTTCCCGTCGCGGTATAGAAATACTAGAAAACGAAGGTTTAAATATCAAAGTGTTGGAATTTGAAAAAGGAAAAGATCTCGATGAAGCTTTACAAATTAATAAAGATGCCTTGAATAATGCAGTTTCAAAAGCCATTTCCATTTACGATTTCTATTTAAAATCAGCTTTAAATAGATATTCTGCAGCTGATCCTTTTGCCAAAAAAAAGATCGCCCAAGAGCTATTGCCTCTTTTTGCCAAAATTATTAATCCGATTATTAGAGCTCATTACCTGCAAAAGCTAGCGACAACTCTAGAAATTGAAGAGGAGACTATTTTTAAAGAAGCGGATAAATACCAAAACAGGATAATAACGCCAAAATTCTCAATGCAGGTTTTGAGCAAATCATCAGAGAAAGATTTGCTCGAAAGATTATCAGAGTATTTACTGACCTTAAATCTTCAAAAGGAAGATTTGACTTTGGTTGACGTAAAGAGTATAGACATTAAGTATCTAGAAGGGGAAAAAGTCATTTTATTGTGGACTAAGTTAGTGGATTACTTAAAAAATAATAAGCAGTTCTTAATTTCTGAATTTTATGCTACACTAGAGCCCGAAGAAGTAAAATTTGCCGATGAATTTTTCCTGCTTGATCTAAGTTATCTGACTGAGATTGAGAAAGAACGTGAGGAAGAAGATTGTATTAAAAAGATAAAAGAGTTATTCCTAAGAAGAAAGCAAAAGAGCTTACAGGAGGAGATTGTCAAAGCGGAAGAAGGAGGTCTGGAATCACAATTAAAAAAAATGAGTGAGGAGTTTCGGGATATTTCCCAAAAGTTACATGAACTTGATCAAAGTCGTGATCCTCGCCACTTCATTATATAATATTTAAATAATCCATTATGAAAGATTCTAACGCCAAAAGTATCGCTACAAAAAAAATCATCAAAAGAGGTCGAGAACAAGGATTTATTACTCAAGATGATATCTTGGAATTCTATCCTGAGGTTGAAGAAAATCTTGATGAGCTCGATGATCTTTACGCTACCCTTTTAAACGAAGGTATTGATGTTTTTGAAATGCCGGAAGAAAAACAGGAATCTGATGAGGATATGTTGAAAAGGTTGATGCAGGCGACAAAAGATAAAAAGTCGACTGATCCAGTTCGCATGTATTTAAGTGAGATTGGTAAGATCAAACTTCTTACCTTTGAAGAAGAAGTTTCACTTGCCAAACGAATTGAAAAAGGTGATGGAAAGGCCAAAGCTAAACTCATTGCCGCGAACCTTCGTTTGGTCGTTTCGATCGCCAAGAAATACGTAGGTCGAGGACTTTCTTTACTCGATCTTATTCAAGAAGGAAACATGGGGTTGATGAAGGCGGTAGAGAAGTTTGAATGGAAAAGAGGTTTCAAATTCTCGACCTATGCGACTTGGTGGATTCGCCAGGCGATCACTCGTGCTATAGCGGATCAGGCGCGTACTATTCGTATTCCAGTCCATATGGTTGAGGTCATTAACCGCTTTATTCGTGCTTCCCGCCGACTTTCTCAAACTTTAGGCCGTGAGCCAAAACCCGCGGAAGTGGCCAAAGAAATAGGAATTGATGTGGCTAAAGCCCGTGAGATTATCAAAGTTTCTCAGGAACCAACCTCTCTTGAAGCTTCAGTGGGTGAAGAGGAAGATTCACGTCTTGGAGAATTTATTGCCGATGATTTAATTATGGCTCCTGATGAAACAGCAAGCCAAGAGCTTCTTAAAGGTCATGTTCGCGATATTTTAGACTCATTAACCCCACGCGAGCGAAAGGTTCTTGAGCTTCGTTTTGGTCTTGAAGATGACCGACAGCGGACGCTGGAAGAAGTGGGAAAAGAGTTTGGGGTTACCCGTGAACGTATTAGACAGATAGAAGCTAAAGCCTTAAAAAAGCTGAAACACCCTTCCAAAAACAAAAAACTACGCGATTATCTTTCATAAAGAGTCGTTATGGATAAATTAATTTTACGTTTACAACAAAACGAAATCACCGAAGGTGAAGTTTATAAAAGATTAGCTCAGATTTCCAAAGGATCTAATCAAAAAGTATTTGAACAGATTGCAGCTGAAGAGTTTTCACATTACCAGTTTTGGAAAAAACAAACTGGAAAAGACGTTCCTATCAATAAATTCCGTTTTAACCTTTATTATTTTATTATTCGGGTTTTTGGTTTGACTTTTGGTTCAAAACTAATGGAGAAAGGTGAGGGACAAGCGCAAAAAGTCTATGCCAAACTAATTACCAAATATCCGGAAGCCAAGAAAATTCTGGAAGATGAAGATGAACATGAGAAAAAACTAATAAACATGATTGATGAGGAAAAGCTTTTGTATATCGGTTCGGTAGTGTTAGGTCTTAATGATGCTTTAGTGGAGCTTACTGGGGCTTTAGCCGGTTTTACTTTAGCTCTGCAAAATCGAAACTTGGTAGCGATGGCAGGGCTTATTACAGGATTAGCGGCATCTCTTTCTATGGCGGCTTCAGAGTATCTATCTAACGTTTCTGGAGAAGGAGAAATTGATGCGAAGAAATCCGCGACCTATACCGGAATTGCTTACATTTTTACAGTTATTTACTTAATCTTTCCGTTTTTCCTTTTTACAAATATTTTCGTCTGTTTGGGAGTTTCGCTGTTTAATGCGGTTACGATAATCTTTCTTTTTACTTTTTATATTTCTGTTGCCAAAGATTATGATTTTAAAAAGAGATTTTTACAAATGGTTTCAATTAGCCTAGGAGTTGCAACTCTAAGCTTCGGACTAGGATTTTTAATCCGTAAATTCCTACATATCGATATTTGAGTGTTAAACTCAATTAAACTTTCATTTTTACCATGTGGTTTGGGAGCGTCCTTACGCAATCTTTGCTTTGTTTATAAGATTTGATAAAGTTTTCAAGTTGATTATTCTCAGGATCAAATTTATTCTCAGAATTTTGATAATAATTATTAGTGAAGTTTTCTTCAATAATGTATGGAAGCAGTTTTAATTCTTTTCCAGTCCTATCATCGAAATAGTAGGGAATACATAGCCAATAGATAAGAAGTGCCGTTGCTTTATCACAATTGTTATTTTTTACAATATATTCCATCTCCTCGATTCCATCATCCCAGTTGTATTTTGCCACATAGTCGTAGAGTTTCTTATGATTGTTGAGTAGCTTGTCGATCTTGGGATATTTAGGGTTTGGAATAGGGAGGGATTTTAAATAAGTTAAATATTTAATTAAGAATTGATTAATGTTTTCGGCTAAAATGAAAATGTCACTTTTATCTTCAATTACCCATTTATGTTTAATTTTTTCTTTTCCATATTCAATAAAAATTGCATACTTTTTCCCTGTGACTTCTCCGTTATAGTCAAAACAAAGGTGAAAAGCATACTTTTCATTATTTTGATCAAAAAAGTCTCCAAACATTAACTCCATTTTTTTATGGTAATGGGGAGATGTTAATTTTACTTTAACAATACTAAGCTGATTACTCCATAGATAGAAATCTTTTCCACTATTAATAAATGGCATAAAGGGAGCCTTCCAGATAGGCATAACTCCTGACCATTCTAGAAAACATTTTAAATCTGGAGGAAAATTATAATCAGTTAATTGCTCAAGTTTTTTGATCTCTTCGGGATTAATTTCTTTATTAGTTCTTACGTTTGATTTATAATGCTTGATTACTTCTTTGAATATTGATTGTATCTGCCTAATATATTGCTTTGTGGGTATGTCCATACTAAATTATTAATTCTCTGGAATTAGTTTAAAAGTGTCCATTACATAAGCCGCGCCAGTACTTTCATCTTTCACAAATGCAATCGTATTTTTTCCTGCTTTTAAAGTAGCGGTGCCAATTTTATACCATTTCCAACCTTGAGTATCTTCAGAAACGTGGGTATATTTTAACGTTTGAGTTGTATTTACTGTGATAGTTACACTTCTAGCGCCATCCATATGCATTGCATCATCACTTAATTTTACATAAAGATTATATTTTCCAGCGTTTTTGGCGGTGACTTCGTATGTTGCTGTAGCTTTGTCATCTCCAAGATAAGCTTCTCCGCCACGGGCAGATTCACCTATATATGACCAAGTGCTGCCATTTGTAAGCACTCCGGTTTCTCCTTCAACCACGATCTCTCCTGTACCTGTTGGTTCGATATTCGTTTCAGTTTGAGAGTTATTTTCAGAGTTGTTGGCCTTATTACTTCCAATCTCGATTCTGGGAATAAAAAAAGCAATGGTGATTGTGACTCCAAAGAAAAGAGCAAACATTAGCCATTTTAGCATGAGTTTAAAGTTTGCCTTCCAATTAATCACCATCATGACAAGAATTAAAATGAAGTCAATGACTCCATTTATTAGTTTGTTTTCAATTATTGACCAGAGAATGGTTGTTGCCATTAAGGTAATTGATAACCAGAATAAAGAGATTGTGGATTTAAAAAGATTTTTCATAGACGGCCCTTTGAAAGAATTAATCTTAATTATATTTTAAGAGATTTTTATGTTTAAAGCTAGTCTATTGTTGAAATCTTTAGGTAAAACTGGTATATTCTCTTTGTCTTTTTATTGTCTTATCGTTCCGCGGTAGCTCAATGGTAGAGCAGATCCCTGTTAAGGATAAGGTTACAGGTTCGAGTCCTGTCCGCGGAGCCAGTCTTGACGTTTGATGTAAGAAGCGATCATACTATACGGTTTTTTCAAATCGTAGTGCAGTTTTTCCCCTTCGAGTGATAAGTTCTGAAGTAGGTAGTTCAATAATTGCCGTTTTTCCATGACTTCAGAACTCTCAAATATCAGTTTAGCCTTAGAAAGCAGTTCCAGAAGCCGAGAAGCGGTCATATAATACTTCCTGTCATAGTTATCATAATCGTCTATTTTACTTAGTATATCTGCCTGTTCATTCTTGAAATTATCTAACATTTTGTCATATTCATCAGTTGTAATACTCCCAATATTCTTCATTTCGAAAGTAAAGCATCAAATAATTTTTCAATAACTAAATTAAATAATAGTCAGGTAGAACTAGATGATGGAAATAATGTTATTATAGTTTCTGCGGGATTAGGAGAAAGTGGTGGATTAAATAACTATATTATTCCTGAATACCAAAAAATAACTTCATTTACATTAAAACCCAATATTTTCAGAGTAAAAGAGAATCTGAGTAAGTTACATTTTCACGATAATCTTGAAGACTATATAGGAAGAGATTTCTACTACTATACTGATGATTTTAGAATTGGAGATGATTGCAATTCAACTCTTAAAAATATTTCTTGTGGGAATGAGGAAATTAATATTAATGGTATAAATTTTGCAATATATTGCTTAGATAACTCAAATGATAGTATAACAGTGTGTGATGAGTTTGTTAAAAACTTATCTTTTTTTTATTTCCAACAGAATTATCTGTTAGGAATAAAAGTGCCATTATTTTTTGGATGGAAAATTAAAAACAAAGAAGATGTATTTGGGTGGATGACTTTGACTTCTAATATTTTTACGATAGATATAAGTAATGCTGGAAGGGGTCCGTATTGTGGTGATACTGGACAAGATAATTTATGTCATGTTGAGAACTACTATTCGAACGATTTAATAACAATGAATCTTTTTAGCTATAATGGTAAGGATGAAGAAATATTCGGAACAATTAGGAAAAATTATGATGAGAATGAAGGAAGAGTTTGGATATCAGTAAAATATAGTGGTATAGAGAACAGAAAACTTACTGACCTAGAGAATCAAGAGCTATTTAACTTATTAGACTCTATTCAGTTGATAAGAGAGTAGCAGGTTCTAACATCCTCTATCACGCGGAGTTTTTGCCTTTATAGAGCCTTTATTCACACTTCATTTCTATTATTTTCTCTAAATTTGTATTGCAATACATAGACAATCATATTTTATTGTGATATATGATGACTAATAATTAAATAGTAAATTACTATGAGAAATAGTAATATTCTGAAAATAGTCAGTAAGTATACGCCAATCCATTGGGAGGATTGGCTTTTTTAGTTTTATAAGTTTAAGGAGGATTTCTATGAAGAAAAAAGCTGTTATCTTATCGTTTTTTATACCCTTTCTTTCATTACTTTTTCCACTTAATACCGTATTTGCTGATACTTGGTGGACTGGGAGTGGTAGCAATACTTGGGATGTAAACTATTCAACACAGAATGTGGGAATTGGAACAACTAGTCCAACAGGAGTATTACAAATAAATGGGGTAAGAAAGACAGCCGATAATCAAGGTCAGCTTCTTATAGTTGGAGCAGCAGATCATGCTTACCTTCAAATAAAAACAACAAACTCTGGTACCAAAGAAACAGGTATTCAGATAGTGGGTACCGGATCAATTGCAACACCCGACTGGAACATTAAAGAATCGGCAAATAATCCAACGCTGAAGTTTAATTATAGAGGAACAGATAATATCGCATTTAAGAGTAATGGTGATGTTGGTCTCGGAATCAACGACCCTGATGCAACGCTACATGTCTTTAGTGGATCTTCGGCTGGTCTAACCGGAGGAGGATATCTGATTCTCGGAGATCATACTAGCTACAACATTGTCTTGGATGCTAATGAACTTTCCGCTCGAAATGGCGAGGCCTCTTCCCCTTTATACATTCAAGCTTTAAGTACTTCCGCAAACACGATAATCAATCAAAATACCGGAAATGTGGGAGTTGGATTAACCGCTCCTGAAGGTAAACTGCATGTTTATTCCACAACAGCAGTTGATGGGTGGAAAGGAAGAGGTGTTTTTTCTGGACCAATAAATGCCGTAGTTCTAGGTGAAGGTGGTGGGATAGCTACAATTGGAGGTCATGATGATACCTTATCTACTTGGTCAGATTTGGCAATCAATCCTGATCCTGAAGATGGAAATGTTGGGATAGGAACAACTAATCCAACTTCTAAGCTTCAAGTTAATGGTGATTTTAAAGCCCAATGGATTCATGCTACTGATGCTGGTTTTCATACCTTTGCAGGGAGAGTAGGTATTAATACTACTACGGATAATGTTAATTATAATTTACTAGTTAATGGCAAAATCCGTGCAAAAGAAATAGTGGTCGATACAGGTTGGTCAGATTTTGTCTTCGATAGTAATTATCAGTTAAAATCACTTACTGAAGTTGAGCAATATATTGATGAGAATAAACACCTTCCTGATATACCTTCAGCGCAAGAAGTCGAAGAAAACGGAATCAGTTTAGGAGGTATGGATGCTAAGTTACTACAGAAGATTGAAGAACTGACTCTCTACACTATTGACTTGAAAAAAGAAAACGAAGATTTGAAAAACAGATTAGACTTACTTGAGCAGAAATAAAGGAGGAAGATGAAAAAATTATTATATAGAATAGGAAAAACTATCTTTATTTGTCTTTTATTAGGTGAAATAACAATTACCCCATTTAACTCATTATCATTTTCTTCCGTAAAAGCCACAGATGTTAAGGTTGAAACAATAAATGAGAAAACTATGTTATCAGATGGGCAATTTGTTTATGGTCCTAATGTAAATGATTTTGATTTATATAAATATTTAAAAGAAAAAGCCCCTCATCTTTTACCTTACTACAACAATTTATATTATTATTCACTTTCTCCAAGTATTAACCCTCGTGTAATTCTTACTTTACTAGAACTAAGAAATAGTATTATCTCGAGTACTACTGATATAGAAGAAAGATTGAAAGATCCATTAAGAATTGACAATAGTGGTTTTGAGAAAGAATTAGATCTAGTTACTACTAAGCTTAATGGATTTTTCTATTATATTTTAAATAAATATTATAAAACTTCCTTAGAAAAACGTGAGGATCTTAAACTAAACCTTAATGATGGGAATACGATTTTACTTTCTAAAAATATTAATGCAGGAACATATGCATTATTAGCTACTTTTAGTGATTTAATGGGTAAAGAAGAATTAGAAATATTCAATAGTAATTTAGATAACAAAAGTTTCTATAACACATATATATCATTGTTTCCAGAAAGTGATCCTTTTAGTCAACAAAATATGCTAGATACTGTTACGCCACCTTCAGCAGACTTGTTGCAGTTTCCTTATCCTATTGGGGAAAGCTGGTATTATAATGGAGTTCATAGCTATAGTATAGGAGGTAGCGATAGATCTTCTATTGATTTTTCAACAAGTTCTACTTTTCCATCTTGGGGTACAAGTACAAGTAATTCATGGGCTGTAGCCGCATTTCCTGGAACAATAACAAAGCATACAAATGAACAAGGTGTAAGTTGTGGCGCTACTATTGACTATGGAGATGGATGGCAAGTTTATTATTATCATTTGCAAAATATTCAGGATTATACAAATAATAAAATAAAGAGAAATGAGAAGGTAGGTAATTTAGCAGATTCCGAAGCAAAAGCTACATGTTTAGGAGGAGCTGCTAGTGGAGAACATGTCCATTTCAGTTTGAAAAAAAATGGGGCATTATACGATGTTGACGGTTCTAACTTATCCTTATGGACTGTTCATAGTGGCGTAAATTCGTACGAAACAGACTGTACTTTAATGTATTTACATCGTACTCTTCGAGGCGAAGAGGAAAAGAAATGTCCTATAGGTGGAACTTCTCCAAATTCAGTTAATAATGATGGCCCTTTTGGAGGAGATAATCCAAATACAAATGGTACAGTTTTTTGGGGTGATAATGTTAAAGATAGGGTTGGACTAGCTGAAGTAAAAAATACTATTACTATTGAAGATACAACTGTTGATAATTCAAAATCATTTATTATTAATGGTAATGTAAATAAAAAGAATGAATTAACACTTAAAGCAGGAAGTACGATATACTTAAAGAATGGATTCAAAGCTGAAGAAGGTAGCAAATTTAATGCATCAATAGATGTAACTTTAAATCCTTAATTAAATTGTAGGAGTAAAAAATGAAAATTAATAAAGTATTTTTTATACTTTTAATATTAATAATTATATTCGTATCTGGTTTATTTTTAGTAAAAGATAGAGATCTCCTCAAAAGTATCGTAATTAATCTAGTTAAAAACCCTACATCTTTTTCACAATTTCAAAGTAATTCTTCTCAATCTGAGTGTCCCGAAAACTTTACTTCATATAATAGCGATGTGTATAAAATATGTTATCCAAATGATTTACATATAGATTCAATAAATAATTCCCAAACAGTAGAAGGAAAACCTGTAGTACAAATGTATTTCAAGAATGAGGCGAAAAACAGAGAATTGTTTATTTGGAGTAATCTTCAAGGGGGATGGATGGGAACTGTTTGTGAATCAAAAGAAAATGTTACCGTATCGGGATCTTCAGCAGTGAGGTATACGGTAAGAAAGGAAAATAATAATAGTTGTGATTATATCCAAACATTTGCAACTTTAATTCAAGAAACAGATCAAAAAACTTTCATTATATCCTTAACAAACAAAACTGGAGAAGTTGATAAATCAGAATACCTGAAGATTGAAAGCTCTCTAGTTATAAAATAAGGAAGTTTCTTTTATAATGAAGAAATTTGTTATTCCTTTCCTTTACAATTTCATTAAAAAGGTAGATATCGTCTGGAATTTCTATCTGTTTAGTTCTAAATGCGTCAAGTAAGGGGAGTGGTTTGTTTTAGTCCGTTATATCAACCTTTCTTTTTTACCCCCAACTGTATGTTCGAACCTCTTACAATTGTGATAAAATATTCATTGAAAAGAAGGTATGTCTATGCCCAAGGAAGTCTCTACGGAAAAACCAATTGAAGAAGATGAAAAGCATGCCTCAATGCGAAGAATTAACTTTAAATTATTAATTCCAGTTCTAATTTTTTCACTCATTATTTTAAGTCTTTCTATCTTTTATCTTTATAAAAGCAACACTATTTCTTATATATTCCAATATCCTCAAGAAAGAAATCAAGGGACAGAGAGTATAAATACAACAAATAAAAATGAAACTTCATCCTCACAAAATAACAACAATATCTTTATTAATGAAACAGATTTTGAAGATGAAGATAATTTTGTATTAGAAACAACATCTTCGGGACAACCAAAAGAAGAACTATACGTAACTTCTATTTCTCCTCAGTCTGATACACTTAATGTTGATCCTTGGACAAAAGTAACTGTTTCTTTTGATAAACCTATTAAACAAGAATCAGTAAACAGGAATACTTTTAGTGTTTATAGTTTGGAAGGATTAGTAGAAGGAGAATATTCCTTAATTGATAATAATAAATCTATCATATTTACCCCTATCTCAAGATTACTTTCAGAAAAGAAATATGCGGTGGAATTAGTCAATATTAAATCGGAGGATGAAACTGCAATTTTAAAGAGTAATTATAAAATTTACTTTACTACTGCAAAAGTGGATATAGAAAGCGATCTACTTATTTATTATCCTTTTGATGGCAATACAAAAGACGCTAGTGGTAATGGTAACGATGCAACATCATTTGGTGTTGATTTAACAATAGATAGAAATGGAAATAATAATAATGCAGCTCACTTTACAGGTTATAATTACATAGAGGTTCCTGCTGTTAAGAAAATGTGGGATTTACCTTGGACTTTTTCTTTATGGATAAATATATCTACTGAAGATGAAATTATTGGAGGATATGGAAGAAGAGTAGTCTTTTCCTACGCAGAACCAGAGAGATTAAAATGTGTTTTAGATAGTGATTGTTCTTATGATTATTTTCCTCCATGGTTTTCTAATTTTTTAGGTATTACTTCGATTAATGTTACAGATAAAAATAAAAGAGTCTTTCGTATCGCTGATGCAACCAGAGAAATAGTCGATGGTAAAGGAGTATGGCAAATGTGGGATATGGAGGTTAATCCAAGTGAAGATAAATCTTCCTGTCTTATGGATAAAGGACGTTGGTATTATGTAACTGTAGTTAATGATCAGACAGGAGTTGGGGTATATTGTAATACTGAATTTTTTGACGGATTAATTACTGCTAATACAAAGTATCGTATAGATAATAGACATAGTGTTAATAAGTATTATTTAGGTTTTCCGAAAGTATCAGACAGACAAGATCAGTTTTTAGGCGTTATTGATGACTTCCGACTTTATAACCGAGCGTTGAATGAATACGAAGTCAGAGAGCTTTATAATCAATAATAACAGTTTCTAACATCCTTGACCGCGCGGAGTAGATACCACTTTAGATTGATATATCAACCTAAAATAGATTAAAACGTTCAATTATCAATCAGTTTTATATATCTTGACCATCTTTTTAGAATTATTTACAAAATAAATTTTTATTTCAGCATCTTCACTTAATATTATTAAACTGGTATTATT